>Ga0194047_10000034_pt1 | contig 112563 bp, 70 predicted proteins | sample JunL225m_MetaG_2_FD_160070 | JGI IMG/M metagenome (GOLD analysis project Ga0194047, IMG submission 160070) | Anoxic zone freshwater microbial communities from boreal shield lake in IISD Experimental Lakes Area, Ontario, Canada - Jun2016-L221-5m | ecosystem: Environmental > Aquatic > Freshwater... | reverse complement strand
GGCTCTAGCCAAACTGTTTGCCAGATACCACTTGTAGCGGTGTACTTCGTTCTATTTCTAATTTCGGGGAGTGATTGTTTACCTATTGGCTGAAACCCTTCATTGGTTGGATCCCAAACAACCAAGCTAATTTCATGGGTAGTACTTTTATTTAAAAACGGCGCTATATTAAACTGAAAATGATCGTAACCACCTTTGTGTTCTCCTACATATTTTCCATCCACCCAAAGTTTGGTTTCATAATCAACTGCTTCAAAATGTAATAATAGCTGCTTGCCAGTCCAATTAGATGGAACTGAAAACATACGCCTATAATGCAATTGCTGATTTCCCCTAATGGTTTCTTTAATACCAGAAAGTGCCGATTCAACACAAAAGGGAACAAGGATTTTTTTGTTGTATTGATTAGTTGGTTGATTCGTGATATCTGATGAAATAGCAAAATCCCAAAGCCCATTTAAATTTAGCCAGTCTTTTCTAACCATTTGTGGTCGAGGATATTCTTTCCAAACATTTTCGGGTGTTACATCGGCAGCCCATTTGGTCATAATATTTCCAGGCACTGGTTTCCAATCCTGCGCGCATACTATTAAAGGCTGTAAACAGCAAAATAGTACTAGTTGAAAAAATATTTTCCGCGCATACCCCATTATATTATTTTAAATATTTTCTACTTTTTTACTGCATCAATATTCCCTTCAAAAAATGGCCATTTCCCAAAGGATCTATCAACAGCAGTATTATTTATTTTTGTTATTACCCATCTGTATTTTGATGCACCTAAATCATACGCAATTAAATTACCATTCGGATGTTTGAATTGGGTTTGTAATAATTTTTTATCCGAATTATTTTTTAGAATATTATCTAATGCTTTTTTTGCTGATGCGGCTCTTACAATTACCATTAAGCCTAATTCTTTTTCGGAATAGGTTGCTAAGAAAATACTATCTGTAATTGAAAATAATTGCCAGTCGTTTGCAGTTAAGATTGGTTTTTTATTATCAGGAATACGAACGGATCCTTTTGTACAAGCAAAATCTTCATACACACCAGTGTTATTCCATTTCATAAAATCTTTTCCTGGCCCATACATATGAAATGTTTGGCTCAATTCACGCGCACTATCATTTAAAAACAATACAATAGGTTTTGGCATAATTAGTGATGGTCTTCCTTGGTTGGCACCACCTGCAGTTAGTAAATAAGATTTATCGCCTGAAACTATTTCTGGGCAAGAATTATAACCATGCCCCATTTTTACAAAATAGGCATTGGGTTTATTGAGTGTCCATTCCATTACTTTATCTGAAGGACGATAACTTAGCATCGAAGGCCATAGCGCTTGGTGCTTACCACGTGTGATATCTATTTTTAATGAATCATTGTAAAAACTCGCCCACATCATTAACATAACAGAATGATAATCGCAATATAATTCTTCACTAAATGCGTCTTTAAATCGGCGACGATAGGGCGGAAAATGTTTAAATTGATAACTGCTCAAAGCATATTGCCAGTTGATCATGTCTAGTATTTGTGTGGCGTATTCCTTAATAGGGCCTTTAGTAAATTCATTCAAATTAAGTAAAGAAGCATAGGTATACCCTAAGTATGGATCTGCATTAAATTCATACACACCATAATCAATGATCTCTTTTAAAAATGCAGTCAATCCTTTTTCTACCCCATTATTTTTATTATCGTATTTAGGCAATGGAAATCCATTTTCAAATAACCATTGGTTTTTTAAATAACGCGCAGATTCAGCCATTAAAATATGATTCTCAGAATCTTCAAACCATAAATTGGGTACTTTTTTTGTAAATCCTGCACCTTCAATTGTTAGAATATGATCTAATAAATGCTGCCTAGTTGCTGGATATAATATGGTTGGTTGATTGCCAAACAAATACAATACTGGCGTAAATGCCATTGCATTAAAATCATATCCGCCCTTAGGATTCAGCAACCAACGAGATCCGTTTTTTCCAGTTGCATTTTGCTTCATTAAATAGGCATTGATTTCTGGAATTCTTTCGCCAGCTAGCAAACAGCCCAATACTGTTCTTGGATTTTTTAAATCGATTTTTTCGCCGTCTTTCCAATCGGCTACTTTTCCTTTAGCCCAAAATGCAATGATGTTTTTTTGAAGTGTTGACTGGCTATTAAAATGAATAGATCGAGTGGTAGGTATGGCTATATTTCCTTTGGGAATGGGGTCGCCAATTTTCCTGCCTGCACAACTAGTTAGCAGTAAACTAGCTACTAAATAAATTGGCACCAATATGATAATGTTAAGCTGCTTTTTCATTACTATTTTTTAATTGACCAAACTTTAAAATTTCTATACTTAAAATCGGTCCATTCCATTTGACGGAATCCCATTTTTCCATCTTGCAATACCGGACCATATTTTTTCCCATCGTCTGTCCAGTCGATTATTTTTCTTTCGTCTACAAACATTACAATATGTGCCTGGTCTTTTATTAAGGTCAATTTATGAACAGCAGTTGAAGCCAATGGAATACCTGGTTCAATTTCTTGCACCATATTAAATCCTTTGTTTTTTCTTAGATGCGAAATTTCTCTACCTGGATTGTCTCTGCCATTGGCATAATAAGAAATATGGTAGCAGTTAATGAAATTACTCTTGGTGTATTGGGTAAAAGTGCCGTCTCTTTTAGGAAATGATGGATCAAAAATCGACTCGCCTTTTGCACCCTTTGTTGCAAAAAATATAATACACAAACCTGCGTCTGTTTTTAGATTTTGTGCTTCCCATTCTGCAACAAAACTTTCTGGAAAATCATTCGGGCACCAAAACACATGGTGAAATTTTTCTTTAGGTGAATACATTCGCATCCAGCCATCTGAAAATGCTACAACACCAGGACCTTCCATTGTCCAGTCTTTAACAGCCTGTTGTGAGCCCAATGTATTTTGATAAATTAAATTTTCTTTTACAAAATCACTAATTACTACCTGGCCCTGTGCATGATTAAGCACAAAGAGAAAAGCAATGGTTGAAAGCAATATATATTTCATACTATAATTAAAATCAAACTTTGTGTTTCGCAACAAAATTGGTACCATAAGGTGCGCGTTGTGGCCTACTCAACATAGAATTTGCTAATTCGCTATTTGTGAATTTTTCAGTTTTTGGATCCCATTTTAATTTTCCTGGAACCTTCATAGCAATATGGGTAATTAAACAAACAGTACAAGCTCTATGTCCTTTTTCAATAGGAGAAATTGGCTCTTTACCAGATTTAATACAATCCACCCAGTTCGTATGTTGCTCATCAATTTTATATAAATGGATTTCTTTTTCTCCTATTACCGAACTAAGAATTTTAGGATCACTTGCATCTAATGGTTTGCTTCTATCGTCACTTACAATTGGATCAGAATCTGTTACTCTTTCGTTGCCACGTGAAACAAAAATCCAACCATCCGTTCCTTCGTAACGAATACCATTTGGATACACTGCACTGGTGTACATAGTGATGCCATTTGCATATTCTGCTTTGGCCATAAAATCTCCATGAACATCGTAAATACCTGATTTTGGAAATTCTGCTGTGGCTTGCACTGAAATAGGACCTGTATATTCTGTGTCCATTCCCCATGCGGCAGAATCGTAATGGTGTTGACCCCAACCGGTAATCATACCTGCACCAAATTGTTCGCGACGCATCCAACCTGGTCGATCGAATTTTTCTTGAGAATGCACCCCAATTTCGTTGTATGGAACAAGCGGTGTAGATCCTAACCACATATCGTAATTAAATCCTTTAGGAACTGGCATTGCACCAACAACCGGCCCTGATGGATCTGCTGAGATACCAATTTTAACCGTGTGTAATTTTCCTATTCTACCATTTCGTACTAATTCGGCAGCCACTCTAAACTGCGGATAGCCTCTTTGCTGTGTACCCACTTGTAAAATCACACCAGACTTTTGCACCAAATTACTTAGCGCACGTCCTTCTGCAATGGTTAAAGAAGTTGGTTTTTGCAAATAGATATGTTTACCTGCTAATGCTGCATCCATTGCGGCTCTTGCATGCCAATGGTCTGGGGTACTAATCACTACAGCATCAATATCTTTATTCAATAACAGTTCTCTATAATCGTCGTACATTTTAGGGTCTACATAATTGTCTTGACCTGTTTGTTTTTTGTACATTTCAATCACCCTTTTCTTGGCCGACTCTAAACGATTTCTATCCAAATCACAAACTGCCATTATCCTTACATCAGGATTTTTAATAACAAAAGGCATATCGTGTTTACGACCTATTCTACCACAACCAATTTGTGCGATATTAATTTTATTACTTGGAGCAGATTTACCAAAAACCGATGAAGGAACTATGGTAGGCATGAATATAGCTCCTGCTGCAGTTGTTAAGGATTGTTGTAAAAATTTACGTCGTTTCATTTTATATTTTATTACTTATGATAAATTTTAATTCTATTTTAATTTTTGATTATTTTTCAGCTGCATATTTTGCAAATGCTTCTGCAATTTTTGCCGTTTCATTGGTGCCGCTATGCACTAGTACCCGATATTTTAAATGCACCACTTCTCCTTTTTTTATGTAGGTATTTTTATCATCTGGAGGGAAGTACATTGGTGTTGGAGAGAAAAATCCATAATCGCGCGTAAACCAAGGCGAAGGATACCAGTTATTTGTAGGGTGTTGCATAATGGCCATCCCTTCAATTTTATTGCCTCTTTTGCCAAAACAATCGATCCATGGTGATGGTTTTCCAAAAGTTGCTTTTTCTCCTTGCGCACCATCTGCATCAATCATGGTTCCGCCATTTTCAACACATAATGATGCATCCATTCTGCCTGAGAAAAATGAGTGATTTGTTTTTTCTATTGTTACATCAGTTAACATTTCTAGTTTAACATCAAAATCAATTTGAATTTGATCTGCTGATGGTACTGAAATTGTAATTCTTCTAAAATCTTTAATAGGCGATTCTGCACCAGGACGCTTCCAAACACAATCGTTTTCAATAACAACTCTTGGGCCATTGTTTTCTATAATGGCATCCCTTACCGAAACAATTCTACCTCTTTCCATTTCTTTGTTCCAATAGTCGCCGCCATTTAATTTATCGCAACCTAAAAATAAAGAACTATGGTGCGGCCAAACCCCATTACGCATAGATGTTACGCCTGAACCAGATGGCCCGTTCACTGGAAAGAAAAATGGATACTTTTCAAACTCCGAAAATATATAACTCGTAAAAAACTTCTTATTAATGGTTACATCAATTTTATCGCCAATTTTTACGGCTTTAATCATTACTTGACTAAACCCAATAGTCGTAAATAGCAAAATGCTTAATACCCCAACTACCAACTTTTTCATGCCCTTTTTGTTTGTTTTTATTGATTAATTTTTTCAACTATTTAATTCCTGCAGCAAATACAACTTGATTATTCATCATCGTCGTCTGCTGATTTCTTTTTAACTTTTTTTACTTTAGCTGCTTTTTCTTCTACAACATTTGTCATTTTTGGAAAAACTGCTTTAAAGCTTGCCATCATATTTTTTAATGCGGGCGTTAAGTCGTTTTCTGAAATTTTATTTTTTTCAAGCGGATCGATACTTACATGATAGATCTCTCCTGTTTCGTATAACTTCCATTCTTTGTTGTGTACAAAACGTGCTTTTTGGAAAGGTTCTTTATGCGGGTCATAATGACAAAACAACCATTCTCTTGGCTGAAATTTTTTGCCCAATAACTGGGGCATTAAACTAACGCCATCTGTAATAAATGTACTTGGTAATTTAATGTTTGCAGCATCACAAATAGTAGGTAAAAAATCTGTAAAGTCTACCAAATTGTCACTCACTTGATTTGGTAAAATCTTTCCATCCCAATAAGCAATCATTGGCACGTGTATGCCGTATTCATTGGTATAGCCTTTTTGACCGGGAATTATTTTCCCGTCTTTCATGACAGAATTTATGCCTACACCAGTTCCATTGTCGCCAGTAAATAAAATCAGGGTGTTTTTGCTGATTCCTAGTTCATTCACTTTGTCTAAAATCTCCCCTACATTTTTATCTAAATAAGCCATCATGTCTTTAAAATGCGATGTATCTGAAGGAGATCCACCAGGCTCACCTTTTCTCACCACATTAAAATTTTTATAGGCTTTTTCATTTAGTGGCGTTGGCACAAACGGACGGTGCGAAAGCACCATTGGATAGTAAACGAAAAAGGGACCATCCTTTTTTCGCTCCATAAAATTTTTAATAAAATTGCTGAATATTTGGGGGCCGTATTCGCTATTATTGTATTTGATAGACTTGCCATTTTGAACAACCCTTGGATTTTTGTAGCGTTCATTATAAGTTGAACTAGTGTCTACAATATTCCACAATAAATATTCGTCGAAGCCAGATTTATAAGGGGCAAACTCATCTCCTTTTAATTGCCATTTTCCTGCAATACAAGTAGCATAGCCTTTTGATTTTAAGATGCCCGCAAAAGTAGTTTCGTTTTGATTTAAATAACCCCAGCGCTCATAATTTCTAAAATTAGATTTGCCTGTCATTATTTGCAAACGAGAGGGTGAACACAATGGCTGCGCATAACACTGATCGAATCGCATTCCTTTTTGGGCAAGTTTATCTAAACGAGGTGTTTTATAACTAGCACTTCCATATGCACTGAGTGTTTCAAAACCAATATCATCTGCTAATATTAAAATAATATTAGGCCTTGAATCAACAGGCGTTTTTTGTTTTGCATTTTGTGCAGTTAACTGCAGATGCAGCATAAAACCAACTACTAACAAAAACAGCAATCGTTTTGAATTTTTCATTGACTTTTTTTTATTGCGTATAAATCAATTAAAAATATACGCTTATTTATTTACAATTACATCCATTACATTTTGTAATACTGCTCCCAACCTTTTCTAGGTGGAGGCCCTACTAACAATTCATTGCCAACTTTATGATTGGTGATTTGTTTTGTATGACTATCAAAAACCAATTTTGTATTTAAACGTTGCGCTAAAACCCCCAATGCCATTACTTGACACAAAGGACCTGCAATTTCAAAAGCAGAGCGACAGGTTTCTTCACCCTTGCATGCTTTTAAGAAATTAGCAAAATGGCTAGAAGGGCTTGTTGGAACAAATGGCAAACTCGACTGCATGTCTTTTGCTTTTTCGGCAGGAATAATTTCTAATTGAGAACTATGAGATCCTCCTTTAAAAATTAAGTCTTTAGAATAGATCACTTTGCCAGGATATCTTTTGCTACTGATAGGACCCGATGTTGGTGGCGGAATATCTTTGGCTCTAACAGGCTCTCCATAAAATTCTGGAAGTACTGGTATATTATTGTATCCATCATACCAAGACAATTCTAGTGCTGGCATATTTTTTCTTTTAGGAAATTTAAATACCAATGTTGATCCTTGTGGAAAAATTAAAGGGCTATGACCTTCCATATAAATTGGGTCAACTTCTGTTGGCAATCCTAAGTGTAAAAATTGGTGTGCCGTATCAATAATATGTGCGCCCCAATCTCCTAGTGCACCATTTCCATATTCAAACCATGAACGCCAATCTCCATTAATATACCCTTTATTGTATTCTTTAAATTGGCTAGTAGTTAACCATTTGTCCCAGTCAAGTGTTTCTGGAATTGGTTGCGCTGGTAAAAAATCAGACACTTTCATGCCATGCCAACGACGACCATTGTTCATGAATGCGGTAATTTTTGTAACGTCTTTAATGATACCTGCTTCTGTCCATGCTTTGAATTGAAAATAGTTTTCTTCGGAATGCCCTTGGTTACCCATTTGACAAGCCACTTTATATTTCTTTTCGGCAGCCATCATTAATTCAATCTCATGAAAGGTATGTGCCATAGGCTTTTCAACATATACGTGTTTGCCTTGAGACATTGCTAACATGCTGATAGGAAAATGCGAGAAGTCTGGAACACCAGCAGTTATGGCATCAAATTGATTGCCCATTTTATCAAACATTTCTCTAAAATCTCTAAAGCGAGGAACATTCGGAAACATTTTCATAATCTCGAGCGTATTAGGTCCGCCCATTTCTACATCACATAAGGCAACAATATTTGCCATACCAGTGCCGTGTAATTTTTTAATGATATCTGCACCCCTATTTCCTATTCCACAACAGGCAAGGTTAACTTTATCACTTGGCGCAATTCGTCCGAATGCTTTTCCAAATACCGACGCGGGTAAAATTGAAACACCTGCAACACCTGCCATTGTAAGGCTACTTGTTTTTATAAAATCTCTTCTTTTCATTTGTTAAAATTTATAATTGAATAGTTTGGGTTAATCGAATATCTGCCGAAGAAGTTCCTACCATAATTTGATAAGATCCTTTTGGTGTAATGAATTTTGATTCCGTTTCATTGTAATAGCGCAATTGTGCTTTTTCTATTTCAATTTCTACCGTTGCTGTATTTCCTTTTTTAATATTAATTCTTTTGAACCCTTTTAGTTGTTTGATAGGCATTGGTATTGCTTGATCTGGAAGCTTAACATACACTTGTGCCACTTCGTCTCCGTCAAATTTTCCAGTATTTTTTATTGAAAAGTTGATGGCCAATTTATCATTCAAATCTTTTATTTGTAAATGCTGGTAATCAAAATTAGTATAGCTTAAACCATATCCAAATGGATAAAGTGGTTTCCCTTTAAAATATTGATAGGTTCTTCCTTTGGTTATATCATAATCACCAAATGGTGGCAACTCGTCTAGTCCGTTATAAAATGTTAGTGGCAATCTACCTGCAGGATTATATCCACCAAATAACACTTCTGCAACTGCTGTTCCTGCTTCTTGTCCGGCATACCAAGCGTCTATAATACCTGGAATATGTTCGTTAATCCAACCAATGGCTAATGCGCCACCATCTACTAATACAACTACTGTTTTGGGATTGGCTTTATAAATTTCTTGTACAAAAACTTCTTGGTCTTTAGACAATTTAATACTCTCTCCATCTTGCCCTTCTCTGGCAAATAATTTATTAACTCCAACTACCGCAATAGCTATATCTGCTTGACTTGCGGCTTGTATGGCAGGTGAAAAAATATCGGTATAATTTTTAGATTCATTGGGTGTTTTCCAAAATAATTTAGCGGCAATAGGTGCTCTGTAATTAAAATATTCTGCTTGAATATTGTACTCTTTTCCAGCAATTAAATCCATATCAATAAAATCAGATATCATTGATTTTCTTCTCCAAGAATCAATGACTAATTTCCCATCAATATATAAACGAGAACCGTCTTTGGCTAAAAAACCAATACTATATTTTCCAGAAACAGTTGGTTGTAGTTTCCCTTTCCATCTGATTGAAACAGGCGTACTTGGCGGAAAAGCATCTGGTGCTTGATTAGCAGGTTCGAAGTTTATATTTTCGTCTACCCTATTTTTTGAAATACCTTCTAAATTAATATTCGAAAAATACTCGGCTTTTAATCCGCCCGGGAAAAAATCTTTTGAAATTAATGTGTATCCTTCTAATCCATTTACGGCTCGCCAAGGAGCTTCTATGATTTTTATTTTGTTTCCAACTTTATTTTTAATGCCTTGTAAAATGGTAACAGGCTCGCCAATTGGCATACCGCTATAATCGCCGTATTCATTGTAATTGGCATAAATTCCTACAACAGCTATTGAATTGATTTTATTTACATCAATGGGTAGAATATTGTTTTGATTTTTTAGCAAAATCATACTTTCTTTTGCTGCTTGTATATTCAATGCTTTGTGTGCTTCAGAACCAATAACAGATGGTAAAATTTTATTGTAAGGATTATTTGCAGGATCATCAAACAAACCTAATTGCATGCGTGCGCGTAATACATGGTAAGCAGCAGAATCTATTTGTTGAATGGATACCATTCCTAATTTATAGGCATTGATTAATGGTTGTGTAAAAATATCATCCCCACATTCTAAATCTAATCCGGCCTGAATACTCACCATAGCTGCGAGTTCTTTTGTTTTTACATATTTGTGCGCATCCACCAAATGAACTGCAGCCCCACAATCTGAAACCACATAGCCTTGAAAACCCCACTCTTGTCGCAAGACTTTTGTTAGCAACCAACTATTGGCTGTATTGGGCACGCCATTAATGGCATTATAAGACGTCATTATTGAGGCCGCTTTGCCTTCCTTGACACATGCTTCAAATGCTGGTAAATAATACTCCCTTAGCAAGCGCATAGATACTTGTGGATCATTTGAATAACGATTCCCTTCTTGGTTATATACCGCAAAATGTTTGGGTGTTGCAACTACTTTCAAATACCTATTATCATTGCCTTGTAATCCTTTTACAAATTGCACGCCTAAAACCCCAGATAAATAAGGATCTTCTCCGTAAGTTTCTGTGGTACGCCCCCATCTAGGATCGCGGGCCATATTAATGGTTGGCGACCAAAAACTAAGCAGGTCATTAAATTTTAAAGTCTGTTTTTTTCCTTGGTCTAATTCGTTCCAGCGCGCACGTGCTTCATCAGAAATAGCAGTTGCTACTTCGTGCAATAAACTTGGATTCCACATGGATGCCATAGCAATTGCTTGCGGAAAAACGGTAAACTTTCCTGGCCTAACAACACCATGAAGGGCTTCGTTACCATGATAATATTTATCAATATCTAATCTAGGAATACCAGGAGAGCTAGCAATTAATAAACTTATTTTTTCTTCGGCAGTCAATCGGCTTAATAAATCTTTTACGCGTTGATCGGTTGTAATATTTGGGTTGCGGAATGCAGGAGTTTGGCCAATAACTTTTAACGGATTACCCGCCAACATTACATAACAAAGCAGCAATAAAAAACTGCTTCTTTTGATAACTAATATTTGAACTCTATTTTTCAATCCCCCAGTTTTTATTTGGTTGATTTGTTAGCGTTAATTCTAACAAACCACCCTTCATGATATCTTGATAATCTATATAACATTTTTGGTAATTCTTACCATTCAGTTTTGCTGATTGTATGTATACATTTTCGGGGGCATTATGTATGGCTACAATTCGAAAAACATTATTATTCGATACTTTTATTTCAGCCTTGTCTACACTTGGGCTAGTAATTTCAAATCGAGTATCTCCCGGACAAACTGGATGAATACCACAAGCCGATAAAATATACCAAGCCGACATCTGACCTACATCTTCATCACCAACTAACCCTTGCGGCGCATAGGCTTTTTTACAAATAAAACGAACCCATTTTTGTGTTTGCCAAGGCTCTCCAAATCTGTTAAACAAATAGGGCACTACATGCACTGGTTCGTTAGAATGATTATAGTATGGATTCCACTCGAAATTTACAGGTGTTTTATTGAAAAAATTATTCAAATCGGCAAGCGTACTGTCTTTGCCGCCCATCAGTTCCATTAGTCCTGGCAGGTCGTGTGGCACAAACCAACCTTGCTGGTATAAGTTAGATTCATCTGTTCCAAAACTAAATTTCAACCTGCCTTCTTCGGGCCAAGGCCTAAAAAAACCAGTGGGTAATCTTGGGCAAAAACTTTTGTGTTCTGAACTATAAATATTCTTATAAGATTGCGCTAATAATCGAAATTTCTTTTCGTCGGCAGTCTTGCCAAGTTGCTTTGCTAATTCGGCTACACACCATTCGCTATAAGCATATTCTAAAGTTTTAGAAACTGAATTTGGTGCGTAACCCAAAGCATTATTGCCAAATTTGGCGCAAGTGTTTACAGCAAAATCATAGGCTTTATTAATGTCGTATTGTCTGATCCCTTTTGCATAGGCATCTGCCAAAACAGATACTGCTGGATTTCCAACCATACAACCACTGTATGCATTTAAAAATTCCCATCGCTCTAAATACCTTTTACCCGATTCATCTGCCAAACTCACTAATGAATTCACTACATCATTCACTACCGTAGGATTAATAATGGTTTGCAAAGGCATTTGACTTCTAAATACATCCCATCCACTAAAAATAGTACGTTTGGTAAATGCAGTGGTGTTATGCACTTGTTTGTCTCCACCCATATAATTTCCATCTACGTCTGTAAAATTTCTTGGGTCTATTAGCGTATGATATAAGGCGGTATAAAAAACTTCTTTTTGCGCCTCGCTTTTTGTTTGAATGGATATTTTACTAAGTGCTTGGTTCCATAAATTGGTTGCATTTTGGTGGACTTTATTAAAATCCCAATCAGCAATTTCTGCTTGAAGATTTTTTTCGGCACCTGCAATACTAACAAATGAAATGCCCGACTTAACCAATACTTGCTCATTCTCTTGCGTAGCAAATTCTGTATAAAATCCAATATGCTTGCCTTCGTATTCTTTTATTAATGGGATGATTTTCGAATCTGCAATTAATGCTTGATACGCATCAGATTCAATATTTTTTCTTTTTCTTTTGAGAGAATCTGAAATATTGGCCTCCCAAACACCATAATTAACCAATGGCTTAGAAAATTGCGCATAAAAATAAACGGTATAATCTGGATGCCCACTACCATCTCCCCATCCACCACCTTCGGGCGTACATTTCATCCATCCCGAAATAGTGTTTTTATTAATCACTGTAATATGCTGCAGTGTTGATGTACCACCTACCCTGCGCGCTAAATCTATTTGAATACGCGATTGCTTATTTGCAGGAAAATTAAATTTCAAAATACCACTATGTGGTGCTGCCGTTAGTGCTGTTTTAATTTTAGTATCACTTAATACTACTTCATAATAGCCAGCGCTTGCTTTCTCGGTTTTTTTATTAAAATGCGATCGATATCCTTTATTAGAAAAATCTAGTTTTCCCGCAATTGTTTTTAATGGACCTGTTGTTGGCATCACTAAAAAATTACCCAAGTCTCCATACCAACCAACCCCACTCATTTGTGTAAATGCAAAACCTTCAATACTGGTATGCTCTTTACTATAACCAGAACCATTATCGCCACCTGTTATTGTATTAGGGCTTAATTGTACCATACCAAATGGCGTTGCAGCACCAGGAAATGTTTTACCCCAGTCGTATAAAGGTTTACATGCTGTACTTGCGCCTATAAATGGATTCACATAGGCTGCAGGCAATTTTTGAATTTGTTTTGTTTGTGCATGTGTAAAAAAATGAAACAACAATACACTTGGTATTATGCAAACTATTTTGAAAAAAATTATTGCACTATTGTTCCTCATTTTTTTCATAAAAAATTAGTTTTTATTATTAATGATAATTGCTTTCTCTTCAGGTACAGGCATCGTAATTTTTTTCAAGTCTATGCCAGCGGCATTTTGAAAATAGAAAACTGGTAATTCTTTCACTGTTGGAATACCTACTTGATTGAGTTGAATATTTTTTACATCATCCATTACCATTGCTGGCCTAAAGTCGGCTTCTTTATAACTGAGTTTTATATTCGTCATTTTAATGCCTTCTGCATGCCTTATATAAAAACCCCAAGCTGGTAATTCGCCAAACATTGAAAACTCTGGATACTGCGCTTCATTTTCAGGAATTGTAGCAATATTTTGTAAGGGGATATAGGCAATTTCTTTACTCGATCTGCCACCATAACTAATGTCAATATTATTAAGTGTAATATTTTGTACTGGATAACCAGGAATGCCTACAATCGAAGATGGAATAAGGTTATAGGGCAAATAAGGATGTCCATATATATGATAGTGCGAAGGGCGAACGGGCATTTTATCAGAGCCAGGACGTAAATGATCTGGAGGCCCTTCAATAGGATAGCCTTGGTCTGGTTTTAATAGTGGTATTTCTGCCTTTACATTGGAGATGTAGATATCTTTCAGCGAGCCAACTTTACCGTTAATATTTCTATGACCTAGTCGAATAAAAATAGCATTGCCTGTATTTTTTGCAACAATATTTTGAATATCAAATTGCTCCATTGAACCACCATCAACCGACTCTATAGCAATTGCTGAGCGATACGTATCAAAGATCAACAAATCTCTCACCTTCACTTTTTTATAGATGCCTGCAGAAGCTGTTCCAAATTTCAACCCACTAGCGCTAGAACGAACAGTACAACTATCAATTAAAATATTTTCGCTAATGGATGTAGGGTTGTTTGATTTGATACAAATTCCATCGTCTGCTGCATTGACAAAACATTTAGTAATGTGTACGTTTTTACTATCTGTAATATCTAAACCATCATTATTCCAATAAGTGGTGCTTTGCACTGTAATCCCTTTAATTAAAACAGTATCGCATTCAACATAATCTTGTACCCAGCCAGATGCATTTTTTAAAGTAACACCAGAAACTGTTACACCAGTACAAGATTCAAAACTTAAAACCATTGCTCGAGTGCCTGGTCTTTTTACTAACCAAGCTGAGTCTTTTTCTATTATTTCTCCCGACCTTAATTTTTGAAAAACATCTAACATTAATTCCGATCCTTGTCCGTCAATAATACCAGGACCTGTTAAGGCTACATGGTGTTGGTTTTTAGCCATTACAATAGCAGGCCGACCTTTCATTTTTGGATACTCATTTACATTGGTAGGCCCCAATAATCTAGCGCCTAAATTTAAATGCAGTTCAACATTTGATTTTAAAAATACACTGCTCGACATAAAATTTCCTGCAGGAATAATAACCCTTCCGCCGCCTGCTGCTGCAACTTTATCTATTAGTTTTTGAATGATTGTTGCATTATTGGTTATGCCATCGGCTACTGCTCCAGCGCTTGTGATAACTTGGTCTTTTATTTGGGCATAAGCTGTAACATTAACCAATAACAATAAAACAAAACAGTATCGCTTAAGCATATTAATTTGTTTTAGGTAACTGAATAATAGTTGGCAATACATTGTACCCTTTTGTTACAATGCTATACCCATCTTTATCTAACAACTTAGTAGCTGTTTCAATTTGAATATGTTTTGTTTCACCTGGCATGATAGAACAAAAATTATCGGAATAAAAAGAAGGCCTAACGGGTTGATGCGTTTTATCTAAAAATTGAATCTGTGTAAAAAAAGCTATTTGTTTACTGGTGTTTTTGATAGACAATTCAATATCTGTAAAATTACCATTAGCCACTATTGTATAACTAGTATTCAAAGCTGCCTTCTTCATAGTTGCTAGTGATTCAAAACCAGCAGTAGCAGGCCCTGTCATTGTTTGCTTGCCTAGGTATTTATCATTCGAACGCCAATAAAAATTATTAGATACTTCTTTTTTATTGGCATCTAGTATGGTTAATTTAATAAACTGTACTGGCAACTGAAGTTTAAGAGAATCTATGCGAATGATATTATTTAAAACAGCGTCTTCTTTAATTAATGGAACAAGCACAGATTGAGAGAATACTTTTTTACTATTCAAATCATATACTTCTGCTACTATGGTATAATTGTTAAACGATTTAAAATAGTCGTTATAAATAGATACAGTACTTTTTAAATAATCATACTGTGCATGTAATGGCTCTAGTGAATTTTGTGTATGGTATAAAGAAGCAGTTGGCTCTAAAGACCAATCCCACATTCTGCCACATACTTGCCTAGTTGGTGAATTATGGTACCAGAAAAGCAAACCCGAACAATAACGATCACCGTAACCAAATTTATTTTCATTCCACACTTCCCAAATTGATTTTGAATTCATGGCACCCACCAATTGTGCTTTTGATGCAAACTCATCTATAGAATTAGAAGCACCATATTTATTAACCAAGTCGGTGTATTTACCAGTCATGCCATGAAAACCAGCACCATCGAGGTAGTCCCAAACTTCTTTGTTGATAGGCCATAAATCTTTTTCTGCCATCATTTCACGCAACACTTCAACGGTAGGTAGTGTAGGTGCACCATATTCAGGATTAAATCCATCAACCCTACTACCTCTATCGGAAGCAGTATTTTCATAATGTTGCATTGGATTCATTTGCTGATAAGGACTTCCATCATGAACACCATCTGTTTCTGATTGCATTTGATAAGGCCTTGTGCCATCTAATACACTAAGCAATGGTTTTGTACCAGACACTTCTGTGCTTTCATTTGAACCAACATAAAAAGCAACCGATGGATGATTTCTAATGCGCTTAATTGCCGACGTTAAATTATTAAAATAAACATCTTTGCTTTGTGGATGTTTGGTATCTCCGGTTAACCAAAATTCTTGCCAAACCAAAATGCCCATTTCATCGCAGAGTTGGTAGAAATAATCCGACTCTGCAATACCACCACCCCATAAGCGAAGTAAATTAACACCCGACTGTTTGGTATAACGCATTTCGGCATACATTCTTTCGTTGGAATTTCTAAGCATCGCTTCAGGAATCCAGTTTGATCCACGAATAAATATTTTGCGTCCATTTACATAAAATGTTTTTGAACTATCGGGTGTATTTCTATCAACTGTAATTTCGCGAATACCAAATTTTGTTTGAATTGAATCGGCCAATACATTGTCTAAATAAACAGTTAGTTTTAAATCATATAATGCTGGATCTCCTTTAAATCTTGGCCACCATAATTTAGGTTGGTTGATATTTAATTGCGGAAAATCTTTTGGAGAAAATTCCACAGTCTTGTCTTCTCCCCTTAACATATCCACTGTTTTGTGAAACTGAATATTGGTGCCTAAAATTTCGCCTTTTACAACACATTTTACCGTACGCATAGCAGCGTTAAACACTTCAACAGAAATTGTTTCAGCTGCTTTATCATAATTTGGTTTAGATAAATTCGATTTTATAAATGGATGCCTAAGTGCTAATTTATTGGTTGTATATAAAGAAACCGATTTCCAAATTCCGGTATTTCTATCTCGGATACCATCTTTAAATGTAAAATCCCAACCTACCGACATTAGCATGGTGGTATTTAATCCAATATTTCCATCTCCCCCATTTCTATTCTCTCCTCTTGCGCGCCAAGGCTTCGGCTTATTGGTTCCTGGAATATCTACTGGAATAACTTTTATAGCTAACGCATTCTTCTCTCCAATTTTTGCAAAATCAGTAATATCAATATAGTCTTGTTGAAACATGCCAGTAATAGAATTGACCAAATTTCCATTTACCCAAATTTCTGCACGATAATTAATCCCATCAATTTGTAGCCAAACATTTTTGTCTTTGTATTCTTTTGGTACATTGAATTCTGTTCTAAACCAATAGGTATAAAAATCACGACCCACTTTTGCAATGTCTGGAATTAAATTCGTAGACAATTTGTTATTCATGCCAAAATAAGGCTCTGGATAAACTTTATTAAATACCAATGAATTCAAAACAGTTCCTGGAACAATCGCTGGCATCCAGTCTAGTGTAGAAAAATTTGGATCAGACAATTCTTCTGAAGCAACCAAAATGCTACTTGCTTTTTTCATCTTCCAATTAAAACCACCACCATGTTCTTCTTTAGAATCTAAATAAATTCTGTCTTTTGAAATTTCATTGTCTACCACTTGGGCAAACGCAACACTGGTTGTTATACAAAAAACAAAACCCAATAATATATTTTTCATTACTACTCTTTTTTTATTATAATTTATTGATAATTGGCTTTACGCTTTTAGTAGGATCAGCCAAAATCAATTGTGTTTTATTTTCTTTTTTCATCACAAACACATCAATAGGATTTTTAAAACTTAACAGCACTTGTCCATTTCTTGTTAATTCAGTTAATCCTGTAGCGGCTAATTTTTCAACCCCATTTTTTTTGCTAGCTTTAATTACTGAAAGCCCTTTGTATTTACCAGTATACACTTCGCCGTCAATTGTTACAGAGAAATCAGCAATAGCAGCTGTTCTAAGCGATGGATTGTCGTTAAAAACAAAAGACCCGTCTTCGTTTTTACAGCCATTGGGTAATTTATTTTTTTGCAAACCTAGTTTGGCAATATTTTCAATTGAATACCCTAGCACAGTTGCTTTTTTATAAATAGCCTGAAATCTATTGCTAATATCATTGCCATGAAAATCAGTACTTGCCTTTCCTTCAATTAATAATTTTCCCCCTTTTAATTGGTAGGCTTCTAAGAATTTTAATACTGGCTCTCTTGCATACTCTGGATTTAAATACACAATAGCATCGAACTTGTGGCCGTTTAAAACAGGCTTTCCATCTACGCCAATAGTCAATTGTTTTGTAACAATTAAATCTGATGGAACTAGTGCATTAATATACCCTGCATTCCAAACCTCAACTGCTCTTTCTTCAATTTTCATTTGGTCATTCACATCATACACACCACGATCTTGCACATTAGGATACCAGTTTGAAAGTGCTTCCATTCCAAAAATTACCAAGAGTTTAATTTCTGGCAAACTAGGGTTGAACTTGTTTAATAATCTTGTGCAATTTTCAATTTGGTTGATGCCAATAATTGCGTCGGGATCTTCTAAATCAAAACGAAGTGGACGCTTGTCGTTTAATGCATGGTAATGGGTTCTTACGCCATAACGCAGGTCTGCAAAGGCTTTTACTAAAACAGGTTCTAAGTCTTTATCGTAATACTGGTTATACATGGCGTTCTTTTCATGCGCCATAGCAATACCCATTTGAGTAGGTGTAAATGTTTTTTCGTCTGATTGTCCATACGCTCTTGGAGACGACCACCAGCCAATACCATTGGCCCAAATTTCGTCATTGATTAAACTATTGTGATAGGTATTGTGAATGCCACTAAAAATATGTTTGCCAAAAATAGTTCTTGCTGCATTGAACACGGCTGTTTCAACACGCAAACCACCTTTGCGCATAAACTCCATGTATTCATTAATGGCATTGATTCGAACCGCTGGCTTTCCTGTTGGAGCGTAACGTGCATCAAACATTAATCGATCGAGTGGCTTGCCTTTTTCTGCTGCGAATGCTTTAGCCATATCGGTAGAATACCAACGTCCGCGGAAAGGCTCGGCTGTTTTTTTATCAAAAATTCTTTCAACAAATTTATTGCCGTATTCGTCTAATGCAAATCCATCGAAAGGAATGTCTGAATAGACTTTCATTGCATTGATATAACTATTTATTTCTTCATCGCCCCAGTTACTACTTTGACTGCAGTATTCTTGTGTCATTACACAAGCCGTATAACCTTTTAATGAAGAATTTGAAGCAATGCTTACTTGCACGGTTTCTTTATTAGGCAATACTGTAACACAATTTGCCGTAATATCTTTTAGAGTTGTTGGATCATAAAAACCTTCTGACGTTTTTTTAAAAGCATATACTTTAAACAAATCTGATTTTAACAATCGGCCTTCAAATCGAATGAATTTTGCTTTAACAGTAATATTTGCAGCGCCTTTTTCATCTAATAGAACTTCGTTTTCAATAATCATTCTTTGCGAAGCATCCATTGTTTTGTCGGGATAATTGCCCCATAATTGCAATCCAACTTTTAAACCTTTATTGTGCCCTTCTTCTACTAATTTTTTAAATACAGGATGCACTAAATCAAAATCATAAAAATTAGCGCCTTCTCTTGAAGTAAGAAAAAGCATGGTATAATTGCATTTGGCAGCAATACTATCAATATTAGCCAATGCTTTTTTTTCGTTGGCAATTAAAGTAGGGGTAAAAAACCAATACCCAATTTGTTCGTGATTTTCATTTAAAAACTTAGGAATATACTCGATTTTTTGGGCTTGCAGTATTTGTGGAATGCAAGACAATAATAATAGAGCTACTGTAATTATTTTTTTCATCGAGTTCAATTATTCAGATTTGTTTTGAGATTTAGTAAATTCTTTAACGCCTACTTTATTTGACCAAAGAGTATATTCAGCAAGCATTTCATTTAATACTTTTACTTGTGTGCTTGCCAAGTTTTTTGTTTCACAGATATCAGTAGACAAATCATATAATTCCCATGATGGATCTTCAAAATCTTTTACCAATTTCCAATTCCCTTTACGCATGGCTTTATTGCCTTCGTGCTCCCAGAAATAGGTTTTGGTAGATGGCTTTTTACCAGTCCATAAATAACTTAAACTTTCTCCAGGAAGAGATTTAGCAGGCACTCCTGCCAATTCTAAACTTGTTGGCAACAAATCCATCACATGGCCAATCCCTTCGTTAAAACCCGCTTTGGGCTTAATTTTTGCAGGCCACTGAATAATGCAGGGCGTAATCATGCCGCCTTCGTGTAAGAATTTTTTATACTTTTTAAAAGGCGTATTAGACACATTTGCCCAAGGATAATCGTAGGTAACATAAGATCCTTTTTCGCCAATTTGCTTAGCAGGATCATTGAATTTTCTCGACTCCATATTTTCTGCACAACCCCCGTTATCAGACATAAAAACAATAAGCGTATTATCGTATTGTTTATTGGCTTTAAGCGCGGCAATAAGTCGACCAATATTTTGATCCATTCTATCTACCATTGCGGCATAGACTGCCATTTTTCTAACCCATTGTTTTTTATCTGCAACATCTTTCCAATCTGCAATATCAGTAGGACGATCTGTTAATGCATATCGCTTATCTATCAATCCTAACTGAACCATTTTTTGATAGCGTTTGCTACGCGTTATATCCCATCCTTGCTCGTATAATTTTTCGTACTTAGCAATATCAGACTCGTATGCGTGTAATGGAAAATGGGGCGCTGTATAAGCTACATATAAAAAGAAAGGCTTTGTAGAACGGTTGGCTTTTTGATCATTTAAATAACCAATGGCATGATCGGTAAATGCATCGGTCATGTAAAATCCTTCGTTAGGAACATCAAAATCTTTGTCGTCTAATACTATATGCCTTTTCCCTTTTTCTGCAGGAATAATTTCGTAATAACTTGATGCGCCTGATATCAATCCAAAATAATGTTCAAATCCTCTTTGTAAAGGCCAATGCTCTTTGCGCTCTCCTACATGCCATTTACCTGTCATGAAAGTGTTGTAACCACTAGCTTTTAATTCTTCTGCAATGGTAGGATATTGCTTGTCTAAAAATCCTTGGTACGCGCCAGGTTGAATCGGTGCTTTTTCGAGGGTAACCATATCGCCCATACCAACTGCATGTGGATACTGACCTGTTAGCAATGTGGCACGCGTAGGACAACACCTTGCATTATTATAAAAGCTTCTTAACTTAATTCCATTGGTGGCGAGTTGGTCAATATTGGGTGTTTTAATTTCACTACCATAACAACCAATATCTGAATAACCCATATCGTCTGCTAATATGTATAAAATATTAGGACGTTGTTCGATTTTTTCTGTTGTACTAGATGTTAGGGTAAAGAAAAAAAAACCAGCAATTAAAACACCCGTAATTGAACCAATGATTGCCTTACTAAAACTTGGTTTTAATAAACTGCTATAGGAATAATTTCTTTTCATTTTGCTAGTTATTTTTTTAATTTAAACAGTTCTGATCCTGCTAATAAAAAAGCCCCTGAACCATAGGCCTCCCAACTTTCTGCATTAAAATTTCGTTTTGAAGTTCCACCAATTGGCTGAACCCATCCAAGCTTTCCTTCAGGTGTTAAAAGCGTATTCAAACCAATCCAAGCTTTCTTAACAGCAGGAAGAAATAGTTTACGATCGAGTAATTTATTATTAACGCCCCAAGCAAGTGCATAGCAATTAAATCCAGTACCACTTCCCTCTCCGCCAGGATAAGCATCAGGATCTAACATACTTGTTCGCCAAAGACCATCGGGTTGTTGCAATAGCAAAATTCGTTGGCACATTTCTGTATACAATTGAACATAAAAATTTCTATTCGCATAATCCTTTGGCATTTCTTGTAACACACGAACCAATCCGCCAAGTACCCATCCATTTCCCCTTGTCCAAAAAAGTCTTTTTCCGTTGGCTTCTCGTTGACCTTCTCCTTTTTCATTCCATAAATACCTAGCATCCCGTGCAAACAAATGCTCCTCTTTATTATACAATAGTTGGTAGGTTTGATGGTACAAGGTATCGTTCAAAACCAAGTATGACGGATCTTTCAAAGTTTTTGCCAATTTTACTAAAACAGGCGGAGCCATATACAGCGCATCGCACCACCACCAGGTTAAACCATGATTTTCGAATGCTTTTCCTGGTTGTGTTTTCATTTTTTGTAGAGAATCAAGCGTTGGTTGAATCATTCTCAATTCTTTTTTGATTCGATACAAATCAATATATGTTTGGCTAATGGCATAATCATCGGCATTATCAAATCTTTTTCCTGGTAGCCATTTTTTTCTTTCACCCATTGCTAGTAAAGAATCGAGTACAATTGTTGATTTTGTAGTTTGATAAGTAGCAAATAATCCGGTATAAAAAGCGCCATTGGTCCAGTCGTTTTCTTGCTTATTATTGGAATGTGTTAATTGCCAGTTTGAAACTTTTAACAAAATTTCTTTGATATATTTTGGGCCGAACATATCTATTTCTTGTGCAGAAACGATTGTTGAATGCAACAAGATTGGAAATAAAAAAACAAGGATTACTATTTTTTTAAAATATGTCATGGTGTATTAATTATGTAGTGGGTCTTTTTTTTGCTGCCATAATTTTGTTCAACAAATCTGAAAGCTCTTTCACTTTTTCGGGATTTTGATTGTAGAGATTATTGTCTTCGTGTATATCTGTAGCTAAATTGTACAACTGCCCAATAGGCTCTCCTTGCTTTGGTTTAATTTCAACAGGTGCTGTAAATCCACCAGAACCAATTTTGGTAATCAATTTCCAAGAACCTTTTCTAATATCATAAAATCCTTTTGAAGAAATATTTATAATAGCAGGCTGTTCTGCAACAGTAGTTGCTTTGCCCATTAAAATTGGTAAAATAGAATAGCTATCTTCTGTTTGATATTTTTCGGAATGGTCTCCTAATAAATCGGCGCAAGTAGCCAATAAATTTGCTAGTGTTGTAGTAGCATCACTTACCGAACCTGCTTTAACTTTTCCTGGATAACGAACTATAAAAGGCACACGATGTCCGCCTTCATAAGCATCACCTTTCATGCCTCTAAATTCACCTGCTGATTTGTGGTTAAACTGTGCCACAAAATTTTCGCGCCAATAAGGACCATTGTCACTCGCAAAAATAACGATGGTATTTTTAGACAATCCCATACTATCTAATACATGTAAAACTTGCCCAACGGCATCATCTACTTCAACAACATAATCGCCGTATTCACCTGCTTTTGATTTACCAACATAACCAGGTTTAGGTAACCATGGCGTATGTGGTGCAGGCATAGGAAAATATAAAAAGAATGGCGTTTTAGCATTGGCTTGTTTTTTTATAAATGCAGTTGCTTTATTGGTAAAATTTGGCAATACATTGTAAAACTCAAAAGACGGAGCCATTAAACCTTCTCTCCAAAAAGGACCTGTATAACCAGACTCTAATTTATTTCCATTGGTATAGCCAGTAGGTTGTTCTGTTAATTGGTCGTTTTCTAAATAGCAATAAGGTGCCATATCTAAAGAAGCAGGAAGTATATAAGAATAATTAAAACCCTGTGTTTTAGGACCTTCTGTTGGTGCTTTGGTGAAATCAATTTGCTTTGGATCCATATCACTAGTAATCCCGTACATATTGTCTTTATTGTACTCAGGTTTTAAGGAATCTTTAAACGCATCTTTCAATACCCAGTCTACCCCTAAATGCCATTTACCTACTACTGCTGTTTGATAAGATTTTGATTGCAAGAAAGAAGCAACAGTTGGTTGATCCTTTTCTATCAATGTTCTGCTATAACCGTGCAACACGCCAACTGAAAGCCTACTGCGCCAAGGATACCTACCCGTTAAAATTGAATAACGAGAAGGCGTACAAACCGATGAAGTAGTATGCGCATCTGTAAAACGCATGCCCTGCTGTGCAAGACCATCAATATGCGGTGTGCTAATTTTACTTTGAGGATTATTAATTGAAACATCGCCAAATCCTAAATCGTCTGCTAAAATGTAAACGATATTCGGTAAGCCAGATTTGTGTTGAGCATTTAAATTTGTAGAAGCAAGCATCAAAAAGCAGCAAATAGTTGCTACTGCGCTAATTGATTTTTTATACTGTATCATTTTCATAAAATTTTTATCTAAAACTAATTACTACTCTTTTTTTGAAATGCTGGATTGTATTTTCCACGTTCTTTAAATCCTTCATAAGGACGCATTAATCCAAACCTTGGATAACTATCAAAAATAGCTCCATTACCCGTCATTCTTGGATCTGATTGCGCTACTAGTGTTTCTTCTAATTTCTTTTTTAATTGATTTCGAATAGCATCAAATTGTGTATTAGCAGCAAGGTCATTTAAACAATTAGGATCCTTTTTTATATTGAACAATTGCTCTTGATTTCTTTTTTCAAATCCTAGTTTAAAAAGTACTGGCCAAGTGTTTTTGTTTTGAATCATCCAAGATTTTGTTGGAGAATCATCTATATCATCATACCCTTCAAAAATACCTTTCATACCAGACTCGCTAACAACTGCTACAGGATTACTAGGTGCAGGATCACCAGCAGGCCATCTGTCTGGCTTAAGGTTTTCTATATACAAATATTCTTGTGAACGAATGGCTCTAGCAGGGTATCCAACATTATCTGGACGGGCATGTGAATGTCTTTCTCTTCCTGTAAAAACATAGTGTCTACTAGTATCAATATTGCCAGATTTTTTACTTTTTAAAATAGGCATTAGTGATTTTCCGGTAATCCCTTTAAAATGTTCTGCCGATGCTAGGTCTAAAAAAGTAGGTGCTAAATCAATTAAGCTAACCATATCGGTTACTGTACGATTTTGACCATTCACCTTAGGACCACAAATAGCCAATGGCACGTGTATGCCATATTCTTGCAAATTGGCTTTTGCATAAGGGAAAGGCATTCCATTATCTGCAGTGACAACAACAATAGTATTATCAAGTTCACCTGCAGCTTCCAACATGTCTAACATTTTTCCTAACTGCTTGTCGAAATATTCAATTTCTAATGCATAATCAAGTAAGTCGTTGCGAATATTTTGATTGTCGGGCAAGAATGCAGGAACAAGCATATCTTTTGTTTGCAATCCTGCTGCTGCACCAGATCCTGGTTCGTAATTTCTATGTGGCTCGTGAGATCCGAACCAAAAAAAGAAAGGTTTGTCGGCAGGCTTTTCAGATAAAAAATCTGCAAAGTTTGCTACGTAATCAATATTGCTAATACCAACTGTTGGTGCTTTTACTACATGTTTATTATTATACTCTGGGCCAACCGGATTGCGCGTCCATCCTGCTGCTTTAAAATTTCCTGGATCCCATGGCTTTCCTGTAAATCCTAAAAAATAACCTGCAGATTCTAGTGTATTGGTTACTACTGGATATTTTTTAGGAAACAAACTAGCATGTGTACCAGCTTCTTCTAATTGCCAAATTTGTCGGCCTGTTAAAATAGCCGCTCTTGAAGGACTACACTGTGGTGCTGCAACAAATGCATTGGTAAACAACACACCCTTCGATGCTACTCTATCGAAATTTGGTGTATGATAAATTTTTTGACCATACGCAGAAGTATGCGGATAAGATTGGTCATCTGCAATAGCAAACAAAATATTTGGCTGACGTTTTAACTTTACAGTTGATTGCGCAAATAAGTTTTTGGAAAGAATCAAACTAGATATTAATACAATAAATAATTGTAAAAACCTTTTAGTGTAAAGCTTCATAAGTAACTAATTAAATGAAAACAAAAAAAAACGCCCTAGTCAACAATAGAAACCGCATGACTAGATTTGGCTAGTCTATTGCTTTTTGTGTTTGATTTTTTTGGACTAGAATTTCTAACAATAATTACAGGCTTAATTACTTCACCTGTTGTATGAGAAGGCATCAACTCTTTATTAATAATTTTTAATAACAGATTGATTGACGCTGTTGCAATTTCATCAATAGGTTGCGCTGCCACGGTAATAGATGGCGTTAATAATCGGAATAAATCATTGTCATCGAAACTAACAATAGCAATATCTGAAGGGATGTTTAAATGACATTTTTGTAAGGCTTCAATCCCTATCACACCTAAATAGTTCGTAGCAAAGAAAATGGCATCTAATTCGGGATTTTCTAAAACAAATGACTGAATTGAAGCAATCATTTCTTGATGTGAATCTGAGAATTCAACTTTTAAAGTTTTAGAATGTAGTTTTTTATTTTGTGCATCTATTAGTGCATTGGAAAATCCTTTTTCGCGCTCTGTCATCATTGACATTTCACTCACAATAGATATAAATCCAATATTTGAATAGCCATTGTCTAATAGATGGGTAGTTAAATCGTAACTACCTGAATAGTTATCTAGAATAACATAATTTGTTTCTACATCTGGTATTAATCGGTCAATTAATACAAAGGGAATATTTTCTTTTTTGAGTTTGAGAATTTCGTCTTTGATTCCTTGGGTAGCAGTAATAATATATCCGTCTACAGAACTATTGCGCATTTTATTAATCAACTCAACAGCAGTATTGTCATTGTTTTCGGTACTACTATAAAATACATTGTACCCGTTTTTATTTGCTTCAACTTCAATTATTTTAGCAATATTTCCAAAGAAATAGTTACCAATATCTTCTACAATTAAACCAATTGTTTTTGATTTTCCAGTTCTTAGCATTCTTGCTGCACTGTTCGGATTAAATCCACGTTTCTTAATTAACTCGCGTACTTTATTAGAAGTAGCAAGGCTAATTCCTTTCTGCTCACTTTTTCCATTTATTACAAAAGAGACTGTTGTTATAGATATATTCAACTCTTTGGCAATATCCTTCATTGAAACTTTCTTCGTGCTATTCATCTTTCATTTTTTTGTATTAACAAAAAAGTATGCGTATAATTAATTGTTACTAGTCATTGAAGGTGGTGCCATCTTTGGATTTGAACCCCAAGCTGTATTTGGTTTTTCGCCCATTTCTAACAACAATTTTCCACCTTTAATTAATTGCTCGTGTAACATCCATGGTTGATTTAAAATTGTCCCATTTAAATTGGCTGATTGTATGTAATAGTTTTTTGAAGAATTGTTTTTTGTTTCAATTACAAATTCTTTACCTGGATAATATTTAGCATTTAACTTGATAGTAATTTTTTTGAATATAGGACTTGTAATTTCATAATATGGCTTTTCTGATGTGCCACCATTTGTAGAAAACAATCCCATTTTAAGTAAGGCAGAAAGTGATCCCATTAATCCTTGGTCTTCGTCTCCACTATACCCTTTTTGAGGAGAAATACCACTATATACAGAATCAATTAATTGACGCGTCCAATATTGTGTAAGCCAAGGTTTTCCTGCATAGTTAAACAAGAAAGGCGTTTCCATACATGGCTGATTTCCGTAATTAATATACACCCTTCTTAATAATTCTTTATCAACGGGGTTTTCAGATTTACCAGAAACAAATCCATTGGTTCTTGCTTTTTCAAAAACATCATTTAGTTTGTTTGTAAATACTTCATTGCCACCCATCATATCAATCAATCCTTTTACATCGTGTGGTACAAACCAAGTGTATTGAGCAGCATTGCCTTCTACAAAACCATGTTCGTATTGTAAAATATCTATTGGCTGATTCCATTTTCCAGTTCTGTCTTTGGTCCACATCCAACCAATTTCTTTATTAAAAACATTTTTATAATTCAATGCGCGTTTGCTGAACAAATTGTAATCATCTGTTTTACCCAATGACTTTGCCATTTGAGCAAGTGCAAAATCTTGGTAAGCATATTCTAATGTTTGTGCAGATCCATCTTGGTGATAACCATATTTTGTTTGACTCAAAGGATAAGGTACATAACCTAATGATATATATTCTTCAATACCACCACCCTTTGATGTATTGTGTTCATACCCTGCTCTACCCATCATCCCTCCAGGAAAATGGTCTTTACGCATACCTTCATAAGCTTGTACAATATCAAAACCACGTATGCCTTTTAAATAAGCACTTACAATAAATGGTGTAGTAGCAGCACCTGTCATTACATAGGTATAATTTCCGCCCGAAGGACCACGAGGAATTAAACCTCCGTCTTTATACATTAATAAAAGTGAGTTAACAAATGACTCTGTTAATTCTGGATATACTAAATGCCAAAGCGTATTGATTGACCATTGTGCTCCCCAAAAAGAATCTGAATTGTACTCATTAAATTTGGGATTCCCTTTAGCGTCTAAAGGAATTTGTCCGATTCTAGGTTTTGCTCCTGTATTATCTATATATGTGCCACTATGGTCACTAACAATTCTTCTTCCTTGTAATGCATGCCATAAATCGGTATAAAATCTTCTTTGTTCGGTAAGGGTTCCTCCTTCAACATCTATTCTACCCAACCATTCATTCCATTCCGCTGCAGATTCTTTAACTATTCTATCAAAATCCCAATGTGGTAATTCTATTTTTAAATTATTTTCAGCAGCCGCAACACTAGTGTATGAAATGGCCACTTTCATTTTTCTAACTTCATTTGCAGTGGTAGCAAAATTTACATAAACACCTGTGTGTTCACCACTAACGCTGTTTTGATCGGCCAGAATTTTTCCGTCTTTCCAACCTTTAAATGAATTGAATGGCTTGTCGAATTCAACTACAAAAAATACAGTGATTGGTTTTGGTCTACGAACAGTTGGAGCCATTGTTACTTCTCCTGCAATGCTATGATCATTTACTTGGTGTGTATTGGCAGACTGTGTTTCAGAAGAACCCAACACTGTTGTAAAGTCAAATAGTATATGACTATCTGCCGATTTTGGAAAAGTATATCTATGAAAGCCTACCCTTGTAGTGGATGTTAATTCGGCAGTAATGCCATAATCTTTCAATACTACTTTATGGTAGCCTGGTTTTGCAATTTCTTGTTGGTGTGTGTAAGAAGATCCATAAGCATTCGGACCTAACTGACCTTTAAAAACACCTGTTGTAGGTAATACGGGAATGCCCGATAATTCCCAGCAGTGAATATGACTAAAGCATTTGATGGTGTCGTCGTTATATCTATAACCAGTATTCCATACGCCATTCAAAGCCATGTCTGGACTTAAGTTGACCATACCAAATGGCCTTGTAGCAGAACTAAAATAAAAGAAACGAGAATTGGCTGCATCAACCATTGGCTCTACTAAATCAGTTTTAGCCAATTTAGTATTGACAGTTTTTTGTGCTAATAAATTAGTACTAGAAAATAATAATAAGCCTAAAAAAAAAGGAGCAATTTTAAGAGCCATGATCATTGATTATTTAACAAAATAAATTAGCGCTAATCTTATTTATAAGAATTAGTTATTCATTGGATTGGAAGATAGAAATGCAATATTAAAAATATGCATCTCTCAAAAAACAAAATAATATAAATGAAAAAAGAAAGAGAATTTGTTTAACACAAATTCTCTTTCTTTTTCTTTATTTAGTACCCAGGGTTCTGAGTGATTTTTGGAAGTGTTACATCAATCATCGATTGAGGTATTGGACGTAAGTAGTGCTTAGCAGCATTAAACTGCTGAACGCCATTTAAACCATATCCAACCCAAGGATTGTATTTAACTGCACGAGTACCAATTGTTTGAGTACGTTTTAAATCGTACCAACGCATACTCTCTCCTAAAAACTCTCTACCTGATTCGTCTAAAATCATATCAATGCTAATATTAGCTGGAGTTGCTCTATAGCCCAATACATTAATAGGATCTTCAGTTCCTTTTTCTGGATTCAATGCACGGTTAGGTGTTTTACCAGCATTTGCAGTACCCAAAGCACGATCAAGTACTTTGTTGTAATAAACATCAGCAGTTCCTAAAACAGCACCTGTACCACCTTTAACAATTGCTTCTGCAGCCATTAAATAAACTTCGGCAGAACGGAAGATAGGATCATTATAGGTTGAGAATCCATCATTGTAAGAAACTCCTGGTTGGAAGAATTTCCAAAACATTGGAGCCGCCCAAAACATATTGTCTTTAACACCAGCAGTAGGATTGTATCCAACAATCTCACTAAGATTATTAACAGAGTATTTTTTTGTACCACCCACTTGGTTTTTACCTCTATCAGCAGCTAAAGTAACTGGTGTATTCCAAGGCATTACAATAGCAGTTGTATCACCAATTGCATAAACAAGCGGTGCTGGGTAAGTAGTAAGAATATTATTATTCACAGAACTTAAAGTAGTGGTGTTTGCAATTGTTGCATAACATACACTATTGAAAGTACCATCATAACGTGTATCTAATTGTGGATCATACATACGGTAGGCAGCCCAAGTTGGGTTAAATCCACCACCTTGTAATTTAGTATACCATAATGTTGCACCACCTGCTTGTGCAATACCACTAGGTCCTGGATAAAATTGACTATGCATATTGTTGCCAATCAATCCTTTTGCAGGATCTAAATTACCATCTCCATTATAATAAGCAGGGTTTGCATATTGTACTGCAAGAATTACTTCTTTACTCACATTCGCAACTGCTACAGAAGCTGCCATTGCTGGTTGTGCTGCTGTTACATTTTTTGGATGTATAGGAAATAAATCAGCCCATTTTGCTTCTAGTGGATATAAATTACTAGCAATGATTTCATCACATAATTTAAGTGCAGCGGTAAAATCTGCAGGACTTCCACCCAAAGAATTATTAAAATTCCATCCTCTGGTTAAAAGCACTTTTGCTAATAAAAATTTAGCAGCGCCTTGTGTAATACGTCCATTATCTGTTTGGGTAACAGGCATAGTAGCCACACAAGCTGTTAAATCAGTTACTATTTGTGTGTATACATCCTTAGCTAGCGTTTTATTTGCAGTTAACGTTCCAGCAAGTGATTCTGTTAGTGGCATTGGAACATCGCCCCATTGTTGCACCAACCAGAAATAACTTAATGCACGTAAAAATTTAGCTTCTCCAATTCTAGAATTCAAAACTGCTTGAGATACCCCTACAAAGTTATTTTGACGAGTTAAGACAGTATTACAACGGTTAATTTCTTTGTATAAATTATCCCAGTAACCACTCAAATCTCCCCAAGTTGAATTCAATCGAATATCATATTGCTCAAGGCCATTGTCATCTTGATTGGGTAAGCCATAGAAAACACCTCCCCAACCATTTGCAGTAAACAAATCAGTACCTCTTAAAGTTAACTGTCTTGACTGAGTGATATCTCTTAACAAAGGATAACAAGAGTTTACAAGTGCATCTAAACCAGCAGCATCTACATAAAAGTTATCTGTAGTTCTGTTGGCAGGATTGTACTCATCTAAAAAGTCTTTTTTACAACCAATTTGAAAAAGACTTAACAATAGAAAAACTATTGAAGCTTTTTGAATATTTTTAAAAATTCGCATACAATTTATTTTAATTTTTTTATTTAATTATTAGAATCCAACATTTACACCAAATGTGTAATTGATTGCCTCAAAATCATCCTGGTATCCACCACCATTGTATTCAGGATCGTTACCACGGAATTTAGTAAAGCGGGCAGGATTAACTAATTGAAAATAAAAACGAAGTCTATCGATTCCTAGTTTTTCTAATTTCGCTTTAGGCATATTATAGCCCATTGTTACGTCATTAATTCTTAAGAAACTAGCATCTTCATAATAGATAGCATCACTATTTGATTTAGCAACACCCATTCCCCACATTTCGTTAGAAGGATTGTTTCTAGTCCAATAGTTAACATTCAAACGACCCCATCCACCATTGTAATCTTGTACATAATTTGATAAGAAATCATTCTTATACATAGTACCATTACGGTAATACATCATTACTGAGAAATCGAAGTTGCGGAAACTTACTCTGTTGGTCATACCCATTGTGAAATTTGGTAATTGTGTACCTAAAATCACACGGTCATCTTGACCCAAAACGCCAGAGCTAATTTTACCGTCATTGTTTTGGTCAACAATTCTAACAGATCCTGGAACAGCACCATAAGATTTAGCCAAAACGCTATCTGCTAACTGCCAGATACCTGCTGATTTATAATACAAGAAACTTTTTAAAGGATAACCAACTGCCAATATATTTTCTGGATTGGTTGAACCACTCCATCCGTACATAGCACCATTTGGTAATTCTTCTACTTTATTAATGTTTTTTGCAAAATTGATTGAAGTAGTCCAAGTAAGGTTTTTAGTAGCAACGTTTACAGTATTTAATAAAATTTCAATTCCTTTATTAGACACTTTACCTACGTTAGCAGTAACTGAACTAAAGCCATTCGTTGTAGGAAGTGCTTCTTTCATGATCAAATCCTTGGTACTTCTATTATAAACTTCCATGGTTAAAGAAACCCTGTTATTAAACAATCCTAAGTTCAATCCAAGGTTTAATTCTTGGCTTCTTTCCCAACCTAAATCTTGGTTTGGTAAGTTATTAGGAGCTAAACCAGCTACACCAGTTTGTTGGAAATCGTAGTTGGTGGTAAGTAAAGTTGCAGCAGTTGAATAAGGAGACACCACTGAGTTTCCAACTTGACCATAACTCACACGTAATTTTAAATCTGAAATAGCAGCTATTTTTTTAATGAACTTCTCATCCCCTAATTTCCAAGCAAAAGCACCTGAAGGGAAGAAAGCATATTTGTGATCAGCAGCCAATACAGACGATCCATCTGAACGACCAGTAAACGTAAATAAATATTTATCATTAAATGTATAGTTCAAACGACCCATATAAGAAGACAATTGGCGTTGTGTAAATCCACTAGCAATTGTTGGGGTACCTGTTTGAGACTGAAGATTGTACCAGAATGAATTATATGGCAATCCTGTAACTGCCACCAAGTTAAATTCAGTGTTAGTTTTGAAAGCACTTTGTAAAGCAGTAATATTCAATTTGCTCTTACCTTTTTGAAGATTGTAAGATAACTGGTTATCTATTGTATAAGACATATTATAGTCATTCTCTACAGAAGCTCTAGGAGCACCTAAATTGATTGACTTAGAATATTTACCTCTATACTCATCTTGCTTAGCTAATTGATATGAACCAGACAATGAAGTTTTAAAAGTAAAATTCTTGAGGAATGTTGCTTCAATATAACCATTACCCATTTGGCTAGATACATTTCTTGTCCAAGTATAATTGGCTAAGCTAGATGCTTCTAATAATGGGTTCATTGAACTATTGTTACCCATTTTAACAGCATAGCCATTTACAGGTCCTATAGCTAAATCACCACCAGCAGCAGGATCAACTAAGTCTGCGTAATAAAGCGTTGCAGTTGGTCTTGTTCTATAAACTGTTCTTGGAACTTCTAATGAACCAGTAGGGTTGGTAGAATAGTTTTCATACAATGTTAAACCCACTTTTAAGAATTTAGCAATTTGAGATACTAAAGCAGCATTCATATTGTATTTCTTGTAATTGGTATTTGGCGTCATTCCAACTTCTTGAATATAACCACCAGAAACACGATAAGAGGTACCGCCATTACCACCAGAAATTGCCAATGTGTTACCAGTATTAACACCTGTTTGGGTTAATGACCTTTGAACATCTGTAGACTTTCCAGCATTAATTATAGCTAACTCATTTACGTTAAACACACTTATAGGTGTAACTGCATATCCAAGATTCAATGAAGCATCTTCAATAGCTGTTTTGTACCATTGTTGTGCATTTTGCATTTCTGGTAAATGCGCAGGTGTTTTTAAACCATAGTAAGAATCTAAAGTAACCCTTGGTTTACCAGTAGCACCTCTTTTAGACGAAATAATCACAACGCCATTGGCACCTCTAGAACCATAAATAGCAGTAGAAGATGCATCTTTTAGGATATCGATTGTTTCAATATCTGCAGGATTAATATCTTGAAGTTTACCTCCAACTATTCCATCAATAACAACCAATGGTTCAGTTCCCATGAACTGTTGACCACTACTAGTTAGTGTTAAATTTTTTGCGCCATTGGCGTTAGGATCTGGAGTGATGGTATTTTCACCACGAATAGCAATAGACCATAAAGCACCTGGTTTATTACTTAATTTAGTAATAACTACCCCAGGAACTTGACCTTGCAATGCTTGCGTTGCATTCGCAGGGTTACCTCTAACAATTTCTGCTGCTTTTACTGAACCCACAGCACCCGTTAGGTCTTTCTTTTTAACAGAACCATATCCAACTACAACAACATCATCTAATGCTTTAGACTCTGAAGCTAATTTGACAGATAAGTTATTTTGGTTATTTACTGATAGTTCTTGATTGGTAAAACCAACAGAACTAACTACCAATACAGTATTTCCTTTTGTAGGAACTGCAATTGTAAATTTACCCTGAGCATCAGTAACAACGCCTTTTGTAGAACCTTTTACAGTAATACTTGCGCCAACAAGTGGAGCACCGGATTCGTTATTTACTTTACCAGAAACTTGGCGGGTTTGTGCCCATAATATGCTGGCAGAGCAACACATAAGCACAATAAGAAGAAGGATTTTTCTCATAAATCGGCAATTTGGATTTGGCAATTGTTAATAAATTTTAAAGACGATTGATTTAATTCTATCGCAATTAGAAATTAAACTTAGGTAAAACCTTTTAGTAAAGCATTTAAATTGTTAAAATTATTTACTATAACGATTGCGAAAGTCTACACTTTTTGTAGAAAAAATTTGATGAAAAGGGAAATTTCGGTTCTACTAATTTAAAAAACAATCAGTTAGGTTAACTATACCATTCCCTCTTAAAATGTACATTAAGTAGCTAAATCACTAAAAGTTTATCCGCTGCATAAAAAAATAGGCTGTACCGATTTAAACGAAACAGCCTATTTGCTATAAGAATCAAATACTATTAATACCCAGGGTTCTGGCTAATTCTAGGATTTGAGTTATCCAACATTCCTTGAGGAATTGGTCTTAAATAGTGTTTAGCAGCCACCAATGGAGTTCCAGTTAAACCATATGCAACCCATGGATTGTATTTTGCTGCACGAGTTAATAAAGTACCAGTACGTTTTAAGTCGTACCATCTTTGGTTACCTTCTCCTAACAATTCTCTTGCAGATTCATCTAAAATCATGTCAATAGTAATGTTAGCAGGAGTTGCTCTATAAGAAACAATATTTGAAATAGGATCATCTACCAATTCAGGATTAGTAGCACGCATAGGAGATTTACCAGCATTGGCAGTTCCTAAGGCACGATCTAATATTTTATTGTAATAAACATCTGCAGTACCTAAAACTGCACCTGTGCCACCTTTAACAATTGCTTCAGCAGCCATTAAATAGACTTCTGCAGAACGGAACAAAGGATCGTTGAACGTAGAATATCCATCACCATATAAAATACCTGGTTGAAAGAATTTCCAGAACATGGGTTGACCCCAAGCCAAATTGTCTACAATGGCATTACCAACGGAAATATATCCTAAACCTTGGTATTCATTGGTATTGATTACAGAGTATTTTTTGGTACCACCTGGTATATCAACACCTCTTTGTGCAGCAGTTGTAGCTGGTGCATTCCATGGATTAGCAATACCCGTAGTATCTCCAGCAGCATAAGTAAGTGTTACTGCTTGAGGATAAGGCTTATTGGTTGCCAAAGAAACGGTACCTGCTGTAGTTGCATAACAAACACTATTAAAAGTACCAGCATAACGTGTATCCATAACTGGATCGAATAAACGATAAGTAGCCCAGGTAGTTGTTACACCTCCATTTACACGATTGTAAGCACTGGTTCTAGCTTGTTGTGCCACGCCACTTGGTCCACCACCAAATCTACCATGCAAGTCGTTTCCAATAGTAGTAGTACCTACGCTAGGATCTCCATTATAACTAGAGGCATTCGCATATTGTACTGCAAAAATGATTTCTTTACTTGCATTAGCAACCGCAACAGAACTTGCCGCTGTGGCAGTTTCTTTGTTAGGATTGGTATTGTGCAAAGGCCAAAGATTGTTCCAGTTTGCTTCTAAAGGATATAAACCTGATGCAATAATTTGATCGCACAATTGTAAAGAACTTGTAAAGTCTGCAGGTGTACCACCCAAAGAATTATTAAAATTCCAACCACGCGTTAAATATACACGAGCTAATAAAAACTTAGCGGCTCCTTGTGTTCCACGACCTACTTGAATTTGCTTAGCAGGTAATTTTGCTACACATTCAGTAAGGTCTTTAATGATTTGTGTGTACACATCTTTTGCAGGAGTCTTTACTACTTCTAAACTTGCAGTAGTTGTTTCAACTAAAGGCATTGGAATATCACCCCATTGTTGTACTGCCCAGAAATAACATAATGAACGCAAAAACTTTGCTTCCGCAACACGAACAGTTTTTAAAGAATCGGTCATGCCAATTACTCCAGGAGCTCTTACCACTGCAGCATTACAACGATTGATTTCACGGTATAAGAAATCCCAAAGTGTTTGAAGGTCTCCTAGTGATGCATTCAATCGAATATCATACTGGTCGTATTGACTACCCAATTGATTGGGTTGATTGAAATAGATACCACCCCAGCCAGCTTGAGCAAACACATCTGTTCCACCATAAGATAGAATTCTTTGTTGGGCAATATCTCTTAATAAAGGATAACAAGAAGTTACCAAACTTTCGTAACCTGTTGCATCGTTATAATAAGTGTCGGTTGTTCTATTTGAAGGATTAATTTCATTTAGAAAATTCTTACTGCAACCAGCTCCAACAATGCATATTAATGCAATGCCAATGGATGCTTTTCGGAAATTTTTAAAAATATTCATAAGATTTATTTTTAAAGTAATTTTTGTTTTTATTTAGAATCCAATATTTAAACCAAAAGTGTAAATGATATAAGGTACATCATCTATATAAGAAGATGAGTTGTACTCAGGGTCTTGACCATGGTATTTAGTAAAGAATTGCGGATTAGTTAATTGTAAATAAACACGCATTCTGTCTAAATTCCATTTGTCTAATTTAACTTTTGGAACAGTATAACCAACGGTAATATCAGATATCCTTAAGAAACTAGCATCTTCATATTGAATGGCTGATTTGTATGGTTGAGATACACCCACTCCATACCAATCATTTGTAGGATTATTTCTAGTCCAATAATTTAACACGATGTGGTTATAACGTGTATTGGTATAATCTCCCATTGTACCATTCAACAAGTTGTTGTTGTACAATGTTCCATTACGATAATACATCATGAACGATAAATCAAATTGTTTAAAATTCATTCTATTGGTCATACCAATTGTGTAGTTTGGTAATTGTGTACCTAATACAACACGGTCATCTTTTCCAGTTGCAGAAGATATAACGCCATCGCCATTTTGATCAACTACTCTTACAGATCCTGGTGCTTGTCCAAAAGTTTTAGCTAATGCACTATCAGCAATCTGCCAGATGCCAGCGTATTTATAATCGTAATACACTTTTACAGGAGAACCAACAAACAAACTATTTCCAATAATAGAACTAACACCATTTGCTAACTCTTCAATTTTATTAATATTTTTTGCAAAATTAACAGAGGTAGTCCAAGAGAAATTTTTATTAGCAACGTTTCTAGTATTCAAAAGAATCTCAACACCTTTATTTGAAATTCTACCTACGTTAGCATTTACAGTTGTAAACCCTGTAGAAGTAGGTAAGTTTTCTTTTAAAATTAAATCTTTTGTTGTTCTATTATATACTTCAACTGCTCCAGAAATTCTATTGTTTAAGAAACCGAAGTTTACTCCTAAGTTCAACTCTTCACTTCTCTCCCATTTCAAATCTTGGTTACCCAAATTTCCTGGTGCAAATCCATTTCCCAAAGCTTGGTCGTATCCATAAATAGTATTCAAGATAGATGCTTGTGTACTATATGGAGAAACGTTTGCATTACCTACTTGACCATAACTAACCCTTAATTTTAAATCAGAGAAAATATTGGTTTTCTTAATGAAGTTTTCATCACCTATACGCCATGCTAATGCACCAGACGGGAAGAATGCCCATTTGTTATTGTTAGATAATTGAGAAGCACCATCACCTCTACCTGTTAAGGTTAACAAGTATTTATCATTAAAGGTGTAGTTAATTCTACCCATATAAGATTGCAAAGTATTTAAAGCATAGCTACTATTAACAGCCGTTACATTCGATAAACCTGCAGTACCTAAATTATACCAAGCAGATGCATAGGGTAAATTTTGAACTGCTATTGAATAAGATTCAACTGTGTTTTTGTAAGCACTTTGTAAAGCGGTAACACTCAACTTGCTTTTTCCTTTTGCGTAATTATAATTCAATTGATTATCGAAAGTATAAATTGCATAATCAGAAGTTGAATAAGTTGCTTTTGGTAAATTCACAGCAGCACGATCTTTTGTATAAGTACCTCTGTAATCACCTTGGCGGTTATCAATGACTGAAGCAGAAATGGATGACTTAAATGTTAAGCCTTTTAATAAAGTAATTTCTGCATAAGCATTTCCCATTTCATTGGTAGTAGTAACTGAGAACTGATAGTTAGCAGGATCTGCTTCTACCAATGGGTTTAATACTTGGTTATCTTTAATACCCATCCAAACAGCATAGCCATTCCATGGCCCGATGGCAGCATCATATACAGCAGCAGGATCCACTAAATCTTTATAGTAAATAATCCCTGTAGGTCTTGCACGATAAGCAGAACGAAGTGCTTCGTAAGAACCTGTTGGGTTATTATTAAAGTTTACATATGCAGAAAAACCAATTTTTAAGAAATTGTTGATTTTACTATCTATCCCACCATTTAAACTGTATTTCTTATATGTTGTATTTGGAATATTTCCATCTTCTTGGATATATCCACCAGAAAAACGGTAAGTAGTTCCTGCAGTTCCACCAGATACAGCTACAGTATTACCAGTATTAATACTTGGCTTGGTTAAGGATTTTACCCAGTTGGTTGATCCGCCACTATTAATCAATGCTAATTCATTTACAGAAAAAGTGATTGGTGTTCCTAAGTTCAATGCAACATCAGTTACCATTGATTGATAGAATTGTTGTGCAGTTTGTAAGTCTGGTAAATGCGCTGGTATTTTTTGTCCTAAATAAGAATCAAGTGTAACTTTTGCTTTACCAATGGATCCTTTTTTAGAAGTAATGATGATAACACCATTCGCACCTCTTGAACCATAAATGGCTGTAGATGATGCATCTTTAAGAATATCTATTGAAGCAATATCTGCTGGATTGATATCACGTAATCTTCCGCCAATCACTCCATCAATTACAACTAATGGTTCTGTTACACCACTGATAGTGTTTTCACCACGGATATCAATACTAAATGCTTGACCTGGTAAATTACTTCCTTTAGTTACTACTACTCCTGGAACTTGTCCTTGAATTGCTTGAGTAACGTTGGTTGGATTCGACCGAACAATTTCAGCAGAACTAATAGAACCAACTGCTCCAGTTAAGTCTTTCTTTTTCACAGAGCCATACCCTACTACTACTACATCGTCTAAAGCTTTTGTTTCAGATGCAAGTTTTACTAGTAAACTTGTTTGACTGTTTACAATTACTTCTTGACTAGCAAATCCAACTGATTGAATAACTAATACAGTGTTTCCTTTTGATGCAACACTAATGGTAAATTTACCATCTGCGTCTGCAATAACACCTTTGGAATTTCCTTTAACGGTGATACTTGCACCTGCAACTATCGCACCTGTTTCGTTGTTTAAAACCCGGCCTGTAATTTGGCGGTTTTGTGCCCAAACCATGCTTGAAAACCAGCACAGTAGGGTTGTAAGGAGAATGGCTTTTCTCATAAATAGGCAATTTGTGTTAGGCAATTGAAATTTTAGTTGCATTTAGCCTGTATGTAAAACTAGCTAAAATGCTTCTCAAACATAGGTAAAAGGATTTAGTTGACTATCCTGTTTTGAATAAAAAATTACGAAATCGATTTCGTCGAATTTAGTCATTAATGTGAACCATTATATATGATTCAAGTTAATTTCATTTAACAAAACAACCATAATGACTAATAAACTATCTACTATTTTCTGTCTGTCTATTTTTTTCGCTAGTGAATTATCTGCTCAAAACAAATCAGTTACACTAGATTATTTTTACAATAATGAGTATAAAATAAATCCCGATAATTCTAAGGAACGGTTTCATTATATATGGGAAGATAAAACCCTAAATGGTTATTCTATTTGGGGAAGTATTTTTAATGAGAAGGGATTCGCTACAAAAAAATTAGAAACCGCACCTAGTTCTGAGAATTTAAAAGGCACTTCAATCTATATAATTACCGATCCTGACAACCAAAAAGAATCTCCGAACCCAAATTACATGACTGAAGAGGCCGTTAAAGTAATTGCAAATTGGGTAAAACAAGGTGGCGTATTGGTGATGATGACAAATGATTCTGCCAATGCCGAATTACCGCATTTTAATTTATTAGCTGCTGCTTTTGGAATGCATTTTACAGACAAAGTGCGTAACTCCGTTATTAAAGACATATCAGTAGGAAAAGTTATGGTTTCTGAAAACCAAGATGTTTTTAAAACGGCTAGAACCTTGTATTTAAAGGGCATTTCAACTATTACTGTTACTGGAAACGCTAAGGCAGTAGTTGAAGACAAAGGCGATATTATTATGGCTTCAGCAAAATATGGTAAAGGAACTGTTTTTGCAATTGGAGATCCTTGGATTTATAACGAGTATATTGTGAATGATAGACTTAGTGCAGAATTTCAAAATGGCCTTGCTGCAAAAGAATTTACAGATTGGTTAATTCAACAAATACCAAATAGTAAGACTACAAAAAAATAATACGATTTTTAATTTTCTAATCCATTTAATGCTTTAAAGTGAAGAACGCTTTATAACATTAAATGGATTTTTTACGTGTATATATTGACTGCCTAAAATTAAGTCGGCAGCCGTTTGCCCCATTAATTCAAAGTCGGTACTAATAACTGAAATATCTAATAGTTCCTTTAATTGCGTTTCATTAAAAGACAAGATGCCAATATCATTTCCAATTAATAATTCATCTGCACGCGTTTGCTTAATTAAAGCAGTAAGATCATCATCTTCAATAACAATATAACATTGCTTTTTAACTAATTTTAAATGCAATGCATCTGACCTTTTTTTGAGTTTAAATTTATTCTGTTTACAAAATAATTGAATCCCTTCAATGATTTCAACAGGATGGTTACTTAAGTGTGGAAATATTAAAATAATTTCGCTGTATTTTTCAAATTGATTTCTAAAAGATGCTAGTGCCCCATAAGTGTCATACATAAAATCTTGGGTTACCGACATAGAACCAAAAATTTCTGGAACCGATTTGTCTAATATCACCAACTCGTTCTCTGGTACCATTTTCAATACCTCTATATATTCTTCTTTAGGAATATTGGTTTCGAAATGTGGCATAATTACAAAATAATCGTATTGGCCAATATTTTTTTCTAAAATTTCTTTTAGCAAAGCAGGGCTATAATGGTGAATTTGCAAATCAACAACTGCTTTCTTTTTTAATGTATTTAAAAAACTATAATACACTATTTTTTTAAAAAAACTAATTTTATTCAACACCAATAAAACGCGCAAACGCTTTTCTTTTTTTCCATTTACAAAATATCCCCTCGATTTAACTGATGAAATATAGCCGTCTTTTTTTAAGATTTTATAGGCATTCTCCACCGTGTCTCTCGCTACTGAAAATTCTTTACTAAATACATTGATAGAAGGTAATATTGCACCTTTTACAATTTGTCCTTTATCTATTTGCTTACTAATAGAGTCGGCTATTTGTTTGTATAGTGGGATATTACTTTTTTGATTAATTGAAATATTTAAATGCATAAGAAATACATATTATAATAAAAATAAAAATATAGTAATTTTTTGAATTAGAATTTATTAGCTTTTTTTATAGCATTTAAAAAAAGGTTTTCTAAATTTTTAAATCCAATTACGGCATTCAACGGCAGCAATTCTCCCTTATTGCCAAAAACATATAAGGCTTCTTGAGGTTCAATTTTTATTGATGATTCATTTAAAGTTCCATTAGAAAATTGAATTGGCTTTAGGTTTAAAGACAAATACTTAGCCATGAAATTGTAAACTGCCAATCTTTTATTGACGCCAAAATCATGTTTTTCATTTGCAAGATGTATATTTTGAACATCCATCGTTTTTCCATAATAGCCATACATTTTTTGAAGATATGGAAAATCATGTTCTGGCATTTTATCTGTCCAATCACCACCATCACTTACCAAGAGTTGTGGTCTGGGTGCAGCCATGGCAGCAATTTCAACATTATCTGTTCTACCTAAACAATCATGAATAGGCATTCCACTTTCACAAGGACAACCACCATAAAAATAGGAACTAATTGCAACAACAGGTGCTGATACCTTAATTCGATTATCTATTGCAGTTAACAGCACTGTATGGCTTCCTGCACCAGAGCCACCAGTTATTGCAACCCTACTTGTGTCTGATTCTTTTAAAGAAAGTAAGTAATCTAATATACGAATACTCCCTAAAATTTGTATTGTCATAGAAAGGCTACGTCTATGATCTTCTAATGGAAATTGGAGTTGTGATTCACCCCAAGCAAATAAATCATAACTAAATGCCATTGCCCCCATTTTAGCAAAAGCAGCACAACGTAATTGGCAATCAGCGCGATACCTTTGTTTTTCCCAATGACCATCTGGATTTAGAATAATAGGAATTTTACCAACTATAACGGAAGGTTTGTATAAAGATCCATTTATATAAACACCTGGTAATATTTCGATTGCTATATTTTCTACAGTATATCCATCAAATTTTCTTTGTGCTGTTTTAATAGGTGTTGAATTAGGAGAAGCAGGAAGATTTTTTAGTTGTAGTGCCTCTAACAATGCTATACGTAATTGAGTCTTCCTATTTTGCCAGGTTTGTAGATTTGTATATTGTGCACTAATTCTATCTAATTCTGCCCAACCATCTTTTGGCAACCATCTATAATATTCGTAATTACTTATTTTATATACTCGTTCTTTTTCGATTTTGAATTTTAAATCAAATGGGTTCAAAACATTTTCTAGAGTAGTTGCTGCATCATTCCTGAAACGCCATTCAGCATAATTAACATACTTATTAGCTACTAATGAGTCGGCATATTTTATGGTTATATTAAACTGTTTTTCAATTTTGGTTATTACCTCTTTTAAAGGTTTCTTATAAAAATTATCTGAATTATATTGAGCAGTAATTGAGGAGATAAATAGTAAAATAATAGAGGTTGTAAAAAAATATTTATTAAAAATTAATTGCGTTTTAAATTTCATTTTTTTTAATAATTTTCTATTGAAAATATTCTGATTAATTAAGCTAACAAACAACTATAACTTGCATATTTAATAATGCCCCTAATTTTTCAATCTTAGAAGCTATATGACCAATCCCAACAGCACAGTGGTGTGCAGGACCATAACTATTCCAAGAATTGATAAAGTTTCTAGCACCTATAGAAAATCGATACCGGCTATTGGTATTGCCAATTTCTAAAATTGGTCCGGCTACACTCTCTCCTTCTGCAACCAATAATAATAATTTACCATCTACTGTTTCAACCACCGACAATAGTGTTACAGGGCCTTGTTTAATGCGCATTTCAACCGATAAGCCATTGCCCACTTTTCCATGAAACACCCCTAATGGACGCACTTTGGTTTTCCCTTCTGCAATAGCAATATGACCAGGACCATCATGCCCCATCAATACCACATCATCGGTATAATCAACTGCATAGTATTCTGTAAAAGATCCGCCTGCACCAAAACTGTCCATGATTTTCATAGCCTGTGCATTTTTAATTTCATATTCCCCAGCAACAGGAATATGATTAGCAGTAAGCAAAGAGTTCCCTAAAATGATGGAACTAATGGTATTTTCGTTCGCTACATTTCCGGTTCCTTTATAATAGTATGCAATAGAACCCAATTGATACTTAGCAACTAAAATATCTAACGCAACTGCTGTTTGAGCAGCACGTGCCAATTCCATTTCTGTACAATCTACTTGCACATCAAAACTTGCATGAATCAATTTTAATTTTTCTGCAATTTGATCTGCTGTAACATCTTCTCTAATAGCGGCCAATTCATCTACTTCTATATGTTCTATATGTCCGCCAAAATAAGCATACTGCAAAGTGAGATCTGTATAAATATCTAGCATGCCACTATAATAATGACCCATACACCCCAAACGATTATAAGCCATGGTATGGGCTACTTTAGCAGCTTCTACCCATTGGTAAATTTCAGACCAACATTGCAAATCATTTTCTAGCATTCCAGTAACTTCCTGAAACTTTATACCCGTTCTTTTAAACACATTAGCTATTTCTGGAACTGGACAAGCAGAACAAGATGCCAACCATTCGCCAGTCATTTTTGTTCGATCATTCATTTTATTGAATGCATCATAATCAATTGCAGCAGTTGGTGCTAAATTTAAAATAATTACTGGCACTTTGGCGCGTTGCACTACAGGCAAAACAGTAGACGACAATGCATACGTAGTAACATATAAAAAAATGATATCTACTTCTTCTTTTCTAAACTTACTACCAGCCTCAAATGCTTTATCAATATTGTCAACTAATCCTAGATTGATAATCTGCGGATGTATTGAAGCTAGTTTTAATGCAACTAGTTGCAAATAAGATTCAAGTTTATCTTTTAATCCATCAAACTGTGGCCAATAGGCATCAAGCCCAATTCCAAATAATCCAATCTTTAAGCTTGACTCCATTGTAATTATTTTTTTAAAAAGTTTGTACTACTCTTCCCTTTATCTACAGAAGTAGCAACTGCAATACCACGTTGGTCTTTATTGTTTACTGCACAATAAAAATGGTATACTACTCCTTTCCATTTTACCACAAAAGATTTGTGTGCATATTTTTCATCGTAGGGTTCCGAAGACTTAATTAAATCATCTCCTTCCCAATCTGTCCAATGCACTAAATCGGTTGAACAAGCAAATCTATTGAATGCATCTTTTCTATTCTCCCAAAATGCACCGTAATAAAACATCACCCAAATATTACCCATTTTTTGAACAACTGCATCTCCTGTAATGCCTACTCGATGGTGCATTACTGGTTCTTGCTCAAATCTTTTCCAATGCAGCATATCATTACTAACAGCCATCCCAATACGTTCAAACCATCTTGTTTTTTTATTGGTATTATTGCTAGTATCTCCGTTGGCGTTATAATACATTACAAAAGGATAGCCAGTTGTTTTTTGTTTATCCCAAATAATAGAACTTTTATATTCTTTATTATTTTCCCACCAACGAACATCCGAATCTTTAGATGTTAAAACTGGCTTATTTAAGGTTTGCCATTCATGCGCAATGCTAGGATCTTTTTTGGTTGATGAAATTCCAATAGACAATAATCCAGATTCGTACCCTGTTACTTTGCCCCCTAAATAACTCATCCAATATTGTTGATGAAACTTTTGCAACTGATAATTCCCACCCCAGGTTTCGTTTTGCAAAGCAATATATCCTGCTTTTTGATTGGCATCCCAAGCACTAGTATCTGCACTAAACGACAATGTTTTGCCTAGTGTTTCCCAGTGTAATAAGTCGGCACTTTTAGACAACCAGGTTTCATATCCTCTTCCATCAAATACTAAATACTGCATGTACCAACTATTGCCTTTTTTATACACAGAAGGACAATCTATTTTTTTAGAATCATTTTCTGGCACTATAACCAAGCCATATTTGAAAGGCGTTTTAACTTCTTGGTACACTTTTTCCATTTCGGCATTAGTAATTGTTTGCGCTGTTGAAAAAATGGCCAAACTATTACACAATAAAACCAATAGCCCCAAACGAATAATTGATTTTTTAAAATACATACTAATTTTTTACTTTAAAATGATAGTTGCCAGACCCAATACTTACTAGCGCCATATTTGATTCCGTTGTGTACCCACTAATAGTTTTACCAGACTCTTCAATAATTGAATTTGAACCAATTGGTAGATACACTTTGCAAGTAGTATTTGCTGGCACTATAACCTCTAATTGAAAATCTGTATTTGATTTTTTCCAATCGCTTACAATTAATCCATTAATTGATTGATAACTTGCTTTTGCAAATTTGATATCACCAACTACTTGCGGACGAATAATTATTTTATTAAAGCCTACCGCATCATTATCCTGACTAATTCCTGCAATACCTTCGTAGAACCATTCCATAATATGTCCTAACATAAAATGGTTATTAGACACATTGGGTAATGCCGCCCAAGACTCTGTTAATGCAGTAGCACCATGTGCCAATTGAAAACCATACCCAGGAACATCATTGCGGTTATTCATTTTAAAAATTACATCGCTTCTACCTGCTTCATTTAATACTTTTAACACATATCGATAACCAATGTCGCCAGCAGTTAATGCATAATTTCTATTTTCAATATCCTTTACTAAATTTTCTACCACGTCCAATTCATTACTAGTATCTACTAATTTCATATAGAGTGCCATTGCATTAGATGTTTGGCTGCCCGAACCGTATTGTTTGGTAATTGGATTAAAAAATTGTTGATTGAATGCCGCTTTAACTTTTGCTGCTAATTGATGGTATTTAACCGCATCATTTTCTTTATTAAAAAGTTTGGCAATTTTTTCTACAATAGTAATATCGTAATAATAAATAGCCGTAGCAGTTAAACCGGGCGGCGTTAATTGAGACTCTCCTGGCGACTTAGGACCCAAATCATACCAATCACCTAATCCTTGTATTAGAATGCCATTAGCCGTTTCTTTTGTGGCTAAATAATCTAAATAGCGTTGCATCATTTGATAACTATCCGCTAGCACTTGTTGGTTGCCATACCATTGATAAATATACCAAGGCAATAAAACAGCAGCGCTACCCCATTCTGGAGAGTCGCGAAATTTATCTGTGAATTCAACAAATTCTGGTGCAATTTCTGGTATTAGTCCAGTAGGTGTTTGAGACACTTGCATATCTGTAATGGCTTTAGCACAAAGCGTTGCTATATCATATTCAAATTTTACAGAGCTACCAACTAAATGCGTTTCTTCTAACCAACCTAATTTTTCACGATGCGGGCAATCGGTAAACACACTAGCCATGTTACTTTTAATAGACCAATCAATCAATTTATTTGTTTGGTTAAATAATTCATTCGAACAACTAAATGAACCAACTGACTTTGCACTGTTTCTTGTATGTAATCCTTTCACTTCTAAAATCACAGGAACAGCATTTGTATTGGATTCATTTAGTGGAACAGCGTTTTCTATTTGTATGTACCGAAACCCATAATAGGTAAACCTAGGCTGCCAAGATTCTTCGCCATTTCCTTTTAAAATATATTGATAAAAATTAGGTCCGCCAGCACCTTTTTGATTAATCGTTCCATCGGCATTTAATAATTCGGCAGTACTAATTTTAATAGTATCACCAGCCTTACCTTTTACACTAATAGCAGGAATTCCAGACATGTTTTGCGACATATCAAATACCCATTTAGTAGGCGCCAATTGCTTAGTACTAATAGGATTAAAACTTTCCATGATTTTTAATGGCTCAGCATTTTGCGTATTTAAAATTGGGCCATCTGTTAATACTGCCGATTTCCAATTTTCATCGGCAAAAGATCCTTCATTCCAATTTGCTTGTTCAAGCCTAGCATCATAGTCTTCGCCGCCATAAATACTACTAAAAGTAATGGGAGATGGACTGGTTTTCCAACTGGTATTACTAACGATATTTTCTGTAGTACCATCTGAGTATTGAATTAATAATCTGCAAATCATTTTTGGATAATCAAAAGCACCAGTCAGTTTTCTATAGCGCTCACTTGGCACATAATAAAACCCATTTCCAAGCATTACACCAATCGCATTTTGTTGGTTCTTTAAATTGGCTGTAACATCAAAACTTAAGTAGAGTGCTTGTTTATCGTATTTTGTCCAACCCGGGTCTAAAAAATCATTGCCAATTTTTGTTCCATTAATATAGGCTTCAAAATGACCAAGCCCTGAAATAAACAAATTGGCCGATTGTACTTTTTTGTTGATGGAAAAAGATTTTCTAAATAAGGGTAAAACATCTTTGCGCTTACCCCATTCTTTTTTTCCAGTACCATGCAGTGCAGGAATAATTTTATTAGAGTCAGGTAAATTATCAAAAGCAATCCAACGTGCATTTTGCCAATCCATAGAGGTTAGCAATCCCATTTTCCAATAATTGATTTTACTCGTTGCAACATGACCCTTATTATCCCAAACTGTTACCTGCCAATAATAATTAGTAGCCGACTTTAATGCAGCACCTAAATACTTAACTTGAATCGATGCATTACTATTTACTTTTTTGGAATCCCAAATATTTGCAGTGCTTTTTTTCAACAACAAACTATCATCGGCCACAATAATTCTATAGGCAACTTGTGAAACTTTTTTTTCTGACGATATTAATTGCCAACCTAAATAAGGCGTTAACTGATCTATGCCAATTGGGTTTTCGCGATAACCACAACTAAGATGGTCTACCAATAAAGGTTGTGCTACACTAATTCCTACAATAAGCAAACAGACTGCACTAACTAAATATTTTTTCATACACCAATTTTATCATTAACGAATAAGCCATTTTTTATCCTCTAATTTACCAAATCCAAAACATCATTGCATTTGCAAATTAGCATTTAGCTGATAGGTTTTCCCTTTTTGTGTATTAAAATCAATTTGTTTGTTGCCATATTTCAAAAAGCAATGATTTGAGGCCTTTGACAAAACTTTTAATTGAACTAGTTGGTGATTTTTCCATTCCAATGCTAATTCAAATCCCCCTCTTACGCACAATCCTTTCACAGAGCCATCTGGTAATACATTCGGCAATGCTGGCAATAGATCTATATAACCCATATGGCTTTGTACCAACATTTCAGTAATACCAGCAGCACCTCCAAAATTGCCGTCAATTTGAAATGGTGGATGGGCATCAAACATATTTTTATAAACCCCACCTTTTTCTGAAATGCCATTTATATCTTCTGCAGGGCTCAATAATTTTTCGGCTAATGCCATTGCATGGTCTCCTTCTTTAAACCTAGCCCATAAATTCACTTTCCATGCCAAACTCCAACCAGTACCTTCATCTCCACGATATAATAAGGATTGTTTTGCTGCTTGCATCATTGAAGGCGTTTTAAAACTTATATCTGTTCCAGGATACACACCCCATAAATGCGACACGTGTCGGTGTTTGTTTGCAGTATCATCTTTGTCTTGCAACCATTCTTGTAACTGTTGGTATTGACCTATTTGATTAGGTGCAATTTTTTGCGAGAGGTTTGTTAATTGATTTGCAAACGCTTTATCAATTCCTAATATATTGCTGGCAGTAACTGTATTCTTAAATAATTCTCTAATAATTTGGTGGTCCATTGTTGGTCCTACAACGAGTCCGCCGTTTTCGGGAGAATTAGAAGGACTACTAATTAACCAACCAGTTTTTTTATCCTTCACTAAAAACTGCGTAAAAAATACTGCCGCCGATTTCATGATCGAAAAATTATCTTTTAAAAATGCAGTGTCTTGTGTATATAAAAAATGTTCCCAAATAGGTAAACACATCCAGGCCGCACCTGACACCCAAATACCATGGTTAGCAGCATTGATTGGCGCTGTTCCTCTCCATAAATCTGTATTATGGTGTAATACCCAACCGTTTGCAGCATAATGCGCTTTAGCCGTTTTTTGTCCGGCAATACTTAATTCTTTAATTGCTCGAAATAAAGGATTGATGGAAGCCGATAAATGCAATTGTTCAGCAGACCAATAATTCATTTCTGTATTGATATTGGTGGTAAACTTACTACCCCAAGGAGGTGTGAGTAAATCGTTCCAAATACCTTGCAAATTAGCCGGTTGATTGGCGTTTGATGGCGAACATGCTATTAATAAATAACGCGCATATTGCACGTATAAAGCCAAAAAGTTAGGATCAGATTTTGCACTAAATTGTTTGATGCGCTCATCTGTAGGCAGTAAATGATTTGCATCATTTCCAAAACGAATAGAAAAAGGATTGAACTGTTTTTGATAATCAGCAATATGCACATTATTGATCTGCGTATAGCTTGCATGTTTTAAATTAGCTAAATTCTTAGTAGCCAAAGCCATTGGATTCACGCTAACATCTTGGTAATTTTTAAAATTAGTAGCAGCAACCAAATAAAAATTTGCGACTGTTACATTTTTAAGTGCTAATTGATTATCAATTACCGAAACAGTACCTCCAATAGTATTTACATACAATAAAGCAACTGCTTTTAATGCACCATTTTTCACTTTCACTTGCATCGAAATAGTTTTGTCATTTATTTTTGAAACAATATACCCTTGATGGGCTGATCCAAACTTTGCACGCAGATTAATAGCATGTAATTTATCTGCCGAAAACTGCATCACCAATGCCTTGTGTGGATTCGATGCAAAATAGGTGCGGGTGAAATTTATTTGATTACTGGTATAATTTACTGTTGATATTGCACGCGAAATATCTAAGGTTCTTTTGTAATTTGAAACAACCGAATCTGATGTCATTTGAAAATAAATATCTCCAAATGGCTGATAACTCGCTTCGTACTGCGGATAACTTGGCGGATTAGTATTTTGTATAAAATATTTCCAAGTAGTACTTAATTGTAAGCCACTCGTTGAAGGTTGATTGCTAGGATACACAACAAATACCGGACGATTTTCTTTAATGCCAATCAATCCACCTTTGTCGAAATAATTGAGTACTTGAATAGCAATGGTATTTTTTCCTGGCATTAATATCGCTGCATTTATTGTATAAGATCTTTTATTAGTAATCCCTTCAGACGAACCTATTAATTGCCCATTGATATAGGTATAGTCAAGGTCTCTAATTCTTCCTAAATCAATTTTTAAATTTTGTCCAACCCAAGTACTTGGCAAATTAAAATTAATTCTAAACCAAACAGATCCATCAATAGCGGCTAAGCCAGCTTGCTCCCAACCATTAGCAGTAGGCAGTTCCATCGTTGGCCAAGCATGATCGTCATAATCTACTTTAGCAAAACGCGTATCAGCAATTAAAGATTGTTCCCATTGTTTTTTTTGGATACTGTAAAGACTATCTGATTTGTCTTTTAAACCCATAAAATGCTTTTCAGCCAAGGCTTCTGCCTTAGGTTGATTTTCTTGAAACAACAATTGCCTTATAGAATCAAGGTATTGCGAAGCACCATTTCTTTGGTATGCTCTTGGACCTCCTGTCCATAAAGTAGATTCGTTAAACTGTATATGTTCATTGGCAACACCACCAAATACCATGGCACCTAAACTACCATTACCAATAGGCAAGGCATCTGTCCATTTACTTGCTGGCTGATTGTACCAAAGTTGTAACGGTAAATTTTGTGAGAATCCTATAATAGAATTCCCTATTAAAAAAAATACAATAACCAATATTTTATTTACACGCATTCATTGCATTTTAAATATTACTAAACTATTCAAACAACCAGTCAATTTCTTTTTTTAAGCCTGTTTCTGAAAACCCTGCATCATAGTTTTTTATGGTTTGATTTTGAGGCACAAAACCTAGCACCAAACATACCCCCTTAGGTAGTTTTAAACTATTTGCACCAGCAGCAAATGAATAGGTATGAATATTCAAAGAGCCCAATCCTTTCACTAACATAGCATTGGCAATGACTGTTTCTGACTGACCATAATTATTGGCACTAGCATCGGTTTCTAATTCTGGTGCCTTCAATAAATTATTGTCTTTTTTATTGAAAAATCCAACCACTATTTTTACAGGAATTGTAGCACTAAAAGCAATTGTTGTTCCGTTATTTTTTTGTTCCGAAAAAGCAAAAGGCACACCACGAAGCCCCAGTAATTCTTTGGCTATTTCTGTAACCACAAAATTAGAGTCGGTAAACAAACGCGTATTATATTGTAAAGGATTCGCTAATTTTTTATCGGCCAATACTACCGAAGCATTACTTAATGCCAATTCAATTCCCGTATTTTTTTTATTTGATTTAATTGAATCAATTGCTGTTTTAAAATGCAATAATTCTTGGTTAAATGGCACCAACATTTCTTGCCAAGTAATAAAAGTAGCATCTACCCCACGCATTGGAATTTTACGTTGTTTGGTTTGCATACTATTGGCATATAAATACGTCTCTTTGGTTAACTCAACTAACTGCTTATAACTAACCATGCTTTGTTCTAAAAGCGGCACTGCTTTTTCTAAATCAGTGATATCATTAGAATATTTAAAACGCAGTACCAATAAGGCTGCGGCTGCTTTTTGTGCATAATGATTGGCCAAAGATTGGTAGCAATAAATATCATTTTTGGTTTGATTAAATGCCGTTTTTTCTGTGGTAACAAATGGCGCTGCTTTTTCAATAGCGGCTATTGCTTTTGAAGCATGTAACACCACTTCTTGCATAATTTTAATAGGTGTTTCACCAATATGCGTTTCGTGCTTCCATTCTTTTTCTGCATATTCAATTAACTTTTCGCCTTCAGGACTTTCGCAGTTATACATCAAATCAAATAAGCCAAATCGATAAGGATTAATTAACTGTGTCATTAACATGCCAAGCGTAAGTGTTTGTCGATTGCCATCCGTTATACCAAAACGCCTTAATAATTTAGGCGCAATTTCTCCCGCTTGGTTATAGGCTTCTTGAATATTTTTTCCTTGCGCTAATCCGCATCCAAATTTATTGCTCAATAATCCACCCCAATAATTAAATTCTTTTGTACTATCTCTGTGTGCGTTCCATGCATATCGACTCCACTGTTTGTACCAAAGCCAATCGCGTTCAATTTGCAATAACCTAGGGCTTGTTTTGTCTGCGCTATATGGCCAATCCCAGTAAGATGCTTGGGGATATAAATGCAATCCATTTGCTTCATAAATATTGTGCATAGACAATACCGATTTTTGAATAAAATCTGCTGCAGCATACCTAAATGGCTCGAGGTTTGCCAAGATATGTACGTTCTCTATTTGAACCGATCCTAACCTACTCAATGTTCTATGCAAATCTGCCCAAGCACCTCTTGGCTCATAAGTAGTTAATGCTTCGCCATTAAATTTTGCTTCGGTATATAAATTACTATACAAAGATTTAGACGCTTTAATCACTGCAGGCGCATCGGTATCATGTGCTCGCAAAACAATGGGTGGTTCTGTTGTTTTACCTAATGCTTTTAATCCATCTTTCACACCTGGAATAATAGTTTTGGTAAACCATTCAATATCATCATTGCCTATGCCTTCCATCGCTTCGCCAAGTGCTACCATCAATCCTACATTGGGATATTTTTCTACAAAAGCAGCAATGGATTTTCTAGTATAATCTGCAATGAGTGGAATGATTGGTCGATTTCTATCTTGCGTTTTAATATGGTGGTACTCTGCAAAAGGTGCCGATACCAAAATATTATAAAACATTTGAATCACCCAAATACCGCGCTTATCGGCCTCTTCTGTTATAAATTGATAAATGTTTTCATTCTTTTTAAAAGTGGCGCTATCTACTTCAACTGCATAAGGATATTCTTTCAATCGAACCAATGATGCAAAAGGATGTCCGTTCCATAAATACAAAGAATTGAAACGATTTTCTACCATCGAATCAAGCACTTTAATCCATAATTGCTTGTTGTAAAACCAAGGAAAACTTGTTGGTGTTAATGGATACTCATACACATCACGACCTGGCAAATAGGTTGATTTTTGCAAACCAATACAAGTGCCGCGCAAAACCATTTCTGGTGCATCAGTTATAGTAATATTTAAGGGAAGTTTTTTTTGTTGTTGAATACGATCTGCTAATTCCATACAACCATATAAAACACCCGAAGCATCTGATCCTGCAATTACCAAACTAACTTGATTGGAAACAATAATAAAGCCTTCTTTTTTTTGATTGATGGAAATGCTTGCTTGTTTTTTTAACTGAGTTCTTATAAAGGCATCGGTATTTTCTCCTATAAAGCATTCTAAAAAAATATTAGTTTTTGGTATTGATGAATTTAAAACAACCTTATACCCATTAGCCAATAACGTTTTTGATAATTTTTTAACCCCAAATAATACCCTAGCATTTGCGTTTGAACTAGTATGTAGCAAAACCATTTTACGGGGGATGGGACTGCCAAAAGCAGCAATACCCAACATCAATAGCAATGCTGTAAAGAAAAATAGGTTATGCGTATTTCTTTTCATTAAATGGCTAAAAAATGTTTCTACAATCTTTTAAAATTTGAAGCTTTTAAAACAACAAAATCGCCTAACAAGTTAGTGCAATTATCAGTCGTTTGTATCCTGTCCCATCCTGAAAATAAAAAACCGGCAGCCAAAGATTGACTGCCGGTTTGTAAACACTAACTAAAAACTACCCTTTTCTAACTAATTCTATCACATTACCACGAACATCAATCTGTAAAAAGACTTTTTCTTTGCCTTTATTGAATGATACAAAATAATCAGTATCGTTTTGTGTGTAGTTAACTACCATACAATCTTCTAAACTATAAATAGGATAAGCATAATTGTTAGCCAAATAAGTTAATGCTGCTTTTGGCAATTTATCGTAAGCTAAAGCCTTACTTGAAGCAATCAATTCGCCACCACTAGTGTAAAAGAATTGTGTTTTTTGACCGTCAATTAGTTGACTGATTTTTTGAAAATCACTAAGGTCTTGTGAATCGTTATTAATTGTTGCGTTTGCTGCAAAAGAAGAACCAGTAATAAAAATGGTTACTAAAGCGGCGATGATGAAGTTTTTCATGTTGTTTAATTTAAGTATGATCAATCTTGTTTGTTTCGATTTGATATACCAAAATTACTTCAGCCAACTGGCTAGCATTTTCAATTGTGACTGGTAACAGCCTTTGCCAAGATTCTAGGATGAGCGGAAAACAGCAACTACTTTACGTAAACCTAAACACCCTTCAAACCCAATGCTAGTATAGAAAGGAACTTATTTCACAATAAAATCACAAATAGCGTAAAGAAAGTACGAAATTATGGAAGTGGCAGCCCTACTGGGGTAAATGGCCAAATTTTCGGCCGAATGTAAGTAAAAAAATCGTCCTTTCTTGGGTAAGAAAGGACGATTGTACCATTAAAGTATCATTTATAAGAATTTCAAAACAGCTTCACCCATGGCAGCCGTACCCAAAATGTTTTCTGGGGCTGTATTGGCATCAGCAATATCTATAGTCCTAAACCCTTGTTTTAATACTAGATCAACTGCGTTTATTACCAATGCAGATTCTTCTTTCATTCCAAAAGAAATATCTAATAACAATGCAGCCGATAAAATAGAGGCTAGTGGATTGGCAATGCCCTTTCCAGTAATATCATGAGCAGAACCATGAATTGGCTCATAAACCCCTGTTCCGTCTCCAATGGAAGCAGAAGCCAACATACCCATAGAACCAGCAATTTGAGATGCTTCGTCGGTTAATATATCTCCAAACAAATTGGCGGTAACAACCACATCGAATCTACATGGATCTTTAATCAGCATCATTGCAGTTGAATCAACAAATTGGTGTTCTACTGTAACATCTGGATATTCTAGTGCTAATTTTTGAATAACTTCTCTCCACAAACGACTTGTTTCCAAAACATTTGCTTTGTCTACAGAGCATAATTTTTTCTTACGCGATCTAGCTGCTTCAAATGCTTTGCGACCAATACGTTCAACTTCGTAACGACTGTATTCTGCAACATCGTATGCAGTATCGCCATCATTTTTACGACCTTTTTCGCCAAAATAAATATCGCCAGTTAATTCTCTGAAAAATAAAATATCGGCACCTTTTAATATTTCTGGTTTAATGCTTGATGCACTTAATAATTCATCAAATAATTTAATCGGACGAAGGTTGGCATACAAACCCAACTCTTTGCGCATCTTTAACAACCCTTGTTCTGGACGCACTTTAGCCGATGGATCGTTATCGTATTTTGGATGACCCACTGCACCAAATAAAACCGCATCTGAATGACGCATTTTTTCTAGAGACTCGTCTGGCAAAGGACTACCAGTTGCTTCAATAGCTATATGACCAATTAAGGCTTCGTCGTAAGTAAATGTATGGCCAAACTTAAGTGCAATACTGTCTAATACTTTTTTACCTACTGCGGTTACCTCTTGTCCGATTCCGTCGCCGGGTACAATTAAAATGTGTTTTGTGGCCATTGTATGAATAAATTGAAATAATAAATATTAGTTAATTGCTACCCAATTTGGTTGAGCATTTTTTGAGTGGCTTTAATAGCAGATACTGTTTGATCGCTATCTAATCCGCGGGTTTTAAATTCTTTGGCATTTTGCATCCAAGTAATAATGGTTTCGCACAATGCATCTGATTTTCCTCCAGGAGGTATATGCACCGTATAATCTGTTAACATAGGCAATGCAATTCCTTTAATGCTATATACTTTTTTCAAAGCGTTCATGAATGCATCGTATTGACCATCGCCTTGTGCATTTTCTTCAAACACTTCACCGTCAATAATTATTTTTAAAGTAACTGATGGACGTAAATTTTTTGAATGTGTTAGCACATAATTTTCTACAGTAACTTTTTCTTCAATTGAATTGCTATCTAACACATCCGAAATAATATAAGGCAAATCAGCTTGGGTAACCATTTCTTTTAGGTCGCCCAATTCAATAATTCTTTGGGTAACTTTTTTTAAATCTTCGTCTGATAATTGTATCCCTAGTTCTTGTAAATTATTTTCAATATTGGCTTTGCCACTGGTTTTACCTAGTGCATATTTTCTTTGACGACCAAATCGCTCGGGCATTAAATCATTAAAATAGAGATTGTTTTTTTTGTCGCCATCTGCATGAATACCTGCAGTTTGGGTAAATACATTTTCACCTACCACAGGTTTATTTGCTGGAATACGAAACCCAGAAAACGTTTCTACTAGTTTACTTACCGTGTATAAAGACTTTTCGTTTACCGAAGTTTTTACCGATTTTAAATTATCATTTAAAACAGCCACAACACTTGCTAATGAAGCGTTTCCAGCTCGCTCACCCATTCCATTAATGGTTAAGTGAATGCCTTTTGCACCTGCTTTTACTGCTTCTAAAACATTGGCAGTTCCTAAATCATAATCGTTGTGTGCGTGAAAATCAAAATGTAGTGCAGGATATTTTGCCACCAATTTACTGATGTATTCAAAAGTTTCTGAAGGAGTTAAAACGCCTAGTGTATCTGGCAATAAAACCCTTTCAATTGGTTGGTGTTGAATAAAATCTAAATAACTAATTACATAGTCTTTAGAATTGCGCATGCCATTACTCCAGTCTTCGAGATATACATTGCTTTTTAATCCTTTCTCTTTGGCAAGTGCCAGTACTGTTGCAATTTCTGCAAAATGTTGGTCAGCAGTTTTTTTAAGTTGATGGGTTAAATGGTTTAAAGAACCTTTGGTTAATAAGTTCATCACTTTTGCGCCGGCATCTAACATCCAGTTTACAGAAATGTCTCCGTCTACAAAAGTTAATACTTCTACTCGATCAATATAACCATGCTCATTTGCCCAGTTGGTAATTTTTTTTACTGCCTGAAACTCGCCAGCAGAAACCCTTGCAGAAGCAATTTCAATTCGGTCTACATTCAAATCTGTCAATAGCAGTTTTGCAATTGTGAGTTTTTCAGATGCCGAAAAAGATACGCCACTAGTCTGCTCGCCATCGCGCAGGGTGGTATCCATTATTTCTATATGCTGTTGCGATTGTTTCAAAGCAAAAATTTAATCAGGGCCAGTTATTTAATGGGTTTTGATGCTGCAAAAGCTTTGATATCTTCTTTCATTGCTTGCAAATAATCGATATCATCAAAACCATTCATTAGGTTGTGTTTTTTGTAACCATTAATATCAAAAGATTCTTGGTTGCCAGTTGCATTTAATGTAATGGTCTGTGCAGCTAAGTCAATGGTTAATTCGGTAGCAGGATCTGCTTCAATAGCCCTGAATATTTCTTCTAAAAAAGGTTCAGATACTTGTACTGGAAGAATGCCAATATTAATAGAGTTCCCCTTAAAAATATCTGCAAAAAAACTAGAAACCACACAACGGAATCCATAATCGTAAATAGCCCAAGCAGCGTGTTCACGGCTACTTCCACTTCCAAAATTCCTTCCGCCTACCAAAATTTTTCCGGTGTAGATAGGGTTATTTAAAACAAAATCTTGTTTGGGTGAATCGTTGTTATTGTAACGCCAATCTCTAAATAAATTGTCGCCAAAATTTTTTCTTTCCGTTGCTTTTAAAAAGCGCGCTGGTATAATTTGATCGGTGTCAACATTTTCAATTGGCAAAGGAACTGCCGTACTGGTTAACACTGTAAATTTATCGTAAGCCATGTTTGTTAAGTTGTAAAGTTCTTGAATGCTTAATTTAAAAAACGGTTATAACAAATCTCTTGGATCAGTTACAACACCTGTAACAGCTGCAGCTGCGGCCATTAAAGGACTAGCGAGTAAGGTTCTACTTCCAGGACCTTGACGGCCTTCGAAATTTCTATTACTAGTGCTCACGGCGTATTTACCTGCAGGAATTTTGTCGTCGTTCATTGCTAAACAAGCCGAACATCCTGGTTGACGCAGTTGAAAACCCGCTTCTGTTAAAATATCAAAAATGCCTTCTTCTTTAATTTGTGCTTCTACAATATGTGATCCTGGAACGATCCAAGCAGTAACATGGTCTGCTTTTTTGCGTCCTTTTACTATGGAAGCAAATGCCCTAAAATCTTCAATACGACCATTGGTACAACTCCCAATAAATACATAGTCTACTTTCTTTCCTATCATTGGTTCGTCTTCTTCGAATCCCATGTATTTCAATGATTTTTCGTAGGTACTTACACCACCAGCTAATTCAGCTGCTTTAGGAATTAAATGAGAAATTCCCATGCCCATTCCAGGGTTAGTTCCGTAAGTAATCATGGGTTCTATATCGGCTGCATTAAAATTGTATTCTTTATCGAAACTAGCCGCAGCATCGGTTTTCAAGGTTTTCCAATAGGCCAAAGCGGTATCCCAGTCTGCACCTTTAGGCGCTTTTTCGCGACCTTTGATATAATTAAAAGTCGTTTCATCTGGCGCAATCATTCCTCCGCGCGCACCCATTTCAATACTCATATTACAAACGGTCATCCGTCCTTCCATACTCATATTTTCAAACACATCTCCGGCATATTCTACAAAATAACCCGTTGCACCAGCAGTAGTTAATTGGGCAATAATATATAAGGTAACGTCTTTAGGAGTTACTGCTTTACCCAACACACCATTTACATTGATGCGCATTTTTTTAGGTTTCGGCTGCATAATGCACTGCGACGATAAAACCATTTCAACTTCCGAAGTTCCAATACCAAATGCAATGGCACCAAAAGCACCATGTGTTGATGTATGAGAATCGCCACAAACAATGGTCATACCTGGTTGCGTTATACCATTTTCAGGTCCTACAACGTGTACAATTCCGTTTTTAGGATTTCCTAAACCCCAGTGCGAAATACCATATTTAGCAGAATTTTGCTCTAAAGCCAACAACTGATTAGCCGATAAAGGATCTGCTACAGGAAGGTGTTGGTTAATAGTAGGTGTATTATGATCGGCGGTTGCAAACGTATGTTCTGGAAACATTACACCAATACCCCTGGTTTGTAAACCTAAGAAAGCCACTGGGCTAGTTACTTCATGAATAAAATGGCGATCAATAAAAAAAACATCTGGGCCATCTTCAATTTGTCGAACCACGTGTGCATCCCACACTTTGTCGAAAAGGGTACTTGCTGTATTGCTCATTATTCAATGAATTGGTTATTTTTCTACTTAACTTTTAAAACAAACCACAAATCTCTTCAAAAAGCTATTAAAAAAGCCTTTTTCATTGCTATTTATTTAAAGATTATAGAAAACATTTGAAATAATTATAATCTGGAAGTGCAATTTAGTTAATATTCTTTGCTAATAGACACCCAAATAGGCTTTCACAACAAACATTTTGCTAATTATAGCCATTATTACTCGGTTATTTCATAAAAAAAACCACCCTTACAAATAAAGAGTGGTTCTAATAATTAAGCCAAATGCCCCCCCGGAAATTTGAACTTAACCTATATTAATAACTGCTTGGTAGTTTAATACTACGCATACAGAAATATTTTTGGCTATAAAATCTTTGTGCAAAATGTATTAACTAATTTAATTAACCAAGCAAATTGTATGAAATTAGAATACCAAATAGGTTATGGTAGAAATAAAATAACCATTATCCAATAAATTAATTATTAATTAATTACACATTATATAATATTGTATTATCCTATTATATATTTTAATAAAAAAAAATTACCCCTAATTTATAAAGATTTTTAAGAACTTGTAAAGATGTTGAAATACTTACCCCTATTTATGTTTGTGCAGATTTCTATTTGCAACAAAATATCTGCACAAGATTTTACCATACACAATAACCCATTATTCAATTTATTAGTACAAACCGATCAATCTATTCCTGTAATTACCAATGGAAGAGATGATAACTATATCCCTTTGTTTGATCCAAAAAATCGAAAAAATTTTAAACTAGTAAAAAACAAAGACGGCTTATACCTATTAGTAAATGGAACAGGAAGGTTGTATAAAGTTTCCAAAGGATTAAAAGACTCCATAAAATTTACAAGAATTGACGCCACTTTTTTCACAGGATATAATCAAAGTAGTATTGACTTTTCGTACCATGATACCGTCTTTTCTTTGGGTGGATCTGGGTTTTGGAAAATAAATGGGCAATTAAGGTATTTCAGCAAAGCAAGCGCTGAATGGAATATTCTTAAAATTACAAATGAATATCCTGCATTGAATCTCCTTTATAACTATTCAGAAAATAAATCAACCATTTATTGGATTAGTCCTTCATTCGAAGATCCAGCAACTTTCAACAAAATTGAAAATAATAGTGTTATAAAACTTAATTTAAAAACAAAAAAAACTGAACGTTTAGGAATTTTATCTAGTAAGTATAATGCCATTCTCAACGAATTAAAAATATCCACATTATTCAGTGCAAATATTCCATCGCTTAATGGTACGCTTGTATATTATAAAGGAGAAGAAGAATATCTTTTCAATTTTGAAAAAAATGAAGTTTATAAATTAACCAATCATTTAATTCAAGATAAAATTTTTCAAAAATCAAATGGTGAATTCCCTAGTACTTGTTTTGAATACAATAACAAACTTTATTATACCATTGCTGGAGACAGTTCATTTGCTTTACACTTGGCAGCATTTTCCATGAAAGACTTTACGAAAGAACCATATCCATTGTATGAATCAGACAATAAAATATCAATAGATTTCATATCTGTTTATGCAATTGTAATCACACTAATAATGTTATCTTTTATTATATGGCTAGTAAAGAATAAGAAAAATAAAATTGAAATAGTTGAACGTGATAAAAACGAGGAAGACCTTCTAACAATCAATTTTAGCGAATTAGAAAAAACGCTTATTGAAAAAATAATAGAAAAAACAAACCAATCCGCTCTTTTTACGGTAGACGAATTCAATATAGTATTAGGACTAAGCAAAAAGACTATTGAAATTCAGAAAAAAATTAGAGGTGAAGCAATTATTAGAATCAACCACAAATTTAAAGTTCGATTTAACCAAAAAGAAGACCTCATTGAACGCATAAGATCAGAAGAAGACCGACGCTTTTTTCAATATAAAATTAGCAATGAAAATGCAACGCTTTATAAATTAAGTGCTTCAAATTAATGCACTGGTTGCTACTTATTCATTTTAGGGATTGAGAATTGTATTCCATTCAACCAAAACTGCCTCTTTCATCAAGCTTTTCAATACCTTTATACCCAATTCTTCAAAAGAATTGCACCTGTTATTGCAATCGTATGGACCTTAATAAGCTTTTACACAATATACTGTCTCCGGAAAAAGTAAAAACCAGCTTGACTGATCGATATAGTTATGCTAGTGATGCAAGTTTCTATTATTTGATTCCACAGGCAGTTGTGCAACCTGCCAACTTAAATGATGTAAAAGCTTTATTTGCTTTGTCGGAACAAACAAAAACCCCCTTGGTATTTAGAACTGCTGGCACAAGTTTGTCGGGTCAATCTATTACTGATGGCATTCTTGTAGACTTAAGTAGGTATTGGCAAAATGCAACAGTGATTGAAGAAGGAAATGCGGTAATTGTTCAACCAGGCATTATTGGTGCTCAAGTAAACCAATTGCTAAAAAAATACGGCCGAAAAATTGGTCCTGATCCTGCATCAATTAATGCAGCGATGATGGGTGGTATATTATCTAACAATTCAAGTGGCATGTGTTGTGGTGTGGTGCAAAACGCCTATCACACATTACGTTCAATAGCCTTCATGTTGCCTGATGGAACTTATTTTAACTCTGCCATACTTGCCGATTATAAAAGATTTGAAATAGAACAACCTACCCTTTTTGTACAAATTCAATCTTTACAAAAACGTTTAATTGCTAATACCGAATTGGTTACTAAAATTCGAAAAAAATACACTTTAAAAAATACGGTTGGCTATGGTTTAAATGCTTTTTTAGACTACCAACATCCATTGGATGTATTGGTTCGATTATTAATTGGCGCCGAAGGCACATTGGCTTTTATTGCAGAAGCCATACTTGAAACCCTTCCTGATCCTGCGTTTAAAGCCACTGCCCTATTTTATTTTGAAAACCCTTTAGCTGCTTGCAACGCCATTGTAGGTTTAAAAGAATCTGGCGCCGCTGCTTTAGAGTTAATGGATAGAGCAGCACTCAAATCTATAGAACACCAACCTTATGCCCCAAGTGTTATAAAAGATTTATCGAATAATGCAACTGCTATTTTGTGTGAATACCAAGCCACATCTGCTATTGGTTTAAATGTACTGTTAGAAAATGCAGCAGGAGTTTTTGCAAACCTTCCAACAATTTCGCCATTTACATTTACTACTGATACAGATTTGCAAGCTAAGTATTGGAAGCTCCGAAAAGGCATGTATCCTTCTGTAGCTGCAGCAAGAGAAAAGGGTTCTACAGTTGTATTGGAAGACATTGCATTTCCTGTAGAAGTATTGGGGGCCGCTGTTTTGGACGTACAACAACTCATGTTGAAATATGGTTTTGATAATGGCATTATTTTTGGTCATGCAAAAGAAGGAAACCTACACTTTGTGGTTTCTCAACCATTTAATACACCAAGCGATATTGCTAGTTATGAAAATTTTGCAAAAGAAATAGCAGATTTGGTGCTGCATAAATACCAAGGGTCTCTTAAAGCAGAACACGGAACAGGTAGGCAGATTGCACCCTTTGTTGCAGATGAATGGGGCGAAGAAGCGTATTCAATTATGAAGGATTTAAAATCATTTGTAGATCCAAATAATTTATTAAATCCTGGTGTAATCATTAATGCAGACAAAGACTGCCATATTAAAAATTTAAAATCATTACCTGTAGTTGAAACAGAAGTAGACAAATGTATTGAATGTGGTTTCTGCGAACACCGTTGCCCAAGTAGAGAATTTACACTTACACCAAGGCGTAGAATTGTTGTACGACGTGCCTTACAGCGTTTGTTAAAAGAAAATGACACCACTACTTATGAAGCATTGTTAAAAGAATACCAGTTTGAAGGATTAGATACTTGTGCAGTAGATGGCTTGTGTGCGCTTGAATGTCCTGTTGATATAAATACCGGCGACTTAGTTAAAAGATTAAGAAAAGAAAGCCATTCTGTCAATGCAAATGCTATAGCAGTATTAGTTGCAAAACATTTTAACAAAATTGAATCCGTTGTAAAATTTGCAATCATTACTGGAAAATTTGCCAATAAAGTATTTGGTAAAAACGCAATGCATACACTCACTAGTGGCATTAGAAAAATAGCACCAAGCTTTCCGCTCTGGACCAAAGAATTAACAGGGCCTATTAAACTGACCAAAAATCAACCTGCAATAGCGAGTGCTGTATTTTTCAATTCCTGCATTAGTAGAATGATGGGGGCTGACAAACTAAATAGTGCATCTACCATTGACATTGCAGTGCGTGTAAGTAAAAGAGCAGGTGTTGAATTATTGGTTCCAAATGATCTAGCTGGAACCTGCTGTGGCCAAGCATTTTCATCGAAAGGATTTACAAGTGCTTATGAAATTTCAGTGAATCAAACAATGGAAAAATTATGGAAATGGACCAACCAAGCTAGTATACCAGTTATTATGGATACTAGTACTTGTACGCATTCATTACACAGTAGCAGGCCCTACTTGAATAAAGAAAACCAAGCTAGGTTCGATCGATTACAAATTTTAGACATAATAGATTACTTAGCAGATACTATCATTCCAACGCTACCAATTACAAAGCCAAAAAATAAAATTGTATTTCATCCTGTTTGTAGCACTTACAAAATGAACTTATTAGGCAAACTAAAAACAATTGGTAATGCCTGTGCAAAACAAGCAGACTTTCCATTATCGGCAGGTTGTTGTGGGATGGCCGGCGACCGTGGATTTTATTATCCAAAACTCACTGCTGCTGCAACAAGAATAGAATCTTTAGAAGTTTTAGCAACAGATTATGAAGGCTATTATTCTACTGGTAAAACTTGTGAAATGTCTATCAGTGCTGCAGTTCAAAAAGAATACCAATCGGTATTGTACTTATTAAACGAGGTAAGCGCTTAAAGTAATTTCACGGCCTGACGTGCTAGCAATTTCCAATCTTTGTGTTGCTTTTGCCAAACTAATAATACAGCTAATTTAGCTTCACCGGGTTTACCACTATCATTAGTAGCTGCTATTAACTTATGACGAACAATGGCCGTTTTGCCATTTATATTAATGGTTTGATCTGATAGCGTTATGGTAACAAAATCAGAAGATCCATTTAGCAATGATTCCATTAATGAAGCTTTTGTATCAAGCCTTCCGGTAGAATGTCCATAACTTAATCCATCCATTAATAAAGCGTCTAAACTTTCTTTATTGGGGTCAATCATTTGTTTACGCAGTGATTCAACAGCTGCAACTAATTTTTTATCTGCTTTATCTTGCGCAATGGTTGTTTGAAAAAACAAAACCACAAAAAGAATTGATAGAATATTTTTCATATAGGATGTATTAAAATAGAATTGCTAAAATAATGAATTAGCAACTTGAAAAAGGATTTTTTGTTTGGCAACCTTATTAAGGGAGAAAAAACACCTCAGCCAATGGCACACTTACAGGTGAATTATCAGGGTTAGTTTCCATAATATCCCCCATATATAGCCACCATTTTTGCATGACTGGATGGTTGGGTAAATCATCAAGTGCAGCTGCTTTTTCTGCTTTTAAAACCCCAAATAGGCTCAAAGTTTCTTTATCTAAAAAAATTGAATAGTCACTAATACCCGTTTGTTTTAACAATGCAACTAATTCAGGCCAAATTTCATCGTGCCTTTTTAGGTATTCTGCTTCAAAACCTGCAAACAATTTCATTTTAAAAGCAACTCTTTCCATTGTATTAAGGATTATTATTTTATTGTACTATTTTATTCGTATAAATATAATACTTAAGGTTTAAACACTATCATGCCCTATCATGCTTTTTTGTAGTTAATTACGTAGTTTTATGATTAGTTAACAATCCCAACAAAACAAAGGCATTGCCTAATGAAAAAATCGTCGATTTTTAAACACCTTTATATTGACTATTACTCTGCAACGCCAAAGTATTTGCAATTGGCCAATTCAATTGTAAAAGCAATTACTGAGGGTAAAATAAAAAAAGACGAAATCCTTCCTTCTATTAATGAATTGAGTTTTGAATTTGAAATTTCTAGAGACACGGCAGAAAAAGGATACAAACACCTCAAAAAAATTGGCGTACTAGGTTCTGTTCCTGGTAAAGGGTATTTTGTTAAAAACGTAGAAGTGAATCAGCATTTAAAAATATTTTTACTTTTCAATAAACTAAGTCCACACAAAAAAATCATTTACGACACATTTGTTGAAGCGCTAGGCGAAGTAGCAAGTATTGATTTTTATATTTACAATAACGACTTTGCCATCTTTAAAAAACTATTGTCTAATTGCAAAGATGATTATACCCATTATGTAATTATCCCCCATTTTATGGAAGGCGGCGAAAATGCCCATGAAATTATCAATGAAATTCCAAAAGAAAAATTGATACTTATGGACAAACTTGTGCCAGGCGTGAATGGCAATTACAGAGCGGTGTATGAAAATTTTGAAAAAGATATTTACAATGCTTTAGAACAGTGTTTAACTCAATTGAGTAAATACCATACTTTAAAAATCATCTTCCCTGAGTACACTTATTTTCCGCAAGAAATATTAAAAGGATTTAATAGATTCTGTCAACAATATGCCTTTAATGCGCATGTAGTTCATAATATAGCTAAAGAACCTATTAAGGATGGAGAAGCCTATATAAATTTAATGGAAAATGATTTGGTGGTACTTATTGAAAAAATTATAGCCACTAAATTAAAAGTTGGCAAAAACGTTGGGTTAATTTCTTATAATGAAACTCCTATGAAAAAAATTATCTTAAAAGGTATTACTACTATTTCTACTGATTTTCAAATGATGGGAACAATGGCTGCAAAAATGGTATTAGAAGAAACCCTTACCCATATTGAAATACCTTTTTACTTAACACTTAGAGCGTCTTTATAAAACTATTTTTATGAAATTTTTAAAATTACAATTACCCTGTGTTGTATTGCTTTGCTTTGAACTGAGTACGGTTTTTGCACAACAGCCAACTGTTAAAATGAATGATAGTAATACCCCATTGCATGCTTTACAGCCAAACTATCCTGTTAGTTATAGTGCACCTAGTAAAGAAAGCATTGAATTGGTTTTAAATAAAGTATACTCCTATTTAGACACACATACTTTTGCTAGTTTACAAAATAAAAAAACAGGTGCCATTTCAAATACTTTAAGTACAATTGATACCAATTTAATTTTACAACCCGGAGACTTTAGATTAACTAGTTACGAATGGGGTGTTACTTATGCAGGAATGCTAAAAGCCGGACAAGCAACTGGTGATAATAAATTTACAGATTATACCACTAAACGCTTATCGTTTTTGGCTAATATAGCACCCTATTTTAAGGAGCAATTAAAACAATATCCTCAAGTAAACAATCCGCTAAAACAATTATTAGACCCTCATGCATTAGATGATGCTGGAGCGGTTTGCGCCTCTATGATAAAAGCCTTGCCATTATTAAATAGCAAAGAAGCAACACCTGTTATTAATAATTATATCGATTTTATTAGCAACAAAGAATATCGACTTACAGATGGCACAATGGCTAGAAATCGTCCTTTAAAAAATACCATTTGGTTAGATGATATGTTTATGAGCATCCCTGCTTTAGCACAAATGGGCAAATTAACTGGCAACAAAAAATATACGGATGATGCAGTAAAACAAATCCTTCAATTTTCTAGTAGGATGTTTAATCCATCGGTTAATTTATACATGCACGGATGGGTAGAAAGCATGGAAGCGCATCCAGAATTCAGGTGGGCACGTGCCAATGGTTGGGCATTATTAGCCACTGTTGAATTATTAGATGTATTACCAGAAAACCACCCTTCCAGAAAACAAATAATTGCACTACTACAAGCACATATTAAAGGCATTACTAGCTTTCAGTCTGGCAGCGGATTTTGGCACCAATTACTTGACAGACAAGACAGTTATTTAGAAACTTCTGCAACGGCTATTTATGCTTATTGTATGGCACATGCCATAAACAAAGGATGGATCAATCCAAAAACTTATGGCCCTGCTGTTTTATTGGCTTGGAATGCAGTAGCAACAAAAGTTACAACTGCAGGTCAAATTGAAGGAACCTGTGTTGGAACTGGAATGGCTTTTGATCCTGCATTTTATTATTATCGCCCAACCAATATATATGCTGCGCATGGCTATGGTCCAGTATTATTAGCAGGTGCAGAAGTATTAGACTTAATTAAAAAATACCATTACTATTTAAATGATAGTGCCTTACAATTAAAAGAAAAATAATTTTCCCCCAAAAATGAATACCATGAAACATCGTATGCTTTTTTCTCCTTTATTATTGATTGCATTTTTAGCAAGTGCACAAAATAATACACCCCTATTTAAATTTGATTTTGGAACAGGTAAAGCTGCAAAAGGCTATACAAAAGTATTGCCAACCAATAAATATAGTGAAAGTACTGGTTTTGGATTTTCTGGTGATGCCGAAATTATTGGTGTGAACCGAGGCGGAAAAAACTTACTTGATGCCGATTATTGCACCAGCACAAAACCATTTTATTTTTCAGTAAAAGTACCTGATGGAAATTATGATGTAACCATTCATTTTGGAGATGCTGATGGCGAAAGCACTACCACAGTTAGAACTGAATGTCGCCGACTAATGCTAGAAAATATTCATACCAATAAAGGGCAATTTAGTTCCCAAACTATTACCATTCATATTAAAGACAGTTTAATAAGAAATGAAAATGGCGTAGTAACCGGAAAAGTAAAATTAAAATCAAGACCCAATGTTTCTGAATCGGATTACCTACACTGGGATAATTTATTAACCCTTGAATTTAATAATGCCAACCCTAAAATAACAGGAATAGAAATTAAACCGAACAATTCGGCCATTACTATTTTTTTAGCCGGTAATTCTACAGTTGTAGACCAAGACCGTGAGCCATGGGCTTCTTGGGGGCAAATGATTCCTAGATTTTTTAAACCATCAGAAATTGCAATTGCCAATTATGCAGAATCTGGAGAAACACTCAATAGCTTCTTGGGCGAAAAACGTTTAGAAAAATTATTGAGCTTACTAAAAAAAGGCGACTACTTATTTATTGAATTTGCACACAACGATCAAAAACAAAAAGGACCTGGCATTGGTGCTTTTACTAGTTATAAAACATTATTAAAAAAATTCATCATTGCAGTAAAAGAAAAAGGTGGAATTCCATTTTTAGTAACTTCTATGAATCGTAGGAGTTTTGATTCTGCTGGAAAAATTACCAATACACTTGGCGACTATCCAGCAGCCATGCGAGAAACGGCTAAAGAAGAAAACATAGCCATGATTGACATGAATGCCATTAGCAAAATTTTATATGAAGCATGGGGGCCTGTAGTATCTAAAAAAGCATTTGTGCATTATCCTGCAAATAGTTTCCCCTTGCAAACTTTAGAACTAAAGGATGATACCCATTTTAATACTTATGGTGCTTATGAATTAGCAAAATGTATGGTGCAAGGCTTGAAAGATTTACAACATCCTTTGGCCAAGTATTTACTACCCAATTTGCCAGTGTTTGATCCTGCAAAGCCAGATGATCCTGCATTATTCTTCTGGCCATTGAGTACACATATTAGTGCTATTAAACCTGATGGGAATTAAGCAAATTAAAATACACCAAGCGCTTTTAATAAAACACGAAGACTCCAAATAATTACTAAGGCGCCAACCGAAATAAACATGGTTTTAAGCGGAAGTTTGCCCGCTAATTTTGCAGCTATTGGGGCAGCTGTCATTCCGCCAATAATTAATCCTACAATTATTTGCCAATGACTAATTCCTAGCATAGAAAAAAAAGTTAGGGCACTTGCGAGGGTAACAAAAAACTCTGTAATACTTACTGTGCCTATTACAAAGCGCGGGGTTCTTCCTTTTGAAATCAAGGTACTTGTAACCAATGGGCCCCATCCTCCTCCACCAAAGGAATCTAAAAATCCTCCTGCTCCGGCAAGCCATCCGGCATTTTTTACTTTCTGCGGTTTTTTGTTTTTCTTAAATGCATTATAGAAAATACGAATCCCCAATAACAATGTATACGCAGCCAAAATAGGACGAATATAATTGGCATATTGGTCGCCAAATTTCGACAATAAATAAGCGCCAAGAATGGCCCCAATTACACCTGGAACCAATAAAGTTTTAAATAATTTTTTATTAACATTCCCAAAGCGATAATGGCTATAACCAGATGCCCCACTCGAAAACATTTCAGCAGTATGAATGCTACCACTAATTGCAGGAAGGTTTACACCCAACGACAATAAAATAGTAGTACAAGTAACGCCATATCCCATACCCAAAGCACCATCTACTAATTGCGCTAAAAAACCAGCAAAGATCATCCAATAAAATACAGGCTCTATATGAAGCGGAATGGATTTTATTCCAGTAACTATATTATTAAAAGGTACATAGGTTAAAATAAAATAACCAATAAACATAAAGAAGAAGGCAAATACAAATTTAGAAGCAATGCTTCTCCATTTTTTTTCTGCCTCATGAATATCTAAGGAATCCTTTTCTACCAAACCTTTTGTTAATTGATTCAACTTAATCACTTTGGTTGCAAAATCGCCTTTTAGTTGATTGCGAATTTTCTCCATACTATCCAATAAATCATTCAATTCATTGGGCAATACTTCATTAAATATTTCTTTTAATCGCTTGGCAATTGTAGGTGATTTACCATTGGTAGAAATGGCGATTTTTAAATTCCCTTTGCTTACAATGGAACCTAAATAAAAATCACAAAGTGCTGGTTTGTCTGCTACATTAATTAATAGACCAGCTTTTTTTGCGTCAGCTCTAATGATTTCACTGAGTGGAATATCATTTACCGCTGCTATTACCAAATCGATATTTTGCAAATCAGAAGCTGCGTAAGACTTTTGAACTAATTCAATATTGGTATTCAATTTTGCAATCGAAACAATTTCTGAATCAATTAATTCAGCAACTAATTTAATTTTTGTATCAGGCCCATTTTGAATCACTGCCTCTAACTTTTCTAATGCTACTTTTCCACCACCTACAATAAGTAATGATAGTGTTTCAATTTTCAAGAAAACTGGAAATAGCCGATTTCTTTCAATCGTCAATTGTTTGTTAGGACTTAATGTAGCATCAGACAGTTCTTGCATGAAAAATATTTACAATTACAAAGATATATGAAACCTACTTATTTAGTAGACTTTTAATAATTAATTTCTTTAATCCAATTTTGAGCATGCCTTGCAGCATAAGAAATAATAATATCAGCTCCTGCTCTTTTAATAGCAGTCCAAACTTCTACATGTGCATTACTACGTTCTACTAGTTGTTGTTGTGCCAGTAATTCTATGCTTTGGTATTCACCACTAACATGGTATGCTGCTAATGGAAATGCTGTTTGTTGTTTTATTTTTTGAATGATGTCTAAATAAGCTAAAGCAGGCTTCACCATCACAATGTCGGCACCTTCTTCAATATCACGTATGGTAGATAAAATGGCATCGTTACCATTGAAAGCTGATGATTGATATGTTTTACGATCAGTTATTAAACAATCTTTTCCTGGTGTAGATTTACAAGCATCTCTAAATGGTCCATAAAATTGCGAACTGAATTTTGCGGAATAACTCATGATGGCTTTGTTGTCAAAACCATTTTCATTTAAAATAGAACGAATTGCATGAATCCTACCATCCATCATATCACTTGGCGCAATACAATCTGCACCTGCTTGCGCCAATTGTAAAGCATAATCTGCAATGATTTTTACAGATGCATCATTGAGTACGGCAGATTTATTTTTATTCAAAACACCGCAATGTCCATGGCTAGTGTAAGCACACAAGCAAACATCTGCAGCAACCCAAATACTATCACCAAAATTGGCACGGATAGACTCATAGGCTTTTAATACAAATGAAAAATCAAAATTATTGTTGGATTTTTTTAACGGAACTGGAAAGAGTAAAAATTTTGTAACGCCTAATTTAATATCTGATGCTATTTGCAAAAGCAAAGAATCAATGGTATCGGAATTCACTTCATTCAATGAAGAAATGGACGTTCTTGCTTTTATTGATTCATCAACAAACAAGGGCTGTATAAACTCTTTGTGGTTTAAATAAACTGAACTAGCTAATTCCCTAATATGCGCATTGGCCCTTATTCTGCGGCGGTTGCTAAAGTAGCTTTGGCTTTCCATGCTATAAATGCTTTAATGGTGGGAAAAATAAATGGCCGAATACCTAGTTGCATTAATCTATCAGCAGATTTACCTGATGCACACGCGTGTAATGCAGTAGGTTTGGCATATTGGTGTGCAATTTGGTATTGTTGAAAACTAGCCCAAAAAATAAAATCTGCAGCTGCTATTTCTTTTATAATTGTTGATTGAATAGATGGATGCAAAGTATAACTAGCTACGGCATCATAACCATCCGCTAACCAATTAACAACACTATTATTATTAGTTAGTATTGTGAACTGATTTTTTGAAAGTTGCATGAGTGAATTATTCATTGTTGGAAGAATGGATTCTAAACCCAATCCATCTGCAGAACCTTCCACCCAAATTCCTTTTTTAGCTAATGCCAACCAGGTTTTTGAACCAGCTACCCAAACACGTTTATTATTTGCATTTTGAATGAGTTTAGTATTGTGTAAGCATTTATGACTTGCAATAAATAACGCCTTACTACTTGAATCAATTTTGGTATGTTCTAAATAAGTTTCAGTAAAAAGTTCTTTCATATAATCTGACCCACTAAAAATTATTTGATTTGCATTTAACTCAGGTAGTTTATAATGCCATTCAGTAAAATTTTCTTCTTGGATATTGGTACCAGCGGCATAAGTAAACGCAATTGTTGGCGTACTTAAATGAAATACGCCAAATGGTTGCGAACAACCATACCCATATGTATTTGCTATCAAGCGTTCTTCTTGAATGGCTATTGTATTTTCTTTATCGGTGATTTGTGTTAAAACTTCAATGGCATCTAAATTATCTATATTGGTTTCTGCTACTATTGCTCCCTGACCAGCTGCAGGTGGACATTCAAACAATGGCAATACCATTATTTTTTTATCGGATAATAATAATTGAACAGTCTGTTTAGACTGCTCAAATGCCAATAAACGATTGAGTCCTGCCATGGCTAAAACAATGCCATCAAACTCACCTGTATCGGATAATTTTTTAAGTCGACCATCTACATTCCCTCGAATAGGTTTCGTTTGTAAATCAATTGGGGATTCAGAAAATTGAGGTAATGCTTTTTGTAAAAACGCAGTTGCCATTTTGGTACGTCTTGGAGAAGATGTGCCTATAACAATTGGTTCATTATTTTTTAATTTTTCAATAATATTTTTATTGAAAATCACTACATCTCGAATATCGTCTCTGTCTAGAATTCTATAAAAACTTTGTTCAAAAAAATGGTCTCCACTAACATCTTTCATTGAATGTACCGCAAAGTCTGCTTTACCACTGCGTAAGTCTTCTTGAATTTCTGCAGTAAAAAAATCTTTCCCTTCTATTAAATGCAAGGGTGTAGACTGTTCACGATCTCCTTTGGTTTCTTTGATTAATGTTTTCAATTCAACGGCAGGAAAATATTTTGCCACTTTGCTTTTAAACAATTCAACCTGCGCTAGTGAAAGCCAAGAGCCCCTACAAACTATTGTAAAAACATTTTTCATGCCAATACATTTTTATAGTTTTTTACAGATTGCTTAACAGATATGTTTGTTAATACTTCTTGTAAGCTTGTTGCCAAATAAACCATGTCTGCTTGACTGTGTTTGGCTGTTAGTGTAATTCTTAAACAAGCAGCCCCTTTTTTTACAGTTGGATAATTAATAGGCTGAATATAAATACCGTATTCAAACAATAAACTGTCTGATATTTTTTTACAAATTATTTCATCTCCAATAGGAATAATTGTAATATGGGTTTGATTGGGATGAAAGGAAATAGCATGTGCAATTAAAACTTCTCTAAATTTTTGAATTGATTGGTGGTATTGCTCACCGATACTAGGATTGCTTTGTAATAATTCTATACTTGTATTAGCAGCCGCACAAATTGCAGGAGGCAATGATGTAGTAAAAATAAAACCAGCACCAAAACTTCTAATGGCATCAATGATTGTTTTATCTCCAGCAATATATCCTCCTAAAACTCCAAAACCCTTAGCTAGTGTGCCATTTATAATGTCTACACCTTGTTGAATATGTAATAATTCAGTCAATCCTCCACCCTTCTCTCCATATAATCCTACTGCATGCACTTCATCTATATAGGTAAGTGCTTGGTATTTTTTTGCTAATAAAACAATATCTACAATTGGCGCAATTGTTCCACTCATGGAATACACAGATTCAAAAACAATAATTTTTGGTTGATCAATTGGTAAGGATTGTAAACATTTTTCTAAATCAATAATATCATTGTGTTTAAAAATTAATTTCTGGGAGCCACTTGCTTTAATTCCTTCTATTATTGATGCATGGTTATTTTCATCTGAAATAAAAACAAGTTCAGGCAAAATTTTACCAAGGGTACTTAGTGCGGTTAAATTAGCCAAGTAAGCACTTCCAAATAAAAGCGAAGCCGTTTTTTGGTGCAGTTTTGCCAAAGTATTTTCTAGTATTCTATGGTAATTAGTGGTGCCAGAAATATTACGCGTTCCACCACTACCTGCACCAGATCGATGTGCTACAAAACTTAATTTTCCAATTACCGCTTCGTTTACACTCATGGCTAAATAATCATTGCTACACCAGTTAATGGCTTTTCGTTTTACACCAGTTGCGTCTTCGAAATAAAAATTTGGAAAATGTTGTGCAGATTTATTTACGTCTAAAAAATAACGGTATCCTCCAGTTTCTTTTAACTGATGGAGTTTGGCTGCTATTTGTTCTGTATAATTAATCATTATAATACCCAATTTTTTCTAACTGAAAAATCACCAAAAGTTTCATTGGCTATTTTTTCGGTAGCGTATTGTGCAAACAAGCCATCTAAGGTTTTTAAAATAGTTGCTTCATCAATACTTTCTAAATAAATTTTGTTCAGTCTTTCTCCTTGACGGTCTCCACCCAAATGCAGGTTATATTTACCTGGCGCTGTTCCTACAAATCCTATTTCAGCTAAATAGGGTCTTGCACAACCATTGGGGCAACCTGTCATTCGAATAACAATGGCTTCTTTACTCAATGAATATTTTTCTAGTATCGGTTCAATTTTAGTAAGCAAATCTGGCAAATACCTTTGTGCTTCTGCAAGTGCCAATGGGCATGTTGGTAAAGAAGTACAAGCCATACTATTTTTTCGAATTAGCGAACTCAATTCTGTATGGGCAATAATGCCAAATTTTTCTAAAATAGCATGAACTGTTTGTTTATCATCGGCCTGAATATCGCTTAGAATTAAATTTTGTGTACAGGTAAATCGAAAGTTTGCTAAGCCTGTTTTTGAAATAGCTAATAAGGCCGATTTCAATGGCAATGTTTCAGTATCTAACACTCTTCCATTTTCAACCAACACAGTATAATACCACAAGCCTTGGGCATTTGTTTGCCATCCAAAATGGTCTACTCTTTGGGTAAAAGCAATTGGCTTCGCCTCTTCTAATGCAAATCCAATTCTCTTTTCTAATTCTAGCTTAAACCAATTAACCCCCAATTTATCTAGGGTATATTTTAATCGTGCTAATTTTCTATCAGACCTATTTCCATAATCACGTTGAATAGTTAATATTTCATAAATGGCTTTTAAGGTTTTTTCTTCTGTATCGGTGAAACCAATAACAGTACCAATTCTTGCATAGGTTTCTGGGTTGCCATGTGTGGTAGACAATCCACCGCCAATGGCAATATTGAATCCTTTTAATTGCTCATTTTCAATTACTGCAATCAACCCAATATCGTTTGCATAAACATCTACATCATTATTTGGTGGAATAGCAATAGCAATTTTAAATTTCCTAGGTAAGTACCTATCTTGGTATAACGGATCTTCTTCGTCTTTTTTATCCACTATTTTTTCGTCGCCCAACCATATTTCGTAATAGGCTTTTGTTTTGGGCATTAATAGTTCACTTATTTTATCGGCATAGGCAAATACTTGCGCGTGTATGGCAGATTCGTTCGGATGCGAGCTGCACAATACATTTCTATTGATATCTCCACAAGTAGCAATAGAATCTAAATTTGAGGCATTAAAAGCCTGAATAGTGGGCTTAATTGCCGACTTCACCAATCCATGAAGTTGAATGGTTTGACGACTAGTAATTTTAACAACACCTGTAGAATGTTCCCCAGCAATATGCTGTGTTGCCTCCCATTGTTTAGCGGTTAAAAATCCACCAGGCAATCGCAAACGGATCATAAAACTATATAACCGATCTAGTTTTTTTTCTGCGCGCTCTTCACGTCTATCACGATCATCTTGTTGATACATTCCATGAAACTTAATCACCGCTTGATCGTCTTCACGAATGGCTCCTGTAATTTCGTCTTGCAAACTTTCCACTAGTGTTCCCCTTAGTCCATTACTTTGGGTTTTTATTTTTTCAATGCCCGATAATTTTTGTTCTGTTAACATGCTTGATAATTATTGTAATGCTAAAAAATGTACCGAATTAATAAACGTCTTTATGGTATCTATGCTGCTCTTTAAGTAATTCTAAATATGCTTTTGCTTCAGTAGTTGATTGCTGACCTTCTTGCTCAATAATTTGCAATAATGTATTTTCAACATCGGTACTCATAGGATCTTTTTTGCCACAAACAAAAACCGATGCACCAGCTTCTAACCACTCATAAAGAGATGCGGCGTTTTCTAACATCCTATCTTGTACATAAATTTTCTTAGGCTGATCTCTTGAAAATGCCACATTCAATTTTGTAAGTACACCTGTTGCCACCCAATTCTGTAATTCCGTTTGGTATAAGAAATCAGTTGCAAAATATTGTTCGCCAAAAAACAACCAATTTCTTCCAGTAGCTCCATTTGCATCACGCTCTGCTAAAAAAGAACGAAATGCAGCAATCCCTGTACCAGGGCCAATCATAATAATGTCTTTATTGGTACTTGGCAGTTTGAAACGTTTATTTTTTTGAACAAAGAATTCTATTGTACTTGATACTGTTATTTGACTTAAAAAATCAGAGCAAACACCATATTTTTTTATAGTATCTACCCAAAATGTATCTCTAGCTACAGTAATATGCACTTCATCGGTATGCGCAATTGGCGAAGATGCTACCGTATATAATCTTGGCGATTGTGGATTTAATATTTGTAATCCTTCTTTAAATTGACCTGAATTTTTAACAGGATATTGCTGTAATAAATCTAAGAAATCGAATCGAGTTGCAGGAATCTCCAATTGTGTTATTTCTGCATAACGCTTAACTACTTTTTCAGATAAATTAGCAATATTCAATTTATTAGTTAGTGCATCTAGTATTGTAAATGATTCTGTTTTAATTTGAATGGTATCATTTACATCAATTGAAACTAAATTAATAATGGCTGAAACATAGTCTGGATGGTTCTTTGGCACAATTCCAATGGAGTCTCCAGCTTCATAAACCACTCCGTCTGCACTAATTTCTATATGATAGGTTTGTTTATTAGATCCACGATCGTTTAAATTAATATGCGAAAGAACTATCCCTTGATGAATAACTTTCCCTGCTGGCTTAGTTGTTTCAACAGGCTTTGCAGCAACTAGTTGCTCAGGAATATCTAGTAAACTATTTAGTACCCTATCCACCCATTGTTCGGCATCGGCATCAAAATCAACATCGCATTTTTGTATAGGCACTAATCTATTTCCCCCTAAATTAGAAAGCTGGTTATCTACATCTTCTCCTGCTTTACAATAAAGTGGATAAGAGGTATCGCCTAATGCCAAAACACTATACTGCAAAGCATTTAACTGCAAATCATTTTGATGGATATGATCGTAGAATTTTTTAGCTGCAGTTGGTGGTTCGCCTTCTCCTTGTGTACTAATAACAGTAAAGAAATATAACTCCTTACTCAAATCAGTTAAACGATATTGGTCTAAACTAACTACTTTAACAATTAAATTTTGCTTCTTTGCTTTTGCTGCTAAATCAGTTGCTACTTTTTTTGAATTACCCGTTTCTGTACCATATGCAATGGTAATTTTTTTACTGCTTTTTTCTAACATATCAAATCTTTAGAATAATGAATTACTAGCCAGTTCGTTTACTGGTTTGAAATAATATTCATTACTGTTACTATTATTATTATACCATTGAAAAGAATCGTGTAAAGACACTACTTTGCCAATGATAACCAATGAAGGAGATAAAAACGTTTGCTCTTTTAAAATCTGTTGGTAATTATCAAAACCAAATATTGTGACTTGCTGTAATGGCGTACTAGCTTGTGATATAACAGCTATTTTTCTATTGGATGGAATACCATTTTCTTGTAGCTTTTCTATCAAATGACCAAGTGTTGCACTCGACATATAAAACACCAGTGTATCTGATGTTTTGGCTAAATCTTTCCAATAAGTATTCGTTACCACTGTTGATGAATAATTAGTTAAGAACCTCACAGAAGTAGCGAATCCACGGGCTGTTAATGGAATTCCAGCATAAGCAGAAGCACCTGAAGCCGCAGTAATACCTGGAACCAATTCATAAGCAATACCATGCTGGGTTAGTGTTTGCAATTCATCTAAAATGTTCGAAAAAAATGCAATGTCTCCACCCTTTAATCGAACAACTAATTTGTGCTTACTAGCAGCATCTACTATTATTTGATTAATGTCAATCTGTGGCGTAGAAGCAGTTTGCTCATATTGTTTGCCTACATATACTATGGGAACACTAGAAGCAACATAAGTATCTATAATTGTTTGGCTAACTAGTCGATCCGTAATAACAATATCGGCCTCACGCAAGTAGCGCGCGGCTTTTACTGTTATTAGTTCAGGATCACCACAACCTGCACCTGCCAAAATCACTTTTCCAAAATGTATATTTTGTTCCATTTAGTCTACTTTTTTAGTAGGTTTTATATGTATAAGATTGCCTTTTTCATTTAGCAAATTCTTATTTAATTAAAATAAACCTTCAATAGATAAGTACCTTTCTCCTGTGTCATAATTAAAAGTGAGCACTTTAGAGCCTGCAGGAATTTCTGCTAATTTCTTTGCAACGGCAGCTAAGGAAGCGCCAGTAGAAATACCCACTAAAATACCTTCTTGTTTAGCCAATTCTTGTGCATATTTAAATGCATCATCTTTTGTAACTTGAATAATGCCATTTAAAATAGCTGTATTTAAAATACTTGGAACAAAGCCGGCACCTATTCCTTGTAATGGATGTGGCCCGGGTGCACCACCACTTAATACTGGAGATAATTCTGGTTCAACAGCAAATACTTGTAGGTTAGGAAATTTTTCTTTTAATACTTCAGCAACCCCTGTAATATGTCCGCCTGTTCCAACGCCCGTAATGATATAATCTAATCCGTCTGGAAAATCTGCTAGTATTTCTAGTGCTGTTGTATTTCTATGTACTGCTGTGTTTGCAGGATTATCGAATTGTTGTGGCATCCAACTATTTGGTGTGGATTCTGTTAATTCTTTTGCTTTTTCAATAGCACCTTTCATGCCTTTTTCGCGCGGCGTTAATACAAATTCTGCACCGTATAAAGCCATTAATCTTCTACGCTCAATGCTCATGCTTTCGGGCATCACCAAAATAATTTTGTATCCTTTAACTGCTGCTACCAATGCCAAACCAATTCCAGTATTACCAGAAGTTGGTTCAATAATTACGGTATTGGCATTCAGTAAACCTTTGGCTTCTGCATCTTCAATCATAGCCAATGCTATTCTGTCTTTTATGCTAGATCCAGGATTGGTTTTCTCTAATTTTATCCATACCTCATGTGTATTGCCAAATATTTTATTTAAACGCACATGTGGCGTATTCCCAATAGTTTCTAAAATTGAATTTGCTCTCATATTATCTGTTTTATTAAATGACGAAATTGAAAGATTCAATTTCTGGGAATTTATCTTTTACTGCTACTTCACTTTTATGGTATACAATTGAATTAGGCAAAACACTATAAGTAAGCCAAACATTTCCACCAATTACACTATCATGCCCTATTATAGTACTACCTCCTAAAATGGTTGCACCCGAGTATATAATTACATTGTCTTCAATAGTAGGATGTCGTTTGGTACTCGCTTTATCTTTACTAACATTCAACGCTCCTAGTGTTACTCCTTGGTAAATTTTTACATTATTACCTATGGTAGAAGTTTCTCCAATAACTATTCCAGTTCCATGGTCTATAAAAAACGAACTCCCTATTTCTGCACAAGGATGAATATCAATGCCTGTTTTACTATGCGCATATTCTGTAAATATTCTAGGCAAAATAGTTACCCCTAATTTGTGCAATTGGTGCGATAATCGATAAATAGCTGTTGCATAAAATCCAGGGTAAGCCACCAATACTTCTTCAACTGAAACCGCTGCTGGATCGAATTGTAAAATAGTATTCGCATCCTTAATTAATTCTTGGTAAAGCGCCGGAATAATTTGAAAGAAATTAGCTGTAACTGTTTGCGTTTTTTCACTATCCAACAAAACATCATATACCAAAGTTGATAAATGACTTTTAAGTGACTCGTACTCTTTTGTTAAATCGGCTACTTGTTTGTGTTTAACAGTTTTTGGTAAGAATAAAAAATTAAACAAAGAATCAATAAAGTTTTCTGCAGACTCCTTATCGGGGAACAACGAAAAGTTTTTTGAATTTTGGTTAAATAAACTATTAATAAAAGCTTCTTGGTTCATGGTTGTTTTTAAATTGATGAAAGTCCTACTGAATCATACATGCACCAACCGTTACGTGGCTTGTTTCATCAATTAAAATTGCTCCGCCATTTACACGCAACTCTTTATAAGAATCGTAAGGAATTGGGGCCGCCGTTTTAATAGTAACTTTAATAATATCGTTTAATTGCACTTGCTCTGGCGCAGTTTCTTGCTCTAATGAATTGACATTTATTTTATAGCTGATGTCTTTTATTACCGCACGAACCAAGCGGCTATTTAATTGCAATAAATATTTATTACCAACTAATAAAGGCTTAGTGGCCATCCAACACAACAACACTTCAAATTCATTTGAAATGGTTGGTTGATTTTCAGTAAGTGTAATTAAATCGCCCCTACTAACATCAACATTATCTGCTAAATGAATAACCGCACTCTGTGGCGCAAAAGCTTCATCCACTTCATTTCCAGACACTTCAATAGCTGCAATACTAGTAGTAATTCCTGAGGGCTGAATAGTTACAGCTGCTCCTTTTTTATAGATGCCACTTACAATTTTACCAGCATAACCACGATAATCATGTAGCGCTTCAGTTTGCGGACGTATTACATATTGAACAGGAAAACGGGCCTCTGTTAAATTAATATCGTCATGAATAGCTACTTGCTCTAAAATATCTAATAAAGATGCTCCTTGGTACCAATTTAAATGGGTTGATTTGTCTACAATATTATCGCCATTTAATGCGCTAATAGGTATATAAGTAATGTCTTTTAAATTGAGCGATTTGGCAACTGCAGCATAGTCAATTAAAATATTATTGTATACATCTTGCGAATAATTTACCAAATCCATTTTATTCACTGCCACAATTATATGTGGAATATTTAATAAAGATGCAATGATAGAATGCCTGCGCGTTTGTTCTACAACGCCGTGCCTGGCATCCACTAAAATAATAGCGAGGTCTGAATTAGACGCTCCTGTTACCATATTTCTAGTATACTGAATATGTCCAGGTGCATCAGCAATAATGAATTTGCTTTTTGGTGTTGAAAAATATTTATACGCTACATCAATAGTAATTCCTTGTTCTCTTTCTGCACGCAAGCCATCGGTTAATAGTGCTAAATCTAATTCGCCGTCTTCTCTATTTTTTGTTTGCTTTTCAATTGCTTCTAATTGGTCAATCATTATTGATTTGCTATCGTATAATAATCTACCAATCAATGTGCTTTTCCCATCGTCTACACTTCCTGCAGTTATAAATCTTAGTATGTCCATTTTATCCAATCTATTTAATAAAAACTAGTACCAACAAGTCTTTCAAGGCATTCAAAAAAAAATTCATTTAAAAATAGCCACTCTTTTTACGATCTTCCATTGCTGCTTCGCTCACTTTATCATCAATTCTTGTTTCACCCCTTTCACTTGTTTTTGTAGCAATAATTTCTGTAATAATATCATCAATATTAGTGGCTGTTGATTCAACCGCGGCAGTACAAGTCATGTCTCCTACTGTACGATACCTAACTGTTTTTGTAGATAGTTTATCTGTTGGCTCCACCGATACAAATTCAGACATGGCTACTAATTGGCCTTCGTATTCTATTACTTCTCTATCGTGTGAAAAATAAATAGAAGGCAATTCAATTTTTTCTCGACGGATATAATTCCAAATATCTAATTCAGTCCAGTTACTAATTGGAAAAACCCGCACATTCTCGCCTTTATCAATTCTACCATTGTATGTATTCCATAATTCAGGTCTTTGCAATTTTGGATTCCATTGTCCAAATTCATCTCTTACAGAAAATATTCTTTCCTTAGCCCTTGCTTTTTCTTCGTCTCTTCTAGCGCCACCAATACAGGCATCAAATTTGAATTCTTCAATAGTATCTAAAAGGGTAAATGTTTGCAATGCATTTCTACTGGCAAATTTACCTTTGGGCTCTGTTAAGTTTTTTGCTTTAATAGTATCAGCAACATGTCTTACTATTAAGCGCTCACCAATGCTTTCCACCATTGCATCGCGATAATCAAGTGCTTCCTGAAAATTATGTCCGGTATCAATATGCACTAATGGAAAAGGAAATTTTCCAGGACGAAATGCTTTTAATGCCAAGTGTACCAAAGTGATAGAATCCTTACCGCCACTAAATAACAATGCAGGCCTTTCAAATTGACCTGCCACTTCACGAAGAATATGAATGGATTCCGATTCTAATTGGTCTAAATAATTCAATTGGTATTTACTCATGCTATATCAATTCAAAAAAACTTTCGCTAATATTTTTTCTATTTTATGATTTGTGTTCGTGTAAGCCGCATTCTTTTTTTGAAGCGTCTTCCCACCACCATCTACCTGCCCTAAAATCTTCTCCTTCTTGGATAGCACGTGTACATGGCGCGCAACCAATACTTACAAAACCCTTGCTATGCAAAGGATTTGATGGAATATTTTTCTCTTGAACAAACTGAGTTACTTGTTCAGTAGTCCAATGCAATAGTGGATGGTATTTAATTAATTGATTTGTTTCATCCCACTCTAAAGTATGAAGGTCTTGTCTTGCAGCAGAGTGTTCGGCGCGTAATCCAGTCACCCAAATTTGCTTGCCAGCTATTGCTCTTTTTAAGGGAATTACTTTTCTAATATGGCAACACTGTTTTCTATTGTCTACTGATTCATAAAATGCATTGGGGCCTTTTTCTGCTACAAAAGATTCTAATAAATCATGTGCTGGATAATACGCTTTAATTAGAATTTGGTAACGATCAATTGTGGCTTTCCAAACACTATATGTTTCGGGAAATAATCTTCCAGTATCTAGTGTAAAAATTTGAATAGGAATTTGTTCTTGCGCAATTAAATGTGTAATAACCTGGTCTTCATTACTAAAACTAGTAGAGAACACAATATTACCTGCAAACTTATCCGCCAAATGCCTTAAAAAAGCAGCTGGAGATAACTGTTCTGATTGGGTAATTAAATTGGGTAAATATTGTTCTAGTGTATTGTTCATGTAATTCTGTTGAGATGGTTAGTAGCAGTGATTTTGCAAAAATACTAACTACAATGGCAGCTACTGCTATTGCAACAGAATGGTATTGGAGTAATTAGCCAAATATGGTTCATAAAATCAATAGTCTACTTAATCAGTGCACAAATATACAATATCCCTGCTTTCTAAAAATATTATTTCCTATATTTTTAGTAGACTTCTAATAAACTACTGTTTTTCAATGTTTTATAAATCAAAAAGACCCAACTATTTTTTTAATTTGGCTATTTCAGTACCCGCCAATAAAAAGCATCCCAATCCAAAATCTTCAAAATCGGGTTGTTTAATATAGGTTACTGGTTGGGCTTCTTTGGGCTCTTTTCCAGTGCCTTGTACATATCCTAAAAACCCATCAGCATGCAAACAATCTGTGGTGATCGCTTTCCATGCATTCAATAAAATAGGTTGGTATTTTTTTGCTGGTAAAATGCCATTGTTTACGCCCCAGGTTAATCCGTATACAAAAAGGGAAGTGCCTGTTAATTCCTTACCTCCAAAATTGGTGGAGTCTTTTAAACTCACATTCCAAAATCCATCTGTACGTTGTAATGGAACAATTGCTAGCATCATTGCTTTGTAATCTGATAAATATTCATTGTAGTGTGCATCTGTTTTGGGAAGTACCGATAAAACCCTAACCAATGCAGCAACTACCCAACCATTGCCTCTGCTCCAATAACAATTACCTCCATTGGGTTCTTTATAAGGTGGTAAAAAATCTTTGTCGCGCCACCACAAACCTTCCCTTTTATTAAACAAGCCATTGCCTCCTTGTTTGTTTCTAGTATGCGTATACATGGCATACATTTTATTGAAATAACTAGTGTCTTGATAGAGCACACCTAATTTAGCAAATACAGGCATCGACATTTGAATGGCATCTACCCATGTCCAATCATCCACTTTAGGGCTAGCTACCATACTATCAATACTTGCTTTGATGTTTTTTATATGATCGGGATTTTTATCTATTTGATACAAGTCAATATAGGTTTGTCCGCAAGCTTGATCGTCTGCATTTCTAGTTTTAATACCAGAACGCATACTCCATTTATGAAAATCAGACCACTGCAAGGCATAATCAATATATGCTTGTTTTGGGTCAATTGAGTTCAACGCCATTAATCCTTCGTAATACACCGCCCTTGTCCAAATATTGCTAGGACGTTCCTTATTGGTAACAATCGTTTTACCTGCATCAGGCCATTTATTCATGAAATATTTGTTGGCCAAACTAAGCGCTTGAATGGTTTGTTTTTTACTAGGAATTACTGCTGCTTTTTCCTTTAATAAATAGTTTGATAGTGAACAATCTTTAAGTGTTTTAATACCAGCTGCAACTGTTGCAGCATTTAATATCGCACCAGATTCATTGGTATGTGTATGGTCTTTGTCTGTAAAATAATTTTGAGCAGCTACTTGACCTTCAGCATCATATTGATTGGCTATTGCAGCATTTAAATCAAAGAAATAAGCACCCGAAGCATTAGCTGCTTCATTCGCCCATTTTACGTAACCTTCTTTAGAACGATTTACTTTTCCATCCTTCCAATTATTGCGCGGAATGAGTGAACAAATAATTACTGTTGCTCCTTTTGCTTTGGCTTCTGTTACAAATTTTCTTAAGTACCAACCATAAGAATAAACAGTTTCAGCTTGCTTGGTAATTGGGTTATAAATATCTTTCGATTCATCTCCATTACTTTTAATGGTTCCTCTTGCACGTGCGGTATCATCTAAAGGACTATCATCATTATGACCAAATTGCATGATCAAATAATCACCAGTTTGCAATTTATCTAACACGTTTTTCCACAAACCTTTTGTTAAATAAGTTCTTGTACTTGTGCCGCCTAAAGCTTCATTACGAATTGTAATTTTATTGGTATCAAAATAGCTTGCTAAATAATCTCCCCAGCCCCAAAGTCCGCCATCACCTCTGCCTTGGCCATTTTTAACAGTTGAATCACCAATTAAAAAAAAAGTTGGTTTTTGTTGGTCTTTCCAAGCTTTAAAAGAACTTAATAAAACAACAATAACCAATAAAGTGAGAATGATTTTTTTAGTTTGAAACATATATTTATTATTTAGTGGATAGTATATATTCATTAAGCGTACAAGAAGTAATTTTTTGTACACCTTCTATTACTGATGCTGCATTAATTCTTGCACCAGCTTCGGTTGTATGGGTATGATCTATTGGAAAAAAGGGTTTCACTTTTTCAGGGCCCATCGCATCGTATTTATCTGCTGTAATAGCATTTAAATCAACAAAAAACGCACCAGTCAAACGCGCAACATCTGCCGCCCATTTTCCGTAATTATTGTCGGCACGAATAACTTTTCCATCTTTAAATTCATTTCTTGGAATCATTGATGCAATGATTGGAATAGCCCCTTTAGCTTTTGCTTCTTGTACAAATTTTGCTAAATACCAACCATAACTATGCACCACTTCAATGCTGCCATCGGCCCATGTTAATGATACAGAGTCGTTGTCTATACCTTTTAAAACCCCGCGGTAGCCAGATTTTGAGGTATCTGGCTTGCTACCTTCGTTGTGCCCAAATTGCATGATTAAATAGTCGCCAGGCTGAATAGCAGCAAGGGTTTTATCCCATCTGCCTTCTTTTACAAATGTGCGTGTGCTTCTACCAGCTTTTGCTTGGTTGCTAACTTGTATGTTGTTAGTATCTAACAAATCTTTAATAACTGAACCCCAACCCCACATACCATTTGGCGAAGTGGTATTTTGAACAGTTGAATCACCAATAATAAACAAGGTTTTCTTTGGTGGATCAATTAAAAAACTACTCAGCACCAACAAACTTGTTAGGCAAACTAAAATTTTGAAAGAATGTTTTTGAATTAACTGCATATTAAAATGAATTTATTTTTTTGGTGCTAAAACAATCAATGGTTTTGGTGGAGCTTTCATATCTTTTCCCATAAAAAAGCTGGTATGCGGCGGTTGATTATATCCTACATTTTGCCAAGCAATACTTAATCGATATTGTGGATCATGCATCAAAGTATAATAACGCAAATCGGTTGGAATAGGTGTTGAAAAAATGCGCAACTCTTTATTATCTGCAGTTCTGCAAATTAATTCTTCGCGCCAGTCTCCTAAAATATCACCCGATAAAACAGGATTTGATTTTGAGCCATTATTTGATACACAATTATAATCACGCGCATCAAACAATTTTACCGCTTGTTGATTTACATAATCCCATTTTTCAATATTGGTTCCGTTCAACAATTCATACAATGGATCTGCATCCCATTGAATTATAAAATTGACTGATCTTGGAGAAAGGCCTATGCGCTCTCCTTTCACTGTTTTTAATCCTTCAGATCCGCCCCATACTTCTGCACCCTCATACCGAGGATCTATATCTGCAGCAACGCCTCTGCCAACATCTTTATCCATATCGCCAGTCCATAAAATTTTACCAGTTTTGGCATCATACATGGCAGCCCCTGCACCCTTTGTTTTTTCTTCTATTTCGTGAATACCAAAAACTTCTAAGCCAGGATGCGATGGATCTAAATCGCTTACATGAATCGCATCTCCATGTCGCAAGCCTGTTGAATATAATCCCTTTCCATTGTCGTCAATACACATGGAGCCATAAACAATTTCATCTTTTCCATCTCCATCAACATCAGCCACGGTTAAATTATGATTACCCATTCCTGAATATTCACTCTCTCCATTTTTAGAATCAAATACCCAACGTGAACTTAATTTTCCACCACGCCAATCCCATGCAGCTAAAACTGTTCTTCCGTAATAACCCCTACACATTACTACACTTGGCAAAACACCGTCTAAATAAGCCACACAGGCTAAAAAACGATCAACCCGATTGCCAGATTTATCATTGCCACCATTTCCACCTCTTCCGCCCCATTGACCTATATCACCACGTGCAGGCAAATAATCAGTGGTAGCCATTGCTGCTCCTGTTAATCCATTGAAAATGGTAAAGAATTCTGGACCGTCTAAAATTTTCCCGTCTTTATTTCTAAAATCTTTTGTAGAATCTCCTATCGGTTTTCCAACACCATCAATTGTTCCATCTGCTGTTTTCATGGCTATTTCTGCTTTGCCATCTCCGTCTAAATCATAGACCATAAACTGTGTATAGTGTGCCCCATCACGAATATTTTTTCCAAGATTGATTGTCCATAGAAGTGTTCCATTTAATTTATACGCTTGAAATATTGGGGGATCAGTAAACCCAGCCTGAGAATTGTCTCTAGCTTTACCAGTTTGGTGTAAAATAATTTCGTATTCGCCATCTCCATCTAAGTCACCTACCGATGCATCATTTGGTGTATACCCTTGCGGCGTTTGCAAAGGAATAGAAATATACATTTTTGCATTTGCAGCAAGTGTAAATGATTTGCTTTGAACGGATTCTTTGCCATCGAGAATACTCGTTACAGCATAAGTATATTTTTTTAAGGAATCAACCGATTCATCTATAAAATTTGTAACAGTTGTAATGGGTTTTTTATTCAGTTTAACACTTGCTCCATCATTGGTTTTTCTATAAAGGTTAAAGGAAATATTTGTAGGATCTGTTCCTAGCAAACGCCAACTAACAAAGGCTTTTCCGCCTGTTTGAGGAACGGCTACAACACCCCTGCCCAAATTCTCCATCACTCTTTGGGCTTGTAATTCTATCAAAGAAATTAGAATGAATAATACACTAAATACAATAGATTTTTTCATGAAATATTAATTAGCACTTAATTTAAGTAATTGATTAAACTCTTTTGTTGTAACAGTAAAAACAGTTCCGTGGCGAAGCCCATTTGGAAAATGAATTTTATCTGAAATATCTGTCCAGTTTATAAAATCCTTAGAACTCACAGCGCCATAAGTATGGTTTCTGTATTTATCAAAATAAACAATCCATTCACCATTAATATTAATAGTGGTAGGACCTTCTGCCCAATAATTTCCAGTGATTGGCGCAGATGCTTTACCATAGCCACTTGCAGCAGAATCACTAAATGCAACTCTCAAATTCTTTTGCGGCGGCAATAATGTTTCGTCTTTTAAAACCATGGCATATTTATTTCCTATACGCGTAATTGTTGCGTCAATTACATTAAACCCTTGGTTATATAATAATTTAGTTTCTGAGAATGTTTTAAAATCTTTTGTAGTTACAGCATAGATACGATGGTTGTTATCGCCAAACTTTTCTGTTTCTGCAAATCGACCTGGAATTGTGGTAGCCCAATAAATTAAGTATTCCTGTTTTTGATCGTCATAAAAAATTTCTGGAGCCCAACAATTTTTTGCTGTAGGTTCTTTATCCATCACAGGAACCCATTGTTGTTCTGTCCAATGAATTAAATCTGCCGAAGATGCATAGCCAATACCTCGGTCTTTCCAACTCACTGTCCACACCATATGAAATCTGCCATCTTTACCCCGAATTATACAGGGATCACGCATTAATTTATCATTAGCAACAGTGGGCGTTAAAAAAGAACTGTCATTTTTTAATGGTTTCCAGTCAAACCCATTTAAACTATATGCTAGGTGCAATCCATTTTCGCCATTGCCTTTAAAATAAGAAAACAGGTAAACCTTTGACTTATTTTTTTGCGCCATTAAATTACCAATCACTAAAAAAGAAATTAGTAAGAATATAAAACGATACTGCTTTTGAAACATAGATCAAATTAATAAATAGTCAATAAAACCAATGATTGTGCAGGCAAATCCACTAATAATTCAGTCCCTTCTTTTTTAGCACCCGAAAAAGCAACTGGTTTAATTAAATTGGGTTTTTCAAAAGTATTTACGTCAGTTATTTTTGCTGAACTCAATACTTGACCTTCTACTTTTGTCCAGTTAATAGAATGTAATGTAGTGCGCAAACTAATTTTATTAGATGGATCTAAATTTACCAAGGTCATATGTACCACTCCATTGCTGTCTTTAGAAGCAGATACATTTAGTGCTGGGATTTTTTGTTTTCCATTTACAAAATCAGGACTAGTAAATTGAATGGGTAATAATTTTGCTTCTTGGTGTACTTTAAATAAATCAAAAACATGATAGGTAGGTGTTAACAACATTTTAGCACCTTCCGTTAAAATCAATGCTTGTAACACATTAATTGTTTGTGCCAAATTGGCCATTCTAACACGGTCACTATGGTTGTTAAAAATATTAAGTGTGGTTGCTGCTACCATGGCATCACGCAAACTATTTTGTTGGTATAAAAATCCTGGATTGGTACCTGGTTCTACATTCGTCCAAATACCCCACTCATCTACTACAAGTGCAACACGTTTAGCCGGATCATACCTATCCATGATTGTTGAATGGCGTGTAACCAATTCTTCCATCTCTAAACATTTTTGCATGGTGGTAAAATATTCTGCCTCATCAAAAGCAGTAGCAGAGCCTTTATCTTGCCAAGTTCTAGGAACAGTGTAATGGTGTAATGCAATCCCCCACATTTGATTGGCACTTACTTTTTTCATCATGGTTTCGGTCCAATTATAATCTGAACCGTTAGGACCTGCTGCAATTTTATTGAGTCTTGCACCCGGATAATTTTTTGCAAAAGTGGCATAGCGCTTGTATTGATCTGCATAATAATCTGGCGTCATATTTCCACCACAACCCCAGCTCTCATTACCAACTCCCCAAAATTTTACTTTCCAAGGTTCTACTCTACCATTTTGTTTGCGAATATTTGTCATAGGGCTCAAGCCATCAAAATTTAAATACTCTACCCATTTAGACATTTCTTCTACCGTACCACTTCCCACATTTGCAGTGATATAGGGTTCGCAGTTTAATAAACTACAAAGCTCTAAAAACTCGTGTGTACCAAAACTATTGTCTTCGGTAACATTGCCCCAATTGGTATTAATCATTTTAGGACGTTGCGTTCTTACACCAATTCCATCACGCCAATGATACTCGTCTGCAAAACAGCCACCAGGCCAACGAAGATTAGGGATTTGAATTTTCTTCAACGCCGCTACAATGTCTAAACGAATTCTATCTTTTTTTACAACGGCTGAAGTATCGCTTACCCAAAATCCATCATAGATACATCGGCCCAAGTGTTCCGAAAAATGACCATAAATATGTTTGCTAATTACCGTTGACGGATGAAAACCATCTACTACCATTGATACCGATTTCTGTGCAGTAACAATAGAGGTTAAGGAAAGCATCCAAAAGAAAATAAGTACAATTTGTTTGATCAATTTAAATGGTTGCATCGTTTTAGTTATTGGTAAAAAATAATTTATTTATCTCTAATTAAAGTAAGGCTCATCAACCCAATAACAACATCATTTGCTGTTGTACTGAGTATTAGATTTTTTAATGGCTTCGTAACATTCAATGGAATATCTAACACAGTTGCTGCACCACCCTGAATTGATTTTCCATTGTATTCATTGGCTGTTCCATCATATACAGAAAGAATCCTTCCAGTTTTTAAATGCACCCTAACGGGCTTAGCGGCATCGTTATGAAATGCATAGCCATCTTCTAAATAGTCTTGTTCTATTGGCCACCAAGTTTGCGGATTTTTCAATGACAAACTATCCATTGTGCCATCCATATAATTTATAAGAACAATCCCATTCTCAAATCTCGACTGCATTGGGTTGGTAGATCCTGCCATTAATAAATAGGCATGAGACGCATTTCCGGCTATAGGTATTTTAATAGATCTTGGATAATTATCCCACTGTGAAGTAAATGCAATATTATTTACACTACTATCACTATTGGTTGAAAACGGAATGCCTTGAGGTAATTGAAATGTATTGTTTGTTGCTGCCAATTTTCTAAAGCCACTATCATTAATATCTGCTGTTCTTAAAGGGTAGGTCCATTCACCAATTCCCTGTGTTGGCAATTGAAGTGTTGGAGCTACTGGGCGAGGCGATAAATATTGGTTTTTAAAAATCTGTGTAAGCTTGTCATTTAAGTATGGTTGCAAAGAAATTGTTTCCATTTTTTTTGCAAATGGTATTGCAATATTCCAATTAACAATAGCAGTAGTTAATTCGTTATTAGCCCATTTAATTATAATAGAATTCGTTCCTGGAACAATTGCCTCCGTTGGTGTTTCTATGATGGAAGAAAGCGTTAAAGCAGGAATTTTAATACTTGTTGAATGCCCATTAACAAACACGAATCCATTTATCAAAGAATCAGTATTATTAAACAATTGAAACGAAATGGTATTTTTTTTATCCTTTGCAATATCAATAACACTTATAGCAGGTACAATATTAAAATCAATTGGCTGCCACCAAGTAAATGATTTGTTTTTTAATTGGACAAATAAAGTATGAATACCTTCCGTACTATTAATATTAGCAGAAAAAATTGCTCCTGCTTTTTTTATATTTGAAGCAATCTGCTGCGGATCAAACATCTGAAGCAAGTTTGCATTTGAAAAATTAATAACCAGATTTTTACCTGCTACAATTTGTTGAATAGGTAATGCCGCAATAGATTTCTCATGCTTCCAATGAATTTCAATATTGTATTTAGATGCAGCAGGAATAGCTATTTCAATTAATGGAAAACCTACAGCAGTATCAATATTTTTCCATTGCCATTTCTTTCCATTAACAAGAACAGAATCAATTCCTAAAAAAGTTGCCTGTGCAATGAATTTTAAATTGAGTTGCTTTTGAAAATTAGGAACAATGGTATATTGATCTACTTGTTTATTTCTGTTAAACGAAAAATTAATATCCGGAATTTTTATAGACGCATTGTTCCAAGCTGCAGGCAACCCTGGTTTAATGACTAATTCATTATTGATTGCATTAGGTTGAATCCCAAACAGACCTTCTACCAAAGACCTTGCCGTCATGGCAATTGGATCTGCAAAATCTCTATAGGTTTCACCACGAATGGCATCATAAAAAGAAACCTGTACAATATTACCAGCACTACTTCCTAAATACATACTTTCTAACAAAGCAGATTTCCATAAAGTAAAAGCCGTTTCATTTTTTCCTGCCTGCCATTGCGCTAAAGTTGTATGCATTACTTCTGCTAGTGCTACATTATTTAAACTCCAAGTATAAGGCATCCAATTGCTGGTAGAAACAGTAAAGAACTCATTTGGCAAACCCACTGCTCTAACAGGAATATGTGGTATTTGCGCATCTACATACTGCATGGTTTGATAGGCCTGAAACGCGTTGGGCACTTCACTATCTAAACTATGGTACACCGTCCACAAGGCAGCTTGTTCATGCACTTTTTTTAGTCCTAATAAATCTTTGTATTCGGCATACCAACCTTTATTAGGTAACCACAAATATTGATTGATTGCTGTATGAATTTTTGTTGCTTCTTTTTCAAATGGTCTTGCATCTTCACCAAGTAATAGGGCAATTGTAGCAGCTAACTTATTTGCCTTGTAATTATAAGCAGAACTATGTGTTACACCTCCGCCACTATACTGTAACGCATCACTAGCCCATATAGCAGCGTATGCATCGTAGAGCCCATCGCCATCTTGGTCGAAATTTCTTTTTTCCCATGCTAAATGACGTTTAATTAATGGCCACATTTCGCGCATAAACGCAGTATCACCTGTCCATTTAAAGTGCTGTAATAGTGCATCAATAAATACTAAATTCATATCGTAATGATGGGCCTTAAAATCGCCACCAGGATTACGTGAAATATAGCCACTACTAAAAACAGCTGTACCTAATTTCTCTTGTTGTCGCGCTAAATGCAAAGCAGTATCTGCAACCGTTTTACCTGATTCGGGTTCTGTTAATTGAGACAACGCATAACTTCTAAAATGCAATCTTGCTCTATCATGCCAACCCAAAGGATCTGCTACATAAGGCCCTCTCCAGCCATTTAAGCGCATACGCCAACCAACTGATCCATGTAAATAACTAGGTGCTTCCCAAATAGCATCTGCTGCAATTCCCAATACAGCACCAAGTGTATTAATATATGCATCAGGTGTATTTACAATAATTCTATCTGCTATTTTTTTTCTAGCCAATTCAGCTTCTATAGCCAAATTAGCTAGTGCTTGATAACTAATTGTGTTGTTTTCTATAGGACGATAAATAGAAAAATAATTCTTGGTATTATTTTCGATTTTTATTTTAGCAACTACTACTGGTGTATTCGATTGATTCGACGCAAATAAACCAATTGGATTTTCTAGTTGATTGGCATCCGCTATTTTTAGCAAAGCAGCTTCCGGAAAAATACCATTTAAAAATTGTGGTGGATTTTTTTTAATAGCAGATTTTTCTGTTGTAATATGTTTTACTTCGTAACGATCTTCTTCACTCAACAATTCTCCCGATCCATATTTTAATAGAAAACTGTTGTTCGATATGGTAAAATGATTGTCTACACAATACGCTGGCTTTAAATAAAAATTCGATTCCGGATCTGCACCTAGGTCTCCATCTCTGCTAAATTTTTTTCCTGTAGCACCACCATAAGCAACAAAGAGTTCCAAACTATCTAAGCAATTGCTTAGTTGTGATTGAATAATCATTCCTTCTGAGTTGGCTAATGCCAATACCACTAATTCTAAGCTACCCTTATTTAATATTGGATCAGTAATGGTATAAATCATAGCACCAGGTCTATAACGGGCAGTGATACTAGCTGCATCCACCAACCATTTACTACTGTTTTTCGATGCTATGCCAATTTTTATATTACCACCCATGCCTGGCATATACAATGCAAATTCTGGTAGGTCTCCGGCTTCTATTCTAAAGGCTGTATTGCTGCCATACAAAGCCCGCGTAAATTTTTTATTGCCATTTGTAATTACAATATCTGAACCCTCTGGATGATAACGAATGGTTCGTTCTTTTCCATGCCAATACTGCTGCACATTTTGTGCTACTAGCTTCACTGAAAAAAAAGTGAACACTAAAAAAAAGAAAACTACTTGTTTACAAAACTTCATTAAATAATATTATTTATTGCATATCAATTGCAATACTAGCATCTGGCAATCCTGCAGACTTTGCAGTAATTACCAATTTACCTTTTTGCGTTTTTGATTGAACTACAGCCAAACACAACCCATTAAATGCTTGGCGACTAGTTGATTTAAAAGAAACCAAACTTGTAGGACTTCCATTATCTGTTGCAATGATATCTGCAGCACCATTAACAGTAAATTCAATTAATTGGTCTGCATCAGGCACCATCACTCCAGCAGCATCTACCACAGTTACTGTTATAAAAGACAAATCTTTCGCATCTGCTTTTATATTATTTCTATCGGCAGATACCAACAATTTTGCGGGTTTGCCTGCTGTTATTTTTTCGGTAGTTAATACTGTTTTACCTTTTAGCCTTGATACGGCTCTTAATACACCAGGTTGAAAAGGCACACGCCATTGCACGTGTAAATCATCGCCTGTTTTTTTACGAATTCCTAGAGATTGATTGTTTAAAAACAATTCTACTTCGTCTGCTTGATTGTAATAAGCCCATACATCAATGGTTTCACCCATTTTCCAATTCCAGTGAGGCAATAAATGCAATACAGGTTTATTGGTCCATTCACTTTGGTACATATAATAAACGTCTTTGGGAAATCCCGCCAAATCAACTATACCAAAATAAGAACTTCTAGCAGGCCAAGGATAAGGCGTTGGTTCTCCTAAATAATCAAAGCCTGTCCAAATAAATTGACCTGCTATAAAATCATTCTTTTTTATTTGTTTCCAAGTTTCTTCGTGCGTTGAACCCCATGAAGCTGAAACATTATCGTAAGCAGAAGCATTTAAATTAGTGGATCCTGCTTTAAACCTAGGATCATTGTTAGCAGGCCATCTTCTAATACTATCCGATGGCATTTCGTAATACCCTCGTGTTTGTAATGCAGAAACTGTTTCAGATCCAATAAAAGGTTTACCCGGAAATTTCTGTTGAAATCCAGCATATTCGCGGTGGTGATAATTGTATCCGTAAACATCAATTGCACCTGAAAGAATAATATTATTTTGAGAAGAGGTATTGTCAAAAGCACAAGTAACAACGCGTGTGGTATCTAATGATTTTACAATGGCAGTTAACTCTCTGCCAATCACTCTACCAGAAGTATCTTTCAATCCCCAACCTTGCTCACTAATTTCATTACCAATACTCCACATAAAAATCGATGGATGGTTTCTGTCTCTTTTTATTTGATCAACCAAATCCTTTTCATGCCATTGGTCCCAATCTAGGTGGTAATCAAATTTATTTTTAGGACGCTTCCACATATCAAAGGCTTCATCCATTACTACAAAACCCATCTTGTCACAAAGCTCTAACAACTCTGGTGCAGGTGGATTATGTGATGTGCGAATGCCATTGCAACCCATTGCTTTTAATATTTCTAGTTGACGTTCTAGTCCACGGTAATTAATGGCAGAGCCCAAGCAACCCAAGTCGTGGTGATTACAAACTCCATTAATTTTTACTTGTTTTCCATTTAGCAAAAACCCTTTGTTGATATTGAATTCAAAAGAACGAATACCAAAACTGGTTTCATAAGCATCAACCACTTGTCCGTCTAATTTAATAGTTGTGATTGCTTGATACAAATAGGGCTTTTCTAAATTCCAAAGAATTGGTTTTTTTACAACTAATGCTTGGCTTAAAATAAGTTCAGATTTTATACTTGTATTTGCCGTAATATTAGATGCAACTATTGTTCCCGCAGCATCCAAAACATAAGTGAACACAGCAATTTTTTTTGCGCTAGGATATTTGCTTGCAATTTTAATGGAAAGATTTACGGATGCCTGATCCTTTGTAATTGTTGGCGTTGTTAAAAAAGTACCCCATTGATCAACAGCAATTGCTGCAGTTTTAACCAACCAAACATTTCTATAAATTCCAGAACCAGAATACCAACGCGAATTGGGTTGTTGGCTATTGTCTACTTTAACTGCAATGATATTTTTTTCTGATCCAAATTTTAAAAATGGCGTAAGATTATACCTGAATGAAATAAATCCATTCGGTCGAATTCCTAATGAATGTCCATTAATAAATACTTCGCTATTCCTATATACACCATCAAAATCAATACTAATTTGCTTGCCTTTTTCTGAAACTGGCAAACTAAATGATTTGCAATACCAGCCTAATCCACCATTTAAAGCAGCACCACCAGTAGTTGCAGGACTATGTTCGTCGAACTTTCCTTCAATACTCCAATCATGCGGTAAATTTAATTTTCGCCAATTAACATTTGTACTTGACGGCATTTCCGAAATAGCAGATTCAGTTAAACTAAAAAACCAATCCTTATTAAAATCAATTCGATCTCTAACATTTTTTTGTGCATTAACGCCTAATTGAATGATTAACAAAAACAGAAAAAAGTATTTTTTTTTCATGGTGTTATTTTACAATGTTTAAGGAATGTATGGCTGTTAAAGAAACAGGTCCGGTTAATCCTGAAATTTTCGGCAACCAATTAGCGGCAGTAAACATGCCGTCTGCACCTCTGTTTTGTGGCAATCTTGATGGATAATTGGTATTATTAAATTTCTTCCAAATCACTTTTCGTTTTTCTAGATCGATAATTCTATTGGCCATACTATTGGCTACTTTAATTTCTAATAAATTATCTGCTAATAAATCTTTCGACTGAATAACCATTTCAAAATCCGGACCAATTAGGGTTGCCATTTTTTTATGATTCAACCATACTTCTGCACTCTCGCATACCTTACCTAATGCTAATAAATATTGGGTTGATTTTGTGTTAGGATTTTTAAAATGTGTTGCATAAGATGCAGTGCCAGAAAAAATTTGATAACTAGAATCAAATGCAGTCCAATCTTGTAATTGGTTTAAGTGTAATGGCTTTGGCAAACTTGGTCCACCCGATACAAAACTTACTACCCAATCATTTCCAATAATTTCTGCAGTATTTTTTTCTACACTAAAATAAGGATAAACAGCAGCTACAGGAGTTGCATTATTTGTTTGAAGTATATAACTCTCATCGGTTTTAAATTGCAAATACACTTCTAAATTTCCTTGCTTATTTTTTCTTGTTAAAGCGGCACCCAACATGTCATTCATAGGATTAAATAAAGAAGCATTTGCATCTGCTACAGCAATAGGAAACCAACCTTCTAATGGCTTACCAGATCTATTGGTAATAAAGTAAGTGTGCCCACCAATAAATTTTCTTCTATTGAAAGACAATCCTGCATCAACCATTGACTCTTTTCTAATGGCGGCTGCATTTAAAAGCGGTTCTAAATTATCACATATAAGAATGGATCCTTTTCCTACAACTGCTTTTTTAACGAAACTATTTGATAGGAATTCAAAATTTAATGATTGGCGCCATTGGTTAAAAGCAGCCTGATTTTCTGCCAAATGTCCGTAGCCTGGAATGGTTGCAGGAAGATGGGTATAGAATAAAATAGTTGCTCCTTCATTTGCTAATGCTACTAATTTTTGCAAACTAGTTAGAGGCATATATTTAGCTGCAGGAATTAGCAAGGTTTGATAACTTGTTCCACCCGTTATAATTTGATTTTTTTCAGTGCCTAATTGCAAAATTTGACGATCAGAAATATAATCAAAAGCATATCCTTTTTCTTGTAAATGGCTGGCAGAAATTTCAAATGGGGTTCCGTTAAATTCAGGTTTCATACCATCAAAATGCAATAGCAATTCTTTACCCGCTTCTGAATATTTATCATAAATAGGAAAATACAATAACACATCATTATCTGGCTTTCCTGCTTGCAAAAAAGATTGGGTTCTTGCTACATAATGATTTAGTGCAGCAAAATTATTCCAGAAAGGATTGGCTTGGGTAAATTCTACTGCCGCATAAAACAAATGTCCTGGCCATACTGCACTTGGTGGCGAATAAGATGTGCCATGGTAAAATATATGGTTAACTCCACCAATAAAATAAGTGTCTAGCGCTTTTTTAACATCACTTAGTGTAGAAACAAAATGCTCGTTTAGCCAAGTAGCACTTTCTGCAGATGCCAATGGTTTGCCTAATACATGTGCTGTTGATGCAGCAAATTTAATTCTTAAAATTTCTGTTCCCTCTGTTTCTGGAATATCAACAACCCCATATAAATCTAGTGTATTAGCTGGTGAGCCATGCGATTGATTGCGCACCATTTTATTTTTACTATGTGCCCATTTTTGCCATTCTCCCGTAAATTTTTCTAGAATTAATTCGTCAATGGTCATTCTGTAATCACACAAAACACGATTGTTTTTTTCTGATTTTTCTTTGCTAAATAATGCTGGCAATTCATTGGCTAAATCATATCCCCTTCTTTTTAAAAATTCCTCAAATAAAGTTGGCGTAAAATTAGACTGCCCACGCGCATCATCTACTTCATAACTATCATTAAAAAAACTACGCAAATTTGTTAAATCATGTCCTTTAAATGCGGTGTCGAATTTTTGTAAGTAATGCTGCAATGCAGTTGCTGAAAAATGGTCAATAACATACCCTTCTCCACCTGGAGCTGCCCGCTCAACTTGCTTTCCATGCCATCCCATAAACACCGCATAAATGCTCCAATTGCCTTTGGGCGCAACCCAATTCAACTGTCCGTCTGCAGTAACTTTGCTTGTTAAGTCTATAGGATTTTCGCCATTACTATAAGCCATTAATTTTTGAAGCGGCAATAGTCTGCTAAATCGAACCTGATCTAAAGCCAATGCTTGTAAATCATTTGCCGAAAGTGGTTGTTTAATATCTTCAATTTTACGAGGCAAATAATTTTCTGTTCTTACCAATGGTTCTTGTAAAAATTGAATTTTTTCTTTAAGTGTTTCCCCACTTTGCAGAGCGTACACTTTATACTGCATATTTTTACTAGCATCTTCATCACCAATCCAAGGACCGCCAAAAGGCCATCCTGTTGCATTTGCCAAATCAATTCCTAACCCTAGTCTTTTGCCTTCTGCTAGTGTATGGTCAAAAACACCCATCCATTGTTTTGATAAAAAAGGAATGTATTTATCTGATTCACCTTTAACACCATAAATGGGCGTTAGTTCTAAGCCACCAAGACCAGCTTGTTGGTATTGTTGCATGACTGTTGTTAGGTCTTTATTGTTTACTTCACTACCAAGCCACCACCACCTAGTCCATGGCTTATTTGTTTGGGTAATTGTGGGCCATTTAATTTGCGCAAACAATGGCTGTTGTAGCAATATGGCAAATAAGCATACAAAAAAAATACGGGTTGTATTTGTGTATGCACTAAGGATCAAGGAAAAATTATTTTTTCTCATAAACAAGCAGTCGATTTCAGCAGTGATATAGACGCAAAAGTTAAGCCCACTAATTTAGAAAGGCATCCTGTTGCATCCTGTCGCAAATAAAATTATCCTATTGTTAAAAAAGCCTTATTTAACGCTGAATTTATACTGGGTAGTTGTATGGTAAACCGCTCCTGGCACTAACACAGTACTTGCAAAATTTGGTTGATTTGGCGCATCTGGAAAATGCTGTGTTTCTAAACAAAATGCAGACCGATATTCATAGGCTTTGCCATGCTTTCCAACTAGTTTTCCATCTAAAAAATTACCGCCATAAAATTGAATACCAGGTTCTTGTGTAAAAACTTCCATAAAAATCCCTGTAGCTGGCCCATAAACAGATGCAGCTAATTGTAAATCATTCCCTGGTTTTCTATTTAAAGCAAAATTGTGGTCGTAGCCCAATCCGTTTTTTAATTGTTGATTAACTACTGATAAACTATCTCCAATAGCTCTTGGGGTTCTAAAATCAAAAGGATTACCAATAACTGAAGCCAACACACCTGTTGGGATTAATGTGCTATCTACAGGGGTATAATTGTCTGCATTAATCATTAACAAATGATTGTTAATGGTTCCTGATGCTGCTCCATTCAAATTATAGTAAGCATGGTTGGTTAAATTAACCACTGTTTTTTTATCGGTAGATGCGGTATAGTCCATTTGCAAACTATTATCGTCGGCTAAAGTATATACCACTTTTACAGTCAAATTTCCTGGATAACCTTCTTCGCCATCGGCAGATAAATAGGTTAATTCTAGTGACTGCGAACTGGTTTGATTAGCGGTCCAAACCCTATTATGAAAACCAGTTGGTCCACCATGCAAAGCATTCGGCGTGTTGTTGATTGCCAAAGTATAGGCTTGATTATCTAAGGAAAATTTTCCTTTAGCAATACGATTGCCATAACGGCCAATTAATGCGCCAAAAAAAGCTTCGCTATTATGGAGGTAGTGATTTAAACTATCATATCCTAAAACAATATCCGTAAAACCACCAGACTTATTTGGCACAAAAAAACTTACAATTCTACCACCAAAATTGGTAATAGAAACCGATAATTTATTTTTGTTAGATAATACAAAAAGGTCTACTTTTTTATTGGCTACTTCTTGTTGATAAGCTAGCTTAGAAGGTGCACTAGTACTATCTTTCAGCGCACTATTATTTGCTGATTGATTGGCACAACTAGCCAAAAGTATTACTGTAAAAAAAGCAAAAGCAATCGTTAATTTTTGCATATGGTAAATTTTAAAAAATTACATTTTCATCTAACAAACTTGTACCATTTCCAATAGAAACAATATAAGGTTTCATTTCAGTTCCAAATGCTTTTTGAAAAGCATTTCCTGCAGCTAATACAAAAGCCTCAACCGCATTTTCTTCCACTAAATTAATAGTGCAACCTCCAAATCCGCCACCCATCATTCTAGCTCCTAAAACACTTGCCTCTGTTTTAGCAAAATCGGCTAAAAAATCCAATTCTGTACAACTAACTTCATACAACTTGCTTAATCCATCGTGGGTTTCATACATCTTCTTGCCAAAAGCCTTCAAATCTCCGGCTTCTAGGTCTTTACAGGCGTCTTGTAAACGCTTTATTTCTGCCACAACAAAACTACATCGATCAATAATTTTTTGGTCTGTATTTATCAAACACTCCTGTATCATTTGCATCGTTGCGTTTCGCAAACTAGCCACTGCAGGATATTTTTCTTGGATAATTTTTACACCTGCTTCACATTCTTCTCTTCTTAAATTATATTCAGTTGATGCTAATGAATGCTTTACCCTAGTATCTAACAACACTATTTTTATACCTTCTTGGTTAAACGGCATATAATTATATCCTAGTGATTGACAATCTAACTGAATCACTGCATCTGTTTTACCAAACATACTTGCAAACTGATCCATGATACCGCATTTCACTCCTACAAATTCGTTTTCTGCTTTCTGCGCCAAACGCACCATTTCAATTTTTGAAAGCCCTAATTCAAATAGTTCATTCAATGCAAATACAGTGGCACATTCAACAGCAGCAGAGCTTGAAAGGCCTGCACCCAAAGGAACATCACCTGCAAGTACTGCATTAAATCCGCCTAGTTGATACCCATTTTTTTGCAGTTGGTCAACTACCCCAATTAAATAGTTAGACCAGGTTTTCTCAGAAAAATTTAAGTTATTTAATGCTACAGAAAAACTTTCGGCTAAATCGGCCGAAATCAAATGAACTTCCTTGTCTGCTCTTTTTCCAATAGCCAAATAAATGGCTTTATCTATAGCAGCAGGCAATACAAAACCTTGGTTATAATCGGTATGTTCTCCTATTAAATTAATTCTTCCTGGCGATTGTACAAATAGTGTAGGATGTCCAAAATTAGATACAAAAACAGTTCTTACTGTTTCAATGCAATGATTCAATTCGGTAGGCATAACAAGCAATTTATGTATTAAACATAAATCGAGCCGGAACAATTACGCCCCAGCTCAATTTTCGATTCTGCTAATCTCACTCGCTCACTCAAACAGTTTGTGAAAAAACAACAGGGTAAAATTAGTGAGAAATCTAATTAATTGTATATTTTACACTTATTAATTACAGAAATTGTTTGGTTAAGTTTCGTTAGACTAAAATACGAAATTCAAAACAGTTGCTTATCATTGCTATTCAATTTATTATGCCAAAGTATTACAAACAAACCCGTCTTTTAATAGCAGTAGACTGTATCATCTTTGGCTTTGATGGTACTGAGTTAAAACTATTGTTAGTACAAAGAGGCCTCGAACCTGAAAAAGGAAAATGGAGCTTAATTGGTAGTTTTATTCGAGAATCAGAAGATTTTGAAAACGGAGCTGCTAGAATTCTAAATGAACTGACAGGGCTAGAAGGCGTTTATTTAGAGCAATTACATGCTTTTGGGCGTCCAGATCGTGATCCATTAGAGCGAACTATTTCTGTTGCTTATTTTGCCTTGATTGATATTAACCAATACGAAAGACAAATCAATACAGACTTTCATGCCGAATGGTTTCCTATTCAAAAAACACCAAAATTAATTTTCGACCACGACCAAATGGTTATAATGGCAAAGGAAAAATTGCGCTACAAAGCAGCATTCCACCCTATTTTATTTGAATTATTGCCAGAAAAATTCACTTTGCCGCAATTGCAAAGCCTATATGAAGGAATTTTTGATACAGCATTCGACAAACGAAATTTTAGTAGAAAAATTCAGTCTACAAAACTCTTGGTTAAGCAAAAAGACAAAGACAAAGAAAGTTCTAAAAAAGGCGCTTACTATTATAAATTAGATAAAAGACGCTATGCGGCTAAATTCCATGCTTTTTTAAATTTCATACCTAATCCCGATAATTTAAGATAACATACTCCTATAAAATATTCAACCAGTTTTGTAAATATTAAATTATAAGTGTTAAATTGACACGAATTAGAAGATCAATTGCCATATGGAAAATAAAAATTTTGTTATAGGTGTAGATTACGGAACAGATTCTGTTCGGTCAATCATTGTAGATGCAAGTAATGGAATAGAAATTTGCTCAGATATTTTTTATTATCCTCGCTGGAAAGTAGGCGCCTATTGCAATCCAAGCATCAACCAATTTCGACAACATCCTCAAGATTATATTGATGGACTTGAACAAACCATTATTAATTGTGTAAAAAAAGCTGGGCCAACTATTGCTGCAGCTATTAAGGGTATTGGTGTAGACACCACAGGATCAAGTCCTGTAGCCGTTGACCAATCGGGTACTCCACTAGCATTAACGCCAGCTTTTGCAGAAAATCCAAACGCCATGTTTGTGTTATGGAAAGACCATACTGCTGTTAATGAAGCTGCTGCAATTAACCAACACGCTACAAAATTTCCTATTAATTATTTACAATTTGTTGGCGGAATATATTCTTCTGAATGGTTCTGGGCCAAACTATTACATATTTTAAAAGCAGACGCAGCAGTTGCCAAAGCTTGTTATACATGGGTAGAACATTGCGATTGGATTCCGTTTTTATTAACTGGAAAAACGAATGCATCCGAAATGAAACGCAGTGTTTGTGCTGCAGGTCATAAAGGACTTTGGTCGGCAGATTTTGGTGGCTATCCGCCGAATGAATTTTTCAAACAACTCGATCCATTATTAGACGGTCATTCAAATCGATTAGGTATTGAAACTTATACTTCAGATATAAGCGCTGGTAATTTAAGTGCGCAATGGGCTTCAAAACTTGGTTTGTCTGAAAACGTAGTGGTAGCAGTAGGTGCATTTGATGCACATATGGGTGCAGTGGGTGGTCAAATTGAACCATATCATTTAAGTAAAGTAATGGGCACTTCTACTTGCGACATGTTAGTGGCACCAAAAGTTGATATGGATAATAAATTAGTGCGCGGTATTTGCGGACAAGTAGACGGCTCTGTAATACCTGGTATGATAGGATTAGAAGCCGGTCAGTCTGCATTTGGCGATAGTTATGCATGGTTTAAAAATTTAATTTCATGGCCAATTGACCAACTATTAAATGAATCAGATAGTATAGATGCAAGTACAGCCAAAAAATTAAAGCAAGAAATATCGAACAAAATAATTCCTACTTTAAGTACCCAAGCAGCCGCATTACCCCTCAACCAAAACGACCCCATTGCACTAGATTGGTTGAATGGCCGACGCACACCTGATGCCAATCAATTACTTAAAAGCAGTATTAGTGGATTGAACTTAGCAACTGATGCGCCTGCACTATTTAAGGCAATTGTTGAAGGCACTTGTTTTGGCGCAAAAGCAATTGTAGACAGATTCATTAGCGAAGGTGTTCAAATTAAAGGTTTGATAGGATTAGGCGGCGTTGCCAAAAGATCTCCGTATATTATGCAAGTAATGAGTGATGTAATGAATATGCCAATTAGAATTCATAAAAGCGAACAAACCTGTGCACTAGGCGCAGCAATGTTTGCAGCTACTGCCGCACAAATTCATGCATCTGTTGAAATAGCCATGGAAGCCATGGGACAAGGTTTTGAAACAACTTATTATCCCAACCCATCAAATACCGAATACTATACAAAGCGAATGGTTAAATACCAAAACTTAGGTAGTTTTATTGAATCGAATTAATACAAATTAAAAGCATGTATCAACAAATTAAACAAGCCGCTTACGATGCAAATATGCAATTACCAAAACTTGGTTTAGTGTTATTTACATTTGGCAATGTAAGCGTTGCAGACCATTCAAAAAAAGTGTTTGCCATTAAACCTAGTGGTGTTCCTTACGAAGACTTAACAGTTGAAAAAATAGTGGTGGTTGATTTTAATAATAATATCATTGAAGGAACACTTCGCCCATCATCCGACACAAAAACACATGCTGTATTATATTCGAATTGGGATCATATAGGAAGTATTGTACACACACATTCTACTTATGCAACGGCTTGGGCACAATCTCAAAGAGCCATTCCAATTTATGGTACCACACATGCCGATCATAACACGGTTGATATACCCTGTGCACCTCCAATGGATGATACTTTGATTGAAGGTGATTATGAATATCAAACAGGTTTACAAATTATCAATCATTTTAATTCCTTACATTTTAATTACAAAGAAGTTGAAATGGTATTAGTGGGTAACCACGCACCTTTTACTTGGGGTAAAGATGCCAACAAAGCAGTCTACAATGCAGCAGTATTAGAAGAGTTGGCAAGAATGGCTTATTTAACAGAACAAATTAATCCATCTGCGCCCAAACTTAAAGATGCATTGATAAAAAAACACTACGAGCGCAAACACGGAGCAGATTCTTATTATGGTCAATAACAATTTGCACTAAATTAAATTGTAATTTTTGGGTATGAAAAAACACTTATTCACTGTTTCATTCGTTTGTTTTTTTGCAGCAAATGCACAACAAAAAGACTACCCTATTCAGTCGGTTGATTTTACGCATGTACAATTGAACGATCGATTCTGGATGCCTAGAATTGAAACCAATAGAAAAGTAACCATCCCTGCATCTTTTGAAAGGTGCGAAAGTACAGGTCGGGTGAAAAATTTTCAAATGGCTGCATTAAAATCAGGGAAATTTTGCACGCGATACCCTTTTGATGATACCGATATTTATAAAACTGTTGAAGGTGCTTCTTTTTCTTTGGCCATGCATGCCGATGCTACACTAGATAAATATTTAGATAGTTTAATTGTTATTATTGGCAATGCACAAGAGCCCGATGGCTACTTATATACCGCTAGAACCATTGACCCTGTTAATGTCCATGGATGGATTGGTAAAGTAAGATGGGAGAAAGAAAGAGAAATGAGTCATGAATTATACAATGCCGGACATTTGTATGAAGCGGCTGCCGCACATTTTTTAGCCACAAAAAAAAGAACCTTACTTGATATTGCCATAAAGAATGCCAACCTTGTATGTGCTGTTTTTGGACCCGATAAAAAACATGTAGCACCAGGTCATGAAATTGTTGAAATGGGCTTGGTTAAACTATATCGCATTACTGGTAACCAAAATTATTTATCCACTGCTGCATTTTTTATTGAAGAAAGAGGCAAGTATAAAGGATACGATAACAAAAGCAAAGACCCATTTAAAAATGGAGCGTATTGGCAAGATGATGTTCCTGTAATAGCACAACAAGAAGCAGAAGGGCATGCCGTTAGAGCAGGCTACTTATATTCCGCAATGGCAGATGTAGCAGCACTTACAGGCAATAAAGATTTACTCAATGCAGTAGATAGAATTTGGAAAAACGAAGTGGGTAAAAAAATGTATGTGCAAGGAGGTGTAGGATCTATTGGTGATGGAGAACGATTTGGCGAAAACTATGCTTTGCCGAATGCCACAGCATACAACGAAACCTGCGCTGCAATTGCAAATATTTATTTTAATCAACGGATGTTTTTATTGCACGGCGATGCGCAATATGTTGATGTGTTAGAAAAAATTCTTTACAACGGATTTTTATCGGGAGTTGGCCTAGATGGAAAATCTTTTTTTTATACCAATGCCTTACAAATTCACAACTATTTTAAGCATCCAGATATGGAAGGCACGCGCTCTGGATGGTTTGAATGTTCTTGTTGCCCAACAAATATTGCACGGCTAATGCCCGCTATTCCTGGCTATATCTATGCACAAAAAAATGATAGTATTTACGCAAACTTATTTATTGCAGGAACCGCCACTATCCAATTAAAAAATACCGCTGTTCAAATTACTCAAACAAATAATTATCCCTGGAACGGCCAATTACAATTCACCATTTCTCCAAAAGCAACAACTGATTTCAATTTATTAATTCGCATTCCAGGATGGGCACAAAACAAAGCCATTCCATTTGATGTATACCAGTTTGCAAAACAGTCAACAACGAAAACCACTATTAGCATTAATGGCAAAGCAGTTGACTATACAATACAAAATGGTTACGCGATATTACACCGAACTTGGAATAAAAATGACCAAGTAACAGTTGCACTGCCCTTAGAAATTAAAAGAATAAAATCCGATACTCTAATAACAGATAATATTGGCAAAACTGCTTTACAAAGAGGCCCAATTGTATATTGTGCAGAATGGAAAGACAATAATGGAAAAACTTCCAATATTATTGTACCTGCAGATGCAGCATTCACAGCAGCATATAATGCTAATTTATTAAATGGTGTAACTGTACTGAAAACACAAACACCTGTTGTACAATTAAATAAAAATGGAATTGATATTAATACCAAACAGCAAACATTCACAGCAATTCCTTATTACGCTTGGGCAAATAGAGGAAAAGGAGAAATGACCGTTTGGTTTCCAGAAAAAATTACCGCAATAGATTTATTAAGTAAATAAAAAAGATCCTAAAAAAATAACAATGATTGATTTAAAAAAATTAGAAGTTTGGTTTATCACGGGCAGCCAAGATTTGTATGGCGAAGAAACACTGCAAAAAGTTGCAGAACATTCTGCCATCATTACAGAATACCTAAACCAAGCCCCAGAAATTCCAGTACGCGTTGTATATAAACCAACTGTAAAATCTGCCGACGAAATTTCTGCAGTCATGCAAGCAGCGAATAACGAAAGCAACTGTATTGGTGTGATTACATGGATGCATACTTTCTCACCTGCAAAAATGTGGATTGGTGGATTAAAAATTTTAAAAAAACCTTTACTCCATTTTCATACACAGTTTAATAGAGATATCCCTTGGGCTACCATGGATATGGATTTCATGAACCTGAACCAAAGTGCACACGGCGATAGAGAGTTTGGTTTTATTATGAGTCGCATGCGCATCAATAGAAAAGTGGTGGTAGGACATTGGCAAGACCACGAATCTTTAAATAAAATAAATGGATGGATTCGTGCAGCAGCGGGTTGGAACGATTGGCAAGGTGCTAAATTCGCGCGCTTTGGAGACAATATGCGCAATGTTGCTGTTACCGAAGGCGATAAAGTTGAAGCAGAAATAAAATTCGGCTACTCTGTAAATACTTATGGAGTTGGCGATTTAGCAGCTGTAATTGATGCTGTTTCTGAATCTGCCATAGACCAAGTAATAGCTGAATACGAAGACAGTTATACACTTGTTCCTGCTTTACAAAAAGGAGGTGCCCAACATAGTTCATTGCGTGATGCCGCAAAAATTGAAATTGGCATTCAAACATTTTTAGAGAATGGAAATTTCAAAGGCTTCACTACTACTTTCGAAGACCTACATGGCATTGTTCAACTACCTGGCATTGCAGCTCAAAGATTAATGGCTAAAGGCTATGGATTTGCAGGAGAAGGCGATTGGAAAACAGCCGCACTAGTTCGTGCCATGAAAGTAATGGGTAGCGGCTTGAAAGGCGGCAACTCTTTTATGGAAGATTATACTTACCATTTTCATCCAGACAATAGAATGGTATTAGGCGCACATATGTTAGAAATTTGCGAGTCTATTGCAGATGCAAAACCAAGTTGCGAAATACATGCTTTAGGTATTGGCGGTAAAGCCGATCCTGTAAGACTGGTTTTTAATTCTGGTCCTGGCCCCGCTTTGAATGCATCAATTGTTGATATGGGTAACCGATTCAGGTTATTGGTTAATGAAGTAATGGCTGTAACACCTTTCAACCAATTACCTAATTTACCAGTAGCAAGAGTACTATGGAAACCATACCCTAATATGCATACAGGTTGTGCCGCTTGGATTTTAGCAGGAGGTGCCCACCATACTTGTTATAGCCAAAATTTGTCTTCAGAACATTTAGAAGACTTTGCAGAAATGGCTGGCATTGAGTACTTATTAATTGGAAAAGAAACCCAACTATACCAATTTAAAAATGAATTACGTTGGAATGAAGCTTTTTATAAATAAATTGTAACGCAGAAAATTTTAAACTAAAATTTAAACTCCCAAAATTGCTTGCCCATGAACAGTAAACTAGCCAACATCGACTATGTTATTTTTCTCATCTATTTCTTGATTGTATCAGGATATGGTTATTGGATTTACAAGAGAAAAAAGAAAGGTACTATGGATACCAAAGACTTTTTTCTTGCAGAAGGATCCCTTACATGGTGGGCTATTGGAGCCTCACTAATCGCTTCTAATATTTCAGCAGAGCAATTCATTGGAATGAGCGGAAACGGCTTCTTTGTAGGTATTGCCGTGGCTTCTTATGAGTGGTTGGCTGCCATTGCTTTAATTATTATTGCAATATGGTTTATGCCAGTGTATTTAAAGAACCATATTTTCACTATGCCTCAGTTCTTAAAAACAAGGTATAATGAATCTGTGAGTTTGGTAATGACCATCTTTTGGTTATTCTTATATGTATTTGTAAACATTACTTCCATTATGTTTTTGGGGGCAACTGCTATTAATAATTTAACTGGTGGAACGAACTTACACTTGGTTATGTTATTACTTGCTGTTTTTGCCATCTTTATTACGCTAGGCGGTATGAAAGTAATTGGCTACACAGATATCATTCAAGTAGCTGTATTAATTATTGGCGGTTTAGCTACCACCTATATTGCATTAACATTAGTGAGTGAAAAATTTGGACTAGGTAAAGATGCAATTGCTGGCTTCAACCAGTTATTAGTGCAAGCACCAGACCATTTTCATATGATGCTAAAAAAACCAACTGCTACTACTCCTCAAGGTGAGATAAACAAATACTTGATTCTACCAGGCTTAACGATGTATTTTGCTGGTCAATGGATTGTGAATTTGAACTACTGGGGATGTAACCAATACATTACACAACGTGCTTTGGGTGCAGATTTAAAAACTGCTAGAACAGGTATTTTATTTGCAGGATTTTTAAAATTATTAATGCCTGTTATTGTAATGCTACCTGGTATAGCTGCTTATGTTTTGTATAAGAATGGTTCATTACAACAAGAAATGAATGCTGGCGGAAAATTCTTAACAGATAATGCTTATTCTTCTATTCTTGGATTTTTACCTACCGGCTTGAAAGGCTTGTCATTAGCGGCTTTAACTGCTGCTATTGTAGCATCTTTGGCTGGAAAGGCAAATAGTATTTCAACCATATTTACACTTGATTTATATAAAAAATACATCAATACCAATGCAAGTGAAAAGAAAATGGTATGGGTAGGAAGGATAGCTATTTTAGCTGCTATGGCCCTATCTATTGTGTTTACTTGGGATGATTTATTAGGCATTGGCGGAGAAGGTGGATTTACCTTTATTCAAAAATATACTGGACTAATTAGCCCAGGTGTATTTGCGATGTTTATTTTAGGATTCTTTTGGAAGCGTACTACAGCTACTGCAGCAATTGTAGGTTTGATTACCGGATTTTTATTGGCCTTATTCTTTAACAATTATGCGCCACAAGTATTTGGTAACGAAACTTTGTTATACACAGCGTTTCCGAATGGCAAGGGTGGATTTGAAATTCCTTTCTTAGTTGGAATGGGATGGTCATTCTTCTTTACTATGGTGGCAATGATTGGTGTAAGCTTAACCGGACCTGCGGTAAATGCAAAAGCTTTTATCTTAGACAAAACCATGTTCAAATTATCACCAACGCATATGGCAATGGTGGTTACTACCTTAATTATTATTACATTATTGTATGTTAGATTCTGGTAGGAAGGACCAACTTTAAATAAAAATTTATATAATAAAACAGGCTGTATCTTAAATGATACAGCCTGTTTTTATGTAAGCACTTGACAAATACATTAGTTGAAATTTCTACTATTACTTTCTGTTCAAATTGTTTTAAATTAATACGTTGAATGAATTCAAGTACAATATAAAATACAGAATTCAAGTAAGCACTTATACTAATTTTTCAATATCTAACGCGCTATAATCTGTAATAAATTGTATGATATTGTCATAGGCAGCAAATTCGTGTGCCTCATGCATGGTGGTTAATACAACTGCCCGCATACCCGCTCTCTGTGAAGCTTCTACGCCTTTAGGTGCATCTTCAAATACAATACATTCTGCTGGCAATACACCCAATTCAGCTGCACCTTTTAAATAAGTTTCTGGATCTGGTTTACTTTCTAATACGTCATCGGCACTTACAATAGAATCAAAAAAATGTCGAAGGTCTAAACCATCTAATACAAAATTGATATTGAATGGAATAGCTGCCGAGCCAATACCCATGCTGATATTTTTATTTTTTGCTGCCACTAAAAATCCTGCCAAGCCTTCAATTAATTTTAAGATAGGTCGGTATGCTGCTTGGTATCTTTTTTCTTTTTCAACAGACAATACATTCATTTCTTCAAGTGTAAAACGATCCTTACCAAAAACGCGAATAAGCAATTCGATATTCTTTCCATACATATGAGACTTCACTTCATCCCAAGTCATATTAGCACCCAAGTCGTCGTTTAAAATATGAAACCAAGCTTTGTTATGGTAGTGCATATCGTCAATCATCGTTCCATTCAAATCAAATAAAAAAGCTTTTACTGGTAAGGCCATTGGTATTATTTATTTTAAAAATTATTTGCTTTTAACCTAGTAAACATTGATCCAAAAACAATCTATTAAAACCACCATCAAATCAACTTATTTAATTTGATTTTAATAATATTGTTTGGTTCTTAACAGTATTGAATTGAGTTAAATAATAACCATCAGTTGTTTTAGTACTTGTTGTTTTTATACCAATAATAGATATTGAATTTTTCGTTCTCAATTTACACAAGCCCCCTTTCAAAGAAATAATTTTGGCAGTTGATAATTTA
>Ga0194047_10000033_pt1 | contig 113645 bp, 137 predicted proteins | sample JunL225m_MetaG_2_FD_160070 | JGI IMG/M metagenome (GOLD analysis project Ga0194047, IMG submission 160070) | Anoxic zone freshwater microbial communities from boreal shield lake in IISD Experimental Lakes Area, Ontario, Canada - Jun2016-L221-5m | ecosystem: Environmental > Aquatic >... | reverse complement strand
AACGTAAGTATATGATGTACGAAGGAGAAGATACAAACAGTATTGACCTTTTGTATGAAACAAAAACACATGAGTGCAATGGTGTAAAGGTGATTGTTCCTGTAGCATATTATGACAGACATTCATTTACTAAAAAGATCAAAGAGCAATTAGCTTATTTTGAGAGTGTATATTTTGATGTAGACCAATCTATTGGTTATGCTGTTCCTAATGATTTTGTTATCCATAGAGCTGAACATTTTCAATTCTCTGGATTAGCACAGAATGATTATATGCATTTATGCTTGGACAATGTTAGCTATCCTATTGATTGGGAAAAGCTTGGTATTGATAGAATAGATATTCCTGTAGCATTGAGATTTACATTGAGTGATGGTTTATTCCCAACTCCTAATAGAGAGGCTATCAGATATACACAAGAGGCTAAAAAGACAATATTAGCTAAAATAGCTAAGGTGGCAGATGTATTCATGGAGAAATTTAATGAATCTATTTCTGTAAAAGCTGATGCAAAATCTGTTTTAGAATTCTATGGTAGTAGAAAAAGAAGTGTTGATAGTTTCTTTAATAGTGGTAAAGATAGAGTGGATATCAAGGAGCTTATGAAATATGCAACTATTCCTATGATACAACCTAAACTAGAAGGAATTGAGTTATTAAACCTAGAAAGACTTGCTACCACCACTAAAGATTATACATTAGGTGAATATAAACTTAAGTTTAAGTTTAATGGCGGAAGATTTAATGCTGTTAAGAACTACTATTATGACTGTATTAGAACAGAAGATCTTACAAGCTATAATGCAGGAAATGTTTATTTGTTTTCTGATAAGCTTACTAAAGGTAAACAAGACTATCTAAGAACTCAAATAGCAAGTGATAATAAAAATCACTGGTTTTGTAAGAAAGAAACTTTCAAATTAGGTAAAGCTAGTAAGACTGATTACAAAACTTACTATTCTGTTTTAGATCTTGGTCTTTATCCAAAAGCTCAATGGAGACAAGTGATTAAGGAGTTTCAGCTTATTGTAAGCATGATTGCTAAAGATTTCATTGATTTAGATGCTATTGATATTCCACAAACATGGATAGATCAACAAAAGGCTAAAAGAATGAAAGTGTTATCTTCTACTACCACTGCTAGTGGTCAAAGGAAGGTGAGACTTAAAGGTGAGTTCTCTGGTAAGGTGGGTTCACGTTTAGAAAAGTCTGTAAGTGATCAGTATTGTAAGTTTGTTCCTACAACATTTAAATTAGAAGAAGCTCATAAACTAAAGAAGTTGTATGTATATGCTAAAGAAGAAGACAGAAAGAAGATGGATTGTCTTTGGTCTGCTTTTAATCAGCAAATTAATTTAGTTCTTGTTGCAGATAGTACATTTAAAACTTTAAAAGAGGCAGATTTACATAACTGGATAACTATGGAAAAATTTATGGAAGGTAAGAACAGACCATTTAGAACAATGGCTACAGAGTTTCTTATTGAGGAATTTATAAGACAACATAAAGCCACATTTGACAGAAGAATAAGAATTTCTTCTATATCTAAAGACTTAAGTGATAAATTAACTCTTTTACAAAACTATCATAGTAAATATCAACAAAGATATGCAGATGATAGTACAAAGAAAGAAATCATAGATTTAGCTACAGAGCACAACCTATTCGATCAAGAAATATACACCATATATAAGGGTGTGAAAGAAGTGTTTACAAAGCTTCCTTTCTTGAATGCAATAATGTATCAACTACCATATCCTACTAGTGATGTGGTTGATTATACAGATGTATTAAATGTTGCTATTGCTGATTTGTTTAAGTATCACAAACATAGAGTGAATCTTGAACATTACACAATTAAGCTTAATGAAGATGCTTCCTTGGAAGAAACTCTGACAGATGAATCTATTGAACAATTACAAACAATTTAAAAAAACAAAAACATGCTAAGTTTAAAGTGGTTTAAAAGTGCTATTGAACGCACAATCGAAAAAGTAGTAGAGAACAAAATTGAACAAGCGTTCGATGAATTAGGTAAAGAAGAGGGAGCAGAAGCTCCTTCTTCCATCTCTGCAGGTGGTAAGCCTTATGCTAACATCAAAATGGTAAATGACAATTTAACTATTGTGTTAAATGATGGTAGTATTCTTACCAAGTCTAGTGCAACATCAGCAGATTTTCATAAAGCTAGGGAGTGTAAAACAGAACTTTGCTTATTGAATATTGTAGGTGCAGCAGAAGTGGTAGAAGAAAGAGTGAAAGCAGAGGCTGAATATAAGAAAGCTAAAGCTGTTCAACAAGGTGCTGAATATCTAGCTAAGTTTGATGATTTTGAAATGATTGGTGGTTCTTTGTATATAAAAGGAATCAACAGAAGTCTTCCTACAATTATGGTAGAAGAGTTCTTATCAATCATCGGTAGTTATCCATTTAGCAGTACATTAGATGAACGTGAGTTAAATGATTTAATCAAACAAGATGAAGAGTATGTAGCTTTAAAACGCTTCTTCATGTGGTGTTGCTTGAATCCAAGAGCTGAGGTTGCTAATGAGTTGTATAGATTCTTAAAAGACAACAGCTTCAGAATCACTAAACAAGGTTTCTTTGTAGCTCTTCGTAATGTTGTTACATTACATGGATCTCCTGAGCTTGTACATTTCATAAGCAATGCTTATAATAAAGTGAAAGCTGTATGGAAGAAGAAGCCTAATGAGTATTTTGTCTTCTTACAGAATGGTGAATATAAACTAGTTCATACAGAAGCTATGTATGAAGGTGGAATGATGGTTTGTGAATATTGTGATGGAAGAGGAATAGATCCAGAATATGATGAAGATACTAATTGTCCAGAATGTGATGGTGAAGGTAGATATGAGGATATTGTCACTGTTGATCATGGTGAGAAGATTGGTAACCTAACAGAACTATATCTAGATTTGCCTAATAGAGCAGAGAATAGATTTACAGATGATTGGACCAAAACATTTGATATTCGTATTGGTAGACCTGTAAGTATGCCAATGAGTGATTGTAACTGGAGTACACAAGATTGTGCTGCTGCAGGATTACATTTTACTAGTGACCAAATTCATTATGTAGGATGTGGTGATACAAGCGTGCTTGTTCTCATCAATCCTATGAAGGTGGTAGGTATTGGTACTGCTAAAGGTAGATGTTATGAATATTTACCAATCATGACTGTTCCTCGTGATGAAGCAACAGAGATTTTACATGACCTTGAATTTGATACATTAGAACTTGATGAAGCTTATGCTGTGCGTGAATTAGATAATTTAGCTGAGAAAGCTAAAGAAGGTTTCACTGCTGAAGCTAAGAAGCATGATTTCAATCTACCAGCTTTATCTGCTGTAGAGATGTACACTATTGTAAAGAGTCTTGATGAAATTAAGCATGAAATTTCTAAAAGAATCGTAGAAATAGATTAAATTTGTAGCCCTAGGGATTAATTTCTCTAGGGCTATTTTAATTATTAACTATGATAAAGAAGAAAGTTACAAAGAGAACACCTAGAGTTAAAACTGCTAAGGTTAGAAATGCTGGTACAATGACTGAATCAGCTTTTTGGAGTTTTATTAGAAGTGGTCTTAGGCAGAAGAGCAGATGGTGGAAACCTATTACAGAATGTAAAATGAAAGCTCGTAGAGCATATAAAGGTCCTAATAAACGACAAAAGTTTGAATACAAGTGTAATCAATGTAAGGAATGGTTTGCAGAGAAGAATATTAACGTTGATCATATTGTAGGAGCTGGTTCATTGAATTGTGCTAATGACCTACCAGGATTTGTTAATAGATTATTTTGTGAGCAGGATAACTTACAAGTGCTTTGTACAGCATGTCATGATGTAAAAACAAAATTAGATAAAAAATGAGTGATCAAGTAAAGATTGAAATCAACAAAACACCTTCATTTACAGAAGTTTGGTATGAAGGATCTGTTACACTGGGTGAAGAAACACATCAATTCTGGTTAATACATCCACAAGGAGTTGATCCTCATGGAAATGAATATGGCATAGAAGTGAAATGGTTTTTTCAACATGTACCAAGAGAAATAAGAGCAATGTATCCTTATGTAATTGATGCTTTTCTTCAAACTTTTGAAAAATAAATTTGGTAATTATTGACGCATTTAAACAGAAACAGAATGATACAAGGACAAGTTAAGACAGAAGCTCAATATAGAGCTGTAATAATGGATAGCTCTTCAAGTTTGAAAGAGTTTTCAATGAATAGAAAGAAATACTATAAGAAGTATATTCTTAATGAAAGAGTGGAAGAAGAAGATAATAAAGCTGCTACAACAGGAAGGGTAGTAGAAACACTACTTTTAGAACCTGAGTTATTTGATGATAAGTTCCATCTATCTGTATGTTTAACAGCTCCTACAAGTTTAATGTTAGCTTTTGTAGAAGCATTGTATAAACACACAGCAGAAGCTACAGATGATGATGGTAATGTTACCAGAAACTTTGAAGAAATAGCTAGAGATGCACATATTGATAGTGGATTTAAAATCAAATTAGATGCTGTTCTTGCTAAATTCATAGGAAGTGATGCAGAAGTGTATTATAAAGAGATAAGAGAAGTTAGGGCTAAAGGTCTTACAGTGGTAACAACACAAGAGATTGATAATGCTACAAAGATTGTAGAAGAACTAAAGACTAATCCTATCACTGCAGAAATTGTAAACTTAGTTAATAGTTCACGATATTCAGTGTATAATCAATTACAGGTTGAAGGATATAGTGTCAATGGACATTTGTTCAAAAGTATGATGGATAAATTAGTAGTTGATCATCAGAAGAAAACAGTTCAAGTGTATGATTTGAAATGTACATGGTCTGTAGAAGGATTCTATGAAGAATACTATCTCTATCGTAGAGCATACATCCAAGGCTATCTATATTTTCATGCTGCAGCATCTTGGGCTAGTGAAATGGGTTATGGTGATTATACTATTCTCTTTCCACAATTCATAGTTTGTGATAGCACAAATTATATGAGTCCATTGATTTATACAATGAGTGCTGATTCTATGAAGCTTGCAGAAGAAGGCTTTTCACACAAAGGGAAAGATTATCCAGGAGTTTATTCTATCATTGATAGTCTTGATTGGGCTGTTGAAAATGATGTATGGAATATTTCTAGAGATAATTATATTAATAATGGAGTTGTAAACTTATAAGTGTAATGGATATAAAAAAGACCATCACTAGTATATTTATTGTACCAACACTGAGTATCGGAAGAGAAAAGTTGTTGGACAATGGATATATTAATGGATATGTAAAAGATGAAAGAAAAGATGTCCAATATGACAGTTGTGTTTATTTATTATTCAAACCAAAAGATCTGGATAAATTTAGAGACTTTTTGGATGAAGAATATGAAAGAACTAAGTCTATAGTGGATGATTATGATTATGAAGATGGTTTTGTTGTAATTGTATACAAGCTTCATGAAAAACTTAAAGCAGATATTGAGTTAATAAAACAAGGTAAATATTCTAAAACCTCTAAGAAGTTTCAAGAAATATTTCCAAAGATTGTTAAATTAAAATTAAATGGTTTACATAAAGATGAAATCAGTTTACAATGGAGAGTTTTCAATAAAACTGCTGATATGAAAGAATATTGGCAAGAAAGACTTGGTGTGGATTTTGATGATGAAATGGAAGTCTGGGGTGGTTTTATTGAAGAAGATGAGATTCTTAACCTTGATAAAATTAAACAACATGTATAACAAAGAAATATTAGCAGAGCTAATAAGACAATTTGGTGAAGAAAACACCATCATATTCTGTCAAATGGAAAGTGTAAAGAATTCATTGTTAATGGATAGCAACAATGAGAATGAATTTGATTTTGAGAGAGATTGGTGGAAAGAAAATGGTAAAAAATTAGAAGGTACAAGAGTAATCAACCTTAAAAAAGAAAAAGTATGAATAGTTTAGAATTATTAGAAACTTATGACAAATCAGCTGCTATTATCAAGCGTTATTATTTAGAATTTATGTTAGAATCATTAAATGATGATAATCTACCAGATAATTTTAAAGATTTTGTTAGAGAGCAAGGAATTGATAATGATAAAATAGGAGCTATTATAGATTCAGCTCCTAGGGGATTGTTTGATGTGTTTGATAATCATGAAGTGTATATAGAAATACTTTTAGATCATGAAGAGAGTGTAACATTTACATACACTGTTAGAAATCTAGATGTGATGCATACAGAATATATTAAATACAATACAAGAAAAGAAGCTGAATTAGCAGCTGTAACAGAAGCATTTAAAATTTTAAATGATAAGTTATGATATACAATAATGATATAGATCCAAATGTAAAAATGTGGGAAAATCAAGACAGTGATCAAATAGTGTTAGAAGTGATTGAAAAATATTCTCAGAGAAGTGGTGTTGGTATTCTTAAATATGGTACCACACTAGAACAGAATAATCATGACAACTATCTTAAACATCTCCAGGAAGAATTAATGGATGCCACTCTTTATTTACAAAAGCTAATGAGCTTAAATAAAGAAATAACCAACTTGGTTAAACAGCATTCTAATAATGCAGAACTAGGAGAAAAAATAAGAAATTTAGTTAGTTAGAATTTTTCAATTCTCTTGGATGGTAAGGGGGTATGCATTACTTTTGCAGCCCCCTTATTTATAACAATTAAACAAAAACACATGGATTTAGGATTAGAAGCATTAAGTAAAATTACAGTGTTTAGCAAATACGCTAAATACAACCCAAAGCTTAAACGAAGAGAAACTTGGGATGAGATAGTTGACAGGTATCAAGCAATGATGATCAAGAAATATCCTAAATTAGAAGAAGCAATAATAGAAAGTGCTAAGTTTATCAGAGATAAGAAGGTGTTACCATCTATGAGAGCTCTACAGTTTGCAGGACCAGCTATGGAAGTGAATAATGCAAGAGGTTATAACTGTGCTTACCTACCTGTTGATAGCTTGTATAGTTTCAGTGAGACTATGTTTTTATTATTAGGTGGATCTGGTGTAGGATTTTCTGTACAAAAGCATCATGTAGAGCAATTACCAGCTATTAAGAAACAACAAACATATAAACAGCGTAATTATTTAATTGAGGATTCTATCATGGGATGGGCTGATTCAGTTAAGATGTTAATGAAGTTTTATTTTGAAGGAGGATTTAAGCCTAAGTTTGATTTTAGATCTATTCGTCATAAAGGAGCTAGATTAGTAACAGCTGGTGGTAAAGCACCTGGACCAGAACCATTAAAGATTGCGTTAAGTCATATTGATGCTATTATGGAAAGAAAAGAAGATGGTAGTAAACTATCTTCTTTAGAAGCTCATGATATTATGTGTCATATAGCTAATTCTGTTCTTGCAGGTGGTATTAGAAGAAGTGCAATGATTAGTTTGTTCAGTCATGATGATGAGGAAATGATTACATGCAAATATGGAGCATGGTGGGAACTAAATGAACAAAGAGGTAGAAGTAATAATAGTGCTGTTTTAGAAAGAGGTTCTGTAGGAGAAGAAGAGTTTAAAGCTCTATGGAAAAGAATTGAGGCTAGTGGATCTGGAGAACCAGGAATCTATTGGACAAATGATAAAGATTGGGGAACTAATCCTTGTTGTGAAATAGGCTTAAGACCTTTTCAATTCTGTAATCTGTGCGAGCTAAATGTGTCAGATTTGGTAGATCAGTCAGATCTTAACGATAGAGTGGCTGTAGCATCATTCTTTGGTACATTACAGGCAGGTTTCTATGATTTCCACTACTTACGTCCTATATGGTCTAAGACCACTGCTAAAGACGCTTTATTGGGAATTGGTATGACTGGTATAGGAAGTGGAGAAATTCTTAAATACAACCTAGAACTAGTGGCACATACAGCTAAAACAGTTAATAGTGATATATCTGCTATAATAGGAACTAATGAAGCTGCTAGACTTACATGTATTAAACCTTCTGGTACAACATCATTGGTGTTAGGAACAGCAAGTGGTATTCATGCGTGGCATGCTCCTTATTATTTAAGAACTATGCGTTTTAATAAGAATGAAGACATAGCTATGTATCTAGAGATAAATCATCCTGAACTATGTGAAGATGATATTCTACGTCCAAAAGATACATTATGTGTACGTATTCCTGTTAAAGCTCCAGAAGGAAGTATATTCAGAACTGAATCAGCAATTGATACACTTGAGCGTGTTAAGAAGTTCTCTAAAGAATGGATCATTCCAGGACACACTGATGGTGCTAATACACATAATGTAAGTGCTACAATTTCTATTGATAAGAATAGAACTTATCCTTCTGTATTTAAGACTGATGTTATTATAGATAACCATTCAAATCCTATAATAGAGGAATTTTTAGAGGACTCTTTAGATGAATGGGAAGTTGTAGGAGAATGGATGTGGGAGAATAGAAATGTGTACAACGGTTTGTCAGTTTTGAACTATGATGGAGGTTCTTACGTACAACCACCTTTCTTTGATATCACTAAAGAAGAATACGAAAGAAGAATCAATTCATTAACTTCAATTGACTTAACTAAAGTTTCTGAAGTAGATGATTATGTAGATTTTGGTTCTATACAAGCATGTGCTGGTGGGCAATGCTCAATTGAGTAATATCTTCAAAGGTTAACAATTTATTAACATATCTTCCTTTGAAGATATAAACATTATACATATATTTGCAGGTATGAAAACGTATAAACATACCTGCAGAATATGTAGTGTTGAGATTGAGTATCAGAGTTATAAATCTTATTGGACAGCTAAGAATAGAAATGGTATGTGTAAATCTTGTAGAAGTGTAATAGCTAATAAAAGCTCTAAAAGAAATACTAAAAAAGAAAACAACAGTCAATGGAAAGGATATGAAGAAATTCCATATGGTTGGTTTAGTAAATATTTTAAGAGAGCTAACAAAAGAACTAATAACAAAAGAACTGGAGATATAACTATTCAAGATATACATGCTCTTTGGATAAAACAAAATAAAAAATGTGCACTCTCAAGAGTAACTATAGGATTTTGTGATGATGGTAAAGGTCATACTTGTTCTATAGATAGAATAGATAGTTTAAAAGAGTATACTCTAGATAATGTTCAACTTGTTCATAAAGATGTTAACAGAATGAAAAATAATTTTGATCAAACTTATTTCATAAATGTGTGCAAGTTGATAGGTGCATGTGAAATAGTATAATATTTGTGTGTTCGTTTGTTTTCTTTCATTTTAATTGTGATTTGTCAAAACCCTGGAATATCTATTCTGGGGTTTTTTATTTCATAAAGTAATGTAGAAAAGATGTCAATATTCACAGAAAAATTAGTATATTTGTAAACACAAAAACAATTAAATATGGCAAAAGCAGCTAAGGCTCAAGAGGGCTCAATCTCTAAATTTCAAGATGCACTAGATAAGCTAAATAAAGCTTATGGTGAAGGAACTGTTCTTACATTAGACAGTAAATCAAATGGTAATTATGATTTAATTTCCACTGGTAGTGTAGGCTTTGATAGTATTACACTTGGTGTTGGTGGGTTTGTTAAGGGTAAGCTCTATGAGTTGATGGGCTGGGAAGGTTCAGGTAAGTCTACAATATGTGGACATGCTGTTGCTGAGTGCCAAAAGAAGGGTGGAACAGTGTTATACATTGATGGTGAGCATGCTGTAGACAAAAAGTATTTTGAGGCTATTGGTGTTGATACATCTAAAATGTTAATTGCTCAACCAAGTTGTGGTGAGGAAGGTTTCCAGGTTGCTATGGATATGATTAACACAGGAGACATTGATCTTGTTATCATTGATTCAGATTCATCATTGATTCCTAAGAAGGTGTTAGATGGTGATGTTGGTGATAGCTCAATTGGTAAGAAAGCATTGTTAAATAGTAATGCCTATCCAAAATTAAAGAGTGCTCTATCAGAACACAATGTTTGTGTTATTGTTGTTAGTCAATATCGTGAGAAGATAGGTATGATGTTTGGTAATCCAACCACTACACAAGGAGGACATGCTCTTAAGTTTTACAGTGATGTAAGAATTGAGGTGAGTAAATCTGCAGCTAAAGAAGGAGATGTTCAATATGGTAACATCACTAAGGTGAAATGTACTAAGAACAAAATGTCTGCTCCTTATAGATTAACACAATTTGAAATTGTTTATGGTGTAGGTATTGATAAACTAAAGGAAATCATGGATCTTTTAAATGATTTTGAACTTGGTAGAAAGTATGGTAAAACATTCACTTTTAATGAGATTAAATATGATCTTGAAGAGTTCAAAGCAATGTTAATGGATAATGAAGAATTCTATGCTTCTGTTAAAGAGCAAATTATAAACAAAATTAATAAAACTGAAATCAAAATTGAAGAAGATGTTATTAGTGAAATTTAAGAAGAAGGAATATAATACATTAATGCCTGTAAAAGGTTCTGAAAATGCAGCATGTTATGATGTATATGCTCATAGTATAACATTTCCTAGTCCTAACAAAATTTGTATAGGACTAGGGTTCTCTACAGAAATCCCTGAAGGATATAAAGGAATCATTGTTCCCAGAAGCAATCTAACAAAACATGAATGGGTTATGAATAATAGCTTTGGTGTTATTGATAGTGACTATCGTGGTGAATGGATGATAATACTATCATCTTTGAAAGAAGATATGACTAGTAATCCTCTTCCTTATGGTGTAGGTGATAGAGTGGCACAGATATATTTTGAAGAAGTGATGAGTGTTAAATTTGTAGAAACAGATGAATTATCAAATAGCACTAGAGGAACTGGTGGATTTGGTAGTACAGGAATCAAATAAATGCTATGAGTATAATATCAAATGTTACAGAAGCTGATATAAAGCTTTTTAAAAAACAATATGTTAACCTTCCTGATGTAAGAGAAGAAATCAAGAGACTTGATTCAATAACTCCTGCAAACAAACGTACTAAAGAGTATAAGGAATGGAAGAAAGACATTAATTTCCTAATTGATATGTATAACACTAGAGTGGGATATACATATTATGAAAAAATCAAATAATGGATTCAGTAGAATTAACAAAGATTAAAGAATACCAACGTGAGTTCTTAGCTCTATATGATAAGAAGTTACATATTGATTGGATGGCTATGAAGGGCCTACCTAGATATGAGAGAGGTATAATAGTGAGAGGTGAAGATGATAGAAGACCTTTGGATCCACAACAGCTACTTGATGAATGTGTAACAAAACATAAAGCTGATATTAATATAATACGAGATAGAAAACATAGATTACAATACAGTGAGTATGATAAAGAGAAAAAAGCTGTAATGGAATATTCTTCTTTAATACTATATAATAAAATTAATATTCGCAAAGCAGCTAAGTTGATTAATAGAGACAGAACTTGCTTGTATCACTATTCAGGAGTTAAATAATGGCTAAAAGTAAATGTTTAACCTGTGGTAAAAATTGTGAAGGAACCCATTGTTTTATCCATAAAACCAGGAAACCACTAGCTCAGACTAAAATGTTGATTATTCCAAATAAGTCTGCCCAAAATATTGAGAGTATTCAACAGATGCAAGATTTCTTTCTATCTATATGGAAAGAAAGAACGCATAAGTCTGAGGTTAGTGGAGACCATTTAGGAAAAGAACCTCTATCTACATTCTTTCATCATATTCTTCCTAAAGAAAAATACCCTCAAGCTAAATTAGATGAGGAAAATATCATACTTTTGACACTGGATGAACACACTAATGTGGAAAGTGATATATACAAGTATGATGAAATAAATAAAAGACGTGAATATTTAAAAAAGAAATATGAAAGAACCCAATAGAGAACGTAAAAATGATATCAAGTATAAGTTACAATTAAATGATGAACAAAAAGAAGCTAAAAGGCTTATTAGAGAGAATCAAATAGTAGTTATAACAGGTAGAGCTGGATGTGGTAAATCTTTAGTCTCAGCTCAGTGTGCTTTAGACTTTTTGTTTAAAAAAGAATGTGACAAGGTGTTTGTTACTAGAGCCACTATAGAAGTGGGTAATTCTATGGGATTTTTACCTGGGGCTTTAGAGGACAAGTTTAATCCTTATTTAGAAGCTTTTATGGAAAACCTAATTAAATGCCATGAGAAGTTAAAGGTGGAGGAACTTGTAGCTGAGAAGAAAATTCTAGCGTATCCTGTACAGTTTATCAGGGGTAAGACAGTGGATGATCTTCTTATTGTAGAAGAAGCCCAGAATTTATCTAAAGCTGAAATGCTTGCTATTCTAACTAGGTTAGGTAAGACAGGTAAGATTATTATCAATGGCGATAATGAACAAACTGATATTAGCACTCATGGTATGAATGGACTATCTTATGCTATTGAGCTTTCTAAAAAACTAGAAGAAGTTAAATGGATTAAGCTTAAAGAAAATCATAGATCTGATTTAGTAGGTAAAATATTAGAACTAGAATATGGTAAATAAATTTAAATTACTATTTGTAATTGCAGGAATAATAGGAATATGTTCTTGTAAAAATAGTGGATTAGGTACTAGATATCAATTGATTACAATCAATAGTGGTACATTTGATCTTAACGTAAAAGTGATTGTTACAGATGATACAGCATTTGCTCTTAGATATGTTAGAGAGAATCTAGATAGTACAATTATATCAGAAGCATTTGATTCTAGAGCCACTACATTCACTACAATAGATGGTAAATCTCCTATTATATGGATTCCATATAATGCTAATATATCTGTTATTAATCATGAGCTTTTACATGCTACAATTGATATAATGCATTGGGCTGGTGTACCATTTAATGACACTACAGAAGAAGTGTATGCATATGAAATGCAATATCTCTCAGAAGGATTTTATAACCAAATAAACAAAATAAAATGAGCCAATTCTTTTACACAAGAAAGACAGATGACAAAAGCTATACAGATAGCTTTAATCTAAACAAAGTGATTAGGTCTGTAGAAATGGAAGACAACAGTCTTTTAATCCTATTAGATGATATGCATGAGCGTAGTGAAAATGTTCCAGAAATTGATCCTAAGACTAATAAGATGAAGGGATATAAGAGAGAACGTAAGGTGTATCAATCAGAGATTACACTAGAGGGTGATGACATTATTAAATTTAGAGCAATCAATTAATATGTATCCATTTATATCATGTAAATGTATAACCTATGGTAGAATAGTTACGCTTGAGGAGAGTGTTGAATCTTTCCTCAAGCAAGACTATCCTGCAGATAGATGTGAGCTTATAATAGTTAATGATTATCCTTTACAAACTCTTGTATTTGATCATCCTCAAATTAAGATATTTAACCTAGACAAAACATTTGATACTATAGGTGAAAAGGAAAACTATGCAACAGAATTATGCCAAGGAGATATAATATGTCAATGGGATGATGATGATGTAGCTCTACCACACCATTTAAAAAATGTAGCTAAATACATGACTGATAAGGTGAATATTATTCATTGGGAAACAGGAGTGTTATGTCATGTTACAGGTATTGAACAGGTTGGTTGGATAGGTAACTCTGGTATTGTGTTTAGAAAGTCAGCTTGGAAAGCTATAGGAGGACATCCTCTTGAGAATGCTGGATATGATATGACATTCATTGAACGCATTAATGCATATGGAGGAAGACTGTTTGCTAAACCTCCTAAAGAAGAAGCAAGTTGGTTCTATATGTGGGGAGGTAGAGGTTATCATATGAGTGGTGAAGGTACAGATCATTCTGGAAAACTCAATGCTATACAAAGACACAGTGCTCATATTGAAAGAGAAAGAAGTAAAGGAAATATTCCTACAGGAGATGTTCAATTAAATCCTTGTTGGAAGATAGACTATGTAGATTTATTAAAGACATATTTAAACTTATAAAATGGCACATCCAGAACAAAGAACATTCATGACATATGTAAAAGATAAGTTTCCTGAAAAGTTTGTTAATTGTAGAGTGCTAGATATTGGTTCATTAGATATTAATGGAAACAATAGATATTTATTTACAGATTATAAATACATTGGTGTAGATATTGGTGCAGGAAAGAATGTAGATATTGTATGTAGAGGACATGAATTCAAAGACTCTGAAGGATTTGATATTGTTATATCAGCTGAGTGCTTTGAACATGATGAGTTCTGGAAGGATACAATTAAAAACTGTATTGCTTTAACTAAACTAGGGGGAGTGTTTTTGTTTAGCTGTGCTACAACAGGAAGACCTGAACATGGTACACGTAGAACAAGTCCTCAAGACTCTCCATTTACATCCTTAATAGAAAATGATTATTACATGAATCTCACAGAACAAGATGTTCGTGAAGAGATAGATATGGAAAACCATTTCTCTGAGCATGAATTTATTGCTAGAGAAACATGGCCTCAAGATTTATATTTTTGGGGAATAAAGAAATAGAAAAAGCCCCTAATTTATAGGGGCCTTTTTATTACTTTGTTCCATACATTTAGGACATTCTCCTTCAATGAGAAGAATCTCATGTACAGCACAGATCATTTTGATAACTTTTTACCAGTCATAGGAGCCATAGGAGATTTTCCTTTGGTCTTAGGACTGTCACTCTCCTTCATATAATTACCATTGATAGGTTTAGGAGGAGCTACCTTTGGTGCCTTACGAGGTGCACCTGATTTCTTAGCTTTACCAGCTGTCATAGCTTTTACTGCCATATTATTTCTTTTTAGAAACTACTTTTTTAACAACTTTGCCACCAGCTTTGTATCTTTTATTTATATCTATACCTGCTTTTCTCATACCAGCAGTATCACTTATAGGTATCATTCCTGCTTTTTTAAAATCATCTCCAATAGATGATTTAACTGCACTATTCATTTTTTTATTTGTAGCACTATCTTGAGCTGCAGTTTGTTTAGGACCTTTAGATGCAGAAGAACCACCTATATTACCACCAGTTTGATATTTCTTAACTTTTTTAGCAATAGCCATTTTATTTTATTTTAAATTATTAATTATTTCTTTTTCATTTTGCCACCACAAGACATACATCCCATTTTAGCTTTTCCAACCTTTGCACCTTTCTTAGCAATAACACCACGTCCTTTAAGAATATCAGCTTTGGTGATTTTACCATCTTTGTTTAAATCAGGAAATGAACCACCAGATTTTGCTTTTGCCATTTTACCACCATTTTTTTTCTTAAGTACAGGAAATCCATTTTTATCAAAACCAGCCATTCCTTTATAACTTTGTCTGTCTAAATTATCTTCTGCTTTGATAGCCTCTCTTGTATATCCAGCAAGATTTTTTTCACTAACCCCTGCTTTTCTAAGATTAGAACCTGCTTCTATATTATCCAATATTTTTTTGGTATAATAATTTGAACTATCTGCAGTTCGTTCACCGTTACGTATTGGTGCACCATTTTGAGCTTTTTTAATCTTTTTTATAGATTTTTTAATAGTTGCCATATTAATTAATTTTATTAGTTTTTATTTCTTTTTCATTTTACCACCCATTTTCATAGGTTTTTTAACAACAGGTTTGTTATTGATAGCAGGATTAGCTTTAGGAGCATATTTACCTTTCCCAGATAGTCTATCTAGATTATCAGCCATAGAATCTTGTCTTTTTAAGAATTCTTTTCTATCAACAAGATCACCCATTTCTGTTCTAGCTTTGTCTTTAGGAACATCTTTTCCCATTTGTGCTTTTGCAAGCTTCTTAATAGTTGCCATAATTATTTAGATTTAATTGCTTTTTTAACAGCTTTAACAGCTTTTACCACTTTCATAGCTTTAGCTATTTTACCACCTGCTTTATAACCTGCAGGTTTGTTCTTACTATATCCCATTGATTTCATACCTGCTTCACGAGTAGGTTCATATGCAGCAGAAGTACTATCTTTAGATGCTTGACTTTCTCCTTTAGCAATACCATACTTCTTCATAGCTTCACCTCTATCATATTTTGGTGTACTATCTTTAGAAGCAGCTTTTCTTTTTGCTAAGAATTCTGATACACTTGTACCATCTTGTGCCTTTTTCATTTTACCACCTTTCTTCATCATTGGACCACCCATAGGAGGAGCTTGCATTGGAGCAGATTGTTGAGGAGCAGCCATCATTTTCTTAGGAGCTGCTTTTTTCATTGATTTTTTAACAGTAGCCATTTTTATTTCTTTTTAGATTGTAATTTAATTTTCTTTTCTTGCTTAAGCATTTGTGTTGTAGGTTTCTTACCAGAGCCTTTAGCAGCTCTTATGTTATTCCAAAGGGAGTTTTCAACTCCTAATTTGTTTACTTTCTTTTTCATACAATTATATTTTTCCAAGTTTTTCCTCTATGAATATCTTTTACAGAGTAATAACTTACTTTAAGAGTATCTGCAACTTGTTTAGGAAGAAGACCAATTAATAATTGTTTTTTAATTTGAATTACTTGTTCTTCTGTAAGTTTAGCCATTTTATGACTGGTTCCACTTTTCCAGTTCTTTGATAAATTTTCTAGATGTTTAACTCTATAAGACTCATCTTTCCAATTTTCTTTTTGGGAAACTGACTTTTTAAGTTTAACTTCTTGTGTTCTTTTAATTCCAAGATTACTTCCAGCAATTTTAGCAACATTATAATGTGGCTTTAGGCTGTCTAAATATTTCTGTTCAAATTTAAGAACTTCTTCTGTAGAACATTCACAAATAATCTCAAACTTAAAGTTATCTTCTCCATGTTTATTAACTGCTCTAATTAGTTTAACACAAGTATTTTTATTAGTTCTTATATGATTTATATGAGTATAATATCTTTTTATCAGATTGTTTGTACTTCCTATATAAAACTTACCATCTATCTTATTAGTAATTTTATAAATAACTCCTCCTTTTTGTTTTTCAGAAAAGTATTTTTGTTTATTTTCATTACTAATTAGCACTTCCACTTTCTCAAACTTTTATTTATGCGTGAATTAGGATCATTAGCTGTTTTAGAGCTTGTAAGCTTCTTCTTCATTCCTGACATCCTAGCACAGAATGATCTCTTACGAGGACCACCTTCTGGTTGAGGAGCTTTAAGATGAGAACCAGGATTAGCTGCATTGTATGAAGCTCTTCCTTTAGCGTTCAATCCACCTTTTGGATTCTTACCCTCTTTTCTAGTCCAAGCAGGTGTAGATCCACCATTTTTTAATGTGCTTCCTTTAAACTCTCCTTTCTTTTTAACTAAAGGACCATTAGGAACAGGAGTGATACCACCACCATTCTTAAGAACACCTTTCCCTACATAAGCTGTTGCTTTCTGTGGGTTATAAGGACCAGGTTTTTTAATACTAGCCATTTACAAAATTTAAAAAACTTGTTGTAAGAGATGTCCAAGTTGATCCAGTTCTTACTTCTAATGAATTAATATTAATAAATGCAGAATAACCATCATCAGCATTAATAAATGTACCACTAAACAAATATAAATTGTTTACAGATCCTAATGCAGGAATAATTGTATTATGTAATATATTATAACTTGCAACTCTTATAAGTTCTGTAGCTTGAATCATATTCTGTGAATATGTATGTGTATTATAATAAGTATAAGAAGCATAAACAATTAATGCAAGTTGATATCTTTGATAATTGTTTACAAAAGGAGCATTTGTAGCCACTGGTGCAACACCATTTAATGTAATTGCATCAGCAATAGCTGTAGCAACAGCTCCACATGTATTATCAGCTGTAGCAGAACTCTTACCTCTTCTTAACATTCTACCTACATTATCATTAGCTGCAATAAGGTCAGCTTGTTGTGTAATTCCTATATGAGGCATGTTAATTAATAATAATGGTCCATTTGCATTATCATCTGATGTAGTGTGACTTTGCCAAGCTTGTGCTCCTAATATACCTGTGTGAGGATATCCAGCAAGTCCACCACCCATAAATGGTCCAAGATAGTTATTTAATGCTGGAGGATTTTGACCTATGTTAAATATATTAGCAAACTCAGAAGCATTAACATCATCTGAACAAACTGTAGAATTCAAAACAGTATTATATGCATCAGCACCTAAACCATCAAGAAAACTTACTAATTTATAAGCAACATTGTTAGCTAATAAAGCATTTGGATATGTAGCATTAACTACCTCACTATAATGTTTAGTAGTTTTATTAAAATATTCAATTGGTTGAACTTCCTTCCAAATACCAACAGTAGGAGCATGAGTGTATAAACCAAGACTTCCTGATACTATTTCATTATTTTTTAAAAATCTTGCATAAGGTTTTAACTTTGGATTTCTACTCATTTTATTTTCTATTAAATGTTATATTTTTTTTAGCTCTAATATTCTTATGAGTAAATTGCCAGAATTCACCAGTGTCATTTATAATCACTGTGTAAATTGTATCTGTCTCATGACCATAATCTATAACCATCCATATTATTCCATCACCTTTAGGTGTACTAACTTCCACCCTATTTTGAGGTTCAAATATCATTAGCTTGCTTTTCTAGCTCTACCCATTGCTTTGAATGTCTTAGCTAATGCTTTCCTTTTAGGAGTACATGTAGCTTTAGAAAGGGGTGTGCAAAATCCCTTATGTGCAGGATTTACAGCCTTTTGAATCCATTTTTTATCTTTCTTAGCGGTAGCCATGATTATTTACTTTTAGCTTTACTTTTCATTTTTGTAGCACCTAACTCTTTATCAGGTGTAAGCTTAGCTTTTCCTTTAGCATGTGCTAATGTTTTCTTTTGAACCTTAGTCCAAGCACCTTTAGGATCTACAGGACCTACACGCTTATTAGAAGCTTTTAATCCTGAAAGACTACCTCCAGACTTTTTAACTGTTGCCATATTAATGTTTTTAATTTTTTATAAACTTGCTTTGTTCTCAACTATTTCTTGAACACTACCAGCTTCAATTGCTTTTCCAAGAGTTGTTTCAATCATATCTACAGCTTTATTAGCTAAGAAGATAGATTGAGCTTCTGGTGTACTAACTATGCTACGTAAAGCATTTAAAACAAGACCAAACTCACTACCACTTAATACAAATTCTGTATCCATTGACCATGTGTATTTCTTATTTGGATCAAATGCTGGTTTTTCATTTACTACTTCTGACATATAATTTATTTTTTTGGTTTAATTACAAAGATAGGGAAAACTATTTTAATTTTCCAAATTTAGTTTGTGGTTACAGTGCAACCCTTGCTTTCTAATGTAGCTACATCTAATATACCTTGACCAGAAGGAGCAGCATTTGTTCCTCCTTCCATTTTAATTATCCAATCAACAGTAATATAAACTGTTGCAATTTCTACAAGTTTAGCTAATAATGCATTTATGCATGTTTCTGTTAATCCATTATAACCAACATCAAATGTTGGAGCTGATGGGGGAAGAAAAGTATTAAGGTTTGGTAAATTAATTGTATTTAAATTAGGACAATATGTTATTATAATACTACCTCGTACACTTTCTAAACTAGATGTATTAAGAGTGGTTAAAGATTGTAAATCATTAATATTAATTAATCCAATTACAGTGGTTAAATTAGATAGGTTTATAGTTACTATATCGCTACAACTCTCTATACGAAAAGCATCACTGTAAGGATCATCACCTAAAGTGATTAAACTAGAAAGAGCTAATGCTGACATAACGTAATTATTACTAACTTGAAAAGCATTTTTTATAAAACTTAATTTTGGAACATTTAATACTCTTAATGAAGATGTATCCATATAAAAACTACCATTAATAGTTTCAAGATTTGGAAAATCTAAAAGTTGAAAATTATCTGAATTATTTGAACTAATATTTATACCATCTATTACATTTGTTAAGTTTGGAAATAAAAAAGAAGTAGAATATATGCTAGTATATGTTGGTATATCTATACCAGCTAATGTAACATCATTAAATACTTCTGTTTCTTTTTGTACTGTAGGAAAATTACTACTAGATGAACTTGTATTAGCAATAGAATGAATTAAATCATCAAGATTTAACCAACCTTTGTAACCTTTAGCTACTTTCTCCCAAAATCCTGTTTTAATAAATGTAGGCATATTTTTTAGTTTAATTCGATTTCAAACACTATTGTAGCAGAGCTTTTAATACTCTTACTCATATCAATGTGTATCTGGAAGATGTTGTGAAGCTTTAATATCTCTTCTAATAGCATCTCATTATATTTTGGAAGAGATGCTGCCAACCTAAAGTGATATGCTGAAGGATTTTTAGTTATTTCTAATGTAGAAAGTTCATCAATAGAATCTATAATTCCAAAAAGGTGAGCAAAATAAGTTGTTTCATTATCTTGCATCACCTCTGGGAAAAACTTTTTACTTAATTGCATTTAAGACAATGTTAGACGATATAAAGTTTGAGCAGCTTCTCCAGATAGGGATTGTGCTACATTTTCAATATCAGGCATGTTATTAGCCTCTCCAAATTCTTCTAACTGTTTAGCAAAAGAAACTAATTCTTTTACCACTTGATTGGGTGCACCTGAAGAATAATCTTTTAAAACATCAATTTTATATGCTTTGATTCTTCTTCCTGAATAACCCATAATTTTCTCAACAATCTCATCTTGAAAATCTCCCACCTTATCATATATTTTACCTAAAGCTTCGTGCTCAGCAAATGATGTAGTTTGGAAATGTAATAGATGTAATTGCTCATAGAAATATGACAGCTTACCAGAAATTGTTTCTAGTGTAAGTGCATTTCCTATTGCATTTTCCATCATTTCATCAGGAAATAGTGATTTGATTGCCATTTTATTTGGTTTTTATTAGTCTGCTTGAGATGAAAACGTTAAAATTCCATTAGGACATAAGTTATTCTTAACTGATAATGGAACTGTTAATTGAAGACCTCCTGGTCCTGCGTTTGAATATGTTCCAAATGCACGAGTATTTTCATTTGCATTAAGTGCTTCTACTAATTGATCTATAGTTGTAATCTCTGTATTATCTTGTACATATGCATAAGCTACATTCACTTCATCACAATAGATAGTTACAGCAGGATATGAATAAGGAAGATTTGGACTAAATAATAGTACTGTAGGAGCAGGATTACAACACTCATGTGCAGGAATCTCATGCCAGTTACCAATCTTTGGTTTGGATCTTTGTAGAATTAAACTACCTGCTATAACACGTCCTGTACCATCATAACGTACATATGCTTTTAATCTATTATTGCTATTTGCCATTTTTATTTAATTTTAAAGTACAGTTGTTGTTGTTGTAGTGGTAGGAGTAGCAGTTGTGGTAGTGGTTGTTGTTGTACTACTTGTACTTGTAGTGGTTGTTGTAGGAACATAATTGCAGCATTCATAAGCTGGAATTTCTACCCATTTACCCACCTTTGGTTTCTTTCTCCGTAAAATTAGGCTGCTTGGAACTATTCTTCCAGTACCATCAAAGCGTACATAAGCTTTGAGAGGGCGATTATTATTTTGGGCCATAATTAGTAATTTAAATTATATTTGTTTTTTAATTCAATAAGTTTTGTGACATAGTAATGTGTTCCTCTACCTTTAGCATTTACATCATTAGCCACTGTGAGCATATGTGTATCTTCAAATGGATCTTTACCAGTGTGGTAAGCCCCTTTGTAAAAAGCAGGATAACCATCCATGTCTCTACTAGTTATACCTGCATTGTGGAACATTCCAAGCTTTTGCACCTTCTCAATTGGATCTGATGCCCAGGAAAAGTCCATTTCAGGTATATTTTTAGTTTCTTTTTCTATCAACCAAAGGTTCCATAACACTCCCCACATATCTGCACACCAGCTTTGAAACCCTTTATTCTCATTTGCGAAATATTGTTTATTTATAGTTTGTAAATACAAACGTATTGTTATACAATCTTTCATCACCTTTTCCCAGAAAGCACCATCTACATTCTTTAAGAAGTATTGTGCTCCTCCTGAGTTGTTATTGTTAGCCTCAGCTATCTTTCTTGAAATACCAATTTTAGAAGCAAGCTGCTCTAAAACATCAATCTTTTTATATGCTTCTATCATATCAGGAAGCACATCCTTTATCTTACTATCAAAGTATGAAGCATTTATGTAGCTGTTTGTGTCAGAGAGATAACATGTGTCATCATCTATATAAGCATCTACATTAAATTTATCTGTAAATAATATATCACAATCACAATAGAAGACAGCTTTTGTAGACATTTCAGGATTATCCTGGAAGTATCTCATAAGACTGTAAGGACGCAGAACAGGAATATAAGTTCCTAAGAGCTGACTGACCTCCCCCCCATCCTTGTAATAAGCAAACTCTGCTTCTGGATAGAGGTCTTCAATCTTTTGCCATTTATCACTTTTCTGTCTAAAGCTAGGAGTGTACACAAGTACAATAGCTTTATCTGAGTGCCCAATATTCTTAAGACTTTCTAACCAAGCATGTACCTGCCAAGTGTAATAAGTATCATCTGGTTGGGCACAGATAAATTTTAAATCCTTCATATGTAGTTTTGGTTTGTTTTATTCTTATGGAGTAGCTGTAGTAGTTGTGGTCGTAGTGCTTGTGCTAGTACTACTACTAGTTGTAGTGGTGGTGGTAGCAGGAAGGTTCCTAGCCATCACTCCTGTCAAAGCTTCTAATTGCTTAGATATCTGCCAAAGCAAATTGCTTTTTGTACTCCAACCTATTTGTCTTGATGGTATTGCCATTTCTTTATTTTTAACAGTTATCTATTCCAGTCCAAACTAGACCATCATATACAAATTCAATAACATTTCTTGTATTATTATCAGGAATATATGTATTATAAGAAGTACCACATTCAATATTATTAAGATCTCCTGCAAATGTTATTGTTCCACTAGGATTTCCACCTGTAATCATCAAATAAATCTTATTTCCCAATTGAGCACCAGGTGCTGTTGTTACATCTAATGTAAAACTATTAGCAATGGGCCCTTCAAAATTAATAATTGTAGTGCCTGCACCAGCAGTTGTACTAACTGTACTAGCAGCTGCAGGAACTGGAAATGTTGTTGTAGAAGATGCTGATCCAGCAGCATATGCCACCCCTGTGAGGTATTCCAATTGTTTGGATATCTGCCATAAGAGATTCTCTTCTGTGCCCCATCCTATCTGTCTAGAAGGTATTGCCATGATTAATAAAATTAATGCGTAAAGGTATATGATTATTTAATAATTACAATGAGTCTAATTAATTCACTATAAGCAAATTAATTAAATCTATTATAACTAAGTTAGTTATACTTATTTAAGCGTTTGGATAACAAGATATACGAGAGCCAAAATGATCCTGAAATTGAGTAGAAGGTAATGTCTGCTATCCAATAGGAGCCACTTAGATCCATTATCAGCTTGAAAAGGAAATCGTATCCAAATGGTAGGAAGAACATCGCTAACATTAAAGATGCTTCTTTTAATCTTCTTAATTGTTTTACTGTCACTTTCCATATATTTTTGTTTGGTTATCTACCTTGTGAACGGTATTTGCTCACATTTTTCTCTTTAGGACCTTTGCTTTTCTTAGCTTTACCACCTTTTCTTTTACCAAATGTGGTTTTTCTTGAGTCACCAGTTGTTTTTGCCATTATTGTGGAGTTTGAGTGGTTGTTGTACTAGTAGTTAATCTATCAAGAATAGCTTTTACTTGTTCAGAGTGTACAGGTTCAGGTTGTTTAGTGAATGGATATGCCATGATTATATAATTTAGTCTTGGAAAATAGTTGGAGCTGGAATAAAGTTTGGTAATAACATTTCAAAATCATATGACATCAATGCTGTTAAATTTCCTGAAGATTCATCTGTATAACCTTCTGCTACAAGAGCATACCAAAGTGAACCATCTGGTTGAGGATTATCATAATAGTAATATAAGGTAAATGCAAGAGAAGTTAATGGTACGTGAACACTATTTATCTCTATTAATCCTCCAATAGCTAATGGACTAGTAATAAGATCATTACCTGTTCCACTTATAAACATGCCTGTTAAACTTCCTGGAAAGATGGGTGCAGGATATGGTTGAACACTTATTGTACATAAATATTCACTAAAACCTGTAGCAGGATTATTAGAAATTGACTGTATACCTCTAATATGATAAGAGATAAGCTCTACACCATCTGTGTAAGTAAACTTAGGACCACCATTAGTTAATCCAGCAGGTGGAAACCAGTCAAATGGAATACCTGTAGGAGTTGAACCATCTACATTTAGATTATTGATGTCTCTAACTAATTGGTTTAATTGCCCCACCTTAGCAAGCTGATCATCAGTTTGTCTTTTTAGTTTAGGGTTAATAGGACGTGGAAATGGTTGTATGATCATTATTGTTATTTTTTAAAATATAAATCAGCTTCAGCTTGTCTTCTTCTTTGTAATCCTTTTAAATGAACCCCACTAGCCATATCCCATTTAAGAAACTCAAGTAGTATAGTTGGATCAGTTGGATCAACATTAACCTTCTTACGTAGTGTAGAGCCTTTTAAAGAACCCTCACCTAGGTTATATGTAAAACTTACAAGAGCTCCAAACTGATTAGCTGTAAGGTCATCTCTAAGTAGTATATCCACTGCTTTAGTTTTAAGCTCCACTTCCCATTTAAGAAATGCAACTGCTTGAGCCTCAGTGATTGGTGTATCACCAACCTTCACACGTTTACCTCCCATATAAGTAGGTGGATAAACTATGGTGCCATATCCAATTGTATCTACTCCTGGAGGATCAATATCATCATGATAAGCTTTTGCAGAGAATCCTTCAAAGGATTTTATTAAGTCTATACACTCATCGTTTATTATAATCATGCTGCAGAGGTATCATCAGTGAAGAAATTTGATACTGCTTTAGCTACAAATCCTGTAGCAAATATGATGGTTCCTACAATAGGATGTCCATTGAGTGATGTAAGACCACCTGCAAATACACAAGCAGATACTATTGCATCTGCTATCTTTCTAACACCTTTAGGTGTAGATTCCCAGTAATGTGACCATCCAAATTTCATATCTAAATTTTTACTATTATAAATATAGTTGAAACTAAAAGAAATATTTGTGCAGTGGTTGATTTAATCTTTGTAAGTTTTAATGTTCTATCTTGTTTAGTGATATAGTTATTAAAATTACCTATTATCTTTTTATCATCAGCTATAATAGACTTATAAGCTTCTTCTTTCTTATTAGCTATAGCTAATTCTGTCACATATTTAGCAAACATTTGCGACAAAACTGCTGTATCTTTCTCTAAAAGAATCACCTTTTGCTCTAGATAGTCTTTCTTAACTAAGTCTTTTGTTATATCAATTGCCATTCCTTTGGTGATAATTACCAAAGAATCATTTGGTTTGATAATAACTGTATCTTTTTGTCCATAGCCCAACAATACTGTCAACAGACAGGCTATTAACAAGAGAATCTTTGGTTTGATATTCTTCATATATAGTTTTGTATTTTATCTTTATAACATTACGAAGCTTAATTAGACTATCTATTTGCTTTGTTTCTACAGCTTGAGCAATATTAAGACTGTCTATAGTTTTAATGGAGAGAGCTATTAAGTCTGTCAAAGCTTTGTTTTCTTCCTGAAGAGACTTTGTTGCTTTATTTGGTGAAAAGAATAAAATCTTTGTCACTAATATTACAATAATAGTAACAAATGCTATGTCTTTTAATTTCATGGAGTTTTGATTTGCGTGGATTCAGCTGTTTTTACAGTGTTAACATTTGAATAAATGCTTGTAGCGTATTGAATTAATGCTCCTATAGCCATTATTACACCTATAGTCCACAGTGTTTTCTTTTTAAACTCTTCATATTTAACTTGCTGCTTCTCTAATTCAAGAATTTTTGCCTTCATGATTTCAATCTCACCAATGAACCCCCCCACCTTTGTTAATGGATTCCCAATAATTGCATCCACCACTTGAGTTAACTTTGTGTTAATAGAGTCAATTTTCTCTTCCATCTCTGTAAGTCTAAGATCCATATTGATTAATTCTTGTTTGAAGTTATTTGTTTCCATAATGGATTAAGAGGGATGTATATAACACAAAAATCCCCTATTAAGGAGATATGTGCTATTTAGTTTAGGTAATTATAGTAGTACACGCAAAGCTATGTAAAACAGTTGAAATTACCAAATCTTTTTTTTAATATGTATCATATGACTTCTCTTCTACAAACTGAGAACCATAAGCTATATTAATCTTTTTCTTAATATCAGCTCTTTTATCATTCAATATGTATACAAATCTGGCTAATTCAATGAATTCATTATCAAATAGTTTATATTTTTCACAGATTCTAAGACTATTTTCTATGTTCCATAAGTCTTTATTTACATCAAGAAGACTTGTTACTAGTTCATCTTCCAGATCTATACCAAATTCAAGAACTTTTCCTAACAGATAACCTAGTTCTTTTGTAACATTCTTTAACTTATCCTCATCTGTTATTCTTTCACTTTTAATAGTTAAGATGGTGAACTTGTCTACTATCTCTCCTATACTCACTTCTATTTTCATAATGTTTTTTTGCAAATATACCTAATCTTTCTTAAATTTGTACAAAATAATCATATGCCTACTAGTTATAAATTCTTTAAAAATGAGGTGAAGGAATGGTTCAAGAACAATGTTCCTGCTAATACAAGAATACTAGATGTAGGTGCTGGAGAAGGTACATATGGTAAGTTGTTAGAACATCTTGAATATGACATAGATGCTCTTGAGATATGGGCTCCTTATATTGATCAATATGAATTGTGGAATTATTATGATGTTATTTATGATGGAGACATACGTACATTTGATTGGTCAAATTATGACTTCCTTATTTTAGGAGATGTGTTAGAACATTTAACAGCTGAGGAAGGACAGAAGCTTATACAAGATGTGAAGAATGCTGGGAAGCAATGTTTAGTTGCTATTCCTTACATGATGGAACAAGGAACATATGAGGGTAATATATATGAAACTCATCTACAACCAGATTTGACAACAGAGGTGATGAGTGAACGCTATCCCACATTAGAACTCCTCTATGGAAATATGTTTTATGGATATTACATAGAAAGAAAGATGATTGATAAAGCTTTTGTACTATATGCTACAGAGGCTTATTATGATATTGTAACAGCTTGTGTAAACTCTCTAGTTACATTTAGTAAACATCCAGTGTTTGTATACATGCTCAACTCTGATGCAAAGATATATAAAGCTACCACCATCAGATGGGATTGTAATATCAAAGAGATAGAATACAATACTAAAGATCAATTCTATATTAATAGAACAGATGATAGGATTTACAACATCCTTATAGAGCGTCCAATGATTGTTAAAGACTGTCTTAAATATGCTAATACAGTGGCTTATGTAGATAGTGATAGTGTAGCTACACCACTAGTAGATAGAATATTTGACTTCTCTATTACTGACTATCCACTATTTGTAGATAGTATATATGATGTGATGATGTTAAATGGAAAAGCTAATCTTGAGCTTCCAGCTTGTGAGTTCTTTGATGCAGAAAGAGGTTCTTATAGACAAACAGGATATTTTATAGCTAATCAGGATTGTATACCATTTTTAGATGAATGGTATTGGATGTGTACTCACCCTAAAATTAAAGAAGATTTTAAACTCTATGCTCCCTTTCATGAAGAAACTATTGCAAATGTTCTCTTATGGAAAAATGGACATACAGATTGTCTACCATATTTATACACTAATGCCAGTCTTGATATTCTTAATAAGATAGATGAATATGAATTTGATAAGGAGCATTGGCAGTGGTTTAAACTTCCTAAAAAAGAAAATCTATTATTCTATCATGGGGAAAAGAGACCAGATGTTATGTACAAGATGATTGATAAGCTTAAAGACAAAAAGCTAAATATAATGTTTTTAGCTCCACATCTATCCACAGGAGGAATGCCTGCTTTCCTTCAGAAAACTGTAGAGGTGCTACAGAATTACGTACATATAAGTGTAATTGAATATCAATGTCATAGCTTAGACTATGTTGTACAGCGTAATGCTATTAAAGAACTAGTAGATGTATATACATTATATGAGAACAAAATGGAACTATTTGATCTCATCTATCATATTCAACCAGACATTATTCATATACATGAGCCAGCTGAAAGATTTGATAGAGAAATGATTACAGAACTATACAATCCTAATAGAACTTATAGGATTGTAGAAACCTGTCATGATGTGAGTTTTAATCCTAATGAAAAGATATTTCATCCTGATGCATATGCTTTCTGTACACCATATCACTTAAAGACATTTGCTAACTTACCATCATATAAAGAGGTGATTGAGTTTCCTATAGAGAACAATGTTGTATCTGATATAGTTAAACATAAAGCAAAGGTTAAATTAGGAATCAGTTTAGTTAGGACTAATGTATTGAATGTAGGACTGTGGACACAAGGTAAGAATCAGGGAGAAGGACTTGAGATAGCTCGTAACTATCCTGATATGGATTTTCATTTTGTAGGTAACCAAGCTGTTAATTTCAAATATTATTGGGAACCATTAATGAAAGACCTACCACCTAATATAACCATATGGGGAGAAAGAGCTGATACACAACTATTTATGGAGGCTACTGATATATTTATGTTCAATAGTACATGGGAATGTAATCCTCTAGTTCTTAGAGAAGCAATTGGTTATGGCTTACCTATTGTAGCTAGAAACCTAGAGCAGTATGAAGATATGTTTACTGACTACATACAGCCCATAGATACAAACTTACATGATATAAAAGCTACATATAGTATTCCAAATCAATTAGATGATTATACAAATGCCTATAAAAACTTTTATAACACTGTAATGAATATTCCTCTCCAAGAACAAAGGGTGGATATTAAACAACATTTTGTTATTCAACCCTTTTTAGAAATAAAAGGAGTGAGTGGTAGTCTGTTTAAAGTTTGTTTTTATGAAGAAAATGGTAGTCTTTCTACTGAATTTAATATAAAAATAAACCATTGGGTTAAATTAAATAGAGAATATTATACTAAATGGACAACAAAGGTTTGGCAAGATGATAAGCTTATATATAATTACACATTAGATTATACAAGTAAGACAGTGTTTATACATTTTGATAGTGAGAGTCTGGGAGATACATTAGCTTGGATACCTTATTGCTTAGAGTTTAAAAAGAAACATAATTGTATAGTGGTTGTGTCCACTTTTTGGAATAAAATACTGGACTATCCTGAGCTTGAATTTGTAGAACCAGGATCTACAGTGAATACATATGGACAATATGTTCTTGGTTGGAAATACAATAGTAATAAAGAACCAGTTTTACCAAACACTATTCCACTTCAACAAGCAGCTACCAACATCTTAGGTCTTGATTTTCAAGAGATTAGACCTAATATAAAGTTTGATCGTGGTAATAATAAATATGGTAGGTATGTTACAATAGCTACTAATTCTACAACAGGATGTAAGTTCTGGACCAGAGAAGGTTGGCAGGAAGTGATTAACTATTTACACAATGAAGGATATAAAATCATCAATGTATCCAAAGAGAATAATCCATTTGATAATTGCATTAAGATAGATGATATAAGCATTGAGAACACCATGAGTGTAATCTATCATAGTGAATTCTTCATAGGACTTAGTTCAGGGCTTAGCTGGTTAGCTTGGGCTGTAGGAACAAAGGTGGTAATGATCTCTAATTTTACCAACAAGGACCATGAGTTTCAATCTAATTGTATTAGAATTACAGATGAGAGTTTATGTCATGGATGCTGGAACAATCCTAATTTTAAATTTGATAAAGGGGATTGGGATTGGTGCCCTATTAACAAAAATACCCCTAAACATTTTGAATGTCATAGGGGTATTAAAGCAAGTAGAGTGATTAATAAACTATTTAAACTCGTTAGCTAAATCAACAATAGCTTGAGAGATAACTCCCCATTTCATACCTTTTAAAAGCTCTTTTAAATCATTGTAATCAGCATCTTCAAGAGAAAGTTCTGCTGTTATAGCTAAAGAGTTTTCAAGATCAGCTTCTTTTATTGAGAATGTTTCTTTATGAGCATCTAATTTCTCAAGAAGTCTTAATCTTTTAATCATTTCATCTACATTAAAACCACCCTCTTTTGGGTTGTTTATTGTTGATTTAAGTAGATCATATGTAGTTAAGATTGTATCTCTACCACCAATGTTTTCTTTAATCACCTTTAATTTAACTGTTTTCATAATGTTTTGATTTTCCTACAAAGCTATTTTAAATAATTTAATTTACCAAATTATTTTAAATAGTAGTAGTAGTAGTGGTGGTTAATGGTTCTTCAGTGGTGGTGGTAGTTGTTGTTGTTTCCACTGGAGCTTCAGTTGTTGTGGTTGTTGTACTTGGTACTGGTGGGACATAATCGCCTATGATAGTAAGATTTAATTGTGCTGCTACCCAATCCCAAGCATAAAGGTTAGTTTCATAATTTGTATAATCATCTCCTGTCATTGTAAGATTTCCTTGTGCTACCATTGCACCTACGCTTTCATCTGCATTCTCTTCTAAAAGAGCATAGTAGAAATTAGCTGAATTTACTAAGTTGTCATTTATTGAATAGGCATTTAAAATTTTTGCTTCTACGGATTGCCCATTTGCCCAAGAAGTTACTGGTTGAATTAATTTCATAATTTTATTTTTTTATGGTGATGTGTTAAATAAGTTAATATAATAATCTGTTCCGTCAATATTTACTGTCCAATATCCTGCTGGTGTTACTGCTAGACCTGCTTGTCTTGCTCCAAATTTCATTGCTCCTGCTAGTGCTGTTGTAGGTGCTTCTGTCTTTATTGTACTACTAAATATTGCGGTTCCATAAAAACTAAGTCCTGATGTTGGATTTCCTACATGCGTTACTCCTGTACCTGAATAGTTTACATACATTTCACTAGCACTATTTCTATATATTTGATTAGCACTATATACCATTTCACCTGTCTTAAATTGAGTAGCGGTAACTGTACTACTAAATGTAGCTGCTCCTGTGGATGATATGGTAAGTCTTTTAACCCCACTTGTAACAAATGCTAAAACATCAGCACTTTCTCTATACATACCTATACCTGTATTTCCATAAAAGCCATAAGATGGATATGTCGTATTTCCTGCTACTCCTGATATTTGTATTTGTCCTGTAAATGGTTGGTAAAAATCACCATTAGTTTCAATATATAAACCTGTTCCAAATCTTACTTGCCCACTAAACCTTCCTGTACCATTAACATCTAGTAAGTATGTTGCTGCCGTTGAAGTACCCAAAAGTAATTTACCATCACTTGTAATACGCATTCTTTCGGTAGAAGAACCTGTCCTAAATATTTGGCTACCCGATGCTGATTCAATAGTATAATATAAATCTCCGCTTACATTTGATATTTGACCATAGCCACTATTTAATCTTAATTGTGCTTCTGTACTACCTTGTATTTGCATTTTTATAATGCCACTTCCATTAATATGTAAAAGGTCATTAGGACTACTTGTTCCTATACCTACATTACCACCACTTGCTACTTTCAATCTAATAGCACTACCATCCCATAATTCTATATTATTCCAATAACTTCCTTGTCCTAATCTTAAAGTATTAGTTGTCCAAGTCATTGCTTGTGCAACACCTGCCATTCCATAAGAATCGGCATTCATTGTACTAGAAAAACTACCCGTTGTACCTGTTAATGCCCCACTAAACCTTCCTGTACCATTAACATCTAGTTTGTAGCCTGCATTAGTAACTGTACTATTTGTTAAAAGTAAATTACCATCACTAAACAAGGTCATTGCTTGGGTAAAGGATATAGCGTTACCTGCCGTTCCTGCTGCTGCTACCGACCAATTGTGAGAACCATTTTCACTTGCATATAACGCAGCAGCATAAGAACCTGCATTTATATATTTCCAACCTGCATTATAATATGCATTAGAAGTATAATAGGCATTGTATCCTCCTCCTCCAAACATTGTTGCTCCATTAACTTCAATAGCTTTTTGTGTACTTCCCCACGCACTCGGTGTAACTCCTAATCCTAAATTGCCTGAAGCGTCAAGACGCATTTTTTCAGAACTATTAATAGTAAAAGCAATACTACCAACTGTTCTTAATCCATAATATGCAATACCTGTACCTACACCAACTTGTGCAATAGTACTGTTATCTGAATTTGATGCTAATAAATAACCTCCACTAGTTCCTCTTACTTCTAATATTTTAAAAGAACCTCCAAAATCATTTGGGCTATTTGTTCCAACCGCAACGGCATTTGCTCCATTATCATAAACTAAACTATTCCCTATTGTACTTGCACCTGTAAATTTAGGTAGGTAGTTGGTAGTTCCACTTCCTGTAATTGCACCACTTGGTATATCACTAGTTAAAGCCAAAGTACCTGTTGCAGAAGGAAGGGTATAGGTATATGTACCATTGGTAATTGTAGAGCCTAATTTTAATTGACCTGTTATATTTGATGTACCATTTACATACAATTTAAATCCTAAATCGGTAGAATTTCCACCTATGCTTACATTCTTGGTAGAACCAAAAACACGCATTGCCTCTACTCCATTAATACCAAATAAGATATTACTTGTTCCTTGTGAAGAAATAGCAAAATCACCTGCAACTGAATTGGTTACAAATTGATTTACACCTGTGGCTAAACCAAATTTTGCTTGGTAGGTAGCACCTGTTAATGCATCAGCTAAAGAAACTGAAGGAGCAGGTCCAGCTATTAATAATTGGTTATCAGCAGTGGCAGAATAAATATTAAATGCCCTAACCACTGTTGCACTCCCCACTGTTACACCACTACCATTATCAAATAATAAACTATTACCTATTGTTGTTCCACTACCTGTAAATTTAGCTACATAATTAAGTGTACCACTAAAGTAAGCATTGGTTCCACTAGTACCAGAAGTTCCACTTGTTCCTGATGTACCAGTGCTACCACTTGTTCCATTAACTCCGCTAGTTCCAGAAGTTCCTGTTGTACCAGAGGTGCCACTTGTAGCTGATGTACCACTAGAGCCTGATGTTCCTGTGGTTCCTGATGTACCACCTGTTCCATTGGTTCCACTTGTACCACTTGTTCCTGTTGTTCCAGAAGTTCCTGATGTTCCAGAAGTTCCAGAAGAACCACTAGTACCTGTTGTTCCAGAAGTTCCACTAGAACCACTAAGACCACTAGATCCACTTGTACCAGTGGTACCAGATGTTCCTGATGTACCACTAGTTCCATTTATACCAGAGCTACCTGATGTGCCATTAGTTCCATTTATACCACTAGTTCCTGAAGAACCCGATGTACCATTAATTCCACTACTGCCTGAAGATCCTGATGTACCATTAATTCCAGAAGTACCACTTGTTCCTGAACTACCTGATGTTCCTGTAGAACCAGAAGTTCCTGATGTTCCATTAATACCACTTGTACCAGAACTTCCAGTAGTTCCTGATGTTCCTGTTGTGCCACTAGTACCGCTTGTTCCACCTGTACCATTAGTACCAGATGTTCCTGATGTAGCTGAAGTTCCACTAGAACCAGATGTGCCAGTTGTACCACTAGTTCCACTTGTTGCAGAAGTTCCAGAGCTACCACTTGTTCCTGTTGTACCTGAAGATCCACTAGAACCTGTAGTTCCACTTGTACCTGATGTACCTCCTGTACCATTGGTAGCAGAAGTTCCACTAGATCCTGATGAACCACTTGTACCTGTTGTTCCACTTGTGCCTGTTGTTCCACTAGAACCACTCACCCCACTACTACCGCTAGTTCCTGTAGAGCCAGATGTACCACTTGAGCCACTAGTTCCACCAACACCAGAAGTACCAGAAGTACCACTAGTACCAGAAGGAGCTGTGAATGTTGTTTGTACATAAGAATAGTAAGAACCATCCTCTGTATAGAAAGTTATTGTGTGAGATTGATTAGAAGTATTGGTTGCCCATAATTCTATATATATTCTGTCTGTTGAAGCTAAACTTTGACCAGCAACAAATGTATCATAGAAAAATTGTTGTACAAGTGTACTATAAGCTATTGGAACTAAGTTTGTTGTTCCTAATAATGTACTTACTCCTCCAATTGTATATTTATATACCTTACCATATACATCAAAAGATGAATTACTATTTTGTATTGTAAAATGAGTAGTAAATCCCCAGTTACCTCCTGAAAGACTTGTTAATCCTGGTACACCGCCATCTGTGATATATGTATTTATAATACTAGATGCACCACTTGCAATAGTTGAAGTAACAGTTTGAGTTGTTGTACTTGTTGGTGTTGGTGATAATTGTCTATCTGTATTTACTGCAGGACTTGCTGCAACTGATTGGTTAATCCAATATACTTGACCTCCAGATACACCATTGATACCTGAAGTACCTGCTGTTCCGCTTGTACCACTAGTGCCTGTTGTTCCACTTGAACCAGAGGTTCCTGTAGTACCACTGCTACCACTAGTTCCTGTTGAACCACTAGTACCTGATGTAGCACTTGTTCCTGATGTACCAGCAGTACCACTTGTACCACCTGTTCCATCAGTTCCACTTGTTCCAGAGCTACCACTTGTTCCTGTTGAGCCTGATGTTCCTGTTGTACCACTTGTACCTGAGCTTCCACTAGTTCCACTTGAGCCACTAGTTCCTGTTGTTCCACTAGAACCACTAGAGCCTGTTGTACCTGATGTGCCAGAAGTTCCTCCTGTACCATCGGTTCCACTTGTTCCACTAGTTGCACTTGTTCCACTAGATCCACTTGTACCTGTAGTTCCACTTGTACCTGTAGTTCCAGAGCTACCACTAGTTCCGCTTGTTCCAGATGTACCACCTGTACCATTGGTACCACTTGTTCCAGATGTACCAGTGGTGCCACTAGTTCCACTAGAGCCAGATGTTCCACTAGTACCTCCTGTACCATTAGTACCTGAACTACCACTAGAACCACTAGTTCCAGTGGTTCCTGAACTACCACTAGTTCCTGTTGTACCTGATGTACCACCAGTTCCGTTTGTACCACTAGTACCACTTGTTCCACTAGATCCTGATGTGCCACTAGATCCTGATGTTCCACTAGAGCCACTAGTACCAGTTGTACCAGAGGTTCCTCCTGTTCCATCAGTACCTGATGTACCTGATGTACCTGTTGTTCCTGCTGTTCCACTTGATCCTGAAGTTCCACTACTACCACTAGTACCTGTAGTACCTGAGCTTCCACTAGTACCAGATGTTCCTGATGTACCTGTAGTACCAGAAGTTCCTGAAGAACCTGATGTACCAGAGCTTCCACTTGTACCTGTAGTTCCTGATGTGCCAGTAGTTCCACTAGTTCCAGATGAACCAGTAGTTCCACTAGTTCCTGATGAACCTGAAGTACCTGAGCTACCTGTTGTACCACTTGTACCATCTGTACCACTAGTACCGCTAGAACCACTAGAGCCACTAGTTCCACTTGTTGCACTTGTACCACTGCTTCCACTAGTTCCTGTAGTTCCAGAAGAACCACTAGTTCCTGATGTACCAGATGTACCAGACGTACCACTAGTTCCTGCTGGGATAACCCAACTTCTATTAGCTGCTAAGTTTTGTGTAACACCATTAATTGTTAATGTTCTAGTTGTTGGAACAGGAGTATATCCTAATGCAGATATAATATCTAAACTGCCTACAGGAGTAGCTGATGTAACTAATCCTTTAGCATTCACTGAGAATTTTAAGAATGTATTACCACCATATATATTACTATTAACATTTGCTAATGTTAGTGTTGTAGGAGAACCTGTTACACCTATTCCTGTTACATCACCCACAAATATAAGTATACCTGAAGGAACTGTTATAGTTACAGGAGTGATGTTTGTTACAAGTCCTTTTGTATTCACTGTTACTATAGGAACTTGTGTTGCTGTTCCATAAGTACCAGGATTAGGATTTACACTAGCTAGTGTGAATACACTAGAACCAGGACCTGTGGCTGTACCATCTCCTGTTAGAGCTGATATATAATTACCAGAAGGTTGATATGGACCAGGATCAAGACTACCATCTCCTTTTACAAAATCAGAAGATGTACCACCTGTTGTTATTAATGCACCAGACTCAATAGAATCTGTAATCTTAAATGTATAACCACCACTAAGAATCACTGTGTTCTGTATCAAGGTTCCACCTAGTTGTACAGGTAATCCTGGACCAGTTTGTATTATACCATTTTGAAATATATATCCAATGGCAGCATCACCAAACTTAGCATCTATTTTTTGTAGAGCAGTTTGGACACTATCATTTGTATTGATACCTGTATATACTAAGTTAGCACCTTCATAAAATACGCAGGTAGCATTTAGTATCACTGGACATGGTTCAACGGAGCAATTAATTTCCATATATATTAAATAATCAAAATGTATAAATAATTAACACACAGCTATGTGGTATGCAAAATAGGTGTACATCCTAACAATATACACCTATATACGCAAAAGTAACGAATTTAATTTAGTTTCAATGTATTATATAAAACTATGCTACATAATATAGCATTAGTCTAGCTTTTATTACCTATTAAATCCAGACTGAGATTGTGGTTGAATACCCATCACTTTAGCTACATCAGGAACAGCCATTGTTAAATATGGTTGCATTTGGTTAACTCCTGGAATCTCATTCATAAAATATTTAATAAAATGTATATCTTTCATATCTTCTGAACTTTTTCCATGAATTAATCCCCAATTATATTTCATAAAATTAGCTAATAGCTTTTCAAAATCTGTAACTAATTTAAATGTAGGAAATATCCCTGTACTAATTAACCCACTAATACTGGATGGATCATAGAAATATGTAAGCTCATCTCTAAACTTATCAGCTGCTTTTAACATAAACTTATAGCTATTTCTAATTTGTGCATCCTGATTTTTATCTGGCTCATTAGCTTTAAGTCCTAAGAAGATTCCAAGAAACGTAAGACTAGCTAATACATCAAATATAGATCCTCTTAAGTTTCTGTGATATAAGTTCATGAATTCATCTTCAGTCATATTAAACTTTCTTCCTGTTTGTTTTTCATAGTCTTCTTTCTTCTTTTCATAATCTTCTTTCATTCTTTTAAATCCTTCTTCTGTAACAGTTCCTGATAGTAATCCTTTTAAGTTACCTAATGTATAAAAATTTCTTTTAGTAACTTCATTAGCAAATGTTCTCATTCTACCAAACTCCCAAGCTTGAGATGCTGAGTTATATTTAAGATCACCAAATCTTACATCAACCATTCGTGGAATCCATCCTTTAAACATCGCTGCAGAATCTGTTAAAATCATAGCATTTAGCATTCTTTTTTGAGACTCTGTCATAGTACCTAATGCATCTGTATTAATTTGCTGTATTTGTGTTCTTAACTTAATAATATTATCAGAAGATCTTTCTATACCAGGAATAACAAATTGATTGTTGATTATTTCTCCAAGTTTTAATATACCAAATTCTTTATTAAGTCTATCCACTTCATTATCAAAAGCTTCTCTTCTATTTAATTGTTCTGATTGAGAACCAATAAACATATTTTTAAACTCAGGAAGTGTTCTTACATACTCTCTAGTATTAAAAACTACACTATCTTTAATTATTGTATTATTAATAAAACTTAAAAAATTTGTAAACTGAACACTTTTTTCAGATTTAGACATAAGCCCCATCATAAAATGGTTTATTTTATCTCCATCTAATTTATTTAAAGAAAGCTCTCTAGCATATTCTGCTGTATAGTTTTCTGAATAAGGAAGAAAATAATCTAGTGCTTTAAGTATCTTTTCTCTATTTTCAAAACTAATTCCAAATAATTTACCAGCAGTTATTATTTGATATTTCATATGATCTGCTCTAGTAAAATATTTCTCAGAGTTAATCATAGATTGGAATGTACCTCCTAATAGGTTAGACATAGGTGATAAAATACTAATACCTAATGTTTTAAGTCTAAAATAATTATTTAAAGCATGTACAGTTTGATTAAGACTAATTTGCCCTTCTGGAAATATATTAATTCCTAAAGCTTTATTAACATTTTGGCCCCAGTCACCGATCTTTCCTAATAAAGCATCAAAGTTAGCAGTGCCTAAATATCTTTGATTATATAATACTATCTTAATCATGGCTTTTAATAAATCAGAGTTACTAGTGTTATCTCCTTCAATGATATCTAACTTGCCATTTTTTATTCTTGATCTACCAAACCATGATGTATTAATAGAATCTTTATTCTCTTCTATATCTGAAAGTAATAATGCTTGTCCTTCAATATCCTGCATGAATTTAAATCTAATTGCTGCAGCATTATATAATGCCATTATTTTAAATATGTCTTCACTTGCAGCTTTTCCTTTAACTTCTTTAGTAAAATATATAGGGATTCTATTAATTTCTTTTCCAGAACGTGGATCATAATTACTGAACCCTGCTTCATCACTATCTATAGATATATGCTGTAATAAGTTTTCTGCCATCTTTAAATCTCCACCAGCAGCTAAAGTTTCAACAATACCCATAGGTATCCATGGTAGAAATGTTCTAGCAGCATCTTGTTTACTTAAATACCCTATAGATGCATTATATTTATTTCTTTCTATTATGTAATCATATAATCTTTTAGCTGGTTCATATCCAGGACTATTTAATTTTTTAAACTCTGGAGACTCCCACTTATCTCTTATAGGATTTTGTTTAACTTGATAATATTGTAACCAACCAGCTCCTTTTTCAGAACTATCCCATTCTCTACGTTTAGCATCTAATTTTCTATTAAGTTCATCTTCAGATAGACCTTCTGCATTACCTCTATTAGTAACACTTTCAAGTTCTTTATCAAGTCTTTCTTGCAATAAAGCTTTTGTAGCATCAATATCTACATTGTCTCTAATCCATTTAATATCACCTTCTTCTATTTTAGTTTTTAATTGCTCATAGAATTCAGGGTTATATTCATCAATAAGTTCATGTTTATCTTTTTTCTTAATTGGATCAAGAATATTCTTTCTTGTAAGTCCTTTAGAAGTAGCCATTGGAAGATATTCCTTACTAATACTTTTTAATTGTTCTGCTTGATTAAAAATTTCTTGAGCAGCTAATGCTAAGGTTCTATTTTCTTTAGCAAAAAATACTTGTATTCCTCTAGTTTGAATTAATGGGATTGAGTTAAATAACCATGCCATTCCTCTAACTATTTTATCAGCTTTTGCTAATTCATCAAATCCTTCTCTTGCAGCTAAGAAGTTTTCACCAAACTTTATTTGAGTTTCTTTAAGACTTTCCATTAGATCAGCTGCCTCAAACACTGTATCTCTAAGTCTTGTTTTAAGTTCTTTTTGATCTTTATCAAGATCATTTTCAAATAATTCTGCTAATGCTGTATTTAATGTTAAATAAGGATTTAAAGAAGCTTGATGATTTCTTAATTCATCAGAAAATGAACTCATAACTTCATCACTATATATAAATGGATCTGTTCCTTCCCAATTAGTTTTATAATTATTTATTGTTTTCTTGATATAATACATTAATATATCAGCCTGCTTTAATAATGGTTTAATATCTTGCTGCATTTGTAATTTTCTTATAGCAGAAAAAGCAGCATTCATTTGCTCAGCCTTCTCAGACTTAGCAGTAAAACCTATTGCAGGTTGATTAGCCATTGCCTTATAATCAGCATTTAATGATTTTAATAATCTATCTATACGATCTTTACCAGTAGATTGAGATTCAATGCCTACAGGTATTAAATAATCTAGAGCAATGTTTTTAATATTAACATCTCCTATTTCTATACTTAAAAGTCTAGGAAGAATATTTTTAGCTTTATTAACACTACTATAATTAGCTCTAATAGGAATCATCATAGCTTGTTCAAATCTATTTGGATTAATTCCGTATGCTTTTACAAGTGTATTCTTAATAAGATCCATTTGCTCATTCCAAGCACCAATTTTATACCATTGAACATCTTGATATTTATCAGTGTTTAATTTCATAAACTTCCAGTCAAGAAGAATAATATTACCATTACTTTTAATTGCCATAAAGTCTACAGTGCTTGCAAGACCTGCTCTTCCATATTTAGGATTGATGATCATCACCTCACTTAAGAATCTAGTCTTTCTATCCTCATTAAGTGATTTAATTCTATCTCGCATATTGTCTTTTAACATAGTATATATCCCTCTATCTATTTCATCTAAGTTGGATATATAATCACTATCATCTCCTTCTATTTCTCTAACATAACCATCTTTATCAGTGAATACATTTTTTACTAAACTATCTTGAACAGCATGCCAAGTGGTTCCTGTTTCTGCATATATAGAGTTGATAGCTTCTGCAAATTCTTCATCTGTTCCACCTTTTCTACCTCTAAATACATCATTATAATATTCTTTTATGACATCACTTGTTCTAAGACCTACATCTTTTCCATTATATGTATAAGGAGTTTTTTTAGTATTATCTGGAGGAGTCATTTTACTTTCCTCCTCTTTTATAAGATCAAATGTATCTGTTTGTGAATCTCCTGTTTTCTTTTGTTCAAATGTTCTTCCTGCCTCTTCTCTAATATCAGCAGCTGTACCTATATCTTTTCCAGTAATAATATCCATAGCAGCTTTATCAAATCCATTTTTAGCAAATAAGCCTTTAATGAAATTAATAATTTTTTGCCACCATGTTTCTGTTTTAGCTAAGTTCTCAGGTTTTTCTGTAGATCCTTCATTTTTATCAATAATATGTTCAATTAAAACTTTAGCAATAGCTTCTTCTTTAAGTTTTAATACATCTGGTTTACCATTAAGTTGATAGTTAGGATCTGTTCCATAATTCTCATACACCCTATTAAGCATATCATAACTATTAATTTCTTTTAATAGTTGTTTATAAAGCTGAGGATTAGTTTGTTTAATGATAGCTACAACAAAGTGCATACCTTCTTCACCAAGAGATTTAGCCTCAGCTCCTTGAATCACTTCTACTAATCTTTGTGTTAGTCTAGCTATACCATTAGCATTTTGTTTTACACCATTGTTATAAATCTTTTCAACTTCTTTAATATCAACACCTAATCTAGTAAGTAGGTCTTTAACTAAATTAACTGTTTCTGGAGAAGCTAAAGAACTTTCAGTTCCTGGTTTTTGTAACATACTATCTCCTTCACTATTTACACCAAAGCTTGTATTATTTTCTAAATCAAGTCTATCCTTTTTAGGCATAACTTCATCAAGACTATCTAAAGCTTGTTTATATTCAGCTTCTCCAGCAGCATTTAATAATGCTAATTGTTCTTTTGTAGGAGCTGCTATAACTCCTACACCATCTGAATATTGTTTTGGATAAAATATCTTACCTAATACAAGATCTGTATTAATATCTTTGTTTAGTTTTTTAGCTACAGATTCTGCCACTCTATAATAATTAGAAGGATTTACTCTTGCTTTATATGATGTAAGAACTTCTATAAAGTCTTTTCCATCAAATCTTAAATAAGATTTATCCTCTACATATTTTCTAATAGCATTTTGTATACCGTCTTGACAACCTATCATTGATTAACATTTAAAGTCTTTAGTATTTAAACCTGTCTCATTTTCTATTTGCAAAGTTATATCATTTTCTTCAGGAACAATAGAATTTATCTTGCTTTCTATATCAGCATTTTTGATTCTAATATTACTAGCTGAAGGTAGAACAACTAAGTCTTTAGCACTTCTTGTAATAGCTGTGTAATACCATCTAGCAGGATTCCAACCTGGAGCATTATAGTTTTGGTTTACAAACACCTTATCCCATTGAGAACCTTGAGATTTATGAGCTGTTACAGCATATCCATATGTAGAGATTACAATTGCTGGAGAAAGTTTAGCTCCTTTTTTGGTATGAATAATATCACTATCATTATCTAGATTACTAAATAATTGTGGATTAGAATTACGAATAGCTGTTAATATTTGAGAGTGATATAAACTAGGTTTATCTAATGCAGGAAAATGCATCACCTTTCTCTCTTTACCATCTTCTCCAACAATATGTACTAAATACATATTGTATGTAGATTCTTTACCATTAAAGTCAAATGTTAATACATGTTTTTCAGGTTCACCTCTCATCTCAACTGCTTTAAATATCTCTGAGTTAGGGATATCAGAAGAGTTAGCTACAGCAATTAATGTTTCTCCATCATTTAATATTTTTCTATCTGGTCCAAATTTCTCCATTCTAGCAGCATCATTCATTATAAGTCTTTCATTGTTTGTTGCAACAATAGCTACAGCATTTTCATTATTCTTAATAGCTTCTCTAAACTCTTTTATGAACTCACCTCTAGATTTACTAACTTTAAAATCATCCATAGATTGTTCAGGAATATATCCTTTATTATCAGTTCTAACTAATGTAGCCACTTTTAATATATTACTATCTAAAGATTGTCTTTTTACTTCAGTAAGTTGAGATTGTGAGTTTATCACTTGAGGAACTCCTCCTGTAAATAATTTAGAATCATCTCCTACAGGTTCTAATTGAAAGCTATCACCCATAAATACAATAATATTATTGTTTTTACTATTAGTAATAAGATCTGCCATCACATCCTTAGATATCATAGAAGACTCATCTACTAGTATAACACTATTCTTTAAGTTAGTCTTAGGTATCCATTCTCCTGTATTAGAATCAGGCTCTCCATAAATTGCTTTATGAATAGTTTGTGCATCTGTTCTAACTCCTGTAGCTTTAAGTTTGTCATTTAACACCTTAGCAGCTTTATTTGTAGGAGCTAATATATGTACTTGTCTACCATTTTCTTGAGCATAGTTAGCTATATTTTCAGCAATAGTTGTCTTACCTGTACCAGCATATCCAGCTAATAAATAATACCCTTGCTCATTCTTATCAATTAAAGCTCCCACTTGATTCAAAGCTTTAATTTGTCCTGGTGTGTAATCAATAGGATTTTGTCTAGCCTCAAGAATAGTTCTTGTAGGTTGAGCTTTCTCAATTGGCTTTTCTTTAACTGGTTGAGTTTCAATAGGTTTTTCTTGTATTACAATTTGTTTATTAACATCTTTTATAGCTAATTCTATAGAAACAGCACCTGGATCAGCTTTAAATGATAAAGCATTTCTCACTTGCTCATCTGTAAGTTCTTCTTTCACTTGTATTGTACCAGTATTAAATGGAGAAGGTTTGAAACTGTCATAGTATTCATGTACTAAGTTACCGTCACCATATACATTAATTAGCTTATATACATGTATCTTATCTCCATCCTCATATACATAGAATGGTGAACCATCTGCATTTGTAACTCTTTGATAGTTATATAAGTCTTTAAAAGAAGTGTCTCCTTTCTCTTTCATAAGTCTTAATTGGTTCTTACTGATAGGCTTACCTGTTTGAACATCAATTATTTCTCCTGTAGGTTTACCTCCTCTAGTTACTTCTAATCCTCTAGCAAATTGAACATAGTCAGATTTAGTTCCCTGGTAATTATACTTCTCATTAAGTTTAAGAATTTTTCTATCTGTAGAAGCAATGTTATATGTTTCTATTGTAGGAAAATGTTGTATAGAATAATAAATTGTAGGAATACTATTAGGGTCCCAAGAAGGACCACTCCATGAACCCACTTTAAATTTGGGCTCTATTCTAGTAAATACACTTTTATCTTTAAAATTGTTTCTTTGGAACCAACCTTTAGTAAAGTTTTCTAATTCTTTATCAACATGTAAACCAGTAACAATAGGTGTAATAGACTTACTAAAATCTTCTACAGGGATGATGTTACTAATAGATATTGGAGACTTGTACATACCTTGAAGAATAGCCACCTTTACTAAATTATTATATAATTCATTAGTTCCGACATTATCTCTAAGTTCTCTCATATATCCAGTGAAGATATCCTCTGTAGCTGCATCATTTCTTAAATTAATTTTTAATGTAACAGACCTTGGACCACCTTCTCTAATAGCAGGTGTAGATTCTAGCACTTTTAATATCTCCATATCAGGATATTCTTCTTTAGCTTTAGCTAATTGAGAAGCAATTGATGTTTGTGTGTCAGCAATAAGAGGTTTAATACTATCACTAATATCACTTTTAATTTGAATGATGTAGTCTAAGAAAGACATTTTAATCTTGTTTCCAATAGTATTAAAGTCATTAGCTCCTAAATACTTATTCTTCATGTATGGATCTAACACTTGGTTAGTAATGTTTCTAAAGTCTCTACCTTCAAGTTTTAATATTTCACCAATAGCATTTATACCTTTATCAAGAAATTTAGATTGTTCTCCTAAGAATGTATTGTCTAATAACTCTTGAACACCACCAAATATATTGTTACTTAATGCTCTTTCTGTTCTATATTGCTTCTTGCTTAAAGCTTCTCCATTACCAAATTTAGCTGTGTCATATGTAAGAGCTTGGTTAATGTCAGACATATATTCAGACATCTTAGCATATTTCAAGAACTCATTTAATATTAAATGCTGTTCAGCATTTTCTTTAGAAGTGAGTCCTTCTCTATTATATTTTCTAATATTCTCTTCAAGTTTATCAATATTCAATGTATCTGCAGATATTATTGCACTTTCAGTGGTTATAAATCTACTAAAAGCATCATCAATATCAAATTGATTAAATAATGAAGAAGCACCACGATTATCTAATCTAGTTAAAAAATCTTTAACAATTGGTTGTTTCATTAATAAAAGTCCTGTTTCACCAGTACCCATTCTTTCTAAGAACATTGCAATTGTAGGAGCAAGATTACTATTAATAATCTTAAGAATAAATGGATCTTTAACTACATCTACTACAGCAGATCCATGTCCACTTAATCTTGTAGATATATTAGTTGAACCATCAGCTGTTGTAACTCCAGAAAGAGTTGCATATGTTACACCATTAATTTCTATTTTATTATGAGGAATATTAATCTTACCATCTCCAAGATATTTAAGATCTGCAGGATCAATATTATCAAATCTAGTAGGATCTAAAATTATATTACCTTTTTGAGCAACAGAATGAGCAGCAATGTTTGAAGCAACAATACCTATCCAAGCTTTAGCCATAGCAAAAGCATGTCTTTGTTCTGTAAGATAGGTACCATTAATCATTCTATTCTTAATATCTTCATCTTTATTATTTTCAAGATCATTTATTTCATCAGCAAACTTAGCTAATCCAGCATCATCTACAGGAGTCATTCTTTGCTCATAAACTTCTGGAAGATTAATCATTTTTTCTAAATGATCATAGTATTCATTTTCTAATGCAGCTCTATAATGGTCATTGATATAATCTGCTTTTAATTTAGCTTGTGCATCAATATCACCTAATTTTTCAAGTGAAGTCATTATATCATTTTCAAGCTGACTTAAAGTTTCAGGATTAAATTGATCTAATATATTAGCATATTTTTCTACTAATCCTTTTGGATCTTCAAGATCATAAGATAGGATTTGAGCAGCTTCTAATAATTCAGCTTTTTTAAACTTCTTAACCTCTATAATATCATCCCAATTTTTAGCAAAGAAAGCTCTTGTAGCTTCTTCAGATCCTTGATATCTAACAAGTTTTAAATCATTATTTTTATCAATGTATACATTCTTTAAATAAGTAGTAAGTTTATCTACGTCAAAATCAGAACCTGCTTTAACTGTAATTTCAGAAGGTACCACTACAGTTTTACCCATAGCTTGTGGTAAGAACTTTGCAACTCTTATAGAATCTATAGAGTTCATTCCTGTACAAGGAATACGGAAAGCTATACCACTAAGAATCTCTTTTCCTTCTGTTGTAGTGTTTAAATAGTTAAGAACTTTCTCATCAGTATCAAATCTCTTATTATTTTTTATCTTTTCACCAAACCAATGAGGAAGCATCACTTCCATATATGGATCTTCTTTGGTAGGGAAATGAAGAGTGTCATCTGTTAATACTTTCTTACCATTTATTTCTACTACTCTTCTACCCTTACTAGCATCTTCCCACATAGTTACAGGAGCCTGTACATATGCATCACCACTTGTTTTAGCATGGTTGATAGACTTATCTAACATTGAATAGATGATGTCCTTAATCTTCTTATATGAGAATGTAGCTTCAAATGGAATAATGAAGTTACCATTATCATCTAATGTAATAGCATCTTTTACATTCTCTGAAACAGCAGTTCTAAGAATTTCATGATTTAAAGAATCAGCTAATGCTTGTCTATTAATTACATTAAAATTTTCATCTATTCCAAGTTTATTTAATAAGTTCTCATATCCATTTTGATTAAGAGCATTTTTAATTCTTACACCACGATCATATTCAGCTTGAATAATTGCTGCTCTTTTTACATCTGTTGTAACTGGTTTACCATTAGCAAATAAGTCTAAGTTAATAATTTTAGGAACCTGTACAGAAGAGGTAACTTTTCCTCCTTTAGCATCATAATTATTTTCCACTTGAATACCATATATACTCCAAGGAACATTTACAATAGTGTCATCAGCAAATGGTGCAGTGTTAAATTTACCATCAACATATAATTCATGAATTCCTTCAATACCTAACTTTCTACCACTCTTAGCAATAATATAATCTTTATTACCTTCTTGTAACATCTTAATATATAAATCTGCTAATACAGTGTTATCTTTCTCTACATCTTTATAATATAAAGGCATTTGAGAATCTTTATCTAATATAAGATCAATTCTATCACTACCATACTTATTACCTCTAACAATAGGTTTTAATACCTCTCTAATAAATTTAGGTTCTGGTGTAGCAAGCAATGCTTCATCATGAGCTTTTAAAGCATCATTATCTCCATAGGTCCACTCAACATCTTTTCTTATATTAAGAGCTCTTCTTGTATAAGCCATATTCCATTGGAAGTTAGCTTCAGCATCAGGACCCCAATCAGCATTTCTAAGTTTAACTTGTCTATATGCTCTATCAATCAATATAGAAGAAGCATCATTCTCTGTAGATTTACCCATCACTCTACCAATAACATCTACATCATTAGTAGTAACAGTGCTCATATAATCTTTGAACTCATCATATCCTGGAGTACCTTTCTCTATTATAATTCTACCTTCTTGACCAAATAATCCAGTTTTATTATATTCTATATTATGCCAGTTGTTAAATGCATCACTATTGAATGTTGTTGCAGCAGGAGAATCAAAAGATTTCACACGCTTAGTTTGGTCAAAAATAGTTTTACCATTCTCAACTTTCACTTTAAATTGATAAGGATCACCAAATAATATTTTATGAAATTCAATATTTGCTATAGTTTTATTTGTATCAATAAATTTAACTAAATCATTAACATCTTGTTCACTTAACATAAGTTTATTAATACCAGCCTCTTCAGCAAACTTATTTGTTAATCCTTTAAATGTATAAAAAACTTCATCAGATCCTTCTTTTTTAGTTGGAGCTAATTTGATTTGGTCATTCTTTATTAAAGCATTTTTAAGTATATTTGCAGAATTATCTAAGTATTTAATAATACTAGTGTTAATCTTAGAAATATTATCTGTAATATATTTACTAATTTCATCATAGCTTTTATTTGCAATAATCATATTATTTATTGCTTCTAATTGATCATTAGCATTACCTTCTTTATCAGAAAGAACATCCTTAAAGAATCTTAGTTCTTTAGCTTTCTTACCAACGTTAGCAAGTTTTTGTCTATTTTTATAATCTAATGCTAGAGCAACATCATCTAATAAATAACCTTTAAAAATATTATGAATATCGCTTTCAATACCTCCTTGTACATCTTTAAATGGAACATTGATACCTAAATTCTTTTGCCATTCAGAAGCACTATCTCCTGGATTAAGAACATAAAATGAACCATTTACATTTTGATTAATTTCTGCAGCAAGTCTTTTACCAAGAGAAAGTTTAGTAACTCCTCTACCTTTATCTTTCACTTCATCTAAATCACCACTGATTAATCCCACTTGTAATTCTTTTCCTGGAATTTTAACACCATCTTTATCAAAGAATTGTCCTCCTTTTTGAAGAGTTAGAGAGTGTGTACAGAATACATCATTAAGTTCTGGTCTATTTTGTTTAAGTTCAGTTAATGTATTAGATTCATTAAACCTATTTGCAAATAAAGATAGAGCATTATTTTGTGAGTTAGCTTGTCTTGTTTTACCATCTACACCTGTATATATACCATCTTGTAATGGATTAGTTGACTTAACTACAACCTCAGCTATAGTTGCAAATCTACCTTTAACATCTAATGTACCATCGGTAAGACTTACTAAATCTTTCTTTTCTTTTAAATATTCATGTATTAAGCTAGCTTGAATAGCTACCTCTTCTTGATCTTTATCACTAAACTTAGCAAACATCTCTGGTGTAACATTAACTCCTAATTGGTTTAAGAAGTTTAACTTAGCAATATCATTTCCTATTGGGGTATTCTTAAATACCTCAGGATCAGTACCATATGTTTTAGTCTCAGAATCAAACTTGATAAGAGAACCTGGTTGTTTAGCAAGGTCTCTCATATTCTGTAACCATCCTTTTTGAACACCCTTAGCTGCTGTATATAAGTTAGCTGCCCCCAAATAAACTTCATTACCATTAGTATATTGAGCTACCACATTTGGTCTCATTTTACTAAAGGTTTGATAGAAGTCAACAAAGTATCTCCAATCAGCTGGAGTTGATAAATTATCTTGACTGAATGTAAAACCATTAGGATCACCACCAATATCTTTAAACACTCTAACATAATTAGGATCATTCTTAGCAAGTTCTCCTAATTTCTTTACAATTAAATCTACATCACTTGTATTGGATAATTTATCCATGATTGTAGAGAATGATTGAACATATGGTAGGATTTTATATCCATCAATACTAGACATTTGTCTTTCAGGAAGCTTTCCTAATGTAGCTTTATTAGAAACCATAGGAAGCATTAATCCAATCTTAATAGCAGGAGAAGCATCATTTCTACCCATACTAAATGGATCTCTATCATATTCTCTAGTATTAGCATCTTCAGCATTTAAATCAGCTATACCCTCTTCATTAAACTTCAAACCTAGAGATGTTCTTAAAGACTCTTTAGTCTTTTGAACAAGATCAACCCAAGCTTTATCACTTAGTCTTTCTCTTTTTCCCTCTATAATATAAGCAGCTTCTATTTGTCTAAATAGTTCATTGCTTGTCATTTTAGCAGGATTATATATAGATTCTTTATTCTCATTGAATAAGAAGTTTCTAGCTCTAAGAGTCATATCTTGAACAAACTCATGTGTTTGCTTAGGAGTGATTCCTTCAACAGGACTATATAATGGTTCTAGGTCTTTTACACTTTCTGAAAGTTTAGCTTTTTTAAATTTACCTGTATCTATATCCTTAAACAATTGTTCCACTAAAGAACGTTTAGTTCCAAATGATTTAAACCATTCAATAATATTTTTAAAGAAATCAAGCACTCTTTGACTAATACTTTTGGCAGCCATCTTACCTTTTCTAAACTCACCAAAATCATCAGCTAATCTTTCTTCAAATTGTTTATCTGTAGCATCAGAATATTTTATACTCTTACCTGTAGCTCTATCTGTAAATGAACCTATTTTTTGTTTAAATTCTTCTTTAAGAGCTTGTCTTTGTTCTTCAGACAAGAAACCATTAAATATACCATGAAATAATTCATGATATTCAGTTCCTTTTGTAGCACCTTTATAAAACTTAGCTACACCATCTTGAAATACACCAAATGCTTTTTCACCATCATGTGTAGTGATAATGTTTTCTAATATCTCATAAGGAATATTAGGAACATTTTCAGCATGCCATCTTTTTAATAAAGTAATTTCTGCTTCACTAATTTGAGATTGGTCTGTATCAACACCTATTAATTTATAATCATCTTTAGGAGCTGTACCCTTAAACTTATTAGGATCTAATTCATTTTTAGGTGCTTCAGGAGTTTTAACTTCTGGAGCTGGTTCAGCTTTAGGTTTATTAGCAAGTGCTTCTAACTTATTTACAATAGCATCTCTTGCAGCTAAGAATCTAGCATCTGTATCATCAAATGAAACATTACCATCTTTATCTACAACAAAATCCACTTCACCAAATCCAGGAATATTATATGTATTTGGTGTTTCATTATTATATGTATATTTAGAAACAGGAGCAGACTTATCAGCAGCAATTTCTTTATCTACAAATTGTTTAATGGCACCATTAGCTTGTTTAACTAATTCATTTTTATTTTGTTGTTTCTCATTAGGAGCTTCTACTACTTTTTTAATAGGAGCTTCTACTTTAAATGGAAGATTTGTAGGAATGATTGTACTATATCTCTGTTTGAAGTTACTTGGAGCATCAGCTGTTCTTTTAGCAATACTAGTTTTTAATGGAATATCTGAGTCAGGTCTAGCTGATCCATCAGGATATTTAGAAGATAATAAATAAGTTTGATAGTTATCCCAAACATTACTTGTTAATTCACCATTCTTTATATAGAACTCTCTAAACTTATTATTAAAGTTTTTTTCTAAGCTAACACTATTAATGTTAGTGTAAAGATTAGAAAGCTTTTCTTTAATCTCCTTCTCGTTGTTAGCTACATCTGATATATCAAAACTATTTTTTCCTATATAAAGAGTCATAGTTTTCTCATCAATAGAAACTTGATTATCTTTTCTATCTTTATCACCTCTCTTATAGAATACAACATTCTGTAAGAACTCTAACTCTGGAGCCACCTTACTAAATGTCTTCATGTTATCAGAAACCTTCTTGAAGATCTCAAAGATAGCATCCACTCTAGCAGGAGTAAGCTTACCATTATTTAAAGGAACTAATGTATCTCCATATTTGAATACAGGTCTTCCTTTAGGAATCTTAACGCTTTGTCCTTTAAATTGAACTCTACCATCTTTAGATATAGTGATCAATCCTTTCTGTGTAGCAATTAACTTCTCAGCAGTTTTTTCATCTGCAGGAAGTAATGTTTCTGTTACATTATTTCTTTGTTTACCATTCTCTAATTCTATACCAATACCATTAGAAACATCAAAATCAGAATATATAGGAGATGCACTTTTATCTGGAAAAATTGTTTTTCTAAGACCAATATATTGTTGTTGAGCTATTGCAGCTTCTGCAGCTTGGTCATTTCTATGTAGATTGTATTCTTTATTTTTATCATCAAGACCTTTAAGTTTTGTAGTGGGCATAGTTTGAAATACCACCTTATCTAAATCTACAGGCTCACCCACCTTACCAATCTTCTGACCAGCTTTATCTATATAATAACCATCTTTAGTTACCCACACTTGTGCTAAGAATCCACTTTGTAAATCTGTTACTTTCTTTTCATCAAAGTTTTCTCCATAAGAAAGCTTAGCAAGTCCATCAAGACCTAATGCTGCTTCATTACCATAGTGAACTAATATAGCTTGTAAGTCTGCTCTGTTAGGGAGATTAGAAGCATTGTTTAAAAACTCTCTAGAACGTACAATATGAGGAGATGATTTAGAAGTATCACTCCAATCTTCAGATTCTGTTTTGGTTGATAAGAATAGAATAGGAGCATCCTTCTTTCTATCTTCAAAGCTAGACTGTTGAATCATTGTTTTAATATCCTCTTCATCACTACCTGTAGCAATATCTCCTGAATTCTTTTCTAACTCATCTTGTATCTTACCAACTTCAGCAGCATATTTAATAAGCTTCTCTTGTCTAGATTCAACCTTCTCATATCCACCAAAAGCCTCAGCAGGAATATTTTGAATATCTCCATTAATATCTTCCACCTTAATTGTACCATCTTCATTAAACCCAATTATCTTCACTGTAGCAAGATCTGCATAATCTTGCTTTATTTCATTCACTTTAGCTTGAGCTTTCTCTTTTGATTTATGAAAAGTAGTTGCACCATTAGGAATACTAACTTGCCATCTATCTTCATCTATTTTAGTAATTTTAGGCTCATTGAACTTCTCTGTAGAATATTGTCTACCTACTTCAAATGATTCAATATTGCCTTCTTTATTAGTAAACTTAGGACCTTCTGGTGTTTCATTAAGTCCTCCTGCTGGTGGAGGTGTAGGTTCTGTTGATGTTTGTTTAAAGTCTTTGGGATTAAATCTCATATCACTATTCATCTTTTCAGCAAGATCAAAGAACTTTTCAAATCCTTCTGAGCTTGTAAGAGCATCAACAGCAAGACTTGCTTTCTTTTTTTGAATAGCTAATTTATTAAGATCGTTACCATATTCATATAAATCATGAGCATGTTCAAATCCTACAACATTATCTTTTGTTCCATCTTGATTATTTAACTCAAAGTTTAATATATCATGGAATGTTTTAGCATCTAAATTTTTATTACTTAGTGCAAGATTTATCTTTTCAGAATTGGTACGTAATGTTTTAACTTCATCTTTAATAGCTTGTTTTTCAGATGCAGTCATATCATCAGTGATAGTACCATTTAAAGCTTTAGCTCTTTCTTCATAAGATTGAGCTATATTTTTAAGAGAATCTGGATTTACTAAACTAGCAACTAAATTATTATTTAAGTCTGGATGAATATTATATAGATTTTTCTGAATACTAGTTATTCTACTATTTACATCTCCACTAATACTACTATAGTAAGTTAGGTTTGTTTTCCATTTTTCAAAGTTATTAAAGTCTTGATTAGATTTTTTCTTTTCTTCTGTATCAGCTTTTACAAATCTTTCATATGGATTTTTAAATGTACCAGAAATAGCATCATATGTTTTCTTTAATTCATTTGCATGATCTATAAGTGTATTTACATATTCTCCTACAGTTGTTTTATTAGAATCAGTAAAATCTACACCAAAGTATTTTTCAAATTCTTCTTTAGGAAGATCTTTAAGCATTTTTAATTGCTCAATGGTATAATCATGCATTCCTGCGTTAAGACGTGAGTTTACAAGATTAAAAAATTCATCATGCTGTAAATTTTTATATTTAAATATATTATTAGTCTTAGCAGCATCCTGCATTTCTTTTGCATTATTGACAGAATTTAATGTATCATTATATCTATCTCCTAATATACTAGTAACCTTATGTTCATTAACTATATTAATAGCTTCTTGAAGTCTTTGTTCTTTTGACATTCCTCTAGATCTATCAATACCACTATGTATAGCACTTGTTACAAGTCCTAACATAGCACCTGTAAACATTGAATCTAATCCTTCTGTTGTTCCAAATTGTTGACCTAGTGCATATTGTGTAGATTTAAGCACTTGATTAAGACTATCAAAACTATCTTTATTCTTAGGATTATTTAAATCTTTATATTTATTTGTATAATAATCTTCTACTCCTTTACTACCAGAATACATTCCTCCCATAGTAATAACACTTTCTGAAAAAATATTTGGAAGTTTAGGTCTAATAGATTCCCATGCTTTACCTGGTATACTTGTAGCACCCTTCATTTCAAATTCATCAAGACTTTTTTCTTTAAGCCCTATTTTACCAAGTCCTTCAAAATCTTGTGTTAATCCACTTGTAACAGATTTTGAAGCTTTACCAAATGATTTAAATAAGTTATCAAATTGAATAGAGTTAGATACACTGAGTAACACCATATCAATACCAAATCTAGTATTCATAGCGTTTGTAGAATAATCATTTATCTCATCAAGATCTTTTCCTACAGGATCATCACCACCATGTGTTGATTTATATTGTTCTATTAATTTTTTATTTACTTCATTATAAGTATCTCTAGCATCTACAGCACCCATTGTTCTAGCAGATCCATACTGAGCTAATGTATATTTTAATCCAGTATTTAATTTACTAGCTTCTGATAATTGTCCAAGTTTTCTTACATTTAATATTTGTTCATCAGTTAGTACACGTCCTGCTACTTCTGCTTCTTTTGATAATGCAGATAGTGTTTTTTCAACATCATTAGTACCTGAAATAAATTTATTTATAGCTAAAGATGCTTTCCCAATTTGATTAGCAAGTCCTGGAATTTCTCCAAGTCCTTCTGTAACAAAACCTATAGCAGCATCCTGTGCTGCAGCACCAGCAACAAAACCACCAATAACTCCAATATTCTTAAATATTTTATCTCCTAAAAAATTAGCAAATCCACTACCTAAAATTGATTTAAATGGATGTTCTCTTTCATATGTAGAAACATAGTTAGGAAATATATCTTCCATTTTTTTCATCCAATCACCTGTAGTAGCTTCAACTCCTCCAGTTGTTCCACCAGATAAAGAAGAAAGTCTTCCAGTTGCAACAGCATCTGCTGTATCAGGAAGTGTCATTGTAGTTTGAGCAAATGTTCCTACTGCAGAAATACCCATTTTAGCAAGACCATTACCAAGTTGTTTATACCAAGGTTGATTAAGAGCATTGATGTTTTCAAGATCAACATCTTTTTGATACATTGGATATCGTTGATTCTCTAATAGTGTAGCTTTAGTAACACCTGAGAATGGACGATCAAATCCTCTTTGCTCACCAATATTTGTCATCTCACCCCATTTAACACCATTGTATGTTGGGGTTTGATTTGAACCAAAAAGATCTTCCATTCCCAAATTAGGATTAATTTGTGTTGGAGTGGGGGAACGTTTATCTACATCAGGTAATTCTATATTACTGAGCTTAGTTCCTTTATCTTTTATTTCGTTATCAAAAATTGGCATTACTTATTAGTTTTTAATATATTTTCAATTGTTTGAGTACCTAATTCAGTCTGTAGATAATTTTGTATAGTGGCAGCATTTCTATAACCACCTTTTGTATCAGCAGGTATCCATATACCATTTTTATTAATAAACAGTCTCACTGCATATCCATTACTCATACCATCATCTCCCTTATCACCAACAATATCATATCTCACTTTACTTGCCCAAGGAGTATTTTGTAATAATGGAAGTTCATATCCTGAGTGAGCAGCATTTACACCATCTGCTGAAGTTCTTCCATTACCTGGACCCATATTAGTAGTACCATAAGGGCTTGCATCTATTGCATGTATATCCTCATTAAAAGGATTTGATTTAGCATAGTCTGGAAAATAACCACCAAAATCTTTAGCACTAACTGGAATTGTTTGTGATTTAGTTCCTTGATTAATAACTATCAATGCAGATCCATCTGGTCTTTTTATAATACTACTAGTAACATCTTCTTTAGCTCTTCCTGAATCAGATCTCATACCAGCTAAAGTATCTGGATCATATTTAGCTCCATTAGAAAGATCTAATTTACCAAGAGTGTTATAAGTATCAATTGTATTACCAATTAAATTACCTAATATAGACATATCATGCTCATTCTTTGGATTAATTGTTCCAACTTGTTCTTGATATGATGGATCTAATTTAGCTATAGTTTTTGTTTCGTAATCAAATTTCTTTTTAATAACGTTATCTAAAACAGGAGCCATTCTACTATTAATGTCTAAAGTTTTATCAGTTATAATTCTTTCACTAGCTGTAAGAGGTTCTCCTTTTACTCTTTTAATTAATGCTGTTGCAATTGCTATTTTTGTTGGATCACTTCCAACTTCTTTCCTAATTGCTGATTCATTAAAATCAGAATAAGAAACACTACCACCAACTCCACCACTTGATTGATATGATTTATAATGTTTCTTTACAATTTCATTTATATCATACAACTGTTTGGCTGATGCTAATTGTACATTATTATTATTAAGTAAAGGTTTTTCACTTTTTAAAATATCAGTTATTTCTTCATCAAATTTTTTGCTACCTTCTGCAACTAAATTTTTTATATTATTCTTTTGAGCCACTTGTCTTTCAAAATAATCTCTCCTTTGTGCATATTGTAATTCATCATTGCCTGTTACAGCTGTTGGATTAATTCTATATTTTGAATAAAGATCATTTAATCCTTTTTCATCTAAATTAAGTTTTTTAGCATAATCACCATTCAGTAAATTTTTACTTTCATCAAGTTTAGAAATATCAGTTTCTAAACTTCCTTTTGTTGGAGCAACTATATGTGAAGAGATAGCTCTATCTACAGTGATAATTCCTGGATACTTAGCTTTATATTCTTTATCTCTCCACTCAAACTCCATTTTTGTTTTAAGCTCATCATCTCTCAATCTTTGTTCACTAAGTGCAAGATTAGATTTTGCTATGTTATATGTCAAGTTATGTTCACGTATTGATTCTTGAAGAACTTGACGTGCATGATTTGCTGCTTCATAAGGATTAGCTAAGATTGCTTCACTTTCACTTTGGTTAGCTAACATTACTGCCTGTCCATTTAATGTCTTTCTAACATAGGCATTATACTGAGCAGTTTCTAAATTTCTTGGATCTTGTAAATCAGCTATTGTTTGAACTAGTTCTTTATCTAAATCTCCACTATTTAATTTGTTTTGATATTGATTAATCTTAGCTTGTATATCTAATTTTTCAGGAGCTGTTAAATTTGGACTTGTTAATAACATCACCTTAAGTCCGCTTATTCCACCTTTAAGAGAAGCTTTAGCTTGTTCTGTAGATTTTGAATAATCTTCTATAACTGAGTTAGGACCTTTTCCTTGATAGTGTGCCCAAGCATCCACCTTCATTTGTTGTTCATCATCACTAGTTAAAGATGATTTAAATGAATCATATAAAGATTGTGCAGATACACCTTTAACAGTGATTCTTTTCATAGCATCGCTCAATACTGGCTGACCATCTTGAGGACCACTTGCTTGAGTTACATTTCCCTTAGCATCTGTTTTATAATATAAAGTGTTTCCATTAGCATCTGTTTTATATGGATTGTCAACACTTTTATCAGGAGCAGTCTTTTTTAAATTGTCTGCTAAATCCATCCACTTCTTATTCAGATCTACATAGTTTATATATTTACCTGTAAAAGAAGTTCCAGCAGTTTTTGAATTTAAATATTGATTAACTTGACCTTTTAAATAGTTTACATTATTTATAGATGATTTACCCTGACGATATAAATCTTCAGCTGTAGCTAATTCAGTTCTAGCTCTTTGTGTAGATGCTACAGCAGTTTGAATAGTGGGATCTTTTACAATAGATGTAGCCATACCACCTACAGAGTTAACAAGCTGATGATTAGAAAAATCTCCAGCAGCCACTGTTCTAAGTTTACCACCTAAATCATTAAGTTTTGATTGTAGGTATTGTTTATCAGCATCGTTCATAACATCCATCCCAGCAATATTATCAATATATCCTTGGATTTTTTGAACTCCTTGGTCATACTGTTGCTGTTTATACATACCAACTTGCTGCATTTCTTGTGCAGGAAGCTGTTGAATGTAGGGATTAAATTGTGATATTTTGTCTGTAAATGAGGCCATAGTATTAGAATTAACAAATGTAACTTAAAATATTATATATACCAAGAGAATTAACCATTTGTGTTAATCTGGTATAACTGAATTGGTTATAGAGTTTTTAGAGCTTTTACAATAGAACCATTTCTAGAGATGACATTACCACCATTTTTCTTTGTTATAGCTTTTGTATCATCTTTAATTTTTTTATTGTAAGCATCATATATTGCTTTAGCTCTTTCATATTCAGATAGATTACTTTTAGAAGTACCTGCTGTATCAGCAGAGGTTGCTCCTGAACCAACTGTAGGAATATTAAAAGAGTTTGGCTCATTAACGTTATACGCTCTTCCTTTATCATCAAATCTAAAGTTGTACATGTTCTCCATAACTCCTAGTTTTCTATTTTCAAGCTTGCTTTCAGCAATCTTAGAAGATATAGAATTAAGAGCAGCAAGAGCTTCAGACTTAGTATTAGATTTAGCTGTAGCTTGTCTTACATATTGTTGATCCATTATACCTAAGTTCTGTAATTGAGCTTGGTTCCAAAGATCTCTATTCTTATTAAATGTTTCAGACTCAGCAGCTTGATTCATTCTGAATTCTTCTCCTTTCACCTTATTGATTTGGTCACTAGCTTGAGCCATAATCTGTGCTTGAGCAGCAGGATTATTTCCAGCAGCTCTGATAGCAGCACGTGCTTGTGATGTAATAGCATTAACTTGATCTCCTAGATAATACTTCTGAGGTCCAACCATTCCCATTGGAGAATATTGTTGAGCTTTAACAGGCTCCACTTGATTATGAGCTAAGGCAAATTGTTCTCCCATTAACTGATTAGGATCAAGAGGTTCTTGGTTTGTAGGTCTAAGTAAAGGAGCAATATTAGACATTGCTGCTTTAGAAAAATCTTCCCAATCAAACTTTTTATCTTTAGATGTTTTAGCCATTTTAAATTCTTCAGGAGTAATATCCCATCTATGATTAATAGGCATTTGATTATTTAATGTATTATCAACATTAACAGGTTGATCAATTGCAGTAATTGGAGCATAAGTAGAAGGATCTAATGTATTTACTCTTGGTATATATGGATATGAACCAGCAGGTAACAATGGTGGAACTATTGGAGGTTGTCCATCATCTAATGTTGGTACAGAATAATTATTTCCAAGAGCTCTCTGTACTATTTGATTTCCTACATTTGAATTATAATCTAAAGGTAGATATGGAGGATTACTATCAATAAACTTTTTCTTTGTACCATTTTGAGCCTTATCTAATTTCTTACCATATTTAGCCATACCATCTCCTTTTTTATCTTTTGTAATTACACCCTTTGCAAGATCTGCTGATATAAGACCATGTTCTTTGGCTGTATCAAGAATAGCATTCTGTATACTTGCTGCTGCATTTATCTTATCAGCATTTATTTTTTGTTTAGCGGTTGCACCCATTAACATTGCTTGACCAGCATTCATAGATAGTTTATCAAATGGATCATTTGTATCAGCACCATTTACTAACTCTGTAGCCCTACTAATAACCTTTGATTGTTTCTTATCATTCTTGCTTATATCAGCTATATAGTTTTTAAACTTCTTACCTTTTGCTTTCTCATCTCCTATTTCAGATGCACCATATTTAGGAATGTACATATCACCAAACACTACTAAGTTACCATCTGGATTACCACCATCTTGTAACTTAACTGCTGGTTCACCTCTTTCCACTTCTACAGGATTATCACCATAAGTAACACCTATACCAGATTGACCTTTACCATTTGTATCATCATGAGATTGTCCTCTAAACATCACTGTTTGTCCACCATCTGGTAGATTAGGATTTTGAGAAAGAGGTTCTGCATATCCACCCCAATGAGTTTTTAAATCACCACCCATTGCATATGTTTGCATAGCTTCTTCACTAGGAGGAGTGTAGTTCTTAAGATGACCACCAGCTCTTAACATATCTGCATCATGAGGAGGTTTTAATAAATCTTTTAGTTTATATTCACCAAAGGTTGTAATAGTTTGTGGTTGCCAATCATTACTCACCCATCCACCATCTTCCATAAATGCTTTGTTCTGAGCTTGCATAGATTGAGCACCTGCAGCCCATGCAGCTTTTTCTGTATTTGCTTTTGTTTGATCTTGGAAACCTTGAAGTTTTCTAGCATCATCTACACCACCTAATAAGTTTCCTGCAGCTGTACCAAGTAATCCACCAACCATACTACCAACTGGTCCAAAGAATGCAGATCCTATAGCACTACCAACTCCTTTACCAATTGATGCTTGTCCAGAGTTTTGAAAATATTCTCCAAACTCTGCTGTAGGAATACTACCACCTCTTCTATATTGTTTTACATTACTATCATTTAAAGGCTCATATCCAAGGTCTGAATATAAATCACCAGGATTATATGTATTCTGTATTTCAGTGGGATTACCACCTATCTGAGCTCCATATTGAGCAAGAGGATTATAACCTCTACCTTGAGGACTTAGTCCTGTTACTAAAGAATCTTCAGGTCTTACATATTTGTTTTGTATTTTCTCAGGTCTTGATTCAGCAGCTTGTGCTGTAAGTCCTGATATTTGAGACATTTGATCAGCCTTCTTAATATTTTGACCTTGTTGTTTTATTTGACTAATACCATTTAAAATATCTGGAGCAGCATTTAATACACCCATTCCTGCAGCAGCACCAGCACCACCAAGACTACTTGTAGCATTACTTGTAATACTATCAGCACCTCCACCAAAACCAGTTGCATTTGCAAGAGCACTACCTAATCCACCTTGTTTTTGTGTAGTTCCACCAATCACTTTAGCAAGACCACTAAAATCAAATCCACTTTGTGCTATTGGTAAGTGTCCACCTGTTTTAAATGTGCCACTCATAATATCTCCAAGCTGCATTCCTGCTGAATTCAATTTAGAATTAGTATCTTTTGTATTAACAAAGTTATTAACTAAATCACCTATCTGTCCTATTTGAGACATTGAGTTTTTACTATTAGCAGCAGCTTGTGCATTCTGTGCATCTAATGCTTGTTGGTTTTGTACATCATATTGCTTTCTACTAACACCTGCATTCATGGCATTAGCATTAGCTAATAAATCACCAAAGGCCATACCATTCTGTGCTTCTGGAGGATTACCAAAATCAGTCAGTTGACTTAATTGCTTTTTTACCATAGAGGCACCCATAGCAGCTTTCTTGAATTCTTTCTTATGAGCTTTCATGAATGCTTCTTCAGAAGGATATTTACGATAGAACTCAGCCTCGTTCTTAACTTTTGCTATTTTTAAGATTTGATCTTTCATATTATAATCTATTGTATGATTTATTTATATTTGTTTAACCAACCACCATTTTTCTTTTTGTATAATTTTTGCTCATCATGAGGAATAACAAACTCTCTATCAGGAGCTCTACTTAATGTTTTATCATAGTTTTGATATTGAGAAAGTTTAGATTTAGGTATTTTAAGATTAATTATTTCAGGATTATCAAATTCTCTATCTCCTTTATACCAATCTAAATCATTCTTATCATTAGTAAACCATTGACCAAAGTATTTTTCTTCCTCAGCTTTTCTAGCTAATACTTCTGGTGTATTAAAATATTTAGGTATATTTCCTTCAGCAGCTCTTTCAGCAAATGTCTTAGCTCCTTTTTCTTGTATTCTATATAAATTAATTAATTCATCTTCTGTAAGATATTTATCTATAGATTCAAGAGCAGGATTTACTAATCCTTTTGCTGCTATTGCATTTCCTAATGGATCAAATCCTAAAGTACCAAATCCAGCGGTTGTAGCTACACTGCCAAGTGCTTCTAATGGTGTTCTTGAATTACCTAAACTAGATGCTCTATCAGCTACAATTTTTGCAGGATTAATATATTCATCAAATAATTCTCCTGCTCCACCAACACTATTAGGGAAAGCTCTAAACTTTTCTCCTGTAGTAAAATTATGTTCTGCTACACTACCTTTTGTATCTCTAGCCTTTTTTCTTTCAGCAATAACCTTTTGATTATAATCAAGTTCTCTTTTATTTTGCTCAGATTGTTTTATTAAGTTTTGTCTTTTTTCTTCTTCAGATAGAGGAATCGTTTTAGGAGCAACTCTTGTTGCATCACTTGTATTGTTATCATACTTACCTAACCAACCATTTTGAGCTTGAGGATATTCTGTAACCTTCTTACCCTTGAACTTATAATCTTCTCCAGGTTGCATAAGTTTTGTATCACCTGTATCACTAACGCCTAAGACAGGATAATCAACTCCTTCCATTGTAATGTTGTTAGAACCTATCTCTGTTATCTCTCCTGGATGTGCCCATTGACCTCTGTCATCTTTTATTACAGAACCATCTCTACTTATATTATTAGGTTTCCAATCAAGTCCATTTTGGTAGAAAGACATCTCTTTACCATTCTGTGCAGAAGCTTTTGTCTTCTTAGCATAAGGACCGTTATCAGGAGCAGCACCAGCTGTACGTGCATACATGAATCCTACAGCACCTGGCATACTTCCACCCATTTGCATTTCTCCCCAAGTTTTATATGGAGAAGGAATTGATTGTCCTTTTTCTACATATGTATGTCTCATCTCACCAAACTTCTCAGCTTCTTGCCATGTTTTAAATGGACCACCTAAATGTTCACCTGTCTTTTTATATTCAGCAATAGGATCTTTTAAAGGTTGTCCATGTTTAAATGTAGGAATTAAATAAGCTGGTTCCCCATTTTCTCCACCAATAGATGCAGCTAGTTCTGTACTAGAATCTCTATTTGGTATTTTATATCCTTGTGGTAATCTCCAATCATTTGGTTGTAAGAATCCACCATTCTGAAACTGTCCACCCCATGCAGGAGAATAGTTTCTACCTGTTGTATCATATCCTGTTCCTGTATAACCTGGACCTGTTGATGCTTGTGCATCATTATAATTTCCTTGTTTGTTGTAATTATCAGTTTTCTTTTGTAATAGTTGTCCACCTTCAGCAAACTTATCTAACCATCCACCCATTTTTGCAAGTGGTGATGGTTCTGCTGTAGCTACGTCAGTGAAGTATTGCTTCTGTTTATCAGTTAAAGCCATCCCATGTGGAGGATTCTTTAACATTTCTATAGCCTTAGCTTGTGATAACTTCTTAGCCATTACTTATAAGAGATTTGAGCAGGTGTAATAATAAATTGAGAAACTATATGTGCATCAGATGCATTATCAAGAATGTGTCTCACCATTAAACCTTTAGCTCTTAGTGGTTCTTTCTTGAATGAACGTTTACCATAATCCATATTTGCTTGATTTATAATCTTATCTATTGATAATGATTCACAACCAGTTACAAACAAAGGTATGGATTTATTTTTAACAAGACTCCAGAACGTATTATATTGATAGAAACTATCATTCTTAGTGTACGTAACTGTCTTACTCTCAGCGTTATATAAAGGATACTTCAAATATTCCTTTAAGTTATTAATTGGTTTAGCAACTAGTTCTAATATACCAGTTGACTGCTGACCATTATAAAGAATAGCTTTATTGAAATATTGGTTATCAGTTTGTATCTGTGCATTATCATTGAATACACCATCTGGTATAGGAAGATATTTATACACTCTTGAGAAGTCTTTTACATTCTGAAGTATTTCATCATGATGTTGATAGAAGAATGGATATTCAATTATGTAAGGTTCTATATTATCATAATATGTATTGTAAATCAATGTGTTAGTTAAATGTCTCCATAAACTAGAAGTATTAATTTCTGTAAATGTAATAGCCGCTAACTCCTCAACTGTTGCTGTTCCTATTGTTATTGATATAACAGTGTGACATTTGCCAGTGGATTGTAATATAATAGTAGTCACTGCATCATCTACAGTGTACACAACTCCTATGATAAGTTGTTCTTTAGGAATATCTGTAGCTAGAACATTACCTAGATTATCACTGATTGTGAATGGTCCAGTTCTGTTTCCAGCTCCTGTTAATTTTACTATTATTACCTTAGACATACTTTTATTTTATATTTTAACAAGTTGCATCTGCACAGTTTGTCCACTCAGATATTACATCAGCATCATAAGCAGGTCCTAAATCAATTGCTCCTACACTATACTGATATCCATCACCACCACAAACCCAAGATAGAGTTAAAGGACTTGTTGACCTTAATATTTTAGTTGGACCATTTAATATACAATTTAAATACTGAGTACCACTATAATAATAATATGTTTGAGCAGTAGTAGTAGTAGTGGTAGTTGGTGGTGGTGGTGCTGTTGTGCTAGTTGATGTTGTAGTTGTTGTAGTTGGTTCTCCAGTTGTGGTTGTAGTAGTGGTTGTTGGTTCTGCTGTGGTAGTTGTTGTGGTAGTTGATGTACTACTACTAGTTGTAGTGGTGGTAGTTGGTGGTGCTATTGTTGTGGTTGTAGTGGTTGTAGGTGTTGCTGTTGTTGTGGTTGTTGTAGTTGATGTACTACTTGATGTTGTGGTTGTAGTTGACGTACTGCTACTAGTTGTTGTAGTGGTTGTAGGAACTGGATCATTTGTATACGCAGTTCCATCTAACTCACATGGTCCTATAACAGCAAATCCTGCTAATGCACAATCTAATACAATTGTTGTGGTAGTGGTTGTTGTTGGTGTAGGAATCTCCTGAACAGCTATTGCTTCTAAATCACATCCTTCATTTAATCCAGAATAGAAAAAGTTATTCTCAGCTATATACCAATTAGGAATATAACTATGAAAACTAATCCAAGTTCTTGTACTAAAATTGAAAGATAGTGTCCAGCTTTTATTACAGAAATACTTTCTATTTGTTAGGTCTATATATTCTATTAATACACTTTCTCCTAATGTATGTTCTATATAATACTTTTGTAAAGTGTCATTATATTTAATAATGCCTATTTTATCAAATTGAGGAACATAATCAAGTTTTGATAAAATAAGTCTATCATATTTACTATCATATACACCATGCAACCCACAACCATTAAAATGATTATCTGTATTAGCAGTGGGGAAATATCTAAGAATTTCAAAGGCTAAATGGTCTGTAAAGAATCTATTTAATCCAGAACCAAATGCAGATAGTTCTTGTGCTTGATTACCAGCAACTAAGAATATTTGTCCTCTTTTAGCATCTATTGTTATTTGTCCATTAGGAATCTTTAATAACATTTTATTCTGACTTCCCATGTAACCAAGATCTGTATCAGCAAAATCAATTGGAGGAGCAGATCTAAATAATGTATCATTTCCTAAATAGGCAGCTTGTGGATTACTAGTTTGAACTGTAAGCATTGTATTATATAACAAGCTCTTGTTTTCAAATCTAGCTAGTACAGCTTTATTTTGAATACCATCTAATGATACAAGATCACCATATGTTTGAGGAAAATCAAAGAATGATATTGGAGCATAGGTCAACCAGTTGTTCACCTTGATGCTAGGATCATTTAATTGTGCTTCAGAATAAATTGCTCTAAAAGGAAAGTTTGTATAACATTGATTATCATCCCAATCTACAGGTAGATGAGAGAAATAGTTCTCTTTGTTCTGTCTAGAATATGTTACATTATAGTGATAGGTATTATCAAACTGAATAGGAACAACAGATTGTTGTAACCAGTTATCAGGAATACCTGTACTCACGTGAGGATAGAAATCACCTTCTAAGTTATTAAATGCTTGACGTAAATCTACATTAACAGAACTCTCTACATAGAAAGAAGGAATACCATAAGCAAATAAATACATCTTACCAGTGTAAGACATTGTTGTAGAACTTGATGTAACAAATGTTCCAGCACTAGTTGTAGTGGTTGTAGTTGTACCTACTAACACAGTGGCATCATTAGCACAATCAAGGTTGTGAGCTTTTATAGATATAATATTCTTTAGTGTAACTGTTCCTGCTATATAGTTACTTAATACAGACCTAGCTGAATACCAGTATTGAGGATAGGCAACATTACCTATCTCATCATAGAATACATCACTGTCATCAGGAGCATTCACTCTATTATCTATAAAGAATGGTAGTTTGGTTTTAAATGCAAACCTAGTAATAAATGTATCTCCACCAAATACTACATCAGGTTGACTAACACTAAGACTATTAAAGATTCTTTGAAATCCTGTATCAATTGTACTATAAGAATACATTTGCCCCCACTGATTTATAAACATAGTTTTAAGTGATGCATAGTAACAAATTGTATCAATATGTTCTTGCATCTCAGGAATAGTACATGTATTTCTTTGAGATAGTGTAAATCTTGAATTATCAGAAATTAAACTTTTACCAGCAACAACAACACTTGGTGTTTGATTTGGAAATGGTAAAGGTTGTACTGTTTCTTTTGTTTTTAAATAAACAGAAGATTCTCTTTGAAAGTTATTAACATTATGATCATCTCCCACTGATTGTACACCAGGGATAAGATATTGATATATATCAAGTTCTCTTTGTTTAACTCCTATATTATTAGCTATATCAGCACTATAGTCATAACTAGCTATAGAGTTGAATGAATATGTAAAATTTCTTCTACTTATACCATTAATGTATATTTGTAGATATGCTTGGTAAGCAGTGAACATTGCTGTAGAGTCAAACGAACCTGTAATAAAAGCAATGTTATAACTAGATGTTAATGCCTCCACCTGTGCTTGTTCACTAATAAGTTTATATAAGGCATGTTTCTTCACTTGTACAAAATGAGCTTTACCAGCACCATATATTGCACTTTCTAACTTAAGGATATTTCCTAGAATAGGTTGTCCAAAAGATGTTTCAGGAGAATTGAATACTTGTCTATATTTAGAAGAATCATCATTAAATGCTTCTAATTCATCAGGATAACAAGCTATGTTTATATTATTAACTTGTGTAATGCTATACTTACCTGTACCATTTGTATATGTAGGAACTGTACTAGAACTTATTGTTTGTGGTTTATCAACCTCTACAAATGCAGTGGCAGAAGATCCACCAGGAATAGTATATTGAAAATTTGCCCAAGTAGTAACACCATCATAAAATGCTGCTAATGTATAAGATGTAGCTGTCATGTTCTCAATAACTGCTGCTCCTGTTAACATAACAGGCACAGTCATAGAACATTGTGTAAGTGTATAAAAACCTACATTCTCCACTGTTAATTCACCAGTGTTACAATCTGTATATTGTAATGTACCAGCAGCGTAAACAAGTATTTTAAATGTACCACACTGAGAATTAAATCCATTATTCTTCTCAAGAAGGAATGGATCTTTATTAAGATCATTATAAGGATAGTTAGGATAGTAGTATTCAGTTTTTTCTCTTTCGTATTTACCTACATTTCTTAATATACCTTTTGCTACAATAGATTTATTTGTACTTCTATCTCCTCTTGTTATTTTATATCCAGCTATATTGTTCTTCTCTTGTTGTGTAAGAGTTGATTGATTTATTAATTGAACAATTTGATCTGTACTAACTCTAACACCAATTGGATAAATAGCATCATTTTGCATTGTGGTCTTATATGTACCATCTACATTATATTCTGGTGTAGGAGTTTCAAATATAGGAGAAATTAATACATCAGGAAACTTATGATGTCTAATATGTGCACCAGCAAGATTGCCCCATACAAGAGTGTTACATGGATATTCTTCTGTTGATTCCCAATAAGCAAAGTCACCATATTGATATGGTGTAGCATTTCCAATAGGAGGTCCTATAGCAGTTCCAGTTACAGATGCTGTATTATATATCTGCCAATATGGAGCACTTGTTCCTGAACCAATAAAATCAGGATTAGTTGATGGTACATCTGGATAAGCTTCATTTGAATTCTTAGCTCTACCAGGAATATGAAAACTATCTGTTTGTTTACCGTTCTTTAATAAGAATGTTATTTCAAATGCGTACACCTCATCTCTAAGATAACCTCTTAGATTTACAGTGTTTAATGCATTTGCATAACTGTCTGTACTAGGAAGTTTATAAGTTTCCCATTGAAGATCAATCTTATTAGCAATATTTTGATAATTAATTTTATCAATAGATGTAAGATTATCCCATACTAATATATCCTGAACAGCTGTTAAGTCTTGAGCTATATCATAATATGGAAACTTCTCAAATATATCAGCAGTGCTGAGAGGAATCTGTGTTAGATTTTGTCCTGTGTATGTTATTTGATTTGCTAAACCATCAATGAAATATGTACCTATAAGTTCTACAGATGCTACACCATTTATGGTTTTAATTACAGCTAAGTTGTAATATTGAAAATATCCTGTAAGATCTAAGTTATCAATATTTATTATAATAGCTCTACCTACAGCATAATTAAAATCTAGTGTTGTAAGTTGAGGATTAGCAATAGATGTAGGGTTAGTAACTGAATAATAAGATGTATAACCATCTCCTATAGCACTAGCGTATTGAATAGCAAATTGATATGTACCAGCAGTTAAATCTCCAACATTAGTTACATCTGCTATAACTAGTTCTGGTATAGAAAAATTAGGTTGAATATTTAATTTATTACAATCAATTACACCTTCTTCTACAACAGGATCACATATAATCCCATCAACATAAATTGTAACCCATGGTGGATTAGTTAGATTTAAATATCTTCTAGGATTTAATCCATCTGTCCAATATATTTCTGTTACACAATTTGTAATCTTGTGTACAGCTTTATGAATTGGATAGTTTATATTAAAATTAAGACAGTCTCCTTGAATATATTGAACATATACACAATCATTATTTTCCATATATCCTATTTGAGAAGCTCCTGTTTCAGGATTAACTAAAAAGAATATATGCTTATTTTGTTCTGGAATAAAATGATTACCTATATTATGAAAGTTTTCAGGAAAGTTTAGACAAAACTCATTACCTGGCTCATTCTGATAGTTTACAGAATTAGCATCGAAGTTTTCTACAGCAGCGTTTAATGCATATGTAAGAGCACCTTTAGGAACTTGTCCTATAGATGAATCCATATTTAAACCACTCTGTCCAGAATTGGTTTCTTGTCTAACATTCCCTTGTTCTTGATCTGCCATTTATTAAATTTTATCCATTTCTTCTCCAACCATAACGGTTAGTTCTATTTGGTAATTCGTACTTATTATTTCTGTTTAGATCATTCTTTATCCTTCTTTGCTTTTCCCAAGGAGTTTGTTTCTTGATTTCAATATCAGCCATAATAAATGCTTCATCAGATAAACCTTTGTAATATACTAGCTTTTGCTGTATTTGTTGAAAGGTCTCATCAGTGAGCTGGTTAGATAGAGTTTCAAACACTTTATATTTAATAAATGCTTCTATATATTCTCTAATACGATAGTTATCAGGAACCATTTGATTACCAACACAATCATACTCAGTGGCATAGAATATTAAATGAACTATACCATTTCTGAAATTAGTAACAAACTTATTATCTCTAACATCAAATGAATCATAACTAGCAGATCCTGGAGTGAACTCATGTAAAGGAGGAGCATATTGTCCAAACTCCCAAGCATTGTTATAATCTACATTACAATTTGTTCTTGCAGATATATTACCTGGTTTTAGCAAATAGTTTTGTTGATATGCTCTAGCTATAGAATTGTTTGTTTTATATACAGCTTGTATAAGCTCAGGCATACATTCAGGACATCCTGTTACACATGTAGGATTAACACAAGGAGCACCACCAATAGTAACAGGACTCACCTGTATTGTTGTTTGTGTAGCAGCTTGAGAATAAAATGAATTAGCTGATTGATAAGGGTATTGTGGAATCTCTGTACACATCCAAGCTTCTCTTACAGCATAAAAGTTATCTGGAAGTCTAGCTTGAAAGTCCTCAATATATAGAGGTTGCTCAGCAATTACAAAAGTTGTTCTGCCTAACTTCTTAAGACATTTGTCTAGATAGGTAGGAAAAAGCAAATCATCTACAGCTCCTGTATCAAAATAGCTTTTTAACTCTTCCTTGACAGTTGAATAAACTGGTTCAGGAGAGATGAAATTATACTTGTAATAGTATGACATTTATTTTATTTTTTCCACTCACAATAAATATGTTGATATTTATCGTTTGTATTGATGTAATGTGATAACAATCGTGATGTAGTACGTGAAGGTTTAAAATACCAAAGGTTTATATTCTTTAGTCTAGTTGATTCTTTAAACCACATCCAGCCAAAAAAATAGCCTTCTGTATGGTAATTAAAATTATATATCATCTTTCCCTTCTCTTTGGTTCTTTGCCAATTGACAGGTAGATTAACATACTCTTTACCTTGGATGTTCTTTATTTTCTTTCTCTTCTTTTTGTTAATTGAAAACTCACCAAACCCAAAAGGTAATCTAGCCTTCTCTCCAGTTTCTAATATATAATTCTTGAAATGCTCATTATAAGAGTATATAATGTTTCTCCATTCATCAAATGTAAGTTTGATATCAGGATTCTTCTTACAGAAGTTATTATAGTTATCTTTACTGGAGCTTCTCCACTCTATATGAACTCTAGGCATTAGTGATTTGGTTGTGCATTTGGTGCTTGACCATCTACACCATCAAATGTCATATCTGTTTTAATTCTGAAATAAGTAGATAATAACTTTTGAGATGTTAGTTCTAACACTTGTTTTTCTAAATAACCTGGACATCCATATTCTTTATCCAATGGATTCTTACACCAGTCTTCTGTGCTTACAGTAGGTCCAGGTCCACATCCACATTCTGGATACATAATCTCATTAGGAACATCTTCTTCAAAGAAAGCAGCTATTCTAACAGCTTTTAACAAAGGATTATTAATGTAGAGATAACCATTAGTTATCCAATAATATTGTTCTTTCTTTATAATAGGAAGTTTTAATAGATTTAAATACCTATTGATTGTAATCTCTTTAAATCTCTTACCCTGTCCACCCATAGCATTTATAGAATAAACACCTTGAATAAGATATTGGTAGTTTCCTTCAGATATACGAGGAATTTTAAATCTAGTTCTTGCTACATTACAAGGATCAACATATTCACAACACTCAGAAATAGGAACTTCTATCATCTCTAAACAAGGGATGGTAGTAAATACAGTATCAGTAGCCCAAAGCTTTCTGAGGTTTGTCTCACGTTTAATCAATAATTGTGTATTGTTTTTAATTTCAGATGCCACCACTCTATCAGTTATTAAATTATCTGTTGATAAAAGCTTGTGCATTGACCGCACATCTGAAACCATTTTTCTTAATGTTGCCATTATAAGTATTGTTTGAATATATTTGTCATCCCATCATTCTCATCTATTAAGAATCCAGTCACTTCAGCTTTTGACATCACATGACCATTCTTATCATCCCAAAGACTTTTAGCATTAGAGAATGCTGGAATTTGGTAAAATTTAATACCATTAAAATCGTGACTCACCTCATGGTGCTTATCTCCTGTAAAGATGTAAAAGTTTTTATGAAAAGACCAACCATCTTTAAATTCCATTGGAAATATTGCTGCTAACTTAGCAGGCTTAATAGCATCTCCATGATTAAACATCATAGCAGAAATACCATAACTTATATACTTTCTATATTTAGGAGAACAATCAAATGTTAATCTAGCTGTTCCTCTAAAATAACTTTGTAACCAATTAACCATATGCCATCCTACATACTCATCATGATTACCTGCTACATATACAACATTAACATTTTCAGCATATTGTAATAACATTGTAATCATTAACACCTCATGGTTACATATATATTCAAACGATTGTTGATATGTATGTGTATTAGTTTGAGGGGTACCCTTGGTTGTAGCTCCTGAATATTCACTATTAAATTCATCAGAACCAATAATGTATGTGATGTTCTCTAGATTGTTTGAAAGAGCTGCTTGTGTAGCAATCAATTCCACCTTGTATAGAATATCTCCTAATCTTTCATTGATGTCATTATTTCCATCAATATCATATTTGTTTAGATGAGAGTCTTGTTTATTAATAATTAATGAGCCAAAAGATTTATTTAAAGCAAACTTAGGACTCATTATTTCTTGAGAGATGGGTTCATATGAAGCTAGGAAGTCAATGAATGAATCTTGGAATACCTGTTCATCTTTCTTTTTACCTAACCAAGCTTTAACCTGCCAATGTGGAGATGTACCATTACCCCAGAAATTCTGTACATATTTAGTTATCTCCCACTTATCTGTATCTATTTTACATTTGATTATAAGCTCTTCTAAGCTTTTAATCTCTTCTTTTGTATTAATTACAATCTCTCCTATTCCTTTAGCTAAGTCTTCTTCAAACTTAACCACTACATCTTCTAATTCACTAATGTAGTTTCCTATCTCAGCAGCTTCTTCAGCCTGCTCTCTTCTTCTGATGTCTGATAACAGCTCATCAATTTCAAACTCTGTAATTCCTAATTTTTCTGCATAAAACTTTTTACTTTTCTTCCAATGTAACATTTGTTGAAGCTGGTTCAACAGGTTGTTGTTTTCTGACATATGGTCTTTTTTGGTTAAAATTAGAGTAAAGATAGGTATTTATTTTGATATCTACCAAATTTAATTAACTTATTTGATTATTCACTTTAATCAAGTTGATTAGAGTTTAAACAAAAAACCCCCTAAGTAGAAACTCAAGGGGGAAATCTTGTAAACCAACAAACAAGATTTTTGATTAATTATGCAACACAGGCTCCTAGATCTAATAGATATCCATAGTCACCACTTATTGACTGAACACACAATCCATTTCCTGGAGTTAATGAATAACCTATTACTTGTGGTCCACCAAAACAATCAACATAGTTTACTACATATGTAGTTTCTGTATTGTTATAATAGTTTGTACAAGGAAGTGCTGTAGTAGTTGTGGTTGTAGTGGTTGTAGGTGTACTAGTTGTAGTAGTTGTAGTAGATGAACTTGTAGTGGTTGTTGTAGTTGGATAACCTTCAACAGTTAAATATAAGTCTCTATCACAAACTCCTGTAGATTGTACAAGGATATTAGTTGTTCCATCAGGAACTAATGATGATAAATATCCAGCAAGTAATGCAGCTTTAGATACACCTGTTTCAAAAGGTGTAGTGTATCCATCTAAATCTGAATATAAGTCAAAAGGACCTGTATCTGCACCTGCTAAAGTTAATGTTATTAATACTGTCATTGGTTTGGTTTTAAGGAGTTGTTGTAGTGGTAGTAGTAGTTGATGTACAATTACTTACTAGCGTACAAAATAATAAGGATAGAGAAGGACTCAATGCTATTGTTGCTAAAACTTCATGAGCAAGTGCTGTAGGATCTAATTTAGCATCTATCTTCTGTAATGATGTTGTAAGACACTCTCCTGTAACAATATCTGTATTTGGTAGGTTAGGACCACTATATGTTACATTATTAGATGTGATTACACATTCACTACATCCACAGTTTTCACTTGGATGATAGTAAGCATTATAACATGGAGTTCCAGGTAGGCAAGCCATTTATAGTTGATTTATAATATTAAGGAATATACATTATATAATATGCAGCAATAACAGGTTGAATATTTGCATGATTTTCACCACTACCAGTATTACCATTACTTACACCTACAGCAGTTGTTACACTGATGTTTGTATATGATGATGTTGTTAAAACATTCTGAGGACTATTTGTAGATAGACCTATAGTACCACCTCCACCAGTATCTCCTGCATGTCCTGCATAGTGTGTATGTCCAGGATCTACTAATAGACCATTTGCTTTAGTTGCTGTACTTTGTGATACAGTTGTTGCATGTGTGTGACTAGGTATTTGTGAAACATTTAATCCCACTGTATTTGAACCAGCCACATCTCCAAGATCATAATTTGGATTACCAGCATATATAGGATTTACAACAGAAGATAATGGACCACCTGGTACATCAAGTATTGCACCAACACCAACTCTTCCTCTTTTATCAGGAGTACCATTTGAACCATTACATAGATACACCTTATCCCATCCTAATGCACTTATACCAGCACCTGTACCATCAAAGTTTGTCAATGGTCCATAATACTCTATAGCAGCGTAAGGGATCATCTTTACATACTGTTGTGTAGAAGGAAGTTGACTAGATAAATAAGCAGCTATTAGGGCATTTAAATCAGCAAGTTTTACATATGTAACATCTGCATAGATTTCAAATGCATCTAGGTTAGCACTTACTAAACAAAGCTTTGTTATAACAGCTTGTAATACAGCATGTGTATCACTAGAGTCTGTTACACCAGTTAAACAGTCTACATCATAATCAGCATTTAATATAGCTAGTGTTTCATCAATTGCTGTTACTTGAGCTTGTAAACTACAAGCAGCTCTTACTAAAGCACTAAACAATTGAGGCACTGTAGGAATTGGAGTATCTACTAAATATTGGCTAACAAGTTCGCAATAGTATGAAGGATCTATAGTGATATTAATACCTGTTCCATCTAAAAAAGAGATAACATTATTAATCAATATATTTTCTATAGTGAGTAATGAATCTCCTGTAACAATACCTAAAGCAGGATAATCAATTCCTGTATATCTAACACACGCATCAGGAGTTACTGATACACAACCATTATAACAAGCATCACAAGAACTGTGATATGCTGTAGTAGTGGTAGAAGTTGTACTAGAAGTACTACTAGAAGTAGTGGTGGTAGTGGTTTCTGGCATCTTATAAGTTATTTATGAATTAAAAGTTTAACTCTACTAGCTATTCTTTTTACAGTGTACCTTTTAGCATAATCTGGATTACAATACTTATATGTTAATATTCTTTTGTAATTTAATAAATCACCAATTGGACTACATCCAAGGTTATAGTTCATAGAAAATATAATATTATTATATTGAATCTTAGCCAACTCTGTTAGCTTTGCATCAATATCTTTTAGTAACACAGGAATGCTTGCACATTCTATACAGTTAGTTAATCTTGGCGATAACATCTTTAGCTAGTTTAGCTGCTTGCTGAACAGCATAGTTACATGCTGAACATAAGCCATTAATTAATTGACAACCACATCCCACCTTAGCTCTACAGTTTTTACAGTTTGCCATTTTAAACAAAGTTAATTTGATAATTGTTACCAGAACAACCACAGTTGTTTCTTATAAAGTTATTCAACATATTATTTGCTTGTATATACAATGTGTTAGCTGTATCTACAGCACAGTTATTAGCTGCAGCTATAGATCCTGATATCATATAATATATACTATTTAAATTCACTTTTGATTGTGTTTTAATAGCAAGATCACATTCCATCATATCAAGTTTCATAAAAGCACTATCAAACTTTTCTTGTATTAATTCTGTACGCATTATATTCTTTTCTACATAATTTATATATGCAGGAGAAACTGTATATCTTAAATAATATATACCATCTGGTAAAGGAATCAATGGATCTCCTACACCACTAAGTCCTAATGATGTTGAATTAAATATATTAAAATCATTTACTACAAATGGTAAAAATACAGGAGTAGCAAATCCAGGAATAGTAATTTCTATTGTAGGAGCAGTGACAACAGGAGGATCTGTATCATATGTTGAAGCATCTGCAATTCCTAATGTATATGTGTTATAAGTAGGTATTACCAGTATATCTAAAGTCATATTCTTTAAAATAATAATGCCAGAGGATTTGAGAATTAATCCTCTCACCCTCTGGCATAGGTTATATAATAACTACTTTCTTCTTATGGAAGCAAGGTAGTTGTTGTTGATGTAGAAGGCCATACAGTAGTAGTAGTACTAGTTGTAACAGTAGTGTCACCACTATCATCAACTGGAGTACCTAATGCTGCCACTAAAACTGCCTCAATTCCAGAGGTTGCACCATAAGGAACAGCAACAATCACTGTGCTATCTTCCATAATGTAATCACCCCATTGGTAAGCTGATTTGTCATACTCATTAAACTTGATGTAATAAGTGGTATATGAAGTACCATCAGTTACCCAGCTTTCAAAGTTTTCATTGTAACCAACCATTCTGTAAAGATGCTTCAAATAACCAGCTTGATAGCTGTAGAAGTTCTTTTCTAATTGTTGAATCTCTGCAGAGCTACCAGAAACATAAGAGCTACGTTGAGTAACTAAAGGTTCAGCAACCATATTACAAGGATCAAATACAATGAAGTCAGCAGTGGTAGCTGGACCAGAATAAATAAAGGTACGGAACCACATACGGTCATACTCCCAAGGGAAAGCAGCAACATCACATGGTTGTCCATATTGAGTTAATGGTTTACCAGAGATAACTAATTTAGCATTTTGATCATCACCAATACGTTGGAACTGATAGAAAGTGCTAAAAGAAATGTTGTCAGGATTGTTACCTGGAGCTTTCAATTCTAAATGATAAATCAAATTATCAATTAAAGCTGGTACATCAACATCAGTACAAGGATCGCCACCACATGCTAGACATGGAGCATTCACTGTTACTGAACGTGTGAAACCATTGAAATACAAGGTGTTAATGTAGCTAGAGAAAGCACGTAAAGTTAGGGTGACAACTTCTCCTGGTTTAACAGTGAAATTACCTACTTCAGTTACTTGGTTAGCAGCAATAGGATTACCTACAACTTTATACCACTCACTCACTTTGCTTGAAGCAATCTTATCAGAACGCTTAGAGCCTTGTAAATAAGTATTAACTCGTCCTTGAGCTAAATAAAAATAAGGGAAACCTGCAATGTTACCAGCTGTTGCAACTGTATAATCACTGCCAAAGATTCCAAATTGACCAGCGGTCAAGTCTTGTGTGGATGTACCAGGGCTAGGGAGTGAATTTCCTACTGGAACCACAAAGAGGGTGGTTAACGAAAAATCTGCCATTTTGTTTTATTTTAAATTGTTAAATAACTTATTCATTTGTCTGTATTCTCATTTGAGCAGATTGAACAGCAGACTGGTTTTCTGTATACATTGCTAAATTCTGAACTGTAATATCTAAAAGCTCATCTTCTAAATATGTTTCTAGTTCACAATCTTCATCGAATGATGGTAAACCATCAAGCATTATGTAGCCAGTTTTATTAATGTATTTGGGATACCTCATATAAGAGATGTATATTTTACTTGGTATAAAAGTACCATCTGTAAATATAGAGATCTCATCAGAAGATAGAAAGTTAAATGTTTCTTGATATTCAAAAGATGGTTTATAATGTGTGTTGTTTAATATTAAAGAAACATCACCATGTTTAGCCAAATCTCTATTTATCCAAATCTTTCTATCTACACATCTTCCTTTATCTGCTAATACATAACTATCTATATAGAACATGTATTTAGGTGTAAGAAGATGTATGTTTGCAGCCCATTGATTTAGTTCAGCATTCTTGATTGCTAAATCAAGAGGTTGGTTATTATAAGTTATAACCAAACTTTGTAGGTCTTCATAACGCTTTTTAAAAGCATCAAGCCCCAAACCAGAAATTGTATTTTGACCATCAACCTTTTGCTTAATTAACTTAATCTGAGCTTCATTTAAAGCTAGGATTTTATCTTCAAGGTTAATTTGTTGATGCTCGTTAGTTGATAGTTTATTTAGTTTCTGATCTATCTTGTATAATAAACTATCTACAGGGATCATACAGAAGCTAGTTTTTTAGTTTTTAATTTACCTTCTAGTGTTAATAGTTGGTCTTGATTATCTTCATCAGCTAAGAATTTGACTAAATCATCTTCATCGCTTGCTATTTCAAATTCACCTTCGTAAACTTTACCATTAGGTTTGATTCTGTAAACAGAATGTGTAATAGCTTGTTTTACTAAGTCTTTAATATGGAGTAAGTTTTCTTTCATGTCAGCAAATCTATTAAAGATTTCTACTGTTGAAGATCCTTGGAATTTACCAGATTTGAATTCAGTTTGTTTCAAGAGGTTATCCACTTGATTATATATAACTTCTTCTTTGGTTTCTTCTGTAACAGGAAGTCCTAAAAGTCTTGCAACTTTCTTTTTCTTTTCAGGAGTCATATTATCAAACTTACCAATTGCTTTATTAATCAATTGTTTCTTTTTGAATATAACTGCATTCTCAATTTCATCATCTGCTACATAGAATTGTATATCTGCAGGATAGTCACCACGCTCCCAAGCTTGATAGCTAGAAGCAATTGTTGGATGTACCCTTAACCATGCAAAAGCTAATTCTTGGAATGGAATAGACAAATCATAATAATTGTCACCATCCATAAGCTTAACTGGTTGAACATGAAGAACATCATTTGTAGAAGTTGATAAACCATAGTTCCAAAATGAAGATCTTGGTCCTAAATCAATATCACCTAATGCAGCTTCTAACTTAGTACGTAAATTACCCACTCTTTCAGTCTCTAATTCTTTTTCCAAAGGATCTGAGATTCTTCTGATATAAGAAGCATTTACATCAAGTCCTGTTCTATATTGTCCATCAAGTTCCTTGTAAGGATATTTGAAAACACCTGTACCAGGAATTCTTGTCATGCCTTTAGCAGCAAGACCACCTTGCATTGTCTGTAACTGAGAATTATTGTACTCCTTTTTTAAAGTGGAGATTTTTCCTGTCTTACCCATATGTAGTTTTTTATTTGGTTTATTAGCAGATGAATGTTCATCGAAGAACTAGCAATTAAGCATTAGACTTAATTCAATCATCCGTTTTTTTGAGAAGACTCCCCCAGGGGTTGCCTGGGGGGTAATTCTTCTCGGTAAGTTTAGAACATTAGTCCTACCCTTTGTTCTTATTTTAGAATTGTGGAATCTCTTCGATCAATACTGTACGTGATAAATCTTCAATAAATACATCACAACGATCTTTCATCCAGATTTCATAACCAGGGAATTTGTTTGCAGAACTCATACCTTGAGATTTAGCAAAACCTAAGTGATGACGAGTACCATCAATATAACCCCAAGTCATTGAAGGAGCACCTTTCATTCTCACTTCACGAATGTTGTTAACCATAGAACCATCGCTCATAGGGCTTACATCAAATACCATGAATACAGGAGTGCTCTTTTTGTTCTGACCAAATTCAAGGTTAGTTTGAGGAAGATCCAACTCTTTCAAGTGAATCAATTCAACACGACCAGTCTCACGAGTAACCATTGCATCGAAAGCAAAGTTATAAGTGATATGCTGACCTTCACCTTGCATATAACGATTACCGCTATCAGCCATGAAAGTAAGACCAGAGTTTAATGCATCATTCTTTAAAGCTTGTTGGAATACATCGAATCCAGCTTCATTAGTATACATTTTAACTCTACGATCCTTAACATCAACCCTACGATAGAACAAATCACCAAACACTGAACGAATCAAGTTTGCAGTGAACTCTCCACGATTGTATTGAACTAAGTTACCGTTATTACGCATTCTGTGGTAAACACCAGCAGAAGTTCTTTTTAATTCTTGCTTAGAACCATTAGTCTTCACAGTACCAGGCTTAGCCCAGATCATACGCTTAACTTTTAATTCTAACATAGATTTACGCATCCAGAACTCAATGAATGGTTCCCACTTAACATCATTACGAGTTAGAGGTAATTGGTTACGTCTTTGAGGAGCATAAACCAAGATATCCAAAGCTTTACCAGAAGCATCAACCATCATTTTGTCATCAGCCCACTCAGTGATTTTGTGCTCATAACCATATGCAGAACCTAAAGATTCAAACATTGTGATTTGCTCACCCAAACGAGGAAGACCTAATAAGTCTTGATCGAATTCACCAATTGCAGCATCAACTAATTCAAGCTCAATACCAATTTGTAAGAACACAGGGCTTACAAAATCAACTTGTGGGTTGTCGGTAATTAAATTGAATGTGTATAGATAACCAACATTCCATGGTTGAGGATCTTTGATTACATAGAATCTAGGACCATATTGACGAGAACCTACAGAAACAATTGCGTTCTTAGAGAACTCATTTGTATCCAAGATTGCTTGAAACTCTTGACCATCAATACCAGGCTTAGATAACTCTAAAGTGGTAGTTGGGATGTCAATGATCTTAGGGAACTTGTAAGGAACTTGTACTTGCCACTTCCAAGCATCACTATTGTTATCAATATAGTAAGGAGTAGACTTGTTAATCATGTCTAAGAAATCATTACTGTAAAGAGAACTCTGAGTATACAAGCTGATAATTTTCTTATCATAATCTGCAGGCTCTGTAGAGTGAAAGCTCTCCAAGTGGTTTGAATCTGTTAACTTACCTACAGCACGCTTATCCATAGAAGCTACTCTAGCGTAAGTAAAACCAGTTAAACCTGGAATTGTTTGAATTGCCATTTTGTTATTTTTTTAATTTTTGTTATATAAATTATTTATGTAAACCATGAAGTTTGAGCAGGCTTGCTAGATTTCACTGAACTTTTACTTGCCTGTCTGGCCACTTCACCAAATAACTCATTTGACTTTTTAGTGAGACCACTCTTTTGAATCGTAGAGAGAGTGGGATCTTTTTCTAATATTTTTAATAATAGACCAAGTTTTACTTTCTTCTCATGATTCTCAGGACGCTTAAGTTCCAGAATAGTTTTATCAAAGTCTGTGAGAGTTTCACCAGAGTTTGTTTTATACTTATCTGTAATAAGGAAATCTTGTAGTTCACTTGCTAATTTTGGATTAAGAGGTATACCATCAAACTCTTTAGCTTTTAGCTTATCTTGCAATACATTCTGAACGTTCTGATAGTATTGTTGCTTAACAGCTTGTTGTTGTTGTAACTCTGAACTCCTTTGTTGCTCTAGTTGTTGAAGCTTTGCAGCTTCTTTCTTTATAAGAACTTTATGGTGTTTTGCAGCAACTGTTTCAAGGTCACCATAATTTTTAAGTCTTTCAATTTCTGTTGTAACATCTTCAGGATCAAAACCTTGATCAGTTAGTGCTTGTTTTAAAACATTAACTTGGTTAGCTTCCTGAGACAAATCCATTTCAGCAAAACTCTGAATGTTTCCATATGTACCAAAATATTCTTTAGGATCAACACCCTTAACAAAGATAGCATCAAATGCTTGTTGGTAGTCTTCTCCAAATTGACCAATGAAGTTGTTTACCACTTCAATAGCTCCTTTCTTTTTCTCAGAATTAAATCTTTCTAAGAATTCTTCTGGAGTTGATATAGCAACATCTTCTTCATCTTCATCTTTAGAGAACACACCAAGTTTGAATAGGTCTTTAGATAGAGCAGAGAATCTACTCAACTCTTCTTCTTCACCCTCTTCAACCTCTGGTTCAGATGTTGGCTTATTAGTAGTTTTAACAGCAGGAGCATTGTCCTCTTCTTCCTCATCTTCATCATCTCCTCCTAAAAGGAAATCTTGAATAGAAGTAGCACTGTCTTTTTTCTCTGTTGCAGCATCTTCCTCTACAGGAGCTTGTGCAACAACTTTTTTCTTTGAACCATTCGGAGGGATTTCATCTGCTTTGTTAATATCCTGTATATCATCAGGATTAGTTGTTGATGTTTCAGGGGCAAGCAAATCATTTAAAAGTTCTGCATTACCCAATCCCATTTCCATAGTATTCTCAATACTAAAGTTCCCAAACGGTTGACTATCTAAATTTTCAGCCATATGTAGTTGTTTTAAAGTTGGTTTATTATTGTAAAAGTATATTAGTTTAAGTTAATAGCAAAGAGATAGTATTCCATATAGATGATTATTTTGTATAATATAGCATTAACTTTTTTTACTCTAATCAAGTTTGTTTGTAAATGTATCATTTATAAGCCTAAAACTTCTGATTGGGGCAAGATCTGTAAGTGTAACTTGTTGTACCTCAACTCCCCACTTCTTTGCTTCAACCCTCACCTTCTTAGTTAATAGGTTATCAATCTCTGAATCTGTACACTCATCTAAGGTCATAGACATTATAACATTTTTTATAATACTTGCAGACATATCTGATAGAGCATCTTGTGCATCCCACACTTCTAATAGAAATATCTTTACATCTGCTATTCTATATTTGATTAATCCTTTGACAACAATATTTTGTTTGTCCTTAGTATATAAAGATTGAGCATCAAGACTAAGTGTTGTAATAACCACATGCTGATCTATCACCTCATCAAAGAATGGTATCTTGAAATGTAGCCCAGGTTTGAATACCCTTTTAAAGATACCAAACCTGAGCAATACAGCTTCTTCATAATCTCTAATGATAACTATTGGTTTAATTTCTATCCACCAATTAATTAATAATTCAACGAGTTTATCAAACATAATTATTTAGTTTTATTCCTACCCTTAGCATTCTCTTTAGCCACTGCTAAATCGTTTGCTTGATTTTCTCTAGCCACCTGTAGCTTTTCTCTTTCTATTTGCATCTTATCATTATTCTGCTTATTCTGAGCTTGTATCTGAGCTAGTTTAATTTCATAATCTTTTGCAGCTTTCATTTGATCATGAGCTAACTTGCTGGTTTCCAACACATCAGGAGTGGCATTTGCATTTAAATCTGGAAGAGCAGCTCCTTTAGATTCAGCAGCAATCATTGCTATTTGCACCTTATTGATTCTGTCAAGTTCATTTTGATAATCATCATGAGCTTGTTTCTCTTGTTGAGCTTGTTGAGCAGCTGCAATTTGAGCTTCAGATTGTTTTTGCTGTTGATCAAGCTGCTGTTGTTGCTGTTGAGCTTGTTGTTGTTGCATTTGGTCTTGCTTATCTTTCAATGTCTTAAACACTTTCTTCATCTGACGTACAGAGTTAGTTGTGTATAATTCAATGATGTCATGAAGACTTCCACCATTCTGTATAACTGCTTGAGACAATTGTCTAATTTCAGTAAACATTTTTTGATCTTCTGGTCTATTAGTTAAGAACACTTTAAGGTCTCTGAACTTAAGCTCAGAACCATTCACCTGTACAAAAGCAGATTCTCCTTCAGATGTAATATAAGAAATAGTAGACTGAGGCTTTTGACTTTCTATATATAAAGAAGCATCAATCATTGCTTGATATAATTGACCAAGAACATATTCATGAGCTACAAACAAAGGTTCTGTTTGAGAATAACTTTGTGTAATAGCAGCATTAGTTCCTGTGGCTGATTCACTAGCTGATACAGATCCTAGTCTTTGCTTGGACATACCAATTAGTTCCCAACACTCATTCTTTAATTGCATAGCTAGATTATATCTAGATTGAATCTCCTGCGTACGTGTAAGGTCAATATCTCTAAATTGATTAAATGAGCTAGGACTTTTTAAGTTCTCAGGACTATCATCAATAAACATCACTCCTCTGTTACGAGCTTCCATTTCCCATATATCTAAAGCATCTTGGGCATCACCATCTTTTGGAATAGGGATGTGTCTGATAGATGTAAGATAAACTTTACCCACCTCCTTCTCAAGAAGCTTATATAACTGATTCATACAAACGTTGTATAACACTTGGAAAGGTTTCATTAAGTCTACTAAGCTTTTAGCTTCTGTATTCTTCACCTCATGAACTAGTCCTATAATAGGGCAATAGTTTAAAAGTTTATATGGTTTAATATGGTAGATATCTGGTCCAATCTTTATTCCTTGATACCATTGGTTAATCCATCCCCATTCTAATGATTGTTCTGTAGGAAGAGTCTTACTCTTATAATTCTCATCAACAAGCATAGACTGATCATTACCCATTTCATCTAAATAGATAAGTTTACCTATCTTCTTTTTACTGATCCAATAAGCTCTTACAACAACATACTTATAACCAAAGCTACTAACGTTAGACGTTAGTCCTAAGAAGTCTTTAAGTCCATCATTGTTCTCTTTCATCTCAGATTCAATCATCATTCTTGTTTGTAGAACAAGAGGATCATATGTATCATACATCACTGAATCTTGTCCAGGAACTGCATCTGGATTACCAAGGTTAGACTCACGTACATTAATCAAACCATAATCCTGAAGAGAAGAACGTAAGTGATCTATCTCATCTTTAGTTAGATCAGGAATACTCTCAATAATTTCAGAAAGCTCCATCACTTGAACTATACCAGCAGCATATGCTCCTTGTGCTCTACCTGTAGGATCTGAAACATACTTCCTATCTGGTGTTGTAAGAAACCATGTATTCTTTGGATTAGCCACTTCTATATTAAATCCAGTCTTTGAGTTGTCTTCATATATATGAAAGAATTCTCTAGCAGAGATTAATAGATCTCTAAAACTATCTTCACTTTTTTCTTTTGTATTAAACTCAGCCTTCTCAGCAGTGAGTACGTGGTTAGCCCACTTCTCAGCAATAGATGTATATGAATCAAGTTCATCCTTCACCTCATCCATTGTCATTTGCTGTAACTGCTCATCATCTATTTGTTGTCCTTGTAATGCAGCCTTTTCTTGAATCTGTTGCTTTGCTTGATTAATTACATATTCTTGTAATATACCTGTTTTAAATTCAAGCTCTTCAGATTGACTATCACTATCAAAAGCTTTTACACGAAATGCATCAGGTCTTTTAGATATTTCTCCAATCAATTCATTAATAGGTGTTGTGATGATGGAATACATCTTCACATAAGCTGGTAGTTCTAAATCAGATGTAAGTACATCTGTAAAGCTTCTCACCTGAGCATCTTGATAAAAATCCTCTGGGCGAAGAATACCTTTAATAAGATCATAGTTTTTAACAAATGTATCTCTGTTCTTTACATACTCAGCATAAGCTTTGTTTGCAAAATAATCCATTGTGTTCTTCACCCAGCTCTCATCTTGTTTCTCTTTGTCAGTTTTAAACTGATCAGGAAATATGTTCAAATAGGCATACCTAATTGTTGCATCTTTCGTATATCTTATAATTGCCATTATGTAAACAGTTTACGTTTTTTAGTATTAAATAGTCCTCTAGACTCTGTGAACAATTGATTGTTTTTATTCTTAACAAACATTGCTTTTACTCTCTCATCCCCTGATCCTCCAATCCTACCCATGATAGGATCCATCTTAAGTGCTTGTGCAATAGCTAGTTCTGCAGCAATGATTCTATCAAAGTTACCCTGATCATTGTATTGTATAATCTCCTCAAGAAGAACAGGATCAAATATCTTGTGAACACCCATCACCTCTCTTATAACATTACCATTCTCATCCTTATCTTTAAATATAACTTCTTCCATATACTTCTTCAAGCATGTGTGAAGGTAGTCAATTATCTTCTGACTAGAACGATGAATTCCATATTCTCTTTTAACTGTTGTGTTAGGAACAATCTCCATAAGCCATTGAGGTTGTTTCTCTAGATAGTGAGCATCTCCTTTAGCTTTCATATATTCAATAAAGGATATGTCATCATTCTCACACAATGTTCTAGCATTGTAATACTTAATAAGCAATCTAGCTTGTTCTTCCCAAGTTTCTTTCTTATCAGGTCTAGCACAATAAGATGCTACAAACATATCCTGGTATTTCTCACCAGTGAGATCGTGCATTCTTTTATATACATAGACAGATCCTAATGAACTTGAATATGCAGATTTTCCCTGTCTATATGGATCCACTCCAGCTACATACAATCCATAAGGAGGGTTTTCTATAGGAAACTCATATATAATTACAGGAGCATCTTTTGCATCACTATTCTTTAATGGGAAATTGGATATAGGAAGCTTATCTGTAAACTCATGCTTAATAGCTGTCTCATCAGCAAATAGAATAACAGGTGTACCTGTACGTTCTTGTTGTAATAATCTAGACTTCTGTCTTTTTGCTATCTCAATATCGAAGATGTTGGTATCTTCATTTAAGAATATATCATCCACTTCCTGTGGGTAATACATCTTCTCTTTTAAATAGGCAATTCTATCTCCAGCTTTTTTAAGTCTGTTTAAGTTATTCTCTGTAATCTCTGTAGCTTTCTCTTCATTAGAGACTAACATCTTTACATTATGAAGCTCTGAATCTTGGTCTTTATTTAAGAAAGCTCCTAGTGTAGATTCTTCCTTAGCTTCCATTCTATACTTGTGTCCAATAAACAGCCCATGAACTCTCTGTGTATCTTTCTCATTATTATAATGTAGGAAGTTGAAATTCTCTACATCAAACATCAAGGATTTAGCATCCATGAATTTCTTCATATCACCCCCAGTACCAGTAAGAATTGGAGAACATCCCCAACCATAAGGTGTTGTAAAACCTGGAATGGCAGCTTGTAAACCTCTAAGAAAAGATCCTTTACCAATTTCATCTATAATTAGTTTACGTGGTTTTGTACCTGCAATTGCTTCCTCATTATTTCCCTCATCAAGGTTACGAATAAGAATAGAAGAGAATGGAATCCTTTCTCCTGATTTAGTCTTTATACCAAGTGTTACCTGGTTCTTCCAGTTATCTTCAATTCTTTGCCACATCCAAGCTTCAGGAAGGAAGTTTAATCCCTTATCAATCTTATCTGTAATTAGTTTAATATCTGGGGCATTTAAGCCTGATATAATGTTCTGTGAGTTCTCATCAAATGTTGCACCCCAAGATACATAAGATGCTTCTATAACAGATTTAGCTAGACGTCTAATACCAAGTATTAACAGTCCTTTCTTTTCATTCTGTGCTCTATCTATCTCATTGGTAATCACCCACTCATTATCCCTAAGAAAGGGATTGGCATACTTCTGGGATATACGGCCTCTGTCATCTATAACATCCACCTCTGTATGCCACATGTTTAGGTGCCAATACAAAAAGGGGTTAATATAAACCCCATCCATCATTGCTCCATCTAAACATAAACCTTTGTGAAAGTCAAAGAACTCTTTGAACTCTTCACTATTTTTATCAGGAATACGCTTCTGATTTATAAACCAATCTTTATAATCTATACTCTGTAGACTCATTTTCTATTCTTTAAGAAGTCTTCAGCCATTGTGCTAAGTTCTCCTTTACCTCTCACCTCCACCTTTGATTCTTCTTTCTCTCTCATACTATCCACTGTTCTAAGAATTTCAGCATAATCCTTAAGAGCTTGTGTAAGATCTTTTCTTTGTGCTTCTTTATTAGCTATACAAATAGGAATAGCTCCTCCTCCCTTTGTTTCCTTCCAAGCCATTCTATCAGCTAGGGAAGAAAAGGGATTTGATTGTATATATTCTTTTAGCTCTTGAAGTTTCATTTCCAGAAACTCCAACTCATATTCTATAAGAAGAGCTTTCTTAGCTGTTGCCATATGTAATTAATTAATATTCTTCTTCGTCATCATCCTGCTTAAGAATGTTATCCAAATCCATTCCATCTTTTATAATCTTATCAAGTTCACTCTCATCTGTGTGTGGAACATCCATTTCTAATTGTGACTTATACTTATACAAAGCATATTCTAATTCCTTATCTGTCATTCCCCATACATCCCCATATTCATCAAGAGCTGTTGCAAGGTGCTTACCCAAGTTGTATGTTGGATAGGTTTTGTGTAGTTCTTGGAGAATATGAATCACCTCACTATAATGGTTCCTCTTGTTCATACATTTATATTTATACAATAAGCCCAGCCCCTGTAGCTACTAACTTACTTAAGCCTGGTTTAATAACATCAGCTAATAGCTTTTGAATAGTGCTGTTTGCTTCTTTTTGTACATCTTCTGAAATGCCTGGTGTAGCACATAATGCTGCAAGCTTCTCAATAACAATCCATGCTTCTACTGCTGGGTTCATATTAAATTATTTATGTCTTCATCAGACAGTTTATAGTTGGTTATATCTTTTTCTGTTATTACGTTAGGCACCTCATCAAATTTCTCTGCAGCTTCTTCTGACATATAGTCTTTGCAAAAGCTTATAGCCATATAATCCTGATCTTCTCCCATAGTGCCTATAATGTCAATATAATCTACACCATGATTATACAAGTCTACAAGGATATCAATTAGATTATCTAAAGGAATTTTCTGTATTGTAACATCATTATTTTCCATTGAGTGCATTTTTAATTTCATGTTCTTTATCAAGGGAATCTATCACTGCTATCCATTTAGGAACTTCCAATGGACATTCACAAGACAGACATCTCACCTTAGCAGCTAGTGTACATCCACAATCTGTACAATGATCATCTGGTCTTGTTGTACTATGATTTTTAGAATGTAAGGAACAACCATTACATATCTCTAATCTAGTTTTAGCCACCTGTTCAATAAGGGGCTTCATGTGAGCAGAAGGAAAGAGGTTATTCTTCCAGCCTTCATACACCTGAGAGAAGTTAATGTTTTTCATTAGTCCTTTCCTTTAGTGATTTAATTTGAGCTATAGTCTTTTCTATTGTAACACTAGCTGAATGTTTCTTCTTCTCAGAAGAATTTACATCATTTAATATGTTTGTTAATGCTATTAGCTTGACTTCCAATGACTTAAGACGTGTAATTGCTTTTTTATTGTTAAAGAAGAACTTTCCAAACCCAGCAATCTCCACACTATTGTTTAAATCCATTGCTTCATTGGCTGATTGAAACTGATGATTGATCACTGTCTCAACTATCTTCTCACTTGTAAGTATTTTCACTGCTAATGTCCTAACTAGGTAGTCTTTAACAGACATGCTTATTGGCTTATCCATGAACTATCTTTATATCTAATACTAAATCTTTATCGAAGTTAAGGATAATTCTTGGATTAACCTTCACCTTAGTTCCATCCTTAACTAACACACCTATTCGTTTAAGCTTTGATATAATGTTATTTATTGTTGGAGGAGTGGTTTTATACTTAGAACAAAACTCTTCCCTAATGTTAGCATAACTTATATTACCCTTAATTGCTGTAAAGGCTATTAGTTGAATCTCCCTATGTGTAAGCTTCAAATCATTCAATGTAGACAACAAACTATAATACTTCTCTGCTGAAGCATAACTGTCTTCAACAGATTTTTTAAGTTTTTGTACTATAACAACTTTAGTTTCCATAATTAGTTAATGCAAAGATATACATAATCTATAGACCAACAAATAACTATTCTCATTATTAAAATGACTTATTGCTATATTATGCTGTCTATTATTTAATTAGACATTATATATAAGCAATACAATCTCTATTAAACCTTCCCCACCCACACTCCCCAAAGGTATGGGTATTTATCAATACCCACCAAATTTATTTTCTGCAAGGGATTATAATTTAAGTACAGCAAGATATTATAATTGGGAGCAAAGTTTAATTTATAGGTGCAAACTATACCTTCTCAGGTATAATGGGTGCTATAAGGAACAATATTATACCTGAAAGGGTGTTATAAGAAACATTATGTAAACCTATAAGCTGACAATATGTAAAGCTATATAGCTCTATGTTGGTATTTATATCCCATAGCAGCTAAAGCCTTTACAATACTATTTACAGAAATTCTTCCTTGCATATCTCTAGTTTCCATATCCATTATGGATTGTTTACTTACACCTAGCTTTTTACCAAGCTCTTCCATGCTTATGTTGTTTTTTAATCTACAAGATTTAATTACACCTATAGGACTAGATTCATGTTGTTCAAATCCATGTTTCCACATTAAATCTTTGTTTAGAGTGGTAATAAACTCATCAAGTTCTGGTGTGTGTCTAAACCATTCTCCACTTGAATGTAAATAGCCAAACTTCAAATGATATAAAAACTCATCCTCTGTTGTACCTTCAATTATTCCTAATACATCCAACTTAACTGGACAACTTACTTGTAATTGACTTAGTCTATTTTGAATGTTGTCTGTATATCCAATCTTTACATACTCTGTGTGCTTAATAAAATATATCATACAGCTTTACTTTTTTACAAAGATATGTAAAAGTAAAGACATAACCAAATAAAAGTCAGTCTATTGATTGACAAATGCCTATTTATTGATTGATAACATTGCCAACATAGGAAATGAAACACAGCCAAATTCAGTAGTTTTGGCTGGGTATAAATTTCTATACTCAGCCAAATGTCCATTATTACAGACACCTTATCATTGTGCTTGTATGAAATAACATACACTGTATATACGAAAGTTTCGTATGACCAGAGCATGTTCCACGTGGAACCTTCTAAAATTTTTTTCTAAAAACCTACCCCCCTTGTATATATGTGAGGATAGGGTACTCCACCTTGTAACCCCCTAGTGATTGGGTAGGGTTGGGGGGTGCCCCAGGTCTATGACATTCAATCACAATTAAGAGCGTGCGACTCATTAAACACTGCAATAAAACACAATGGCTACTATTAAATTACAAGGTGCTGAAACATTTGAAATCTCTGCAATCGAACACAATCTTCCTTTTGGTGCTAATACAGCACGTGGTAAGGCAGGTAAGACTTACTCTCGCTTCAAGTATGAATTAGTTGCATTCAGTGTTCCAACTGATAATCCATTTGTTGCTGATTTTATTGGCGGACAAGTGAAGAGTATTAAATTAATGGACACAATGCGTGATGTTGAGACAGTTGACACTAATGGTGTTGCTACAACTGAAAAAGTTAGAAGCATTGATTTAGACAGTTACATCAATAGAGCACAATGGAATGCATTACAGGAAGATAAAGTTAGTGACGCTAAAGTTGAGTACCAAATTGGTCGCTATAAAGCGTTAGAAACTAGTCCTGTTACTAGTGACTTACTTTCTGCGTTAGAGAATGGGTAATAAATTAAACAACAAGTGGTTAGCAATAGCCACTTGTTTTACAACATTTGTTACACACATTGTATATATAGGGTGGGTAGAATGCAATTCATTAGGGTGGGCTTTTAACACTGAATTAATTCAACATAACTAATTGATTATCTGTGAGTTAGAGTGTTGATGTATACACTCCTTCCACATAACACATATATTTTCTATTAACCAAAATGCTAAATACAAAACAATATATATAGCATTAAATAACAATTATATGACTACAAGAACTAAAATCTCTGCTTGTTCTATTAGGATATCAGCAGTTGCTACTCCTTATGGATTTAAGACTATTGGTTCATTCCATAAGTTTCTTAAACAATGTAATCCTACTGCTAAACTCTATTATGGTAATAATTATATTAGAGTGGCATATATGTTAAAACTGGTAATATCAGAACTTAACACATATATGGATTAAATAACAAGGTGCTACAAAGTGTCATATTATACAATGGAAATTTGTATGATGGATGGACAGCCTTTTCTTTTTATTCATACATTAAATCATATTTATATGACTACTACAGAACAACATATTAATACACTCATTGCAGTTATAATTAGTCTTGATGATGATTTTGCTAATGGTCTTATTGAGTCTGCTGTATATGAACCATTAGTACATAAACTTCAATGTACTATAAAAACATTGTCTTCTTAATTATGGTGTGATGATACATAGATTAACCAATGTGCTTGGACTTAATTGTATTCTAGATAGCATTAAGACTGCTCATCACACTTTTGTTATTACTTTTACGCTATTACAAGCCTGGAGAGTAATAATCCCTTGTTTAACGGACTGTGGGTTAACAGAACGTCTTAATGCACCATTTCTAAGTGGATATAAAGACTTCTTAATAATAACTGTTCACATCTTATAGGGTTCAATTCCCTAATTCATCAGACTCATCCTGTAAAAGGGACTGTAATAAGGTTAATAGAGTAGAAAAGGAAGCTCTGTGAATAGCATTGAAACAGGTGATTCTGTTTATGGTAATTGTATTATTAAGATGTGAAACCACCTGATTAACAGATGAGATAGTATCAAAGCCTCGTGTATAGACCGAGAATGTTAATCAGCTCCCAAGGATAGACAATTGTAATAATGAGTGACAAATCTTGCACCAACCTCTTTCAGGTATAATGCTAGAACTCTATCAGTGGAATTCTGTATTACAACTGAGTGCAGAGGGAGTTAACATACAATAGGTGATTGGGATTAGCCAATTAATGGATGAAAACAGCCTATTGTATTATTTATTCACAAATCCAATCTGGTAATTTGAACCTAATAAAACCCTCTTATATAATACAAGAGTGTGTAAAATTGAAGTGTATAGGGTTATGCAGTAAAGCTTCTAATAAGGTAACAATAATTACTTGGTCACAATTGGCAAATCACTATTGACTTGGGTGATTTATTTATTCATTCATATTAAAAAACCCATGTATATGGACAAAATAGAAAGAAGTTTAAGTCAACACAAGGTTACACCACGTACAATGAAGAATGCTAGAACTTTTGTTATGGAGTATTCATCAGGTGATTCTAGATTATTAAGAAGAATTAAGGCTGGTAAAGCTAATGGTGATAAATTAAGAAGAAATTCAGCATATACAATTAAAAATTATTAGCAATGGATAATTACACAGAATTTGACATATATGGAGATGATATATATTATTGTTCTTCATTACAATATAGGTTTGCTCATTTAAAGCCAAATAGGTGTTTGGTCCATCGTTGGTGTCCTTAAAAATGGGAACAGCCCAAGCTGCACTATCAGCAATGAGAACATAGAATAGTATATTGTGAATAACAATGGTTATGTTCAATATCTGTAGCATAGATAGGATTAATGAGTCAATGCAGGTTATGTGTTAACTACTAAACACACAAATAGGTGAGAAGCCTTGAATTTAATTACAATTAACCAATTACAAAACATTATTAATCAATTAGTTATGAAAAACACAATTATTATGTTAGCTTTTATAGCAACATTATTATTCACTTGGATGAGTATTTCTTTTATTGGATGGGCTGTTTCAGGTGATTTATCATTTAGAACTTGTACAACACATGGTGGAACACTTTTAATTATGCTATTAGTAGGATGGATACCATCTGTAATAGTAATAATGGACTTAGATGAATATTTTAATAACAACATTAAAAAAACATGGTAATTATGAAAAAAGACAACATTCTATTCCTCATTGGAGGATTTATATGCTCTGTATGTATGATTTTATTTACAGTAGCATTATTATTTGATAACAATCAACCCACTGATCCAAATGAAGATTGGATAGGTATTACATGGGCAATAGGGTTCTTCATTGGTGTGGTGCTATTTCTTATTGGTTCTATTATTGGACCATCATCATATAAAACTAAACAATGAGAACAATAGCTAAATTCATATCTGTTTGTATATTTGTTATATCAGCAATATGGTTATTTTGTTACATAGCTCTATTATCAGCACATGCTATTATATATGCTATTAGCCATATTGGATGGACATTGTTATGGTTGATATTAGCATGTATTATTAGTATGTTCACATATATAATAGCTTGTGAACCAGATTCATTAACAGAACATAAATAAATCAAATGAAAACAATCAAATTAATTGCAGTAATGGCTATAATTAGCCTATTTTCATCCTCTTGTATTACATATAGAGGAAGTTGTCCAACAACAGATAAATATTTCTTTTACAGACAGCAAAACGTAAGACCATTTCTTTACAAATAAAAATTAACCAATGAAACTTATCGAACTAACCCCAATCGAATTTTACCAATTTAAACAATTGGCACATTTTATCTTCACATATACAGTGCTCAAAGGCTCTGTATTTATAGAAGCAGACATTAAAGCCTTAGAAGCATTAGGCTATTAACTAACTAATAGGGCTCTCTTTAATTAGAGAGTCCTTATTAAACTTATTTGTTATGTATGCACAAGCAAAACTTTTATTATTACATTACATACCTGATACATTAAAGGTGGGTATGTGGTTTATGAGCATTAAACAGAATGGATATAATGATCATTATTATTCAATACATGAATTAAGTCATATTCCTATGGATATGGATTCATATATTAATAACAATGGATTTCCTGTTCTCCCTGTTATATATTCAATGTTCAACAACAATCCTGATGAACCAGAACGCTTATTAGCTATACCAGAAGAAATTGGTTGGTATGATAAGGGTGATGACAGTGATGAATTGTCTAACATTGATGTAAACACCATTAATTATATATTAGAGAACTATGATGGTGAATTGGCTATTGAAATGGAGAATGAACAGGAAGTCTTATTATTCCAAGGACTTGTTACCATTAGAACATTAGATAATGTTACTTATGGTGATGATGAGGATGATGATGATGATGAATGGATTTATGATCATCCACAAGATAAAACTGATTATGATCCTGAAGATTATGATTCTGAATAAAACTAATTTATATGACAAAATATTGTAGAGGTTGCGAAAAACCTGAAACAGAAGATTTTTATATAGAAACTAGGTATGACCATTATGGTATATTTACAGGTGAATATTGTGATGATTGTTATGAGCACAAATATCCTTATCGCAAGGATGCTTATTATGATTACATGAATGCAGGTGAATATATGGATGATGATTATTAAATTAACTAACAATGAAAGAATTATTAACCCATCTATTTAAGGACAAGACTCCTGAAGATAGACCAAAACTATGTGTTATAAAGACACAATCTACTGTTACACCAGAAGAACAAATAAGTTATGAAGATTGGTGTAAAGAACATAGTGTCAGTATTAAATGGCACAGTAGAGAAGGTATTCACAACGCTAACCATATGATGAGTCTGTGGGATCAAGGTTGTAGAATCAAAAGATAAACTTGGTTAGTTTGTATATGTGTAAAGCCTCTCTATTAATTTAGGGAGGCTTTTTTATTAACTCTGAAAGCAAAAATTATAAAAAATGCCAAACTTATTACCATCTAATTACATGAAGAAACCCCAAAAAAGAAAAAGATATAAATATATTTACGATAGGCTTATATCACAATATAAATATACACACGTTATAGGACTAGCTGGTCCAAGTTGTAATTCTTGGTGCAAGAATTTTACTAGTTTTGGTATAAATACATTTGAAATATGGGAGAATGATGCAGCAACAGCTAAAAAACAAGCTAGAACTATAAAATACCCTAAAGCAAGATTAAGAATAGGTGATATAATACAAGCTAATCCTAATAGAGTGAAAACATTATATGAATGTGATTTTACATTAGGTGTATATAGAAGCTCTGAGTATATTGCTAGATTTAAAAACAATTTTTTAATGACATTTTGTATTAGAAAAATAGGTACAGAACGTACAATAGCTGAATTCTTTAGAATTAGAGATGAGGTGATTATATCTATTACAGATGTATATGAAGAAATTACTCATAAAATTATTAAAACTAACGTTGGTGAGTATATATATGCTACATATAGAGACTTAAATGGACCACCAATGTGCTGTATTGCTAAACTTTAATAATATGCCTACAATAGATATTCCTGATAAAATATGTCCACATTGTGGTAATACTTCGTGGTATTATAAACCATCTTCACCAAACTTTTATGAATGTCATATTAAAAGAAAAGAAACACATAAAAAAGTCTATGAAGACAAAAAACATGATTCTGATATAATAGCAAAAAAGAAAATTTGGATGAGAAATTGGAGACAAGCTAATAAAGATCATGTAAGAAAATATAAACTTGATTATGACAAAACTGAAAATGGTAAAAAAGCTAAATCTAAAAGATCTTCATATGCTATTGTTGAACTTAGAGATTATTATGTTAGAAATATTCTTAATGCTAATTTACCAATAAAGCTATTAAAAGAAGATATACCGCAAGATTTAATTGATTTAGAAAGAAAAAATCTTATTATTAAAAGATCATTACATAAGACTGATAATCATAATATTAAACAATGTGTACAATGTGGAATTGCTAAACCTAGTAATAAGTTTGAAAGTCCAGGTACATTAAAATGTTATGCATGTTGCTCTCGTAATTATTATTATAAAAAGAAATTAAAACAAAATGAATGATGAAAAAATATGTATAAGGTGTAAATTAGGTTTAAAAGATGTTAAATTTCAAACACCTGGTTCTAAACATTGTATCAAATGTGCTAATGCTCTTTATTATATTAGAAATAAGGAAGCGATTGATAATAGAACATTAGCAAGATATTATGCCAAACATGAGGAAAATAAAAAAAGAGGTGCTGAACGCATATCAATGTGGAGAGCTTCTAATCCTGATAAAGTTAAGGTGATTAACAAAAAGAAATACGATTGGGTAAAAGCTGATCCTATTAAATATCAAAAGCAATTAGAAGCTGTTAGAAAACAAAAAGCTCAAAAAAAATATGGTTATCTAGAACAAATATATAGAGATAGAAGCAAAGAAAATCTTACAGATAATTATATTAAAAGACATTTCTTAACTCATGCGGTTAAAATATCCTATAGTGATATACCACAAGAACTTGTAGAATTAAAACGTAAAGAATTATTATTAACAAGAACAATTAAAAATCAAACAAATGGCAACTAAAACAGTAAAAACAATTACAATTACAGAAGTTATTGATGTGACACGTGAAATGGGTGATAAGGTTATGACTCAGTACAATAAAACAAATGACATCAAGTTAGGAGATTTAGCATTAAATGCTTACAAAACAGCAATACAAGCTGCTAAAACCCAATTAATCTATAAAAAACTAACAGGAACTCCAGGAGAAATAGATTTTCTAAAATAAACCAAAAACACATATATATGCCAACTTTAATGTATTCAAGCAAAGATTACACCAGAACAGAAATTTTAGTCTATAGCCCAATGGCACAAATAGACCAAGTAGTTGACACCTTTGTTGATAAACTGTTCTTAAGAGCAGCATCAAGAAGGTTATCTATTACAAACAATAGATATTTCTATGCACCTTCTGATGAGTACAAGATTAATAAATCAAAATTCATCAGAGCAAGAAATGTGTAAATATTTTGCATTTTTTGTTTTCATCTCTTGGATGTAGTTGCTCTATGAATTTCATAGGGCACCATTCCTAGATGAAAATGGTCATATTAAAAAGAAATAACATGGAATATACATCCAATTGTTTATTACAAGAGGCTCAAATAGAGCTTTTAAAGAATAAAATACAAGAATTACAGGATGAAAATGCTGCTTTAATGAAGCAATTACATCCTTCAGGAACAGAAGAATATATAACAACAGTAACTCATCCATATAAAATAATTAAAGATGGCAAAGAATAAAAAAGTAAAAGCACAAAGTTATTTCTTTATGAGTGTTGATAGTGATGAAATAAGTGTTAATTCAGCAGGTGATTCAAAAGCGTTATCAGCAGCATTTGCTCATTTAATCGTTACTAAAGAAGAAGAATCAGCAATTATACAGAAGATATTAGCTGATGCTATTGGTGTTTCAGCTGGTATACTTAGAGATGAATACAACATCATCACTGAAAAGGGCAATAAATTGCCTAAAAAGAGTAAAAAATCATAAAAAGTAATAAATGCACATTCGGATGTGCATTATAATGCCTAAATCAATGTTTATGAAAAAAATAATGTTTATTCTATTTACATTTAGTACATTTAGTACATTTGCACAATATACTGCTGTTAAAATAGAAGATGGTGTATACATTAATAAGGATTGGAAGTTTAATGCACCAGTGGTAGTTAATATCCCTGTTGTATTTAATTATCCTCTTGTTGCTGTAGGTGATAGTACATATAGAATAATTGATAACATGGGTGATACAACAATGCCTGCATATAAATTATATGTATCACATTGCATCACTACACAAGGATCAATAGGTGTATTAGCTATTACAGAATACAGAGATGGTGTTTATCATTTATCCATATCATATGGTGATGTAATGAGAAGATATATATTACAAGCCAATAATGTTTCAATTATAAAAAAATAATTATGAACAAATATTTTGCATTGTACCAAAATTTCTATAGATTGCCTAAGAGAATACAACGCTATTATATATTGAGCATGTTATGGTGGTGTATAAAAGCATTCTTTAAAACGTTTAAAAACAAATAAAATGGGAGAATCACAAGCAAAAAGAAATGGTAATGCAACACCAAGTCAAAGACTTAGAAGAGCATTGCTTCATGGAGTGAATAAATTATCATATGGTCCTGCAACATCTTCACAACGCACTGCTGGTAAAACATTTTATCTATTAAATACAGGTGAAATAGTAACTGCAACTGATTGGTATTTAAAACATAAGCCAAATTATAGAGTGTCTGGATCATTAGAAGGTTGCGAAGGAGCAAAAAAAGGATATAATATATGAACATATTAATGTATGACATAGAAACAATGCAAGAGTTGTTTCTAATTGATATTTATAATCCTCAGACAAATGAGCATCATGAGTTTATGGTGAGCAATTGGCAGAATGATTTAGATGGTATGATTAAGTTCATTGAGCTACATAAAGACTATTATTTTGTAGGTTATAATAACTTACGCTTTGATAGTCAGGTGGTTGAATGGATTATTAAAAGCAATGACAATTGGTATGAACTATCTAATTTAGAAATATGTGCTAAAATAGCACAGAAAGCTGCTGATGTAATTCATGATGCTAATTTTGATGTGTTTCCTGAATATAGAGAGGAACAATTAAGCTTCAAACAAATAGATCTTTTCAAAGTGAATCACTATGATAATAAGAACAGACGTGTTAGCTTGAAGAGACTAGAGTTTGAAATGGATCTTGAGAACATTGAAGAAATGCCTATTCATCACACCAAAACTGATATGACAGAAGAAGAAATAGAAATAACTAGAAACTACTGTCGTAATGATGTTTATGCTACATATGAGTTCTATAAGGTGACTATTGGTGATTGTGAACATCCTTTATACAAGGGTAATGATCAAATAGGATTGAGACTAGATATACAAGAAGAATTTGGTATACCATGTTTAAACTATTCTGATAGCAAGATTGGTGATGAGATGATTAAGAAGTTCTATTGTCAGGAGAAGAAAATATCATATACTGATTTACCAAAGAAAGGACTATTTAGAAAAGAAGTGGCTGTTAAACAATGTATAGCAGATTATGTATCATTTAAAACAAAAGAGTTACAACAATTCTTAACTAGGATTAGGAAGATGAAGCTTGGAACAAAAGATGATTTCAAAGAATCTATCAGCTTTTATAACAATGTATATTCATTTATGAAGGGTGGTCTTCACACAGAAAACAAACCTGAGATATTTGAGGCTGATGAAGATCATTTAATCATTGATTGGGATGTATCCAGTTACTATCCTGCTATTATTATTAACAATGGACGCTATCCAGGACATTTAGGAAAAGAATTCTTAAGTGGATACAAGCAAATGTTTAACAAGAGACTAGAACTCAAACCTTTAGCTAAAAAAGATAAAAGAATAAAAGGTATTGTAGGAGCTCTTAAGCTTGCTGTAAATTCTGTGTATGGTAAGTCTAGTGATATGCAAAACTGGATTTATGACAGACAACTAACCATGTTCACTACCATTACAGGTGAACTATCATTAATGATGTTAATTGAAGCATATGAATTGGAAGGAATACATGTCATTTCAGCAAATACAGATGGTGTTACTATTGAGATCCATAAAGAAAAGCTGGAGAAGATGTTTGAGATTAATGAATGGTGGCAAACGCTAACACAATATGAGTTAGAACGCACTGATTATCAGAAGATTATATTCAGCACAGTGAATGACTATATAGCAATTAAAACAGATGGAGAAATTAAAAAGAAAGGGGATTTCCTTACAGATTTTGAATTACATAAAAACAAATCTGCCAGGATTGTACCAATGGCTCTTGAACAATATTATGTTCATAATATACCTATTGAGTCTACTATTAGGAATCATACTAACATCTATGATTATGCATTAAGACAAAAAGCTAGTAAGGATTTTCATTATGAAGGACATAGCAAAGAGAATAAGACCATATATAATAAGCTTATTCGTTATTATGTTTCTAATATAGGAGAGAAGCTATTAAAGGTGAAAAACCCTGAATGTATAACTAATGCTGTTGATATTAGCCAAGTGGAAGCAGGTGAGTGGGTAATGCATGTATGCAATTTCCTACCAAAAGACCATCCTCTTGATAATATCAACTATGAGTATTATATAGAAAAAGCTCAACGCATTATAGATAAGATACAATTAGGTGGTAAGAAAAGAAAGATTAATATTGACAAGAACCAGCTTTCACTTTTTTAAACAAACAAATTATGAACACAGCACAACAAAATGCATTAGATCTAAGGTTTATATATTATGCTTGTGATGCAGAAGACTCATTACCTATTGGGGCATCTAACACATGGGAAGGACTATTAGAAATAGTAGATGATTATATGGGTGCTAATGAGAAACATAAGCATTCAGGTGTAAGAATTAAATATGTTCCATTTAATAGTAAATACCCTTCAGAGTTTGAAGGCACCATATATTATGAAACTCCTGAACCACAATCTGTAAAAGTGTATACAGTAGATTTTAATTATAATAAATAACCTATAAGTTATGAGTGATAAACCAGAATTAATGTCAGCATTATTTATCTTTTGTCAAGAAGGAAATTGTGTAGATGGTGGACATGAAGAATTAGAAATTAGATGTGAAGCCTCAATAGGAATAGATGGTGATGGTGAATGTTTTTATGTATTAAAGACAGAGCAATGGGCTATTGATAATATAGATGATTTAAAAGAATTACTAGATAGAATTACAAAAGTGGTTAAGAGTAAGTAATACAAGAAATAAATAACCTATGAAAACAGCAATGCAAGAATTAATTGAAAAGATTCAATCAAAACAACATCAATGTTTAAATGATTTTCAATCTGGGTATCAATTAGCATTAAATGATATGTTGCTAGAAGCTAAAAAATTTGCAAATCAAAAAGATAAGATATTAGAAATAAAAGATGAGCTAATATCAACATCTCATAAGCTATCTTATGTCTTAAATAATATAGACCTATTAGCTAAAGACCACGCCACTCTCAATAATGTTATAGATGAAATAAACTATTTACATCGTAAGTATATAGATGCAAAAATGGAATACACAGAACAATACTACAACCAAACCTATAACAAATAACATATGGGTAAATCACAATTTAAATTTGCAGCTGATATAATAATAGACAGCTGCATAGAAAGAGGGATAGAATACCAACGTTCAGACTATTATTGGGCTTATAGAATATTGTTTGAAAAGTTTGATGATAAATTTGATATAGAAAAATTTGATAAATACATAGAAAAAAGAGTATAATGGAAAAATTAAATGAAAGACAGAAAGCTGCAGAGCTTGTATTAGACTATTTAGCTATTGTTGGTGATATGAAAATAGCTAAAGATTGTACTGTAAAGCTAGCAGATGAGATGCAAAAACAATTTATTAATGACAATGATAAGTATTTAATGTGGAATCATATCGTTGTTGAAATATTATCATTCTAATGGCAAAGATAAACAGAGAGAACATAGGTGATCATTTAGTTGATTATCAACTAGGTATGATTGGTAAATCTACTCAAGAAGCACATATGACCAAAGATTGGTTTACTAAATGGACCATGACACAGGAACAACATGATGCATTTAAAGCATATGCTATTCCATTACTAAAAAAAGTATTTAAAATAAACAAAGCAAGAGCTGAAGCAAACTTTCAATGGTTTGATTTAGGTTTTGGGCTGAGGATTAAAGATTAAAACTATGGGAGCAACACAATTTAAAACAAGAGGATTTGGTAAAACAGCATCAGAAGCATATAGAATAGCTTGTAGAGAAGCTGAAGATGAATATGGTCATCAAGATGGTTATAATGGTACTATCAGCACTACAGCTGGATTTAGAGATGAAACAGAAGCATATAAGAAAAGTAAGTTTGATGATGCTTATGCTTATATACGCAATAGATTTGAAACTATGAACAAAAGAGATTGTTCAGCTATATGTATTAAAGAACCTATTGGTAATAACAATAAGATTAAAACACAGGTGGAACACATTGTTGAATCAGGTACAAAGAAATGGGTACTTAGATATGATGTACAACATGGTGATCATTTTATTGGAGGTTGGCCTACAAAAGGTGAAGCATTAATAGATGCTCGTAAGTATACAGAAAAGAATCAAGTTAGTACAACAATCGTAATGAAAAAGTATTTAGAAAAAGGTTCTAATACAGTAGCTAAAATTACATATAAGAAAGCCACCAATGAAAGAGATGGTGAATGGATCTTTTTTGGTTATGCAGCTGAATAAAACAAATAATATATGAAAACAGAAGATGTTATAGCAAAATATCCAAAGATATTTGCTGATTATGAAGGTAATCCGTTTCAATGTAATTGGTATGGTGTACCAGAAGGTTGGTTACCAATAATAGATGACTTGTGTGGTGCCATACAAGAGTATATAGATCATCATAGTCATTCTATTGATAATCCTGAATACATAGAAGGATCTGAATGGAATAAAGATGATGTTACCACTCATAGGTATATACAAAAGCATCCTGATCAAGTAACCTGCACACAAATGAAAGAAAAGTTTGGTGGACTGAGGTTCTATGAAAATAATGGTGATAAAAAAGTGGATGGTATGATACATTATGCAGAATACTTAGCTGATAACACATGCCAAGATTGTGGAACGAGAGAAGATGTTGGTATGATAACCAAAGGATGGTTAAGTACAATATGTAGAACTTGTGCAATAGCTAGTGGTGATAGAGCAATGGGTGCTTGGAAGTCTAATAATACACCTAAAGAAGAAACAAAATGATATTTATATTATTAACCATTTATCTATCAGTCATAGGATGGATTGTGTATATAATTACACATGAGCCATACAATGATGTTGATGAGAAAGAAGAAAATTAAAATTTATGCCAGATATAAGTTGTTGCAAAGGACAAGATTGTCCATTGAAAGAAACATGTTATAGATTTACAGTGAAACCTGATCCATATTGGCAATCATATTTTGGAAATCCTCCTTATGATTATGATAAGAAAGATTGTGACTATTATTGGAAAACAAAAGAAAAAGAGCATGAATAATTCAATAATTAATTACGATATTGAGCGAGAATATTTATTTTGTTAATTCAAATATTTGTTTTATCTTTGTTTCATGAAAACATTTATATATATATTAATAGATCCTAGAGATAATCAAGTTAGATATGTTGGTAAAACTAAAAGTAAGAATAGAAGATACTATCAACACATGAATGAAGCTTCAAAAGGTACTAGAACTCATAAAAATAATTGGTTATTGTCTTTAAAAAATAAAGGTTTAAAACCTGAGATGGTAATAATTGATGAATGTGAAGATGATTCTTGGATTTTTTTAGAGAAATGGTATCTTGAAGTATTTAAAGCTTGGGGATATAATCTTACCAATTTAACACAAGGTGGTGAAGGTCCTTCTGGTTATAAACATACAGAAGAACATAAACAAAATATGTCTAAACTACATAAAGGAAAGACTGTATCTCTTGAAACTAGACAAAAAATATCTATTGCAGTAAAAGGTAGAAAATATTCAGATGAACAAAAGAAAATGTATTCTGAAGTAGCTAAAAAAAGAGGAATTTCTGCTGAAACTAGACAAAAAATGCATGAAACTAGAAGAAAAAATAATTATTCTCATTCAGAAGAAACTAAACAAAAAATTTCACAAAATAATGGAAAAAGAAAAAAAAATTGATGTAGAAAGAGAATGGATCACTGATTTCATATATTTGCTAGAGGAAGAAGCTTTAATAGATGAGAAAATACGTAGAGAATTTAACAAAAAGCCTGCAGAGATAATTGTTCTTAATAAAGATAAATTGAAGAAACAACATGAAAATAAACATAACACTCTTCCATTTTGAACAAATACTATCATCTGGATATAGTCTTGATTTATTGTATTTCTTAAAGCTTGTAGAAGAAGGAGAAGATGTAACACAATTATGTGAGAGTGAAAAGCTCAGTGTGTTGTGTCAATCTGCAAGAAGAAAGGGATTGCTATCAGAAGCTTTTAAAATCACTATGATTGGTAAAGCTGTATTAAGCTTCTTAGATGAGGAAATTACAGCAGAAACTAAATTGGTTAAGAAGAAACCAAATGTTGAAGATTTTGAATTATGGTGGAAAACCTATCCAGGCACTGATACATTCACACACAAGAATCAGAATTTTGTAGGTACTAGAAGTATGAGAGTTAAGAAAGATGAATGCAAGGTGAAGATTAACAGTATTCTAGCTGAAGGTGAATATACTATCAAGGAAATGATAGCAGCATTAGAATACGAAGTGTTACAAAAGAAAGAGAATTCTGTAAAGGTGAAGACTAACAAACTTACTTATATGCAGAATAGTCTAACTTATTTAAATCAAAGAAGCTTTGAACCATTCATTGAATTAGTTAAAGAGGGTAAAAAGGTTATAGAAGAACCAACAATTACAGGAGGCACAGATATATGACACCAAAAGAAAAAGCACAAGAATTATTTGATAGATTTAATCAACCTGACAGAACTAACTATCCTTATGTTCATAATGCTCAACAATGTGCATTAATAGCAGTAGATGAAATATTAAGTGTAATATGGCATATGCGTGTTATAATAACCTATAATATAGAATATTGGAAAGAAGTTAAACAAGAAATAGAAAAGCTATGAGTTTTGAAATCCTTAAAAATGAAGTGCAAGCAAGTTAAATATTTGTTAATTTATCCAACTTTGACTTTAATATTTAATTATTTTGTATTTTTGTAAAAATATATAAAATGAAAAAAAATATTAAACTTTATGTACTCATAGATCCTTTAACTTGTAAAGTTAGATATATAGGTATAACTACTCAATCTATAGAGAGAAGATTATATAAACATGTTACTGAGACTATGTATTCAAAAAAGAGCACTCATAAAATAAATTGGATAAAAAAATTACTTTCTCAAGGATATTCACCTATTATAAAAAAACTAATATCTATTAGTGGTTGGGAAACTGCTTTAAAAATTGAAAAAGAATTAATTAAAAAATATAAACTTTTAAGAAATCTTACAAATAATGAAGATTATGTTGATGGAGCATTTAAAAGAATAATTACAGATGATCAGAAAAAAAATGCATCTAAAAAAGCTAAAGATTTTTATGAAAAAGGAGGAAAAGTAGCTAATTGCAGAAAAATTAAATGTTTTAAATTAGATGGAAGTTTTGTTCAAAATTTTGAATCAATGTCAGAAGCTGCAAACATTCTTAATATATCATTAAGACATATACATCTTGTAGTAACAAGAAAAAAACCTCAAGTTAAAGGTTATATTTTTACAGATATAATAAATGATGATCCTGTTCCTATAACTTTTGATTCACATTGGGGAGTAAAGAAAAAAATAGATGTTTTGGATTTAGAAACAGGTATTCACACTATTTATAATTCTCAAACAGAGCTTTCAAATGTTTTAAATGTTTCAATTCCGATGATTACTTATTATTTAAAAAATCCATCATCTTTAAAAAATAAAAAAATAACATTATTATGACAGATTTTGCGAGATTAGCCACAGAAGTGCAAGCAGGGCTTGATGGACGCAATAATGGTATCCCTATGGGCTTTAACAGGCTTAATAGATATATAGGTATCAGGAAGTCCATGTACACCCTGGTTGGTGGATTAACAGGATCTGGTAAGACTAGCTTCATTGATGATGCATATGTTCTTAATCCATTTGATTGGTATATAAGCAAAGCTAATACAACAAATATTAAGCTTAGAGTTATATATCGTTCTATGGAGAGAAGTGGAACATATAAATTAGCTAAATGGATCTCTAGAAAAATCTTCATAGATGAGGGAATAATCATTCCTGTTAATAAATTATTAGGTTGGACTGAGAAAATGACCAAAGATGAGCATGATTTATTCTTAATGTATGAAGATTATGCTGCACAAATGAAAGAGGTTGTTACAATCATCAGTGGACCAGAGAACCCAGTGGGAGTTGCTAAAGAGTTGAAAGACCATGCTTTAGAGAATGGTAGGATAGAACAGTTAGATAAATACAATAAGGTTTATATTCCCAATAATGAGAATGAAATAACTATTATTGTTATAGATCATATTGGCCTATTAAAAACTACAACAGCACAGCCCACTAAGAAAGCAGCTATTGACAAAATGAGTGATGAGCTTAGGTATGCTAGAGATTTCTATGGATATAGTCCTGTAGTGGTGAGTCAGTTCAATAGAGACATTAGTAATCCTATTAGAAAGAAGAATGGAGATGTTGAACCACAGCTAGAAGATTTTGCTGATAGCTCATCTACACAAAATGATGCTGATATTGTACTATCACTGTTTGATCCTATAAGATATAAGGTGTTAGATCCTAGTGGATATGACCTTACAAAACTTACAGATCATTATGGTGCTAAGTATTTTAGAAGCCTTAGATTGATTAAGAATAGCTATGGTGAAGATGATGTACGTATTGGTCTAGGTTTCCTAGGTCAAATTGGTATGTTTAAAGAGCTCAAAAAGCAAAAAGACATGGAGATAGAAGATTATGATTCAGTAATAGATAAAAGTTTTTTCTTAAAATAATAATATGAATATTAAAACAAATGTATATAACACCTTACCTAGTAAGAAGGATCATTGGTGGCAGATAGTGTTTCTACCAACGATTAGTATGATGAATAATATCCAGAAGAATGATCCATACACAGCAGTTAATTTTGAATGGCTATTTTGGTCATTAACTTTTATAATATCATAACATGGATAAGCAAACATATTTAGCATATAGATCAAGAAATAATGATGCTATATTATATGAGTATTATTTAGAACATCATGATAGTGATAAACATAAACTTTTATCAAATTCTGAGTTTCAGCTATATATAAGAATGTGGGCTAATCCTTTATCAAATCTATTTTTTGAGATTTGTTCTCGTTATGATGTAAAGTTTAATGTAATAACAATTCTTGATAAAGACGGTAAACCAATAGCTTATGGGTAATACAATAAGAGACCAGAGACAAGCAGAATTTGCTGATGTATGGTTAAAAGAGAAGTTTGGTATTCTTAATCTATGTCCAAGGTTTGGTAAAATCTTTACAACAATCAACATCCTACAAAAGCTTGATAAGCATGCTACAATATTGATTGCTTATCCAGATGTAAAAATTAAAGAATCTTGGGAACATGATTTTGTTGCTAGAAAGTATAACAATCCAAACATCACCTATACAACACACCTATCTTTACATAAATACAAGGATAAGTTGTTTGATTTGGTGATTATAGATGAGATACATTTATTGTCTGATGCACAGCTAGATGCTGCAGAAGAGCTTCTGCTTGAAAACATGTATGTTCTAGGGCTTACAGGAACTCTTGCTAGAGATACAGAGCTAGAACTATTAGAGCGTCTAGAATTGCCTGTAATAGCTGAATATCCTATAGAACAGGCTATTAATGAAGGAGTTATTGTGGATTATCAAATCACAATAAAGCATGTGCCATTAGATAATAAGATAAAGATTAACTACAAGGATAAACTAAAGACAGAAAAGCAACAGTTTGATGCTTATGGATGGGTGATTAACAAGGTTCAGGCACAAGGAAAGGACACAATGTTCTTAAGACTAGCTAGAATGAGAATCATCCAGAACAGTCTTGCTAAGTTACAAGCAACTAGAGAGCTATTACAAAAGCATACAGATGAACGTATATTGGTTTTCTGTGGTGTAACAGCAATAGCAGACAATCTTGGTATACCATCCTATCATAGTAAATCTACTGAGAAAGATGTGTTTGCAGAGTTTGCTGAAGGAAAAGGAAATCATTTAGCTGTTGTGAAGATAGGTAACACAGGTGTTACATATAAACCACTTAACAGGGTGATTATCAACTACTTTGATAGCAATGCTGAGAATTTAGCTCAAAGGATAAACAGATGTATGGCTATGGAATATAACACTCCAGATAAAAAAGCCCATATATACATTATTTGTTCTAATGAGGAAGTGGAAATAAAGTGGCTTAAGAAAGCACTAGAGTTTTTCGATAAAAGTAAAATTAAATATGTATGATAATTGAATTAATAGAAGAGAAAAAAGTAGGACATGAAACTTTCTACTCAGTGATACAAGATGGTAAATTTATCTCAGGCTCTTGTTATAGAGAGACAGCTGAGAAGCTATATGAAACAATAGTAAACCAACGGAAAAATGATGAAAAAGATACAAAAATTATTTTGAAATCTGAAGAAATTGATGTACCTTAGAAGCATAAAATAACTAAATATTTAACTATGGCAAGCAAATTGATTGGGATTGTAGGTCAAACAGGCACTGGTAAATCCACTGCTATTAAACACCTAGATCCAACAGAAACCTACATTATTAATGTAGCAAAAAAGGAACTACCGTTTAAGGGTTCTGAGAAGCTATATAACGCTGAAAACAAGAATTACAAGGAAATTGATGATGCTAATGAAATCACTCGTTTATTGAGGAACATTTCTGATAAGGCACCACACATCAAGAACATCATTATTGAAGACTCTAATTACATTATGGGATTCAGTATTGTTTCTAAGGCTACAGAGATTGGATTTACTAAATTCAGTATTATGGCTAGAGATATGGTGGATTTGTTCAGAGAAGCTCGTAGATTGAGAGATGATTTAAAAGTGTTCTATTTCTCACATCCTGAAACTATTGAAGATGGTGGAGAGATTATAGGATATAAGATTAAGACAGCAGGTAAGCTGATTGATAATCAGATTGTTCTAGAGGGATTGTTCACTGTGTGTTTGTACACATATGTTGATGAGAACAAAGATGGTTCAGCTACATATAGTCTATTAACTAATAGATATAAGAAATACCCAGCTAAGAGTCCAGATGGAATGTTTCCAGAGGTTAAAATCCCAAATAATTTACAGACAATTGTAGATTCTGTAGATGCCTATTATAAATAATAAAAACTAGAAAACAATGAGTAACATTGGAGGAGTAAAAAGAGAACAACAGCAGTTTGAAAACACAGAATTCGTAAAGAAGGTAGGACTGTTTGAAGCAAATGTAATTGCAATTAATCCTGATGCTGAAGAGTATAAGGACTTGCTAGGTATGGAACTTAAAGAAGACAGTAAAGCTGTTGAGTATTTAGGAACTAGTAAAGAAGGTGGTAACAAAACCTTGCGTGTAGACTTCTGGTTAGAAGAAATCAAAAAGAAGGATAAGCTTAAGGTGACATTCTTCTTAGAGAACAAAGAGAAAGAGAACAAAGATGGTACTAAGAAGCAGTATATCAACAATGTTGGTCAATGCTCTTGGGCTGATGATCCAAACAACTTACCAACCTGGTTCTCTAATAGAGACTATCGTGTAGCATTTGTAGGAGAAGAAGAATTATATAACTTCTTACGCACATGGTTAGGTAATCTTGATTTAAGAAATGCTGAATCTACACTACAATTAGATTGGAGCAAGTTAATGAAGGGTAATGTTAAAGATTTGAAGAGTCAAATTGATGGAGAATGGTGTACAAGCACATTAGCTTTAGCAACAGTTAAAACTGTAGAGAAAGATGATGGTGTTAAAGAATATCAAGGTGTTTATAACAAAGCTTTCTTACCTGCTTATAACCTTAAGCAATTCAGATTGATTGATTATAACAGAACAGATGTTCTTAAAACATTGCGTGCTAAGAAATCTAAAGATTTGAAGCCTCATGAAAGGTTTGTAATTAATGTCACTGGTGAATATGGTTGTAGAGACTATTATACATTCAAGGACATTAAAGACTATAATACAGATGATAATCTAGTAGCTTCGGATAAGGTGATAGCTGAAGATGATGCTGACTTTTAATAATTAAAAATTATAAGAAAGCCTCATCAAACTTGGTGGGGCTTTTTTATTAAACCTGTATTATGATTAAAGGAGTGAAAAAGACTATGCTTAGCATGGATGCTATTCTTAGTAGAATATCTGAATATGATATATTTAGATATTACATGCCCACTCATGATTGGAAATTGAATGTTGTTACTTATTCTCCATTCAGAAAAGAGAATAATCCTTCATTTGTTATTGGTAATAAGCTTGGTTATTTATCATTTATTGATTTTGCTGATACAAGCAGACGTGGTGATTGTTTCAACTTTGTACAAATACTATTCAATCTTCGTGATAACAGTGAGGTGTTAAAGCTAATAGATAAAGATTTCAACTTAGGATTTGCTAGTGGTGTATATTCAGATGATTATAAGAAAATAGTGTCTGAATACAAGCAACCACAAGAAATAGGTAAGAGATATTCTTTAATCCAGGCTACCACCAGAAAGTTTACACAAGAAGAATTAGCGTATTGGGCTGAATATCATCAGGATATACAAGATCTTAGAGACAATAACATATATTCTATTAAAACACTCTATCTAAACAAGTCTAAGTTTCCTCTTAAAGAGAATGAATTAAGATTTGGTTATCTGTATGGTGCAAGCTGGAAGATATATAGACCATTTGCTGATAAAAAGAGTAAATGGATGCCTAATAATGTTCCTATTACAACAATGGATGGTTTACAAGATGTAGAAGATTGTAAAATAGCATTCATTAATAAGAGTAAGAAGGATTATATGGTGATGAAGAAGATATTTCCCTGCAGTTGTGCTGTTCAGAATGAAGGTGTTGGATGTTTCTCACATGAGAATGTAGAATATTTAAAAGCTAACAGTGACCAACAGATATTGAGTTTCGATAGTGATGTTACAGGTGTACAAAATAGTCAACAGATTACAAAACTGTTTGATTTTGGCTATTGTAATGTTCCTAAGAAATATCTAACAGAAGGTATTAAAGACTGGGCTGATCTTGCAAAGATTTATGGTATGAAAACAGTTGAGCAAATATTAAAACAAAAGGGTATTTTATGATACAAAGAGAAAACAATTTAGATGATTTGATAGAAGCTATTCAAGATAATATAGAATGGCTATCTACATCAGATGAAGATGATATAGAATGCATAGGTATAGAAAATTTAGAAGGAATTTTAGGTTTATTTTTTAACAAGAGAATTAAATTAACAATCGATGAGTCAGAGTAAAACAACTTACACAACAACAAAGGGTGTATTGCTTAATGCTACACTTCCTGCACAGACAAGGACATATAAGCCTGTTACACATGGTCAATTAATAGACCTAACATTAAATGGTATTGAGAAAGCTGGTTTCAAACTAGATAAGGAAACATATTCAGCTGCTATTGATGGACAAATTGCTAATGGTAAATTTAGTATTAGTAATGTTGCTGATAGTGAAATGCAATTAGAAATTGGCTGGCAGAACAGCTATAATAAAACGCTTACATTAAAGTTTGCTATTGGTACACGTATATTCATTTGTCAAAATGGTTGTGTATCAGGAGATTATGGAGCTTTTAAGAAAAAGCATCAAGGAGGAATTCAAGAATTTACACCACAGGCTATTACAGATTATATAAAGCAAGCAGGTGATTCTTTCCAATTGATGCAGACACAGAGACAAGATATGAAGCAAATAGAACTTACACGTAGAACTAAAGCTGAATTGATTGGTAGAATGATGATTGAAGAACAATTCATTACATCTACACAATTAAACATCATCACTAGAGAGTTAAAAGCTCCTACGTATAACTATGGTGCTCCAGATAGTCTTTGGGAACTATATCAATTTACAACACAATCAATGAGAGAGGTACATCCTACATTATGGATGGACAGTCACATTGATGCTCATAAGTTCTTCACTGATTACACAATGGTACCCACTGGTACACTTGCACCAATGCCAGAAGTAAACTTTGAAGAATTAATGCATAGTCAAATTTCATTATTTTAATATGACTTGGGAAAAATTTAAAGACTTCTTTCACCCATCTTGGCATGTGAAGATGCAACCGTTTATTGAGAGCAAAGAATGTGATGAAATCTATAAATTCCTAAAAAAAGAGAGTGGGAGGGGCAAGACTATTGCTCCTCTCTCCTCTAATGTTTATAGGTGTTTTAAAGAAACTTCATTAGATGATTTAAAAGTGGTGATGTTAGGTATGTGTCCCTATCACACATTAAAGAATGGTGAACCTATTGCTGATGGTTTATTGATGGGCTGCTCTAATACAAACTATCTACAACCTTCTCTTCAACAGTTTTATGATGCTATTGAAAGAGAAATGCATAGAGGATTGAATTTAAAAGCATATAAATTTCCTGATGTAAGTTATTTAGCTAAACAGGGTGTATTAATGCTTAACGCTGCTCTCACTACAGAGATTAATAAAGCAGGTAGTCATATGACATTGTGGGAACCATTCACCAAATATGTGTTTGAAGAGATATTAGCTGTTACAGGTGTACCTATTATATATCTAGGTAAAGAAGCAGCTAAATATGAGAAATATGCTTCACCATTCTCTTGGTCATTTCCTATAAGTCATCCAGCTAGTGCTGCATATAAACAAGATGAGTGGAAAACAGAAGGTGTGTTCACAAAAGTGAACAAGATATTAAAAGACAATAACAATTTTAAAATCAATTGGATGCTAGAAGATGCTCCATTTTAAAACAAGTTTATGACAATAGTAAAAGTTGAAGAATTAGAAAAAGGTGATGAGATATTGATTGGTTCATTATCAAAGTTTAAATACCTGCGAGTGTTAACTGAACCAAAAGTTAGCACTAAAAAACATTGGGGTGATCCAACTAGAGTGTTATATAAATCTGTAAAATGTTCTACAGCAGAAGAAACTTATAAAATGGTTTATGGTAGTAGAACATACGCTCGCAAGCGTTGGGTACTTAGAGCAGAAGATCATAATAGGATTATCTATCAAAATTTAAATGACAGTGATATATTATTAATTAAAAAAACATCAATATGAGATATTTACAAATTTGGGTAAACAATGACACTAATCATCCAGATGATTTAGATCATGATTATAATTTAATAACAAATGATTCTACAACTGAAATGCAATTACTTTATTCAAAATCAAGTGAATGGAGTAATCCAGATGAGACTAATGCATCATTATCAGATCATGGTAATGGTATTGAAATAGTGTTATCAGGAAAGAAGAAGATGTTAAAATTAGACTATGCACAAGCACAAGAGCTATTAGTATTATTAACTATGATTCAAGATGCTAAAATAGAAATAAGAGAATCTAAAACAATTAAAACTATAGACTAATGTACACAGTTAGAAACGGAGATGATTTACAAAGAGGTGATTTAATTGCTGTTTGCGGTTATAATCAACTGGAACTTGGTATATATTATGGAAGAGGAAAATCAGGTACAGTTCAATATTATAGTATAAAATCAGCTTCTAGTTGCGAATATAGATATAATGAAAGAACAAAAAGTTTAGGTGCAGAAAAAGTAGGACCTTTCAAACTTAACCATATATGGAAAAGTTATGTTAATAGCCCATCTGCATGGAGATTTATGAAATTATATAAGAACAATATAACAAATATAGAAGACTTAACAAACATAGAAGAATCAAAGAGAATATTAGAACAATTTGGAATCACAGTAAATTATTAAAACATGATCTTAGAAAAACAAACAGAAGCACACATTTTACAAGAAGGAAGTTCCCAAGACACAATTGGGATGTCACTAGACTTAGATTCTGCACAAGTTTTGATGCAGATGTTAAGTAAGAATTTATATTCTGATGCAATAGGATCTACTATTCGTGAGTGTGCAAGTAATGCACTGGATAGTCATAGAAGATCTGGATGTGACAAACCTATCATTGTTTCCTTTAAGAGAAACATAAAAGCAGACACATTCGAGTTTGCTGTTGAGGATTTTGGTATTGGTCTTGATGCTGATGATGTAAAGAACATTATTAGCAAATATGGTAAATCTACTAAGCGTAATAGTAATACAGAGCTTGGTATGATGGGCTTAGGTTTTAAAGCACCTTTGGCTTATAGTTCTAGCTTCTATTTCGTATGTAGAAAGGATGGTATGGAACGTAAGTATATGATGTACGAAGGAGAAGATACAAACAGTATTGACCTTTTGTATGAAACAAAAACACATGAGTGCAATGGTGTAAAGGTGATTGTTCCTGTAGCATATTATGACAGACATTCATT
>Ga0194047_10000032_pt1 | contig 113667 bp, 94 predicted proteins | sample JunL225m_MetaG_2_FD_160070 | JGI IMG/M metagenome (GOLD analysis project Ga0194047, IMG submission 160070) | Anoxic zone freshwater microbial communities from boreal shield lake in IISD Experimental Lakes Area, Ontario, Canada - Jun2016-L221-5m | ecosystem: Environmental > Aquatic > Freshwater... | reverse complement strand
TAAAACTATATTTTTGTTTCGAAATCACATTTTATACAATTATATTTTATATGAATATAAAATTAATTACATGAAGAACACACTATGGCTCAGTTATTGCCGATAAAATGTAAGAATTAACAAAAATGAAAATAAAATCAATCATACTGCTCGTTGCGATAGGCTTCACATCTATGGGATTTACTTTGGATGTAATAGATGACATTGCCTCGGTCATTCGTTCGGGAAATCCCAAAAATATATCTAATTATTTTATTGAAAACGTTGAACTGAAAATGATAGATAAAGAACAGGTATACAGCAAACAGCAAGCTGAAATGATATTAAAAGATTTTTTCGATAAACACCCAGTTAAGGCATTTACTGTAGCTCATAAGAGCGAAGTTAAGAATGGTTCTCAATATGTAATAGGATTATTAGAAACTGCAAATGGTAAATTTAGAACCTTTTTTTTAATAAAAACTACCGGTGATAAAACACTTGTACAACAATTTAAAATAGAGAATGTATAAAGAAATAGACCCAGAAAAACTTTATAATTTCAAAATTGAAAGATTCATTCGTACTTCCCTTGCCGAAGATGAAGGTGATGGTGACCATACCTCGCTTGCTTGTATTCCCAAACAAGCTTTTGGAAAAGCAAAACTCTTAGTAAAAGAAGATGGAATAGTAGCTGGTGTAGAATTAGCTTGGTCCATTTTCATGTATATTGACGATTCGCTGCTTGTAAACATATTTATTAATGATGGAGGTAAAATAAAAGCTGGTGATATTGTATTGACTGTTGAAGGTAATGCTCGTTCCATTTTACTTGCAGAACGATTGGTTCTTAACTGTATGCAACGCATGAGTGGAATTGCTACTAAAACTAACGAACTTGTAATGCTTTGCAAAGGAACAAAAACTAAAGTGATTGATACCCGAAAAACCACTCCAAACTTTAGAGCACTTGAAAAATGGGCTGTATTAATAGGTGGAGGAGCAAACCATAGAATAGGATTGTATGATATGATTTTAATAAAGGACAATCATATTGACTATGCTGGAGGAATAAGAAAGTCGATAATAGCTGCTCGGAATTATATCAAAGGGAAAGGTAAAAAACTAAAGATTGAAATTGAAGCACGTGATTTGGAAGAGGTAGAAGCTATAATAAAGGTTGGAAGAGTACAACGCATAATGTTGGACAATTTTGACATTCCTACTCTGAAGAAAGCATTAAAATTAATCAACCACCGTTTCGAAACTGAAGCATCGGGAGGAATTACAGAAAAAACTATAGCTAGTTATGCCAAATGTGGAGTAGATTTTATTTCGGTAGGCGCATTAACACACAATGTCAAAAGCCTTGATTTAAGTCTTAAAGCAATTGATTAATGAAGCGAAAAAACATTAGGCGATTAATCAAATTCCCACCAGCTTTTGGATTAATTAAATTAAGCAAACGCATCGTTTTGCCAGGGTTCGAGAAACTATCCTTTTATATTGTTTCTAAATTTTTCATTAAAGGAATTCAGAATGGCACACTCAACACACGAGCTTCATCTTTGTCGTTTAGCTTCTTTTTAGCATTGTTCCCTACAATAATATTTCTATTTACCCTCATCCCGTATATTCCTATCACTCATTTTAAAGAAAATCTATTTGTACTAATGCAAGATGTAATGCCTAAATCGGCATTTGCTGCTACAAAAGAAACAATTCTTGATATCATAGAAAAAAAGAGAGGAGGATTAATGTCTGTTGGTTTTTTATCAGCGCTTTACTTTTCAACTAACGGATTCAATGCAATGGTAAATGCATTCAATTCAACTTATCATGAAGTAGAACCTCGTAACTTTTGGGCACAACGACTTATTTCATTATACATGTTGCTTGTTTCAGCACTTTTGATTTCTACTTCAATCGCTTTGTACATTGGAACAGAACGTTTAATCCATCCTTTAAAATATTCACACAACATTTTATACCTAACTCTACATTCTATAAAATGGGTATTGATGTTTGGTGTGTGTTATTCCATAGTATCATTTAATTATTTTGTTGGACCAAAAAAGAAAAAAGGTTGGACATTCTTCTCGGCAGGCTCCATGTTTGCAACCGTTCTTATTGTAATTGCTACTGTAGTATTTTCGTATTACGTAAACAAATTTGGGAAGTACAATAAAATCTATGGCTCAATAGGTTCATTGATTGTAGTGATGATGATAATTTATATAAATTCTTTTATTCTTCTTTTAGGCTTCGATCTTAATGCAAGCATCCATGGAGCTAAAGAACATTTTGAAAGATTTAAAAGATCAAAATTTAGATAACATCCCTCTGGTCGTTATTAGTGTCTCGCCTTCCTTTCTCTGATTTCTTTCTCATTCTAATGTTCATCATTTCAACGAACAAAGAAAAGGCAATGGATATGTAAATAAACTTTTTGTCCACATGTTCGTGAAAAGATTCAAGAATTAATACCACCCCAATCATTAACAAAAATGATAAGGCCAACACCTTTATAGTAGGATTGTCATTTATAAAGTCGCTCACTTTTCCTGAAAACAAAATCATGATAATCATGGCTACAATTACTGCCAAAACCATGATCAAAAGATTAGTAACAAGCCCCACAGCTGTTAGTATGGAATCAAATGAAAAGACAATGTCAATCAAAACAATCTGAACAACGATTGCGTTGAAACTAATTTTCTTCACTTTCATTTCCTCATCATCATATCCTTGTATCTTGTTGTGCAGCTCCATTGTTGTTTTGTACAGAAGGAATACTCCTCCAGCAAATAGAATTAGGTCGCGACCAGTGACCCCAAAATCCAAAATATAAAACAATGCGTCTTTTAAACCTACTATCCAAGTGATACAAAACAATAATAAAACTCGCATGATCAATGCAAGCATTAAACCAATGGTTCTAGCCTTCCCTTGTTTGGCTCTCGGCAATTTGCCTGACACAATAGAAATAAAAATGATGTTATCAATACCAAGAACAATCTCAAGTACAGAAAGCGTTAATAGACTAATTAATGAGGCAATGGTAAAAAGTTCTTTAAAATCTTGCGCTAAATGCATCGGCCTTTTTTAGTTTTTTGCAAAAATACATAGTTTTTGCTCAATCCAATGAAATTTTTTAAAGTTGATTTCCAGCATTTTAAAAATATATTTAGTACTATGTGATACATGGTACTACATTTTATATATATCTTTGCAATGTTTTATTGCTTGTATAACCAAGAACAATAAAATTTGAATTCCATTTTTATCGAAACAATAGTCAATACTAATAATTACTTAACTAATGAATATAGAGAACACAAAAGCTCAAATGAAAAAAGGAGTGCTTGAGTTTTGCATTTTATCAGTTCTTTCAAGTGGAGATAAATATCCATCGGAAATAATAGAAAAACTAAAATCGTCAAAACTTATTGTGGTAGAAGGCACACTTTACCCCTTATTAATGCGACTTAAAAATGATGGCTTATTAACCTATCGTTGGGAAGAATCATTATCAGGTCCTCCACGCAAATACTATAAGCTAACACCTATCGGGAAACAGTATTTGAAAGAACTAAAATCAACCTGGTCGGAACTAGTTGAATCAGTTGAGAAAATAGTTGAGAAAAAATAAATCAAGTTTTAATAAAGTATTTACAAATTAGATTAACACTAAAACCTAAATAAAATGAACCGTACAATAACAATGAATTTAAATGGCATCATTTTTCATATTGAAGAAGATGCTTACGAAAAGCTCAACAAATATTTGAGTACCATAAAAGGATATTTCAAAGATTCGGAAGGGCGTGACGAAATAATGAGCGATATTGAAGCTCGTATTGCAGAAATGTTATCGGAAAAGGTAAGTAACACCAAACAAGCAGTATTGCTTGTTGATGTAGAAAACGTCATTGCGGTAATGGGGAAACCTGAGGACTTTGCTGATGAAGCGGAAAGAAAAGATAATTCAAATTCACAAAATTCTTCAACGGAAGAAAACAGGACTTCTTATCCATACAGCAAAAGAAGACGTGTATTCAGAGATACTGATGATAAAGTGTTAGGGGGAGTTTGTGCTGGGGTAGGAAACTATTTTGATTTCGACCCTTTGTGGTTAAGAGCTGCTTTTGCCATTAGTTTTTTTGCCTTTGGTTCGGGTTTATTGCTCTACATCATACTTTGGATTATCATTCCTGCTGCTAAAACAACTGCAGAGAAGCTTGAAATGCGTGGAGAGAAAGTAGATGTGAATAATATTGGTAAAGCTGTGAATGAGGAGTTTGACGATTTCAAAAAAAGAATGAAAGATTTCGGAAATGAAGTAAACTCGAAAGAAAACAAAGAACGGCTTAAATCAACAGCTCAAAAAGGAGCGGAATTTGTGGGTGATGTTTTTCACAACATGATTCATGTTTTTGGAAAAATTGTTGCATTTTTTCTTCTCTTTATTGGTATTGCTTTGATGGTTGGATTGCTTGCAACTATATTTGGAAGTGGTACTATATCGGTATTCAATAGTTCTACAAGTAATATACACTTTTCGTTGTACGAATTCTGTTCGGCCATATTACCTTCTGATTTACCAATATCGCTTGTGGTAACTGGTTTAATGTTATTCATTGGTGTGCCTTTAATTGCGATGATTTATTCAGGGGTGAAACATTTATTCAACATCAAACAAAAAAATAAAATTGTGAAATATGTATTCAATACATTATGGATGATTGGTCTTGGATTGGTGATATACATTGGAATATTGATAGGAAGCGATTTTACAGAAGAAGCAACTGTGAAACAAAAGATTGATATCAATCAACCAAAGAGCGAGGTGCTGTACCTTGACTTAAAACCATTGGCTGATGATGATTTGGATTTCACGTTCAACCACAAACATCGCAAAATTCGTTTTGGTGATTGGGTGATGTTATCGAGAGATGAAAATAACTACCGTTTGGGATACCCAAGTTTGAACATCATTCCATGCGAATGTGATAGTTTTCAGTTAGCTGTTTTAAAAAATTCAAATGGCTTGAATAAAAAAGAAGCCACTTACAAAGCGAAAAGCATTGAATACAATATCACACAGAGCGACTCCACTTTACTATTCAACAATTATTTTGATATAAAACCAAATGATAAACTAAGAGGGCAGGAAGTGAAATTGATTCTTAAAGTTCCGATAGGGAAAATAATTTTCTTGAGTAAACGAATGGAAAAAATTATTTTCAATATCGATAATGTGAATGATGCATTGGACAATGATATGGTAAATAGAAGATGGAAGATGACTAAACAAGGTCTTGAATGTGTTGATTGCAATGGTTTAGACAATGTAAAAGCAAAAACCAATTAAGATTAGTTGAAAAATTAAAAAAATATTTTCATCAAGTTGTAACTTTTTATAATTGCTTTTCGTCTGACCGATAAACAATCTAAAAAACATAAACAAAATGAAAAGATTAATCGCATTAATGATGGCCTTGTTGGTTGGAACAACTGTAACAATGGCAAAAGAACCAAAAACAATTCAAGAAGTAATAAGCAGTCAATTAAAGGTTCGGGCTGAATTATTAACCGAAAACTTTGAGAAGGTAAGTATCGACTTCACGATGAAAACAAATGGAGAAGTGGAACTGGTAAAGGTGCATTCGATGAACAAAGAACTGAGAAAAGAAATTACTGAACACTTTTGTGATATTGATTTCACCAAAGCAGAAAAACTTTCGGAAGGAAACTACACAATTAATGTTTTTTTCAAAGTTCTGTAACTTTATCATAACCTTGTTCGTCATACCTTCGAATAAAATTAAATCGTTCCTTCCAAGGGGTTCAACCATTTCGTGCAAAAGAAAAAAGAGGGGAATAAGTTTGTAGCATTTCTTATTCCCCGCCCCTTACCTACTCAACCCAACGAATAAAAAAAACAATAAATTTAAAAGCAACCCAATTCGGATAAAACCAAATTGGGTTTTCTATTCAACCTATTTGGGTTTTATTTGTACATTTGTAAATATAAAAAACAGATATGAAAAAAACTCTTCTTCTTTTTGTTGCCTTCTTCGTAAGTCAATTTTTATTTTCTCAAGATACCATCTTAAAATATTCAGGAGAATCAATAGTTGCAAAGGTTTTGGAGATAGGTCCACTTGAGATTAAATATAAGAAATTCGATTTTCAAGATGGCCCTACTTATATTATAAAAAAAGATGATGTTGACTGGATAAGATATGCAGGCGGATTGAAAGAACATTTCGAAAGACAGAGTCAGCCGAAATCAAGTACACAAAATTCGACTGATTATTATGGGGCACCTGCAACTAACAATCGATATGCTCCTGATAATAAGATAACAGAATTTGGTTCGAGGTATAGGTATAACAATGGATTGATAACTGAACGAGAAATGCAAAGCATGCTGATGAATACCAAAGACAAACGAATCATGGGATTGATAGAAACATCGAAACAGGCGCATGGTTTGCAGTTTGTTGGTTTTGCTGCCATCCCTTTGGGCATTGGTGCCCTCGCTTTCATTTCCGAGTCGAGTACAACAACCTATAATGCGCAAACCTACACGTATAACAAGAATCCAAATCAACAAACCTATCAGATGCTTGCATTTATTTGTGGAATGGTGGCCATTGCTTGCCCTATTTATTCAGGTATTTCGAAGCATAAACGAATACAAAGCAACCGAGAAGCCATTAACCTGTACAATCAGAAATATTAATTGAACAAATCAACAAATGAAAATCAAATCGCTACTAGTTGTCTTATCTTTTTTCTGCGCTAGTTCGATGTTTGCGCAAGACACCATCATTAAATTATCGAATGAACGAGTGATTGTTAAAGTGATGGAGATAACTTCCTCAGAAGTAAAATACAAACGCTTCGACATGCCTGATGGACCTAGTTATGTGGAAAGCAAAAATAATTTGAAAGCAATAAAATATGCAAATGGTGTTGTTGAAAATTTCGAAACACCAAATGTGCAACCAACAACCATAGAACCAAAGCCAAGCCCTGAACCTATTGCCAAGATAGAACTTTCGACAAAGATAACTTATAGTGGTGGCAAGTATATTTATCAAAATCATTTGCTAGATGATGAAGAATTGAATTCGATGTTGATGCAAACAAAAGACAAACGTATCATGGGACTGTCATCAGAAGCATTGTCGGCCAAAAGAGCTAGTAACATTTGGGTAGGTGTTTTTCCTTTTGCCATTGGAACTACAATTGCTATACCCTATTGGGCGGTGTATGCCATTAATTTCAACAACAATTGGGGAGACACTAACAGAAGCGAACGCGACATGCGTGCTGCCCTTGCATTGCTTGGCATTGCTGGCACCATTGCTTGCCCTGTAGCTGGAGGAGCTTTTAAATCGAAACGAAATAGATGTAACCGAAGAGCAGTTGAACTGTATAACGAGAAGTATTAATTAACATTTATATATTTAGTTTATCATCACCAGCTAAACTTGCTGGATTTAATTTATGAGAGTATTTTTTTGTTTGGTAGTGTTTTCTGTTTTGCTTACACTCAAATCTTTTTCGCAAGACACCATCCTTTTAGTGAACAACGACAGCCTTTTCGGAACCATCATCGATAACAATGCTGATGAAGTTCAATATCAAAAAACAAATAGTGACGATCGTTCGGTGTATATTCAAAAGAAGAGCAACATCAAAGCACTTATTTTTGCGAATGGACGAAAAGAAGTGTACGAAGTGAAAGAAAAATTGAAGCCTAGAAACCCTGAAAACAAAGAAAAGACAAAGGATACAGTAAAAGGGTCATCGTATAAAATAGAAGATTACCACAATCGGTATTTGTACAAAGGAAAATTTAATACCGAACAAGAAATCCATGCACTCTTGATACAAACCAATGATAAAGGGCTTTACAAGCTGGTACAAAAATCGCAACGCGCAAAAATGATTTCTAGGCTTGGCTTTGTTGCAATACCTTTGGCCATAGGAGCGGTTTATTCGAAAATGATGTATGCAAAAACTGCTTCCGAAAGAACTGCTTCTGCTCAGGCAGATGATTTTAAACAATCGCAATTAAATCGATATGCTACTTTAAGTAATCTCTACACGATAGGCGCTATTGGTTTTTCTACATTAGCTATTGTGGCCATTATTAATAGCCATAACTACACTCGAAAAGCTGTAAAAGTTTTTAATCAACTTTATTAATTCCCTCCTTTTCCGTTCACAAATTTTCGAAATAGCTGTTTCAATAAGGTTTTCCTTCCTCTTGTTATATAAAAAACGAGAAAAATAAGCATCGAGACCATCTACCTTTTGAAAACATTTATTTTATCAACTAAAAACGCAAACCATTAAGTCAAGATGGCTTATTATATTGGGATACACAAGCAAATAAAATTCTTCGTTTCTTCATTTTTCGAATACTTATTTTCATTAAATTTGTAATCAAATCAACATGCATTTTATGCTTGAATAATTTACTGAATAATACTTTGTTTTTGTAATTCTAGTTTTTCAAAAACAATTTTAACCTTCTAATACTTCATCAACTATGAAAAAAAAAATTGAATGCCTCGTGAATATAAACGGAAAACAAGCATCGTTTATAGAGCCAATAGAAATAGATAGTGCTAACGAGAACTATCTTGTTTTTATCAAATTAAATAAAACCTTAGGTGAAGAAGTGTTTGAGAATAGCAACCTCATAGTGTTCGATATTTCTACCCATATCATAAGAGGCCCGCTGGCATTGAAACTAATGATGGAGAAAAAATTTGAATTGAAAGACCAACAAAAAAGCATGAAGGTAGGTGCTTGGGAAATCACCCATATCACAGCAAATGGGTCGTATTGCAATTTTCATTTTAAAGATAAAACGAGCTTCATGTTGTCGAAAAATTTGAGCGAGGCAGAACAATTTCTCCACTCTGATTTGTTTTTTCGCATAAACCGCTTTTTAATCGTTTCGATACTTTACATGGACCTCGAACTTGACCCAACCTGCCTCAAAACGATATGCATTAACAACGAAAACCATCGAATATGTGATGAATTCAAACCTCAATTCGTCAAATGGTACAAACTTTTTTCATTCATCGTTCGTAAACAATATTGAGTTTCGTAAACAATTTCTTGTTTTCGCCAGCTTCCTGTTTTTCCTTTGTGTCCTATTTTATAGTTGGTTCTATTTTTTAGTGAAAGCGTGGCTCATTTTTTCCATTCCTCCCTCCTTTTGGGTTAAACCTTGGAAGGTTTTTATCAGAGTTCGGGAAGTTTTGACCAAACATTGGAACATTTTCGCCAAACCTTGGAAGGTTTTGTCAAAAGTTCGGAACATTTGATGCATTGTTCGGAACAATTGACTCAAAGTTCGGAAACTGTTTACCAAAGTTCGGAAGAATTGGTCTGAAGTTCGGAACTTTAAGCAAAACATTAGGAACTTTGATGAAAAAGCAGGGAACTTTGGTGAAAATGTAGGGAACTTTGATGAAAAAGCAGGGAACTCTGAGAAAAATGTTCTGAGGAATATGCTAAAAGTTGGAAGGTATTGGGTAAAAACGAGAAACGCTGAACGAAAAAGAAGAATCACTCTATAATAATAGTAGCAATTTAAAACAACAATTAGTATAAATCTAAAAAACTTTAAAAAATGAAAGAAATTATTAATTGCCTTCGGGAGTTTGAAGGCCTAAAAGAAGCAGAACGTAGTCCTTATTTGTACACACATGGCGATGCTATCACCGATAATGCATCTATCTTTCCAGCAATTCCACACAATGGAGTAGCGGTGCTCGCTTCCTCGGTGCAACTTGGAAAAACTTTTGCACTTCGCCATAAAAGCGAAGCCAACATGGACACTTACGAAACCACATTGGCTGATTGTATTAAAATGATGAATGAAAATTATGATTACATTGATTTGGTTGCACAAGGCGATGGAAGCATAGTGGCAAAAGCAGGAGTAAAAGGCACAAGTGGAAATACTTCTCGCACCTCTCCTCCATCTAAACCTGCAAATACTCATTTCGAATTTGCAACGAATGCAGGTGAAATACTTATCTGTCGCGATGCTGATAAACTAGCATTAGTTTCTGTAGCCATCACTTATAGTAATTCCAAAATTGCCGTTGTGAAAAGTGGAAACAATCAAATAAAAATAACTACAGCCGATGGCGATAACATTTTTGTTGACCTTGCTACTACTATCAAATCAACCATTCAAAATCAAAAAGAAGGAACTAAACTAATAACAGCACTGGGTTTGTTCAACCCGAATGGCCTTTCGCCATTGGCAAGTCCTGAGTCGGTAGTTGTTCCGAGGTGATTGAAAAAAAGGAACAACATCCCTTTCATCACTCATGCATCCATCCTAAGAGAGCCGAGCAGCAATGCAAAGCTCTCTTTTTATTTTGTAAAAAAAGTAGCAAACACTTTCACTTTCGACACTAATAAAAAGCAACGAATAGGATAATCGAAAATATGAATTCCAAATTAAATAATAAACCTTACTTTTGTCGATATGCAATCCATCATTCAATTAAAAAATATTGCCAAGGCCTATAAAATAGGCACCGAAACGATACATGCCCTTCGGGATGTGTCGTTGGAGATATACAAAAACGAATTTGTTGCTTTGATGGGCCCATCAGGCAGCGGAAAATCGACATTGATGAACATGCTTGGATGCCTTGATAGTCCTTCGAGTGGAGAATATATATTGAATGGAATTTCGGTATCGCAAATGCTCGATAACCAATTGGCCGAAGTGCGAAACAAAGAAATTGGTTTCGTGTTTCAATCGTTTAACCTCTTGCCACGGTCAACAGCACTCGATAATGTAATGCTTCCATTGGTTTATGCAGGGTTCAACAAAGCCGACCGATTGCAAAGAGGAAAAGAAGTGATGGAACAAGTAGGATTGAAAGACCGAATGCTTCACAAACCCAACGAACTATCGGGAGGTCAACGCCAACGGGTAGCCATAGCTAGGGCTTTGGTCAATCACCCTGCCATTATACTGGCCGATGAACCAACCGGAAACCTCGATTCGAAAACTTCTATCGAAATCATGGCACTGCTCGAAGAGATACATAAACAAGGAAACACCATCATCCTTGTTACGCACGAAGAAGACATCGCTCAGCATGCACACCGCATCGTTAGGCTGAAAGATGGTATAGTAGAACGAGATTATAAAAACGAAAACATCATTTCGGTGAGCAACCGAATGGTGAAATAGGAGTAAAACCAATATTTCCGCAAACAAATCATGTCATTTAAAATATATACAAAAACAGGCGACAAAGGCGAAACCTCATTACTCGGAGGAACACGTGTGATGAAACACCATATCCGCATTGAGTCGTACGGAACGGTTGATGAACTCAACTCCTACCTAGGTTTAATTCGCGATCAAGACATCAAGCAGGAGGTAAAAGATAGTTTGATAGAAATTCAAGACCGTTTGTTCACCATTGGCGCATCATTGGCCTCCGACCCCGAAGTAAGCAAGGTAAAAATCCCTGATTTGAAAGAAGAAGACATCGAATACCTCGAAAAAGAAATGGACAAAATGGACGAAAAGCTACCGGTGATGAAGTCGTTTGTGCTACCAGGCGGACATACTACCGTTTCGTATTGCCATATCGCTCGTTGTGTTTGCCGCAGGGCCGAACGCATCACCACTCAACTCTCCGAAACCAGTTATGTGTCCGATTTGGTTATCAAATACCTCAATCGATTGAGCGATTATCTTTTTGTGCTCTCTCGCAAACTCGCTGTGGATTTGGAAGCCAACGAAATTCCTTGGAAACCGAGAATGTAAATCTCTGTTTTCGGTTTGCTCATCACTATTTTTTTAAAAAAATAAAATACTTCTTTCACAATTGAAATTAATTTTTACTTTTGCAGAAAATTAGAAAAGAAAAGAAAAAATGTTTTTTCGAATTCCTTTTTTAAATTACCAATTAAATTAAAAGATAACTATGTACTGGACACTTGAATTAGCAAAAAACCTAGAAGATGCGCCATGGCCTGCAACAAAAGACGAATTGATTGATTTCGCTATTCGTTCAGGAGCACCAATGGAAGTAATTGAAAACCTTCAGGAGATAGAAGATGAAGGAGAAATTTACGAAACGATAGAAGAAATTTGGCCTGATTATCCTACCAAGGATGATTTCTTTTTCAATGAAGACGAGTATTAGCACTTCGTCCGGCATCAATTAAAAAATCTCGCAGCAAAGCGGGATTTTTTAATTTTACCTATTCCTTTGTTTGCAAGCCTTGCAAACGATCCCTTAAAACTTAAACTTTATTTCAGCTCTCACCTCCGATTTGGTGTTACCATTAATCTCGGTAAGCGAACCTGCACTAATCACATTCTGATTGTCGTACAGAGTCTGCGAATACCGCAACCAAACTTCAATCTTACGAGTGATGTTGTAATCCAACATCAAGTAAAACCGCGAACCACGATAGTAATATGAAGGAATGGAATAAGAACCCGGGACATCTGTTTCGAAAGCGTACAAACGTGCATCATAACTATCGGTTTCGAACAAGGCATAGCGCATAGTGGCCGAAAGAGGCTTGCCTAGCTTATTAAATGTAATGTCTTGATACACCAAATACCCCTTCTCTGTTTTGTTATCACCAAGTTTGTAATACACTAGCTCCACACGGTTCTTTAATTTGACCGATGGCAGTATGGAATAAGAAATATCTATTCTATAATTTGTTTGCTTTACAGGGATTAGATAATTGATGCTTGCATCTGGGTCAACACCGTTCTTTTCTTTGTTGCGCTGACGTATTCTTGCATACATGGCTACTTTCTTATTTGGAGTATAAGTAAGTTGTGTCATGTAATCATTTCCTTTCGAAGGCGCATTCACTAGGTATTTGAGCCAAGGGAATTCAAATCGATCGTAAAATGCAGTAATTGTAAGTACAGCATTCGGTTTCGTTACAACACCCAAATAAAGTCCCTTCTCGTTCGAAGCAGTTGAGTTTTCAGCAAAACCAGTGCTCAATAAATTCTGAAAGTTTCGTTGATAATAACGATGCAATACGGTAAAAGATAAACGAGGATCGAGACTAATTAAAGCACCGTTCAGAAAAGCCTTACCACCATTGGCACTCATGGCTTCTTCTCCGAACAAATTAAAATTGCGAAAAATAAAATTATAATCCAATCCTACATTGGTATTGTGTTTTGATGAAAATTCGAATTGACTATAATAAGAAAGAGCACGGTTGAATTCATGATTAAGTTGATAATTAACAGCAGTAATACCAACATTTACTTTTTTTGATTTATAGGTCACATTACCTCCGGCAATTGTTTGTTGAATGGTATGTTTGTCGGCAAGTTCAGAAGGTGTGGTATGATATCCTGTTGTTTGTAAAGCAGAGATGGCAGCTATTTCACCATTCTCAAGGGTATCACTCACATTGGCATCCACCTTTTTGCGGGAGAAAAAACCAGTAGCTTCGAAATGTTTGAAACCAACGGTGGCAGCAGCACCACGCATAAATTTATTTTCGTCAACTGATGTGTAAGGGCTAATTCCCCTTGCCGATTTTTTTACATTTACAATGTCTGCACTTTTTCCAAAAGCATAAGAAGTCCAAGCTGTGAGGCCTTGTCCAAAGGTTACTTGATAATCGCCAATAGCCAATGATTTAACAAAACCAATATTGTGCAAATAAAGATGTGCTGAATAAAAATCGAAACCGCTTTGTTGATTGCCTTTCAACGATTGTTCGTACCAATCGTACTTAAACTTTTGTTTGTTTTTAAAAAACAATTCACCTTGATCTTTCTCAGCAGTAATACCCCAACTTACATTGGTTCCATAAGTAAATTTATAACGAGCATATAGTTTATCAGGACTTCCAATGTATCTCGAATTAGGGCTTTTGAACAATGATGCACTATCTATAGAGGAGAAACCTGTTTGAGGTTCAAGTACCCTGCCATATCTGAACATTACCATATTTTGTCCATTCAAAAACATTTGTTTCATCGTGAAATGATTACTCGATACATTATCTGTTACACGAACGTAAGGAAGTAGTTTATTAATGGTCTGTAAATCGAAACCATCCACACTTTGCAATTCATAGATGCTAAGTAACTTTCCGCTGTTCTTAATATGTGTGAGCAAGTTATTGATTAAAATATCATTCAGAAAAAAATGCAATTGCCTAAGTTCATCAACTGATGTATTGTTAAGGTTGATGCGGTGTTCCTTGAAATAATTCAACGATTCGAGCAAATCTGTATAATCAGTTTCTTCCGAGTTGGTTTCTTCTGCTACGTTTTCGAGTTGTTGTTGTATATCGCTATCCTCGTTCTTAACAGGAACGGTATCTTGTGCCAACAATCCATTCCACGAACATAAGGACATCAGCAAAAAAGAAACAAGTACAAAATAATATGTCGACTTCTTTTCCAAATTATTTGCTAGTCTTTTCTTCAGGGGTAACCACTTTCTTTTTAGTGAACGAGAATGTCATTCCAAACTGGGGACTAAAACCAAGAACTTGATGATATGATTCGGAGAACTCAAAACTAAAATTGCGAAGGTTAATGCCAAACCCAAAAGAAGTAAGCGTTGGATTAGTGCCAATACCTGCTCTTAAATAAAGTTCTTTCACCAATTTATATTCAATACCCGCTTTAAAAATTGCTTTCTGTGAAATGTCTTTTTGAGTTTCAATTGCTAAAATTACATTCTCCGAAAAAGAATAATTGGCACCCAATCGAAGAATGGTTGGTAAGCGTTCGTCATTGTATTCGGCCACCTTAGCACGTGTAGGATTAAACACATGAGCACCAATGGTAAGTCCTTTCAATGGTTTTGCTTGTATCCCCATTTCAGCAGCAAATACAGCACGTGTGCCATATCCTTCTGAAATATGTGTACTAAGATAATCGATAGCTATACCTCCTGAAAGTTTGTTTCCAAAGGCCTTAGCAAACGAAAGACTGTATTTGTTTTCATTATAAAGTGCGTTACCAAAATTGGTAATGCATAGGCCAAAAGTACCGCCTTTAACAGGCACAGCTACTGTTCCACCTTTGATACCTAGTTCTTTTAATTGAAACCTATTTTCGTAATATACTCCACCACTATACTCTCTCACAAAACCAAGTCCCGCTTGATTATGCTGAGCACTCCACACATCGCTTAGTGAAACAGAAGCATTGCCCATAGCAGCCGAACGAGCACCAATAGGATAATCTTCGTTTCCTGCCTTCAGATGAAAAGCAATAAAAACAAGGAATACAAGGGAGTAATATTTGTTCATGAATTAAGGCTAATTTGTTTTGTATTCAAATTTTATCTCTGATAGCTCTTTATTAGCTTTCAGAATTTTGTTCTTCAAATTTTCTTTGAAGTCAATCACTTTTTGTAATAAAGCGGAATCTCCTGTTGCTAGTATTTGCACCGCAAGTATTCCTGCATTCATACCACCATCTAAGGCAACAGTTGCAACTGGAATACCGGGAGGCATTTGCAGAATAGATAAAACAGAATCCCAACCATCAATTGAAATAGAAGAACGACATGGCACACCTATAACGGGCAATGGAGTAAAGGCTGCGACCACACCCGGTAAATGAGCCGCTCCTCCAGCACCTGCAATAATTACTTGAATTCCTTTTGAATGAGCTGTTCTTGCAAATTCAGCAACTTGATCAGGTACACGATGTGCACTCAGGGCGTTGATTTCGAAAGGTATTTTAAACTCATTTAATATCTTTGCAGCCTCTTGCATGATAGGCATATCAGAGGTACTGCCCATAATTATACTAACTTTTGGTGTCATTTATATATTTTTTATAGTTTATTACAAGTCGTAAAAATAACTATTTTATATCTACAATAATATTATTCTAACGTTTTTGATTGCTATATTTTGTTTACTTTCGTTTTTTAAAAAAAAGCCAATATGAGCAATGTGATTATTCACAATCATTCTTTTAAGATGCAAATAGCCGCTTCTGAAATAGACAAAGCGATAACAGATGTTGCACGTCAAATCAACACGAACCTTAAAGGCAAAAAACCTTTGTTTCTTGCTGTACTTAATGGTTCGTTTATGTTCGCATCTGATTTGATGAAGAAAATAAGTATTGAATGTGAGATATCATTTATTAAAGTTGCCTCATACGAAGGCACCACTTCGAACGGTACTATGAAAGAACTTATAGGAATTAACGAAGATATTAAAGGGCGCACAGTAATAGTTATTGAAGACATAGTAGATACAGGATCAACGGTAGAAAGTGTGTATAATCAACTCGAAAAACTTGGAGCTGCTGAAATAAAAATAGCGACACTTTTATTCAAGCCCGAGGCTTACACAAGGTCTATTCCTATTGAATACACCGCCATCGTAGTTCCTAATGATTTCTTAGTAGGTTATGGTTTAGATTACAATGGTCTAGGCCGAAATCTTCAAGACATCTATGTACTAGACTACAAAGCTGAAGAAAATAAATCAACTTTAAAATAAATTATCATGCTTAACATTGTATTATTTGGGCCTCCTGGAGCAGGCAAGGGAACACAATCAGAGAAATTAATCGCAAAATATCATTTAGTTCATCTTTCTACTGGTGACATCTTTCGTGCAAACATAAAAGGTGCAACCGAACTTGGAACCTTAGCTAAAAGTTATATGGACAAAGGACAATTGGTGCCTGACGAAGTAACCATTCGAATGCTAGAAAGCGAAGTAAATAAAAACCCTTCAGCCAATGGATTCATCTTTGATGGTTTTCCGCGTACTCAAGCACAAGCTGCTGCTTTAGATGTATTATTGAAAAGCAAATCAACATCCATTACCTTGATGCTTGCATTAGAAGTTAAGGAAGCCGAACTAAGAAAACGTTTACTATTGCGAGGTAAAGATAGTGGTCGACCAGATGATCAAAATCCAGAAGTAATACAAAAGCGTATTGATGTTTATAACAACGAAACATCACCTGTTAAAGACTTTTACACTGCACAAGGAAAATATAAAGGGATTAATGGAATTGGTGAAATAAATGAAATATTTAATTTGCTGTGCGAGAAAATTGATGCAGCAAAATAATATTGATAACACAGAAATATTTGTTTTGGAATACTCAACATTCTTAAATTCTAAAATAAATTAAATCTAAAACGTAAAAAAATGTCAGATAGCAACTTTGTTGATTACGTAAAAATATGTTGTCGTTCAGGCAAAGGAGGAGCAGGTTCAATGCATTTGCATCGAAGCAAACTCACTGCTAAAGGGGGGCCAGATGGTGGAGATGGAGGACGAGGTGGTCACATTATTGCTAGAGGCGACAAACAATTCTGGACACTAATCCACTTAAAATACCGCAAACATGTGATAGCTGAAGATGGTGAAAGTGGAGGAAGTAGTAAGAAAACTGGAGCAGAAGGGAAAGATGAAATTTTACATGTTCCACTTGGAACTATCATTAGAGATGCCGAAACAGGATTGATTGAAGGAGAAATTACAGAAGAAGGTGAAGAAAGAATTATTGTTCCAGGAGGAAAAGGAGGACTTGGTAATGACCACTTCAAAACATCAACCAACCAAACTCCAATGTATGCCCAACCGGGTGTTCCAGGGAAAATGGAATGGAAAATTCTTGAGCTTAAAGTACTCGCGGATGTTGGTTTAGTTGGATTTCCAAACGCAGGAAAATCGACATTATTATCAGTTCTCTCTTCAGCTAAACCAGAAATTGCCAATTATCCATTTACAACATTAGTTCCAAATTTGGGAATCATCAAATACCGCAATTATAAATCTTTTGTAATGGCTGATATCCCTGGAATCATTGAAGGGGCTAGCGAAGGGAAAGGTTTGGGGATTCGATTCCTTCGTCATATCGAACGAAATTCTACTTTATTATTTCTTGTACCTGCTGACACAAATGATATCATCAAAGAATATAAAATTCTTCTTAACGAATTGGAAAAATACAATCCAGAACTCATTCATAAAAAAAGAATATTAGCCATTTCGAAATGCGATATGCTTGATGAAGAATTACTAACTGAAGTCAAAAAAGATCTCAACAAGCGATTCAAAGAGAAAAAATCCGTTCCTGTTTTATATTTCTCCTCCCATACCGAGCAAGGATTGACAGAACTTAAGGATGAACTTTGGAAACAGCTTAATAGCAAAGAAAACTCTTTTGAATATTAGATGAGCCTTATTGATTTAATAAAAGAAATTGACACTAAACTATTTTTATTTTTAAATAGTAAACATAATTCTTTTTTTGACTTTATCATGTTTTGGGCTAGTGATAAACTTATTTGGATCCCCCTTTACTTACTCTTTGCATTTTTGGTTTATAAACATTTTGGTAAACGAATATGGTTGGTAATACTAGCGGCTTTGGTTCTTATTCTATTGAGCGATCAATTATCGAATCATGGTTTTAAGAATACCTTTTTACGTTATCGCCCTTGCCACAATTTGACCATTCAAGATAAAGTTCATCTTAATGGAGATTGTGGAGGAACCTATGGATTTGTTTCATCACATGCCGCTAATACGTTTGCATTAGCCATTTTTCTTGGAATGTTATTCTGCAAACGAATCAAGTATTTTGCTATTGCTATTTTCGTTTGGGCATTTTTTGTCTCTTACAGTCGTATCTACAATGGAGTTCATTACCCTGCAGATATTGCTGTTGGAGCCATCATCGGAATGGGTATTGGGATCATGATTTACAAACTATATGGTTTTGTTGAAAAGAAAATATTTGTTTAAAAAGTTCTTATCATTAATTTTTACTTCCCTTGAAGAACAATTCTCTTAAAACTCAATTTTCATCTCTTTCCCCACAGAACCATTCGTTTTCATTTTTGCATAATAAACACCTGAAGGAAGATTCAGTGTGCGAAATGTGAAATACAATTTATAATTCCCTCTTTGATGCTCTATGTTTTGAAATAAAACTTGAACCAATACCCCATTTTCATCATAAATACCAATAGTTACGTGGGCATTCACGGGTAACGCATAATCAAAAGTTCCATCAATCGTTCTAGCACTTCCTTGCACTTCACGCTCACTGTTTCTAACATAAGAAACTTCGTAAGGCGGTATTTTTTTTCCCGTAAGTTTCGAAACATATCTTCTAAGCGTTTCGACTACTGTTCTATTTCCATCGGTAATGCTACCTAAAGAATTGTTATCGGATACTACCCATACAGCTTGTTGTGCGGAAAAATTCGCATAGTATTTATTTTTATCAATGAAGGTTGCAAGCATTATTAAATTACTATCAGCCATTCTTCCAATTGAATAATCAGCATTTTCGTGAGGACATAAATTATGCGCCTGACAACACATCCCTGTCACCTTTATTGTCTTAGTTTGATTTGAACATAAGCTAAACTCTTCTGGTTTGGTCACCAAAATATCTTGTTCGTTGTTATTTTTCGAATCCAGTTTTCTGCCAGTTTCCAATCTAAAATCAAGAGAACGATTGCTATTGTTCTTAACTTTCATCTCTATTACTTCTCCAAGATACCCCCCTTTACTCTTGATGATAAGATTGATGAATCCTTTTTTTACAGCTTCTTCGAGGGAAACAAAATTCAATGCGAACGTCTGATTAATAGTGCTTGCAAAAAGCCCTACAAAAATAATTGATTTTAAAGTTTTCATGGTTCCTATCTTTTAAGTTGTTATTTACTCCTATAATGGATTAAATAAAAAAAGATACAAATGAGCTTAACAAAAACAAAAAATGTTTCTCGAATGAGAAACATTTTTAAACATAGAAATAATTAGAAAAAAAAACCTCTTAATGAGAAATTATTATCTTTTTGACGAATTGTTCATTCGATTTAGTATCCTCTATTTTCAAAAGATACATGCCATCAGGTACATTTTTTGTGCTTAAAGAAGTAAAATTATCCGTCACTATTGTTTCAGATATTCTTTGACCAGCTATACTGAATATTGACATTCTATACTCCGATTCTTTTGATAAATATATGTTAAATAAATCAGTTGACGGATTGGGATAAACATAAGTTTGAGTTAAATCAAATGAATGTTCGTTTACATTAGCCGAAAGCAAAGGATCATTAGCAAGGATTGAATCAATATTAATTGTTTCATCACCCGGTTGATATAGCAGACATTGAATAGCGTCAAAAAGCATTTCATCGGTTGTACTTGTTCCTGCATAAACATTCAAGGGAGGAGAATTAGGATTATTTGGATTGTTAATTGTATTGTCAAAAAAGTGACTTGCAAACAATGTGTAACCACTTGGAACTTTAACTAAATTCCTAAATGTATAATATCCTTGCCAATCAAACTTCCAAGAATTAATTCGAATGAGAGGAATCGTATCATTAGCCTGATAAGCATAATTAATAAGGCTAGTACACACTTTATGGGAATGCGGGAAATCTGAAAAGATGGATATCGCAGCAGGAAGAGTATAGCTTGCATTAAAAGTTCTAGTAGTATTTGCAGGAATATTCAATCCCCAATTCTGAAGTGGAACATTGTTATAAATTGTTCGCACACCTGTGGTTCCAATTGGATAAAAATACAATCTTATCTGGGTACTATCAATTTGCCCAATGGTTCCTGCTGGATAATGAATTTGTAACACCAACTTTGAACCTGCTTTAATTCTAATCCCAGCCTTTAATGGGGCTTGACCCGGAAAAACAGTTGGTGGGGCTCCTGGTGCGTAGCCCCCTATTCCAATATCACCGGTAATGGTATAACAGGTTCCCGATAAACTGCTCGAAGTTGTTCCCATTGAATCTAAATTTACTACAACATGATGTACAATAGGTACATTACCTGGTACAATTTCATAGGCACGTAGAATTCTATCTTGAGTTAAATTAGTAGGGATGGAGAAGCAATTGTAAGCATCGGTTGAACCAGCATTACTTGTAAACATTCCGGTTCTTAAAACAAGATCGGGTGTTCCATTCAATTGAAATGGGGAATATACAGGAGGTGGTGGAGCCAATGTGGTATCTCCTGCCAGCCCACCATTGCTAATCCAATTAATGATTGCATTCTTTTCACTAGTTGTGATGATGTGTTCATGTTCAAATCGAGTATAAGAAGTATCTGGAGGCCAAGGAGGCATTTTGTTTGTCATCAAATCACTCATCATTGAATAAGATAATGCAATAGTTTCACTGTAGTTCATCATCGATGGAGCATGTTGATTTTCGTGATGACAAGAAGTACAACGACTATAAAAAATTGGAGCTACATCCTTATAAACTGTTTGAGCGTGAATCTTGGGGATAGTGAGGATACAGAATATGGTCATAATGACCTGACAAAAAGTTTTCATTGTATTGAGTTTAAGTTTGGTTTAAATGAAAAGTGCTTGTTGTAAAGCACTTTTCATTCTACAAATCTAAACTATATTTTTGAAACAACTACATAAGCTCCATAACTATTTTCTGCCTCCTACGCTGTTACCTCTAGGCATAGCATGAGAACCTGCTCTTTCAGCTCTGCGCTCAGTTCTTGTTTGTCGTTGTGAAGGAGCAGGACGATTATTACTTTCCTGTTTGTTCACTCTATTCTCGTTTCTAGGTGCGGTGTTAGGATGTTGTCTATTTTCATTTCTTGGGGCAGATTTTCTGTTTTGACGGTTATCAATGCGTTGTTGTCTTTCCGTTCCTCGATTATCATTACTTGGGGATGTTCTATCTTGGTTGTTTTCTCCACGATGAATATTATCAGAGTTCCTTTCTTCGTTTCTTGGCGAAGTATTTCGGTCTTGAACTCCATCCTGACGTTCATTTCTTCCATTTTCCCTTGTAGGACCTTCATTTCGATTTTGCCTTTCTCGTATTTCTTGGTAATGTCTTTCAGAAACTGTCTTGTTCAGCAAATCTCTTCTTCTATAAGTAGTATTGTATGAACCAGAATAATTTCGTTGAATGACAGCCTTCGACACAGACCTTCTTGGACCATAATACCCGTGTGCTTCAGGAGAACGATATTCATTACATCGATGGAAATATCCATAATTATGGTAATGAAAACCATAATATTCATGCCAATACAAAGGAGTCCAAGGATTCCAATAACTAGGATAAAAACCCCAATACCATGGTGAAACATAGAATGAATAAGTAGGAGCATATAAGTAATCCCACATGTACCAAGTGTTCACGGGATAATAAACAATGTGACGCCCCCCATAATAATACCCTTCTCTTCCAAAAGAGTTGTTTCTGTAATAATCATCGTTATCATAATAATTATTAATTATCGTTGTTTCACCCGATTGACCTTTGTATCCAGGATTAGGAGTGCTAGTACTAGTTGAAGAATTGTCCTGGTCTTTTGGTTCTACAATGTAGTTTTTTCCGTACAACTGTTCATCACCAACTACTTGAATGATAATTTTTCCTGTATTGTCCTTATTTACTTCTATTACAGCAACATCTTGAAGGTCGTGTTCATTCACTTCATCTTTCAAAACGATAGCGTGGAGGTTACCTTTTCCATTATCTACAACTTTAATATAATCAATCTTGTTATCTCCATTTAAATCCAGATTATTTATTCGAGAATCTTTTGAATTCAATTTAGCTTCGAATTCTTCTAACGTTTTCGATTGTTGAAACACATCAAGTACAGCATATAGATTTAGATTATCACCTGGTAAACCAAGAGAATCTTTTACTTGTCCTTGCGAGAAAATTGGTGATGAAAACATGATTGCACCAACTGTTGCTATTGTTAAAAAGAAATGTTTCATAATTAATTAGTTTATTATAATTCTACTACTAAAATTTACAATACAAGTTTAATTACATAAACCGTTCCAAATTTTTAAGTACATTTACAGTCAAACTTTAAATTATGTTAACTAATAACGATATTCTCAAAAAACTTAGGGTTGCACTTCAATTAAAAGATGAAGATGTTCAACAGATATTGAAGCTTTCTGACTTTGAAATTTCGATATCTGAAATTAATGCACTTTATCAGAAACCTGACCACCGTAATTATAAAGAATGTGGCGACCAGTTGCTTAGGAATTTCCTTGACGGTTTGGTAATTTACAAGCGAGGCCCAATGCCTCCAAAAAAGGACTAATATGTAAGTATAAAACATGGGACTGAAAGTATCAGAATTGGAACCTGCCGAATATGTTTCGAAATTTATAAGTAGAACAAATAAGAATATTTTCTTAACCGGTAAAGCCGGGACTGGAAAAACAACACTTCTATATCATATTGTAAAAAACACTTACAAGAAGTGTTTAGTAGCAGCCCCAACTGGTATAGCGGCTATTAATGCTAAAGGTGTTACACTACATTCATTGTTTCAGTTACCTTTCGGAAGTTTTATTCCTGTAATCCAATCCCGTTCTTATACTGAAAATTCAAAATTGACCGACCCTAATACATTGATAAAGGGGTTGCAGATGTTTGATCGTAAACGAGCCTTATTGAGAGAATTAGAACTCTTGATTATTGATGAGGTGAGTATGTTGCGTGCAGATATGCTTGATGCTATTGATTTAATTTTACGTTATGTAAGAAGAAACACTCTTCCTTTTGGTGGTGTCCAAGTATTGTTTATTGGCGATTTGCTTCAACTTCCTCCAGTGGTGAAAGATGACGAATGGGTTGTATTGAAGGAACATTATACAAGTATTTACTTTTTCGATTCAATGGTATTAAAACAACACAAGCCCGTTTACATTGAACTTGACAAAATATATCGGCAAGCCGACAACAATTTTATAAATCTTTTAAATCATTTACGAAACGATGAAATGACTTTAGAAGATTATTCTATGTTGAACAGTTATTATAAACCTGATTTCAAAGCATTACCTTCTGATAATTACATCACTTTAACAACACACAATTTCAAAGCGAATGAAATAAACAAGACTTTCCTCAATAGTTTAACCAATAAATCGTTTTTGTTCGAAGCATCGATTGAAGGTGATTTTAATGAATACGCCTACCCTATTGAAAAAACACTTGAATTAAAAATTGGAGCACAAGTGATGTTTGTAAAAAACGATCCAACAGGACAACAGCGTTTTTTTAATGGAAGAATTGGAACTATCTCCACGTTAAGTGACGAACGAATTGAAGTCGAATTTGTCGAAACCAATTCAAAAATAATTGTAGAGCCGTATAAATGGGAGAATGTAAAATATAAATTAAATACTACAAGCAATGAAATAGAAGAAAACACAGCAGGCACATTTACTCAATATCCAATTAAACTAGCATGGGCGATCACAGTGCATAAAAGTCAAGGCCTTACATTTGACAAAGCAATTATAGATATTGGTGACGCATTTGCATCGGGTCAAGTATACGTGGCACTTTCTCGTTTGCGCTCTTTACAAGGATTGGTTCTTACTTCGTTAATCAATGTAAAAAGCATCGGCAAAGACGGAAAAATTAATGTTTATGCAAAGACACAAAGCGAGGAGCAACAACTTAATAACTTATTATCTTCCGAAACACATCTATTCATTAAAAATTACGTCATTCGAAGTTTTAATTTTGAGACAACTGTTCGCGAGATACAAGAACATGCCGATACTTACGTTAAGAAAGATGAAACACGGTCTGTGAAACAACGCCATCACACATGGGCAAAAGAACTTGAAAACGATTTACTTGAAATAAAACCGATTTCAGAAAAGTTCAGGAATCAAGTTTTGCAAATCACAGCTTTTCAAGCGGCAGGATACCTTGACCATCTTTTGAATCGAGTAAAAGCAGCTTCTTCCTACTTTATACCCGTTCTCAAAAACATATCCTCTAAGATTTTTAAACAAATATCAAAAGTAAAATCGGAGAAAAAAATAAAAACATATATAGATGAGTTGGTGCAACTTGAAGTAATGATTTTCGAGCATGTAAAACTCATCAATAAAGCTTCTTTTCTAATTGAGGCTATCATTAACAACAAAGAACTTAATGGTGATGAATTAAAGAAACTTTATACAGATTTTCATCGTGATGAACAACTTCGTGATTTATTCGCAACTTCTACAAAACCAGGTGACAACAAAAATTTGGAAGCAGTTATAAAAAATAAGAAAACAAAATCACAAAAAACTCCGAAAGAAAAGAAATCTAAAATTGACACCAAACTTGAAACCTTTAAACTTTATAAACAAGGCAACACATCCGAAATTATTGCTCAACAAAGAGGAATGAGTTTAACAACAATCGAAGGCCATTTAGCTCATTATGTAACAAAAGGGGAATTAAAAGCAACAGATTTTATTTCAGAAGAAAAGATGAATAATATCATCACAGTTGCGAAAAAACTGAATACGCTTTTCTTTGGGCAAATAAAACAATCCTTAGGTGATGAGTATACTTATAGTGAAATAAAATTCGCTGTGGCTGGTTATCTATCTTCGGAACCTGATAATAAATAAAACAAGACCGAGATATTGGGTTAGATTTTGTGAACTAAAATTTACTTTGAGTATATCATGAATAAAGGCAAAAAATAAAAGCAGAGAAAACATCACTAAACCTTTACCTAGTTTTGCAAATCACACAAATTATAAGCTACCCCATACTATTCGCTACTTTCATGAAGGTCAGATCCTTCTTCCCTAGACTAGAAATGATACGTAAATGTGATGCTAATGCTCCCCAGAAAGATTGATTGTATAAATAAGGAATACCGAATTCCCTAGCCGTTTGTTCGACAATTGGTGCTATTTTAGGATAGTGGACATGACATATATTAGGAAACAAATGATGTATAGCCTGAAAATTCAGCCCTCCCACAAAATAGGTGATGAACCAATTGTGCCGACAAAAATCAGCTGTAGTCTGCATTTGATGAATCGCCCATTCATTTTGTATATTATCTTTCTCATCAGGCATTGGGAAAATCGTATTTTCAACCACATGAGCGAGCTGAAAAACAACCGACAAGATAATGCCTGCAACTAAATGAAGAGATATAAATCCAATAAAAACTTGCCCAAAACTCAGATGCAAAAGTACCATAGGCAGGACAAAAATGTAGGAATAATAAATAAGTTTCCAAAAAACGATGGTCACAAGTGTTCTTATTTTCCCTACTGTCGATTCGCGATTATGTCCTTGTTTTATAAATTCGAAATACTGAATAAAATCCTTTGCTGTAGTCCAATAAAGCGACATGATGGAGTAAAAAAAGAAAACATAAACCACCTGAAAACGTTGCACTTTCCAATATTTCCCTTGTGGAGAAAACCTCATTACTACTTTATCATCAATATCTCTATCATGTCCGTATATATTAGTATATGTATGATGAAGTATATTGTGTTGCATTTTCCAGTTTTTGTTATCACCACCCACCAATGTAAGCGATAAAGAAATGATTCTATTCAAAAAAGGATGTGGTGAATATGCTCCATGATTTGAATCATGCATAACACCCATTCCTATTCCTGAAAGACCCAAGCCCATTATCATACTAAACAACCACATCAACAACAGACTAAAATGCTGTGTCATGATTAGTATATATGGTATAAAGTAAAGCGAAAGCATGACAATGGTTTTAAAAACCATTGCATAATTGGCATGAGGAGAGATTTTATTGTCTATGAAGTATTGGTCTACACGTTCTTTCAGGGTAATAAAAAACCGCGTTTTATCTGTATTGATAAACTTTATTTTTTGTTTCATTCTTATAGCTTAGCAGACAAAAGTACTCAAAAGAAATGAGAATAATGGGCTGAAACAAATGAATCCAAAAATGTTTATCACAAATTCAAATCCATCCCTTTGAAATAAGCCATCAATGAGGTGATAAAAAAGACTGACACTATAATGCCAGGATAGCTGATATCGTTGATTAATACAAACATTATTTCTTTGATAAAAAAAGTTATGATGAACAAACTGCATCCCCATCGTTTCATGTTCCACACTCCTATGTATGAAATAAAACTGGAGGCAACTATCATCCCAAAAAGCGCTGGATACCAATCGCCAAGTTTCTTGATTGAAGGAGAAAACACTGCGGGAAGACTAAAAACAATCCATATAAAACCAATGATACAAACAATGGTAATTAATACAGGCCTTTTCCTTACAACTACTGCCATATTATAAAAAAACAGAATTTATAATTGAATTCCTCATAATTAACTTGCACGAATTGCTTCAACAGGGTCTAGTTGTGATGCCCCATAAGCTGGAACAAAACCGGAAACAAGACCAATTAGTATGGAAATCGTAAAACCCAAAATAATGTTGGAGCGACTCAAAGATATTTCCATGCCAAACGTATCACCTGCAGTAAGAGTGATGACATAAACTATCAACAACCCAAAGATACCTCCAAGCAATGACAAAAATATCGATTCAAATATAAATTGCAACAGTATAAAATAGTTTTTTGCACCTAGTGATTTTTGAATACCTATGATATTAGTTCGTTCTTTCACGGATACGAACATAATATTAGCAATTCCAAAACCTCCAACCAAAATCGAGAATCCCCCAATAATCCACCCTGCGATACCAACCATATTGAACAAACTATCAAATTGATTAGATATTAAACTTGTTTGATTGAGAGCAAAATTATCGTCTGCTTTTGGATGTAACTTACGAATAGACCGCATCAAACCAGTAAGTTCGTCAATTAAATCATCATTACTTATGCCCTTTTTAGCTCTCACCATGATTTCAGGATCTAAGTTATCACTTCTTATATCAATCAAACTTCTTGCGTATTGAATGGGAACAAGAACTTGAGTGTCAGAGCTTCCACCTAGAATGCTTTCACCTTCTTTTTTGAATACTCCTATCACCATAACCTTTGAGCCATTAACCTTGATCATTTGTCCAATTGGACTATGATATGGAAAAAGCGCTTTTGCAATAACATCTCCAATTATCGCAACTGGGCGACCCGCGGATGATTCTATCTCTGTGAAATACCTTCCTTCGTCAATTTCGAAGTTTTTCACTCTATTATATTGGTGCGAGGCACATATAATACTTACATTTTCAATACTACTACTTTTGTATTTCACCGTTATATTAGCATTAATAACGAACGCGGCAGATTCCGCACCATCGCATTTCCTCAGAATATCGTCAAGTTCAGTATAATCAGGCACTGGTCTGTTCATGTATTTCCACCAAGGGTAATCAGGACCAAATGTCCACGGCCATTTCTGAACAAACACTACATCATCTCCCAAACTTTGAACACTTTTCCTTAAATTTTGCTCAAGGGAATCCACAATTGTAAATACGGTAATGATAGCAAAGATACCAATTGTAATGCCCAAAAGAGAAAGAAATGTGCGAAGTTTGTTCACCACCAAAGCATTTATGGCAAAAAGGATACTTTCTCGAAACAATCCTAAAAAAATCATATTCAACTCCGTTTTGGGAGGTACAAATGTACCATTTTTTATACTCAAATTCAGAATGTAAATTCATCGGGTTAAAAAAGTTTAAATTGCCCTTTTATTAACAAAAAAAACATTTATCAACAAAATACAATTGCAAGTTGATGCCTTATAATAATTCCTACTTTTGTGAGGCGAATTATAAAAAATAAATGAGTGGCTTAAAAAAGATAAAAAATGCACTAATTTCAGTGTATTATAAAGACAATTTAGAACCAATTATACATCAATTGAGTGTATTAGGGGTAAAAATATATAGTACTGGAGGCACTCAAGATTTCATTGAAAAGCTTAATGTATCAGTTATTCCAGTTGAAACATTAACTACTTATCCTTCTATCTTAGGTGGAAGGGTCAAAACTTTGCATCCAAAAGTTTTTGGAGGCATCTTGAGTAGACGTGGATTACAAAACGACATTGACCAACTTGAACAATATGACATACCAGAACTAGACCTTGTTATTGTTGATTTATATCCCTTCGAAGAAACACTTGCTTCTGGAGCATCCGAACAATCAATTATTGAAAAAATAGATATTGGTGGTATTTCACTAATTAGGGCAGCAGCAAAAAACTTCAAAGATGTTGTCATCATTTCTTCTAAAACTGATTATCAATTTCTACATGACACCATTTTAGAAAGGCAAAATGGCGAATCGACCTTAGAAGACCGGAAAAGTCTCGCGGGAAGAGCTTTCGATGTTTCTTCACATTACGATACAGCAATATTCAACTATTTTAATCAAGGAGAAACTGATGTTTTCAAACACAGTCTTCAGCATGCCAAGGTTTTAAGATATGGAGAAAATCCTCATCAAAAAGGAGTTTTCTATGGCAATCTTGAAAAGATGTTCACCAAATTAAGTGGTAAGGAATTATCCTACAATAACCTTCTGGATATTGATGCTGCGGTAAGTTTAATGTCAGAGTTTACAGAAACTACTTTTGCAATTTTAAAACACAATAATGCATGTGGAATCGCTTCGCGTACTATGCTTGTTGATGCTTGGAAGGCTGCACTAGCAGGTGACCCAACAAGTGCTTTTGGCGGAGTATTAATTTCTAATAAAACAATTGATTCAATTTCTGCGGATGAAATCAATAAACTTTTTTTCGAAGTAATTATTGCACCGAACTATGATGTCAAAGCTCTAGAAACTTTAAAATCCAAACCTAATAGAATCATTTTAATTCAAAATAAGGCTGAGGTATCAAAAAAATCATTCAGAACCTTGTTAAACGGGGTGATAGAACAAGATAAAGATTTTAAGACAGAAACAATTGCTGATATGCAAACCATTACAAAAATCTCTCCAAACACCAATGAAATGAGAGATTTAGAATTTGCAAACAAAATTGTTAAACACTCAAAATCAAATACTATTGTACTCGCTAAGAACAATCAACTCCTTGCAAGTGGAGTAGGTCAAACATCCAGAGTAGATGCATTAGAACAGGCTATTTTAAAAGCACTTAAATTCGGATTCGATTTAAAAGGATCTGTGATGGCTTCAGATGCTTTTTTCCCTTTTCCTGATTGCGTTGAAATAGCTCACAAAGCTGGAATTACTTCCGTAATCCAGCCAGGTGGCTCCATCAAAGATAAAGATTCGATATCATACTGCGATGCGAATGGAATTTCGATGGTAATGACAGGGACAAGACATTTTAAACATTAAGAATACAACTGAAAACAATTTAAATTAATATTAATTAGATCCAAAAACTTGAAGTTCGCTTCAACACGGATTCAAAATAACAACATGGGATTATTTAGCTTTTTAACACAAGAAATAGCAATTGACTTAGGTACTGCAAACACATTAATTATTTACAACGATAAAGTAGTTGTTGACGAACCTTCCATCGTTGCGGTGGATCGAATGACAGGAAAAGTGATAGCTGTAGGGAAACAAGCCCAACAGATGCATGGAAAAACACATGAAAATATAAAAACAATACGACCATTGAAAGATGGAGTAATTGCGGATTTCAGTGCTGCAGAACATATGATTCGAGGCATGATTAAGATGATTAATCCGGGTAGGCGTTTGTTCACACCTTCCTTAAAAGTTGTAATATGTATTCCTTCTGGTATCACAGAAGTAGAGAAACGTGCGGTGCGCGATAGTGCTGAACGCGCTGGGGGAAAGGAAGTGTATTTGATACATGAACCAATGGCAGCAGCGATTGGAATTGGAATCGATGTGGAAGAACCAATGGGTAATATGATTATTGATATTGGTGGTGGAACAAGTGAAATCGCTGTAATAGCTCTTGGAGGAATTGTTTGTGATAAATCTATCCGCATCGCTGGAGATGAATTCACTTCGAACATTGAAGAATATATGCGTAGACAACATAATATCTTAATAGGTGAACGTTCAGCAGAGCGGGTTAAAATTGAGGTTGGTGCTGCAATGACAGAAATTGATAATCCACCACCAGATTATGCTGTACATGGAAGAGATTTGATGACAGGAATTCCTAAAGAAATTTATGTTTCCTATGTTGAGATTGCTCATGCATTAGATAAATCAATCTCGAAGGTTGAAGAAGCTATATTAAATGCACTTGAAATGACTCCTCCCGAACTTTCGGCTGATATTTTCCGTACCGGAATTTATTTAGCAGGAGGTGGCTCAATGCTAAGGGGATTAGATAAACGAATTTCACTCAAAACAAAATTACCTGTACATATAGCAGAAGATCCACTTCGTGCTGTTGCTAGAGGTACTGGTATCGCACTTAAGAATGTTGGCAAATTCCCATTCCTAATGAGATAAAAGTTTTAAATAAATGCGCAACCTCTTTTTATTCATTTGGAGAAACTATTTTATTTTTCTTTTTTTTATTCTTGAATCACTCTGCATTTACCTTGTAGTTCAAAACAACTATTATCAACACGCTAGTTTTTTGAACTCTTCTAATCAATTCGCTGCTTCTATTTTAGAAACATCTGCAAACATTAAAGAGTATTTTTATTTGAAGGATGTGAATGAAAAACTTGCAAAAGAGAATGCAGAATTAAGAGGGAAACTTTTTGTCTCTTTCGCGGTTACAACAAACAATACTCGTACAATAAATGATACAAGCTATCATCAAAAGTATACGTTCACAAGTGCAAAAGTAGTAAACAATTCAACCAACCGAAGAAACAATTACCTTACGCTTGACAAAGGATGGAAGCATGGAATAAAAAACAACATGGCCGTTTTTACAAGTTCGGGTGTGGTTGGTCAAGTAAAAGATGTATCTGAAAATTTCTGTACAGTGATGTCATTGTTGAATTCAAAAACTACTATAAGTTCTAAGATAAAAAAAGATGGTTCGTATGGTCCTCTTTCTTGGGACGAAGGTGATAGTTTTAATACAGCTACATTACATGACATCCCTACGCACGTTAGATTAGCCGCTGGAGACACTATTGTTACTTCTGCCTACTCACTAACTTTTCCGGAAAACATTATGATTGGAACAGTCGAGAAATTCGAAAGAAAATCTGGTCAATATTTCTATACTGTGAAGGTAAAACTTTCTACTGACTTTAAAAAGTTGTCTCACGTCTTTGTGGTAAACAACATCATGAAAGATGAGCAAGAAGAACTCGAGAAAAAATCAGAATCTGATACTAAAAACAATCAGTAAGCAAAGGTGATAAATACTATTCTAAGAAATATTATTCGCTTTATAGTACTCGTGCTAGTGCAGGTATTGGTCATTAAAAATATTGAGTTGGGGATTTTTATTAATCCATTTATTTATGTACTTTTCATTTTACTATTGCCTTTCGAAACACCCAAATGGATGCTGTTATTGATTGGATTATTTTTAGGATTAACTATTGATATGTTTTATGATACCATGGGAATGCATGCAACCGCTTGTGTTTTTATGTCCTTCCTTCGACCAAGTGTATTAAATTGGTTCTCTCCACGTGAAGGTTATGAATATGGTATGCACCCAACGATACAGTATTTAGGCATTCCTTGGTTTCTCTCCTATTCAGCCATATTAGTATTTTCGCACCACCTTATTCTTTTTTTTGTTGAAATATTTAGATTCTCTGAAACACCTTCCACATTGCTAAGGGTGCTGATCAGTTCCTTATTTACATTACTTCTGATTGTTGTAAGCCAGTTTCTTTTCAACCGTAAAAAGGAAGAAGAATGAGTCAATTATCTGAGCGGAAATACATCATACTAGGAGTGTTTATTCTAGTTGCAATTGCATTTATTATTCGTCTGTTTTATATACAGGTTATTGATGACAGCTACAAATTAGATGCACGAAATCAATCATTCAGATACAACACAGAGTTCCCTGTACGTGGCTACATATACGACCGTAAGCATAAACTACTTGTTTATAATGAAGCAGCCTACGATTTGATGGTGTTACCAAAAGAGGTGAAAGACCTGGATACCGCTGATTTCTGCAAACTTCTTGACATTACCAAAGATGAGTTTTTGAAGAAAATGAAGAAAGCGGTGCTTGCACCTAATTCACCTAGAAAAGAATCAGTTTTTGAAAAGCAGCTTTCACCACAAGATTATGCAAGTTTACAAGAAAGACTTTATAGATTTCGGGGATTCAAAGTTCAATCACGTACACTAAGAAAATACCCTATGAAGATTGCAGCTCATCTTTTAGGGTACATTGGTGAAGCCGACAAAGAACGAACTGAAATTGACCCATATTATAACGAAGGCGATTATATTGGTATCAGTGGGATGGAGAAGACCTATGAAAAAGTACTAAGAGGAAAAAAGGGCTTACACATCATGATGGTGGATGTAAACAACAGAGAAAAAGGAAGTTATATGAACGGCCTTTACGACACCATGGCTCAATCGGGAAAATCTTTGATGTCGACATTAGATGCTGATTTACAGTTGTACGGTGAACAACTTATGCAAAACAAGATTGGAAGTATTGTGGCCATAGAGCCCAGCACAGGCGAAATACTTGCATTGGTTTCTGGTCCATCTTACGACCCTAATTTATTGGTCGGTAGAGCAAGAAATAAAAACTTTTCTAAATTATATTTAGATACCGTCCGTGTACCTTTGTTTAACAGAGCAACCATGGCTTCGTACCCTCCAGGTTCTACCTTTAAATTAGTTGAATCATTGATAGGACAAGAAGAAGGTGTGCTGACCACAGAAACAAGGTATCCATGCTCTGCAGGTTATGCTCCATTGGGAGGCCACCCGAAATGTGAAGTTCACCCTTCACCACTAGCTTTGTATGACGCAATCGGGTATTCATGTAATTCATATTTTTCTTATGTTTTCAAAAGTATTATTGAAAATAAAAAGTACTCGAACATGTATAAAGCTTTCGAAGCATGGAGAAATATTGCACTTAGTTTTAACATTGGAAGAAAAACAAATTCGGATTTAGCGAATGAATTAAGAGGAAACATTCCTTCCATTAAATATTACGATCGTGTTTTTGGGAAAGGCAGCTGGAAAGCATCAACTGTTATTTCGCTTGGTATTGGACAAGCTGAAATGGGTATTACACCATTACAAAATGCAAACGTTGCCACCATCATTGCTAACAAAGGATGGTATTACATTCCACATATTGTGAAAGAAATTGACAGCAATCCAAATGACACCACGCTTAAGCGTTTCAAAGTGAAACAAAACACAATGATTACCGATACCACCATATACAATAATGTTATAGAAGGGATGAGTCATGTTACCGAAAGCGGAACTGCTCATTTATTAAAAATAGAAGGCGTTGAATATTGTGCGAAAACAGGAACTGCTGAAAACCCTCATGGAAGAGACCATTCGGTGTTCGTAGCATTTGCACCAAAACAAAATCCAAAAATCGCAATAGCCGTATTGGTAGAGAATGCAGGATGGGGTGCCTCTTGGGCAGGCCCTATTGCAACGCTGATGATGGAGAAGTATTTGAATGGAAAGATTGTGAGGAAAGAATTAGAAGAAAAGATGATGACTTCCGATTTAATCAATCAGCCAAAATACCTTAAACCTCAAAAGAAAAAATAAAGTAACTCAAAGTGGAACGTAGTAAAAACAATAATATTTTTAGTGATGTGGATTGGTTCACTGTCCTACTTTATTTACTATTGATTACAATGGGTTGGTTAAATATTTATTCGGCTGTGTATAACGAAGATCACCATGTGATTACTGACATGACTCAGAAATATGGGAAACAATTACTTTGGATTGGCACTTCGCTTCTCATTGCTTTAATCATTTTAATTATTGATGAAAAATTCTACACAGCTTTTGCTTACCTACTCTACGGAATAGTTCTTATTGCTTGTATTCTCGTCCCCTTTTTGGGAAGAGAAGTAAAAGGTAGCCGTTCGTGGTTTCGATTTGGAGATTTTGGTATTCAACCAGCCGAGTTCATGAAATTCGCTGCAAACCTTGCTATTGCCAAATTCCTGAGTAACCAATTTATTAAAATTGCCGACTATCGAAACACCATCATTACCCTTATAATTATCGGTGTTCCATTCCTCGTCATCAAAGTACTACAAGATGAAACTGGCCTAGCCATTGTATTTGTTGCTTTTATTTTCACTCTTTATCGCGAAGGATTGTCGGTTAATTATCTTTTACTTGGCTTTCTTGCAATAGTTTTATTCATCCTCGCTTTGAAGGTAAACAATTTTTATTTGTTTGTGATAATCGGCTCCCTTTGCATTCTCGCTTCGTTGTTTATTAGAAGGAATGCTAAAAATTTATTTGTGGTGGCGTTAATCGGATTGATAGCGTGTGGAATGGTAAAAGGAACAAGCACAGTGTATGAGCACCTTGAAGCACATCAAAAAGTAAGAATAGATGTATTACTTGGAAGAGGAACTGTTAATCTTAAAAAAGAAGGATACAATGTAAATCAAGCTAAGATTGCAATTGGCTCAGGAGGTTTATTGGGCAAAGGATACTTGAATGGAACACAAACCAAATACGATTTTGTGCCCGAACAAGATACCGATTTTATTTTCTGCACCGTGGGCGAAGAGTGGGGATTTGTCGGTAGTGCTCTTGTTATCTTATTAGAGTTGACACTCATCATTCGTTTGGTATTTATGGCCGAAAGGCAACGCTCGGCCTTTAGTAGAATTTATGGTTATGGAGTGGCTTCTATTCTCTTTTTCCATTTAACAATCAATGTGGGGATGACCATCGGTTTGGCTCCTGTTATTGGCATCCCTCTCCCCTTCTTTAGTTATGGAGGCTCTTCGCTTTGGTCGTTCACCATTTTGCTTTTTATTTTCATCAAACTCGATTCGCACCGACTTGCTATTTTACGTTAATCAAACGATGGTTGTTCTATCAATTTACTTGCTCAATTAAAATTGAACTAATTATCAATTTATGTCAAAATACATGCATTTAATTTTACTTTTGTGTCCTTAAATTGTTTGCCAACCATTTCGTGGTGGTTTCTAACTTCGAAATGTTTCTAGCAATAAAACTATGACTAAAACAAGCAGAAAAATAAACTCTCCTATTTCCGAAAAAACGCTACTAAAAGCTTTCGAATTGATGTGTACTTCGATAGCGATGACCGAACTCTATGAAGCGAACAAGGAAATAACTTCGAAATATGTTCACGCTACATCGCGTGGACACGAAGCCATTCAGATAGCCATGGGCTTGCAGTTGAAACCTCAAGATTTTTTATCTGCTTATTATCGTGATGATAGTTTGCTTTTAGGCATAGGTATAAAGCCTTACGAACTGATGCTACAACTGATGGCAAAGAAGGATGACCCTTTTAGTGGTGGTCGTACTTACTACTGTCACCCAAGCTTGAAGCGAGATGACATGCCAAAAATTCCTATGCAATCGTCAGCTACTGGCATGCAAGCAATTCCTACTACTGGAGTGGCAATGGGAATTCAATATTTAGAAAAACAAAACTTATTACCCGAAGACGATAAATCAATTGCAGTTTGTTCGTTGGGAGATGCATGCATCACCGAAGGCGAAGTGGCGGAAGCTTTTCAAATGGCTGTGTTGAAAAACTTACCCATCTTGTATCTTGTGCAAGACAACGAATGGGACATTTCGGCTAATGCCAAAGAAATTCGTGCGCAAGACGCTACTGAATATGCTCGTGGATTTAAAGGCCTTGAAACACGAACCATTGATGGAACCAATTTCGAAAAGTGTTTCGCTACGATACAAGAAGTGATAGCGATTATACGCAAAGAGCGCAGACCATTTTTGATTCACGCCAAAGTTCCTTTATTAAATCATCATACATCAGGTGTGAGGAAAGAATGGTACCGAGATGATTTGGAAGAAGCCATGATGCGCGACCCTTTTCCTAAACTTCGCAACTATTTATTGGTGGCAGGATTTGATGAAAAGGAATTGAACGAGATTAACAAACAGGCGAAACAAAAGGTAGAGGACGAGTTTCAAGAAGCGGTAAAAGCCGAAGACCCAAGTCCTGAAGATTTGTTCAACTTCGACTTTGTGCCTACTCCTATTACCGAAGAGAGTGGCGAACGTGCACCTGTAGGCAAAGAAAAAACAGTGATGGTCGATTCGGCATTATTTGCCATTCGCGAGTTGATGACTAAACATCCCGAATGTTTGCTCTACGGACAAGATGTAGGGCGCAGACTGGGCGGTGTATTCCGCGAAGCAGCTACCTTGGCTCAAACCTTTGGCGACCATCGTGTGTTCAACACTCCCATTCAAGAAGCATTTATCATTGGTAGCACAGTGGGCATGAGTGCCACTGGTTGCAAACCCATTGTAGAAGTTCAATTTGCCGATTACATTTGGCCAGGTTTGAACCAATTATTTACAGAAGTAAGCCGTTCGTGTTACTTATCAAACGGAAAATGGCCCGTGAGCGCTATCATCAGAGTGCCTATAGGTGCTTACGGGAGCGGTGGCCCGTATCACTCGTCAAGCATAGAAAGTGTATTGGCCAACATCAGAGGAATAAAAATATGTTACCCATCGACAGGTGCCGATTTGAAAGGACTGATGAAAGCCGCCTATTACGACCCCAACCCAGTGGTGATGCTCGAACATAAAGGATTGTATTGGAGCAAAATTAAAGGTACCGAAGATGCGCGAACAATAGAGCCTGATGAAAACTACATCATCCCTCTTGGCAAAGCAAGAATGGTGCAAGAAACCGAAGCTTCGAAAGCTCACACCACGCTCACCATCATTACCTATGGCATGGGAGTGTATTGGGCAAAAAATGCAGCTAAAGAATTTACCAATAGAGTAGAAATTGTCGACCTAAGAACCATCATTCCTTTGGACGAAGCCACTATTTTTGCATCCGTGAGAGAACATGGACGATGCATTGTGCTTACCGAAGAACCTTACAACAACGGTTTTGCACAAGCTTTGGCCGGACGCATTTCGAACTATTGTTTCGAATCGTTAGATGCACCGGTTGAGATTATTGGTGCAGAAAACCTTCCTGCCATTCCTTTAAATTCAATACTCGAGGCTACCATGTTGCCAAACGCTGCCAAGCTTGCTTTAGCCATTCAAAAAACGCTCAACTATTAATATTATGATTGCACAAATGGGAATAAATATTCTTCGTAAAAGAATTAATATTCTTCCTGAAAGAATTAATATTCCACGTAGAGAAATTAATATTCCACGTGAAAGAATTAATATTCCACGTGGAGGAATTAATATTCCTGAGATTGGAATTTGAATTAATTTTAATGATTAATTTATTAAATATCCGTACGTTGCGAAACTTTTTACGTACAATTCTGCTGGCGCGAGAGCGATGTAATTAAGTTAAGGCAACGAAATTAACAATATGACCTTAATAACAATTGCTCACTGACACTTTATCGAGGTCATAAATGCTAGACCTTTGCAATAAAATGACAAAAAAACAATGTTCAGATTTTAAATTCTTTTAAGAAAGAATTTTATTCCAAAAAGTTAAAGGAAACATTCCGACAAACCTCACAAGCTTTTACACGAAACAGAAAATTACCGTTTACTATTGTTGTATTGTTTATGATAAGTTTAGTCAAAAAAAGTTTGCAATTAGAATTGCATAATTTTATGCAAATTGCACCCTCAAAACATAAATCAGTAAGCAATAGTGCATTCAATCAAGCGCGAATGAAAATTAAACCTGAATTATTCAAACACTTTGTATCTACACTCAACAAACAGTTTTATACTGACAATGATGAACGGGTAATATTATGGAACAACTTTCGATTAATCAGTTGCGATGGTTCTTATTTAACACTTCCAATAACCAAAGAAATAATAAAAGAATACAACACCTTTACCAATCAGAATACTACCCAAGTTGTTATAGGAAGAACATCTGTCTTATACGATTTAGAAAACCATATGATCCTTGATGGAGTTCTTTCACCATACAAAACGGGGGAAAGGCAATTGGCGATAGAGCAATTAAAATCATTAAAAAACAGTGGTTATAACGAACTGGTTTTATTAGATAGAGGTTATCCGTCTTTTGATTTAATTTATCAATTAAAGAAATGGAAGATAGACTTTGTAATACGCACCAAAGCCAATTTCAGTAATCAGATAAATGAGTTTGCACAAAGTAGTTTGACTGATACTGAGATGGAAATTAAACCGGGGAAAAATGCAAGTTTACTTAGTAAATTATATGGTAAGAAAGACAGCATCAAAGTAAGGTCGGTTAAAATTATTTTAGATAGTGGAGAGCAAGAAATATTAATTACCTCATTACAGAACACTAAAGATTATCCTGTTGAAATTTTCAAAGATTTATATTTTAAACGATGGGGTATTGAAACACTTTATGATAAACTAAAAAATAAATTGTTGATAGAAGAATTTACAGGTTATTCCAAAACCACAATTCTACAGGATTTTTATTGTACATTATTTTTAAGCAACATCCAGTCTTTACTCGTAAGCGAAGCAAATGAAGAACTTAAAAACAAAGGAGAAAACAATAAAATGTATGAATATAAAGTAAACACAAATCTGTCAATAGGTTTTATAAAAACTCGTTTAGTCGAACTATTTTTAAAAGACAGTGACACAGAAAATGTACTGAATGAATTGGACAAATTGTTTTTGAAAAACCTAATTCCGTTAAGACCAAACAGAAGTTTTCCAAGAAATACTCTAAAGTACAGAAAACGAAAGAAACCGACCATTACAAAGAACTTTAAACCTGCTTTTTGAACCCTTAACTTAATGACATTGGGCGCGAGAGGGCTCACTCGTGCATTTTAGTTGGGGGCTCTCACCACCTTTTAGAACATCATTGTTTGCCGAGACGCCAATAAATAAATGAGACGAGTTGACTATTCGTGCCAGCAAGATCAGTTTTACTAACAATGCCGAAACCACTAAGAGGAGAACAACAAGAAAGCTACGACAGAAAAGAAAAGCCGAAGGCATAACTTAAATAGCCATTGTACCAGCCTCTTTTTAGAATATAAACAGACAAGCAACATTGAAGATCGACCTCAATACATGAGTTTTATGGAAGGAAGGTATTTTGATGATGGCAAGATCTTTGCAAAATTGCCTTCACAATACCGGAAAAATAAGTTTAAGCATCTAGCTCAGCCGTAAAGCTGATATAGGTCAGTTTTGAAAGCCATAGAATTGGGTTTTTGACCAAATAAATATCATGTGTCCCTATTTCATAAATTTGTTTAAATTTGCGTCAACAAAAAAAATATTGCATTTTATTTTGAAATTGTGAGATAAGGTTATAATATTGTATCCGCAAAAAATAATGAAAGACTACTAATTCTTATTTTAATAAATGAAGTTATGAAAAAATTAAGCATTACATTATTAATCGGTTTGATAACAAGCACGGTTGGTTATTCAATCGGAGTAATCGTCCTTGAGGGCAATTATCAAGGCAAGAATTTATACGTGTCCAATCCTTATGCCAACTCATCAAACGTTGGTTTCTGTGTGCAGGAAGTGAGGGTAAATGGAAATGTAACTACTGACGAGATTACATCATCGGCTTTCGAAATTGATTTCAAAGCATTGAAATTAAAAATAGGTGATAAAGTAGAAATTAAAATTACTCACAAAGATGGTTGTAAGCCGAAAGTATTAAATCCAGAGGTGTTGAAACCAAAAAGCACGTTTGATGTTACTGAAATGTCGGTGGACAATAACATGATTTTGAAATGGACTACCAAAAACGAATTAGGAAAATTACCTTTTGTATTGGAGCAATATCGTTGGAACAAATGGGTGAAAATAGACGAAATACAAGGCGTTGGAGTGCCAGGAGAAAACCATTACACCTATAAAATTACACCACACTCTGGCAAAAATCAATTCCGAGTGAAACAAGTAGACTATACAGGTCAAGCACGCGTTTCGAAAAGTGTAGATTATACTTCTTCCGCTGGCGAAGTTACTTTTTCACCTTCAAAAGTATCGAAAGACATTTCGTTTACAGCAAACAACAAACCAACAGAAACCATGTACGAAATTTTTGACCAATACGGAAATGTATTAAAAAGAGGAACAGCTGCATCGGTAGATGTTTCGAACTTACCTAAAGGTTCCTATTATATCGATTACGATAATAAGATGGGAGACTTCACAAAAAAATAAACGCTCAACCTATTGAAATAAAAAAAAATAATCCCGACTCTAGTTCGGGATTATTTTTTTTGTACAAAATTTCGAAAATATTAAATAAACATGAAGAAGATTGAACACATTGGCATTGCAGTAAAAAATCTGGAACAATCGAACGAACTGTTTGCAAAACTATTTGGAAAACCAGCTTATAAAACCGAAAGTGTAGAAAGCGAACATGTTTCTACTTCGTTTTTTATGATGGGTGAAAGTAAAATAGAATTGCTACAAGCCACCAGCGAAGAGAGTGCAATAGCAAAATTCATTGAAAAAAAAGGCGAAGGCATGCATCATATCGCATTTGAAGTTGACGACATCCTTACTGAAATGAAAAGAATGGAGGAAGAAGGCTTCACACTATTGAACAAAGTGCCCAAACAAGGAGCCGACAATAAGTTAATCTGTTTTCTGCATCCTAAAACAACCAATGGTGTATTAATAGAGTTGTGTCAGGAGATTAAATAGAATCGACCTTGTCAATAAATCTTGCTTACCTTTGCCGAAATGAATCATTCCCCAATCAAATCAGCATTATATAGTATCACCAAAAATAAATGTCCGAGTTGTCATGAGGGCGATTTTTTTATTTATCATAACCCTTACCAACTATCCAAGTTCGACAAGATGAATAAACGGTGCACAGTATGCAACGAGAATTTTGAGAGAGAAACAGGATTTTACTACGGAGCGATGTTTGTGAGTTATGCCCTCACAGTTTGCTTTGGCATTATTCTTTTCCTAATTACTTGCGTGCTACTCAACCTCGAAGTCGTTACTTTTTTAATTGTATTTGCAGTGCTTCAAATAGCACTAATGCCAGTGTTTTACCGCACCGCCCGTTTATTTTGATAAACCTATTCGTACGGTACAAAAAAAAATAATCCTATTTTCCTTTTATTCGATTAACGAGTGATGAGAATGCATCTCCGAAAGATGTTTTAAATCTACTTCTATTTAAAGCAGTGGAGTTGTCGGCATCTTTGCACAGCTTAAACGAGAACACAAATGAAGAATCGGGTAAGTCCCATCCTCCCAATTGCCCAAAACGAATGTCGTTAAAATACACCGAACTATCGTGAGTAGACATGCAATAATATCCTTTCGAAAACTGTTTCAATAGTTTCACCTCGCTATCATTTTCGAATGGTTTCAGCAGCTCTTCTTTCTTGTTTACGTGGTAATAATTTATGTTGTTTGTTTTGTCGAGTAACGAATAATAACCAAACCAATAACCTGTTTTATCCACAGCATAAGCGGCCCAAAGAATGTTGTTTAAAGGAGTTGGAGTAGTCACAAAGTCGTTGGCTTCCATATTTTGTTTTGTAAGTGCATCGTGCATTTGGTGATTCACGTATAGTTTATTCACAAACGTCAGGAGAATATAAACTGTACTAATAATCAATCCAAATTTATTCCATCTTCTTCTTCGCTCCGAGAAATTTTTGGCAGATAAAGCGATGATGATACAAATGAGAAAAGGCACGGTATAGAAAAGGTCGGCCACAAATATGGTATTGAATGTAACTCGAAAACTACTAAATGGTTCGAACCATCCTGTGCCATAACACGTGAACGAATCGATGGTTAAATGGGTGAACATTCCTAATAAGAATAAGAGTATCCATTCCTTTCTTGTCACTTCCGATTTCGAGAAAATTCGTTTGAATAAATATCCTAACAACATCGAAGCAACAATAGCAAAAAAGAATGAATGGGTTATGCCTCGGTGAACCAACAATTGTTGGGCATTGGTAACACAAGGTGATGCAAAAACATCAAAATCGGGTATGGTGTCGGCCAATGCCCCCCAAAGCATGGCTTTCCTTCCTATCTTATTACCTAATAAAGCCTCGCCAATAGCTGCTCCTAATACAATATGAGTTAACGAATCCATTCTGAAAAATTTCGACAAAGATAAAATAGTAGTTTGGTTCATCATTAAAATAAATTTAAGTAAATGATTTAATAAAACACTTTAAGCATCGCTTTGCAATGGGTAAAGGCTATTCATCATCCCTATTTGTTGTTTCAGACATCGTTTTTAACATATATTATAAAGCAAGGTTTTATGAAACAAATAAGAATATGTACCTTTGAGGTATTGAAACAATACATTTAATATTGTTGCCAAAAAAAATGTCGAGCTCCAATTATCAAACATTAGTAGAAAAACTTGATGAATTTATTCGGAAGTACTATAAAAACCAGCTTCTGCGTGGATTGATTTACAGTATCGGGCTGGTATTATTGTTTTTTATTTCGGTTACTGCCCTCGAATATTTTGCACATTTTAATATTGTCATCAGAACGATTCTGTTTTATTCTTTTGTTCTTTCTACCGGCTTTGTATTTGTAAAATTCATCGCCATTCCATTGTCTCACCTTTACAAAATGGGTAAGATTATAACCCATACAGAAGCTGCCCATATTATTGGAAAACATTTCACAAATGTTCAGGACAAACTATTAAATGTGCTTCAATTGCAGTCGCAACAAATCACTTCGAATTACAATTCTGAAGTGCAAAGCCTAATTGAAGCGAGCATTAATCAAAAGACAATGGAATTAAAACCTATTCCTTTTGCGGCTGCAGTAGATTTTAGTGAAAACAAAAAGTATTTGAAATATGCACTCATCCCTGTGTTTCTTATAACTATTATCCTTATTGCTGCTCCAAGCATAATCAAAGATGGAACAAGCAGGTTAGTGAAACACGATGTATACTTTGAAAAGAGCGCTCCTTTTCAATTTCAAATTACTAATAAAGATTTGAAAACAATTGCACAGCAAGATTTCGAGCTAAAAGTAAAACTCAATGGCAATGAAGTTCCCGATAATGTATACATCGAGATAGAAGGGAATGAATTTAAATTGGAAAAAGAAAACATTGTCAATTTTAACTATGTTTTTAAGAATGTTCAGAAAGATATTACTTTTCAGCTCACCGCTGATGGATTTAAATCAAAAGAATTTGAGTTAATTGCACTTCCAAATCCAATTCTCCTGAATTTCGAAATAGCATTAAATTATCCAACTTACTTAAATAAAAAAGATGAAACATTGACCAATACTGGTGATTTAGTTGTTCCTGCAGGAACTAAGATTAAATGGAATTTCAATACACAAAACACCAAAGTTCTTAGAATAAATTTTAATGATACTTCTTTCTTAGTTCCTCCTAGTTCAGAGAATTTATTCAATTACACAAATCGATTCTTCAGAGATAAGACCTATTCAATATCCACATCTAATCAGTTTTTGAAAAGCAAAGATTCTATAACATATAATATCAATGTCATTCCTGATGCGTATCCTCAAATTGTAGTAGAGGAAAAGAAAGATTCCAACTCAACCAAACTCATTTCATTCAGAGGCGAGGTAAAAGACGATTATGGTTTTAGCCAACTAACATTTAATTATAGATACGTTACCAATAATGACACAGTAAGTTCGCAAGACGACAAGAATAAAAAAAGCGAAATTCACTCTAATACTATTAATATCAATAAATCGTCTACACAAGACCAGTTCTATCATTTTTGGGATTTAGCAAGTCTAGGTATTAATGCGGGTGATCAAATTGAATACTATTTTGAGATCTGGGATAATGATGGAGTGACGGGAAGCAAATCAACACGTTCGCAGAAAATGATTTTCAGGGCACCAACCTTAAAAGAAATTGCCGAGAACACTGATAAAAACAACAACAAAATAAAAGATGATTTGATAGAAAGTATCAAACAAGCTAAAGATGTTCAGAAGGAATTAACCGATTTACAACGAAAAGTCGCAGAAAAAAAGGAACTAAATTGGGAGGAAAAAAAGAAACTACAAGATTTACTTGAAAAACAAAAAGAACTGCAAAAGAAGGTTGAAAATATCAAAAACGAAAACCAAGAGAACAACCAAAAACAAAGTGAATACAAGCAAGTAGACGAGAATATACTTGAAAAACAAAAACAATTGGAGGAGCTATTTGACAAAGTAATGACTCCTGAACTCAAGGAGAAATACAATGAAGTACAAAAATTATTAGAAAAATTGGATAAGGACAAAATTCAAGATGCGCTTGATAAGATGAAATTGGATAACAAAGACATCATGAAAGAACTCGATCGTAATCTTGAAATTTTTAAGCAAATGGAAGTTGAACAGAAACTTCAACAAAATATAGACAAATTGAATGAACTGGCGAAAAAAGAAAATGAGGAAGCTAAAAAAACAGAAGATAAAAAGTCGGATTTAAAAGAACAGAAAGACAAACAGGATGAACTTAATAAACAGTTTGAAGAGCTAAAAAAGGACTTAAAGGAACTTGAAAAAAAGAATAGCGAATTGGAACAACCAAAGAAGCTTGAAAACACAGAAGAAAAGCAAGAAGACATCAAAAAGGATATGGAGAGTGGAAGTGATCAATTAAAAAGTGGTCAGAAGAAATCAGCTTCGAAATCGCAAAAAAGCGCAGCCGAAAAAATGGAAAAAATGGCTGAAGATATGGCGAAAGCTAAAGATAAAGAAGAGCAAGAACAAGAAGGAGAGGATATTGACAAACTGCGTCAAATATTGGAAAACCTAATTCGTCTTTCTTTTAGTCAAGAATCTCTCATGAGTGATTTTGAGAAAACAAAATTGAACGATCCATTAATTGCGAAAATAGATAAGCAACAGAAAAAACTTCAAGATGATTCAAAGATGATTGAAGATAGTTTGTTGGCATTAAGCAAAAGAAATCCCAAAATAAAAGAATCTGTTAACAAAGAGATTTCTGCTATTAATATGAACATGGAAAAGGCGGTGAGTGAGATTGAATTATCAGAAGCTCCATCAATGGATGGAAGAAATCACAAAGAGGAAGGCAGAAGTCGTCAGCAATTTGCAATGACATCCATAAATAACCTAGCCCTAATGCTTAACGAATCGTTGAGTCAAATGCAAGCAGAAGCAAAAAAGAAAAATGGACCTCCAGGAAATGGCAGCTGTAAAAAGCTAGGTGGAAAAGGAAGCAAGCCTTCTGCATCAAGTCTAAGGAAAATGCAAGAACAATTGAACGAACAGATTAAGAAACTCAAAGATGGGATGCAAAAGAATGGGAATAAACCGGGAACAAAACCAGGAACTTCTGGAGGAAATGGAATGAGTCAGGAATTGGCAAAGTTAGCTGCTCAGCAAGCGGCCATTCGTCAGGAAATCCAAAAAATGGGTGACCAGATAAATAAAGATGGGAAGGGTGCAGGTGGAATGAGCAAGTTGGCAGATAAAATGGAGGAGACAGAAACAGACCTCGTAAACAAAATGCTAAGTCAAGAGACCATTAAGCGTCAAGAAGAAATTTTAACACGCCTTCTTGAGAGTGAAAAAGCAGAGAAGGAGAGGGAGATGGATGAAAAAAGACAATCTAATGAAGCAAAGGATGAAATTAAACGTAACCCAAATCAATTTTTGGAGTATAATAGGTTGAAACAACAAGAGACAGAGTTATTGAAGTCGGTGCCGCCTTCTTTAAACCCGTTTTACAAAGAAAAAGTGAATATTTATTTCAATAAAATAGAAAAGTAAATTTATGGTACTTTCAGAAAATCAAAAATTGCGAATTCCTTCAAGAGCCGAGAACATTATTTTAGTAGAGCGAATGGTGGAGGACGTTTGTGATTTATACAATATTGGTGAAGATTATTATGGTAACATTCTGATTGCAATAACAGAAGCTGTAAATAACGCCATCTATCATGGCAATGCTGCAAATCCCACAAAAAGTATCGACATCCTTTTTAAAACACATAAAGACCATGTTTCTTTTATTGTAAAAGATGAAGGACAAGGATTTGATTTCTCGAATTTACCAGACCCAACAAATCCAGACAACATCGACAAACCGAATGGCAGAGGCGTTTTTTTAATGCGAAATCTCGCAGACAAAGTTTCCTTCGAAGATAATGGAAGTACTGTAATCCTTGACTTTAATGTAATAACGGCAAGTAAGTAGTATTAGTTTTTTACTAAGTGAGTCTTATTTGGGGTTTTAAAACAACTCAATTTGTTTTCCAAACACTGCGCTGTTCTCGTGATTAAGTAACCATTCTTTTCTCCACATACCTCCTGAATATCCAACAAGTTCTCCTGTATTCCCAATTACTCTATGACACGGAACAATTATAGATACCTGATTTTTTGCATTGGCATTTCCTACAGCTCGGTTGGCGTTAGCATCACCTATTTGTTTAGCAATATCGAGGTATGATTTTGTTTTGCCGTAAGGGATTTTGATTAGTTTACTCCAAACCTTTTTTTGAAACTCTGTTCCCTCTGGATTAAGTTTCAATTCGAATTGCCTCCGTGTACTTGCAAAATATTCGTCTAATTGCTGAATACAATCCGTTATTACCTTTGAAGATTCTTTTTTATTGAAATTATCACTTGCCAAGAGGGAAGGGCTTTTGTCAATATTTTCTTCAATAAAAAAAACAGAAATGATACCTTCATCATTACCTGTAATTTCTATTTTCCCTATTGGAGAATTATAATACGCTTTATGGATGTCCATTATATGCTCACCCCTCCAAGTGGGAGGGGTGTTGAGCGGAATATATTAGAAACAATATTTGTTCTCAGAAATCAATTTAGCAACAACCGTTCTGCGAGCTTCTATCGAATTAAAAGCATCCACTTTAGTGAAACGCTTTAATCCTGATATCATCATGCGTTGTTCATCTCCGGCAGCAAAATAATTGATTGACTCCTTTCCTGATTTATATATTTTATCAGAAGCATCGTTGATATAAACACGCATCATTGCGATTTGCTCCTTGCATGCTTCTTCTCCTCGAATGCTCACTAGTTTTTCCACACGAAGCAAGACAGATTCGCTTACATACAATTCAATCATCATGTCGGCAACACTCATTAGCACTTCTTGTTCTTTGGCCAGTTGCTGCATGAGCTTTTGTACCGCAGAACCTGCAACCATCAACACTGCTTTTTTGAAATTACTAACGTATCCTTTTTCTTTTGCAAAAAGGGTGTCTTCAACACTTTCGAAAGAAGGGATACTCATTAATTCGGCTGCTACTTTTTGTGCAGGACCCATTAAATCAAGTTCACCTTTCATGGCGCGCTTCAACATCATGTCTACAATTAGCATGCGGTTGATTTCGTTGGTGCCTTCAAAAATCCTATTGATACGTGCATCGCGATAGGCCCTGTCCATAGGAGCTTCGGCACTGTATCCCATTCCACCGTATATCTGAACACCTTCGTCCACCACATAATTCAAAGTTTCGGAACCATGAACTTTAACAATGGCTGCTTCTACGGCAAATTGTTCAAACCCTTTCAATTTGGCTTTGGCCTCGGGCATTCCTCCTGCAATAAGACCTTTGATGGCATCTTCAATATTCTGACTAGCTCTGTAAATGGCTGCTTCTGCAGCGTAAATACGAGTGGCTTGCTCTGCCATTTTATAACGAATAGCCCCATACTTAGATATTGGTCTACCGAATTGCTGACGTTCATTCGAATATTCAATGGCTTTTGTAGTTACTACCTTGCTTGCGCCAATAGCCGCTCCTGCCAATTTAATACGGCCAAGATTTAAAATATTAACCGCTATCTTAAATCCGTTTTGACGCTCCGATAAAAGATTTTCGACAGGAACTTTACAGTCGTTAAAAAACACCTGACGTGTCGAACTGCCCTTGATACCCATTTTATGTTCTTCGGGATTTAATGCTATTCCACCAAACGATTTTTCCACAATAAAAGCAGACAAGTTTGCATCATCATCTATCTTGGCAAATACGGTGAAGATATCAGCAAAACCACCGTTTGTAATCCACATTTTCTGTCCATTTAAAATATAATGTTTCCCATCAGCTGATAAAACTGCTTTTGTTTTACCCGAATTGGCATCTGAACCAGAACCAGGTTCTGTAAGGCAATAGCAAGCTTTCCATTCTCCGGTAGCCAATTTAGGTATGTACTTCGCTTTCTGTTCTGCATTGCCGTAATACAAGATGGGTAACGTACCAATACCTGTATGTGCCGAAATAGCAACAGCAAAGGAATGCCCTGCTCCTAAAATTTCGGTGGCTAGCATAGATGTGGTAAAATCTTTTCCAAACCCTCCGTATTCTTCAGGAACTGAAATGCCCAGTAAACCTAGTTCTCCTGCTTTATTTAATAACCCAGGCATAAAACCCTCCTCTTGCGAATCTATTCTGTCGAGGTTATGCCAAACATTCTGTTCCAGAAAATCGTGACAGGTTTGAGCTATCATTTGTTGTTCTTCATTCCATTCTTCAGGAATAAATACATCTTTGGCTTCTGTTTCTTTAATGAGGAATTCTCCTCCTTTGGTATTTGTGCTCATACTTTAATTTTTAGAATTAATTTTTTTTTTGTCCTATATAATATCTGTGTTGTACTTTTTTGTTGCCTAAATTTCGGTAAAGTTTTTCACTTAAATTGATGGTTATGGTAGCGGATAATGATTACCCACAAACCTAAACATCTTGCAAGTTCACAAAGCTATTAATTTATTCCATACCCCTAACATCAGAAAAAAAATGCTGAGTTGGGTAAAACGGATAGATAGGGCAATGAAAAGTAGAGTCTGTTCAACGTACAAAGATCACTATCGTTATTCAATATTTGGCAATCGATGTTCAATATTTGGCAATCACTTCTCAATATATGGCAATCGTTGATCAATATTTGGCAATCGTTGCTCAATATTTGGCAATCGTTGCTCAATATTTCCCTATCGTTGATCAATATTTGGCAATCGTTGCTCAATATTTCCCTATCGTTTTGCCAAATCGCAAAAAAACATCACTTTTTTAAGTCCCAAAACCCGTTTTCCTCCTTTACCCCGCCTTTCATATTCCATTTATGCTCCATTTTTCCATTTCATGTTATATTTTTTTCTCCGTACTTTCCCTCTTTATCCCTGTCGACCTCGCCTTTCTGTCACTTTGCGTCCGATTTCTGTCACTTTGCGTCCGATTTCCGACACTTTGCGTCCGATTTCTGACACTTTGCGTCCGATTTCTGTCATTTCACCCAGACCTCGAACCAAAACACAGGCCTTGTAACCACAGGTGAAATAAGCATTAGCGAATCCAGAAGTATCGGGACAGGTTCCGAAGAGTGATGTGCTGACTAACTGCACCTGATTGAAGTGGAAATCCTTTTTCTTTGTCCTTTTCGGGCAAAGAAAAAGATTGAAACGGAAAGCAGGACGAAAGTAACCGAAGTGTGATGAACTATCTGCCTTCAATTAGATTTGAGATATGAGATTTGAGATATTAGATTTAGTTGTTGGTTGTTAGAATAATTGCCTACTGCAAAATTGTGTAATTGAACAATTGCCTCCTCTTAAACTAACAACAACTACAATTCGCCAATAGCAGCACCAATCGTAAAGTGGAATTGTCCTTTCTGCATACCAAGGTTAGTAGGCACATCATCAAGGCGCCAACCGTAATCGAAGCCCAGTAAACCAAACATCGGTAAAAACACCCTCACCCCAAGACCTGTTGAACGGTAAACGTTGAAAGGGTTAAAATCTTGTTTGTTAGCCCACGAGTTTCCTGCTTCTAAGAAACCAAGCATATATATAGTAGCCGAAGGATTAAGTGTGATTGGGAAACGCAGCTCAGCCGAATATTTGGTGATGAACGAAGCACCCGTAGTAGGTGATAATGATTGGTCGTCATACCCTCTCAACGCAATAATTTCGCGCCCATCAAGTGCATATCCAGTAAGTCCGCTACCACCCATATAGAATCGTTCGAATGGCGACTGCCCCACATGACTGTTGTACGAAGTTAATAAACCAAAACCAAGCGAAGTACGCAATATCAAGTTACGAGCCTCCTTACCATCAGTTCCACGTTTGTTGGTAATAGGAGTGAAGAACTTAGCTGTGAATTTATATTTCTGATATTCCACAAACTTATAGCGCTCTTGAGCTGTCATTGTAGAGGAAGTATAATCTTTGTTGTTGAAGAACGAATAAGGTGGAGTCCATTGTCCAGTCAAAGCTATTTGCGAACCACGAGTTTCGAATATTGGTTTATCCACCGAGTTGCGTTGCAACGAAGCTTTGTAATAAATATTATTCGAATACCCCTTGCTGAACGAGAAGATAGAGCTATAATTATTCAAAATATAATATTGATAATCCAATTCCTGATACAATGTAAAATAATCATCAGGCCATTTCAATCGTTTACCCAAACCTACCGAAGCACCAATAATATCCAGCGAAGCACGCAAAGGATTGTTTATTTTGTCTCCATTCGTGTCGGTTGTTTTGCGTTTCTGTCCGTTCGATTGCACCGAGTAATAACCTGTAACACTTAGTGAGTTTGGTTTTTTACCACCCAACCAAGGTTCGGTAAAAGACATGTTATACGATTGATAAAACAAACCGCTCGACTGCGCTCTCACGCTTAGTCGTTGTCCATCACCCGAAGGCAAAGGTCGCCACGAATCTTTTTTTAAGAAATTCTTTCCAGAGAAATTGTTGAACGTAACGCCCAGTGTTCCTACCACCATTCCATTTCCATAACCTCCCGAAAGCTCCACTTGGTCCGAAGGTTTTTCTTCCACCGTGTATTCTATGTCCACAGTACCAGTAGCTTGGTTCGGAGTAGGCACCACATTCATTTTTTCAGGGTCGAAATATCCAAGTTGCGACAATTCGCGTTGTGTACGAATAATGTCCGACCTGCGGAAAAGCTGTCCCGGTTTGGTTCTTATCTCTCGCATGATAACACGGTCGTTGGTTTTTGTATTTCCAACCACAGTTACTTTGCTAATGGTAGCTTGCTTGCCTTCGTATATACGCATTTCAAGGTCAATCGAATCGTTCGTTACATTGGCTTCTACAGGAGTAATGTTGAAGAACAAATAACCATCGTCCATATAAAGCGAGGTGACATCGTTTCCATTCGGGTTCGAAAACAATTTCTGATCCAGCGTGCTTTGGTCGTAAATATCACCCTTTTTAATAGAAAGTACATTGGCCAAATCTTTGCTTGAATACTTACTGTTGCCCACCCAAGAAATATTTCTGAAATAATATTTTGTTCCTTCTTCCACCGTGATGTCAATACTCATACGTTTAGTAGCATCTAGGGTATCACGTTTTATACTAAACGTACGGAAGCTGCGTTTCCAATTCAATTTTATCTTTTGCCTCTTTATACGGTATATCGAATCGTGAACAATTTTTGCATCACGAAATCCTTTCTCGTTGTATTTTGCAATCAATGCTTTTTTATCTTTCTCGTAATTGTCTTCGTCAAACTTTGCTGAGTTGAAAGGATTCCACCAATGTCTACGTTTTGTTTCTTTAAACGTTCTGCGGAGTTTCCATTTTTTTATCGATTTTGTTCCCGAAAGATTAATGTCCTTAATTCTTATTTTGTTTCCTTTCGTCACATTGATAAAAAGCACAATGTTGTTCTCTAGCTTCTCATCCTTTTGTTTCACCACATTTACCTTTACATCGTTGTACGATTTGTTCACGAAGAAAGTTTTTACAATCGAAACAGTTGAAGCAATCAATCCATCGGTCACCACCTTTCCTTTGATAAGTTTAATTTTCTCACGTAGGTCGTCAGCTTCGCCTTTGGTCATTCCTTTTAAGGCAAACTTCGAAAGTCGAGGACGTTCTAAAACTTGAAAGTTGATGAAAATGTTTTTGCCTTGAATCTTAGTGGCAGTTATCTTGATGTCTTCAAAAAGTCCTTGTTTCCAAAGGTTTTCAATAGCAGTCGAAAATTTATCTCCCGGTACTTGAACCTTATCACCTACTGATAATCCAGATAAAAGAATCAATACATTTTGGTCGAGGTGACTTGCCCCGGTGATGGTTATCCCACCAATCTCATATTCTTTAGGCGATGCAAAATCCACAGAAGCAGAGTCGTTGCCTCCTATGGTAAGTTGTGCTTTGGATGATATAATAACGAGAGAAAAGCATATAATAGCTAGTAATTTTTTGTACATCTTCGATTTATGAAATTAATTGTTCGCTCGTCTTTCCAAATCTGCGCTCACGGTTTTGATAGTCTATTATAGCTTCGTAAAAGTCTTCTTTTCCGAAATCAGGCCAAAGTTTATCAGTAAAATAAAGTTCCGAATAAGCCAATTGCCAAAGCAAAAAATTACTGATTCTATGTTCACCGCTTGTTCTTATCATTAGTTCTGGCTCAGGCATCGAACTAGTACAAAGGTTAGCAGTAATGGTGTTTTCGTTAATGTCTTCTGCCAATAAAGTTTTATTCTCAAGTTGCAATGCTATTTCTCTAACAGCATTGGTAATCTCCCAACGTGAGCTATAGCTTAAGGCGAGCACTAAGGTAGTTCTTGTGTTATTTTTTGTTTGATCGATGGCTTCGTTCAGTTCTGCAAAACAATCAACTGGCAAACTATACATATCGCCAATGGCTTGCAGTCGAATATTGTTTTTGTTTAAGGTTGCTGTTTCAGCACTGATGGTGTGCACCAAAAGTTGCATCAAGGCAATTACTTCTTCCTCTGGACGGTTCCAATTTTCTGTCGAAAAAGCATAAAGCGTAAGGTATTTAACGCCAAGTTCAGCTGCCGCTTCCACTGTTTCACGTACCGATTTCACTCCGTTTTCGTGACCAAAAATTCGTTCTTGTCCTTTTTGTTTTGCCCATCGTCCATTACCATCCATAATGATTGCAATGTGTTGTGGTATTTTAGAAAGGTTAATTTTTTCTTTCAGACTCATTCTTACTTTAAAATCGTTTTATAATGTAAAACGATTTACATTTTCATTTTTATTACTTTATTATTTAAACCCAGGACACTTTTCTCGTTTTTGTTTCAATTCGAACGAAATAATGATGCCCGCAAATACATACCAATCTTTTGTTGTTGCGTTTCCTCGCTGTCTTCCCACATTACCATAGTTTGGGTCAGTACCTTTGCTAGGGTCAGATAGATAAGCAGCATTCTGAGCACTCAAATTATTGGGGTTATAATATTTCCCACTTACATCATCCAAGTAATCGGTAAATGTTTTTCTAAATCCCCATTCGCCTGTAATTCCCATCTTCCGCGAAACATTGGTTTTGAATCCAACTCCAAATGGAATAGAAATCTGAGTGAGTTTATAAGGCTTTCCCATCGAACCTCCATCAAGACCTTCTCCTTCAGTACGAAGTGGTTGAAGGGCTACGTAGTTGCCATTTGCCAACTGCCCTTGAGGATTGAAATTGAACACACCAAGCCCAAGGAAAATATAGGGCGAAAATTTCTCTTTTTCTAAACCTATGCGATAATCAAGGAAATTAAAATCAAATTGCACCGAAAACTCATCTATCATAGATTTAAAGTTCAAATTCCTCTGCTTTTGTGAAGCAGAAGTAGAATACGAATCATGCCCCTCAATGCTTCCAACCATAAACGAAGCTCTTGCAGCGATTCTAGGGTTGAAATTATAACGAAACATAAGTCCACCTGCTGGCTTTGTAAAAACAAATTGCCCTGTAGGGTTTAAATCACCGATATAGTAAGAACCACCAAGAAAAACACCCAATTCGGCACTGTTTTTATGTTTAGAGTGCAATTCAACCGGCTTTTCTTTTTGCTTTTGGGCAAAAGAAGAGAAGGAAGAGCTAAGAATAAGGATGATTAAATAAACAAGTTTTTTCATTTATTGAATAACGGTAAAACACTTCTTTTTATTGTGTTTTAACCTTAATAAGGAAACAAATGTAACAGAATTTTGGATACATTGGCTTGTTAAACTTAGTTAATTGGTTTTGCCTTTACCAATACCTCATTTAGCTTCGGACGTAAGCGACTTTTGTACACCGAAAGAGAGTCATCGTTTTTTCCTCGTCTTCTCAGTGCTCTTTGTTCTTCAGCTGGCAATGCTGCAATTTGCATACATTCGGGAGTGCAACAACCCTTCATTCTTTCATTACATTTAGCACATTGGATAAATAACAAATGGCAATTGTCGTTAGCACAGTTCACATGATTATCACAAGGTTCGCCACACTGATGACATTTTGCAATCACATCCTCCGTGATACGTTCCCCCACTCGTTCGTCAAAAACAAAATTCTTACCTATAAATTTAGATGGTAAACCTTCCGCTTTTATCTGTCTCACGTAGTCTATAATTCCTCCATGCAATTGATTAACATCTTTAAATCCGTGGTGCTTCAGGTAAGCAGAGGCTTTTTCACATCGTACCCCACCGGTGCAATACATAATGATTTTTTTATCTTTTTTGTCCTTTAGCTCCTCCAATACCATTGGTAATTCCTCTCGAAAAGTATCGGCATCTGGTGTTATGGCTCCAATAAATTTACCTACTTCCGATTCGTAATGATTTCTCATATCAACAACTATTGTTTCAGGCAGCTCCATTGCCTCATTGAATTCCTTTGCTGAAAGATGGTTGCCAACATTAGTCACATCAAAACTAGCATTGTTTAGCCCATCAGCAACTATCTTGGGTCGTACCTTGATAGTAAGTTTATAAAATGATTTGCCATTGTCCTCAACTGCGATTTTTAAGGGTACATCTTTGAATCGATTATCTTGATTCAAATTATAAATAAAAATTGCCCAATTATCTTCTGGAACACAAATCTGAGCATTAATTCCTTCTTGAGCAATATAGGTACGGCCGAGTATTTGAAGTTTGGTCCATTGTTCAAAAAGGTGGTCGCGAACTTGTTGTGGCTCATCAATCAACACATAGCGATAAAACGATACCGTAATTCTTTTGGTAGTTTCTTCTTGAATCCTTTTCTTTAACTCATTTTTGTTCACTCTGTTTTGCAATAACATTGTTTCCGAGATTAGATTTTTTCACAAAGATAGTTTTTTGTTTCGAGAAGCCTTCAAAGGCGCTATTGTGATAGAATAAGCTGTATATTCTATTCTATAAATAAAGAGTCGTTAATTTGTAGGAAAAGAGATTATTATTTCGGATTATTCAATTATCTTTGTAATCCAAAATCAAAACAAAAAAACTATGTACATCGAACAATTATACACCAATTGCTTGGCTGAAGCAGCCTATTATATCGAATCAGAAGGGGAAGCTGTAATCATTGATCCATTGCGCGAAACCGAACCCTATCTGGAGCTTGCCCAAAAAAGAAATGCAAAAATTAAGTACGTGCTTGAAACGCATTTTCATGCCGATTTTGTTTCAGGACATATTGATTTGGCAAGGAAAACAGGAGCTACTATCGTTTATGGGCCAACTGCTCAAGCAGGGTTTGAAATCAAAGTAGCAAAGGATAACGAAATACTTCCACTGGGAAAAATAAAACTAAAGGTTCTCCATACTCCGGGTCATACGATGGAATCATCTTGTTTTTTACTTATTGATGAGCACGGACAGGATTATGCAGTTTTTACTGGTGATACCTTATTCGTAAACGAAGTTGGTCGGCCGGATTTAGCTGTAAAAGGAAACATCACTATGAATGATCTGGCAGGTATGCTTTACGATTCGCTATATGCAAAAATACTTCCATTGGCAGATGATGTTATTGTTTATCCTGGCCATGGTGCTGGTTCATCATGTGGAAAAAATATTGGAAAGGAAACATTCTCAACAATAAAAATCCAAAAGCTGGTGAACTACGCTTTACAACCAATGTCGAAAGAAGCCTTTATAAAAGCTGTTACCGAAGGACTTCCAACTCCACCTAAGTATTTTTTTATGGATGCAATGTTAAACAAGCAAGGCTATGATAACATTGACAATGTAATTCAGAACAACACGCGAGCTTTGAGTATAGATGAATTTGATGCTTTGACAAAAACGGATGCAATCATTTTAGATACACGTACTCCTGACGAATATGAGAAAGGTACCGTTGTTGGTTCCATCAATATTGGATTGAATGGTCAATACGCTCCTTGGGTGGGCTCGTTGATTGATACCAAGGTTCCTTTGATACTAATAACAAACGAAGGTAAGGAAACAGAAGCTGTTCTGCGATTAGCAAGAGTGGGCTACGAAAATGTTAAAGGATTTTTAAAAGGGGGAATGGATGCATGGAGAAATACAGGAAGGTTCGTTGATGAAACAGAGAGTATCAACCCTGAAGACTTTTTAAAGTTGAGCGAGACCAAACAAGTTATTGATGTTCGAAATCCTGGTGAATGGAAAAATGGCATTGTTGAAAATGCAAATCTAATTGCCCTAGCTGAACTTGAACAAAACATGAACCAATTAGACAAGAGTAAATCATATCTTATTCATTGTGCAGGTGGTTATCGTTCGATGATGGCAGTTTCCTTGTTAAAGAAAAATGGATTTAAACACGTTGTAAATGTTCGAGGTGGGATAACGAAAATGATTCAAGCTGGAGTTCCAACTGTATTGCCAGAGATGGCCTGATTTTAGTGTGTTAGAATTTAGTTTATTCTTTCATCTTATTCAACAAGATTTCGAGTCGTTGTTCAATTTTGTTATTGTCCATATTTTCAACAAATCCTGAATATTTTTTCGATTCAATTAAAGCTTCTTTAAGGTTGAATTTTGATTGGCTTTGGAAGTAAGCAATTTTCTTTTGTTCGAGTAGTGTTGCTAAATACTCTTGTTCGGTTTGACCTGGAGTAGGAACGAATACAACTTTCTTTCCAAGAATAGCCATGTCCATTATGGTTGAGTAGCCTGAACGAGCAATTATTAATTCCGATTTTTCTATTGTTTTTTGCATTTCTTCTGCACAGAGGTGTGTTACTATAGTTACGTTTTTATTGATTTCAGTGTTCTCAATTTGATCACTCAGCCCGCGAACAATCAAAGTTTTTAATCCGCTTTCATCAACTTGTTTCAAAAGGATGTTTTCAAATATCGTTCGCTGAGGCTCTGGGCCAGAAAGAATAATTAAAATCGAATTGTGATTCTTTAAATTGTTTAAATTTTGTTTTGAGTTGAACCTAGAAAGTAAGCCTACAAAAAATGCATTTCTAGGAAGTGGGAATTTGTGTGACAAATCCCCTGATAAGTTAATTTCTCCTTCTTCATCGGGAATCCAACATTCGTAATATTTAAGTATAAAATTTAAATTGATGAAATGTAATAGTTTTTCACCAAAAGGAGATTTTATCATCGTTTGATGTGTTATAAAAATACACTTTACATTTTTATTCCATAACCCAAATCTGTTGTCGGAAATAACAACATCAATTTTTCTAGTTTTAATTATATGATTCAAAGCTTGATGTTCACGATAAATTCCTTTTAAGATTTTAGGAATGGAGAATAGCATTTTTAAAATCATCAAACTACCTCTTGCATAATTAATGGAGTAACCCCTAAGTTGAATGTACTCGATATTTGGAAACTCCTTGCGGAGCAACGCTAACGGACGACCATCAGCCGCAACAATTACTTGTTGTTGTTTTTCAAGTAAGAATCGAATAATTGGAATGCATCTTGTTGCATGACCCAGACCCCAATCCAAAGGAGCGATTAATATTCGTTGCTGTTGTTGCATTAATTTTTATTTTTGTAAAAATAAGAATATAAGTAAATCAAAGAATGGCAAAAAGAAAATTAAAGAAGTTTGCTGAGGTTAATTCATTTGACAATTGTTTTTTTCTGTCATTTGAGCAAGCTAAAGAAGATAGTTTTCAATTAAAAGGGAAATGGCATCAAGCATACTTCAAAAATAATAATCCAATTGTTCTCGAATTAGGATGTGGTAAAGGGGAGTATTCGGTGGGACTGGCTCAACGTTATCCGGATAATAATTTTATCGGTGTGGATATTAAAGGAAATAGGATTCATACAGGAGCAAAATTAGCTGTTGATAATAAAATGAATAATGTTGCTTTTATTAGAACTCGTATTGATTTTATTGAATCTTGTTTTTCTGAGAACGAGGTATCTGAGATATGGATTACATTTCCAGATCCTCAACCACAAAAGACACGAGAAAGAAAAAGGCTAACAAATATGATGTTTATTAACAGATATAAAAAGATATTAATTCCTAAGGGGAAGATTAATCTAAAAACTGACAGTGAGCCATTTTATGAATATTCAAAAGAAGTAGCTTCAAATAATGGTTTCACTATTTTGGATTCAACAAATAATTTATACTTGAATCCTAATCTGAGAGATGAAGCATTAACTTCTATTCGGACCTACTACGAGAAGAAGTTTTCAGAAAAAGGATTTAATATTTGCTACTTAAAGTTCGAAGTGTGAATGTTTAATCAGCTCTTCAAATTCGTTACTTAACCTCCTTCGGATTTACTTTTATAGGTTGTCCAATGTTATTCTTATTTGGTGATACCGGCTTTGCATTACTTTTTATTGTTTCTGGAGTATTATTTATTTCACTTTTTTCTTCATTTTTAACAATAGGATTTGCATCTGAATCCAATTCAATTACTTCATAACCTAATTTGGTTAACCCTATGTAGGTTTTGGATTTGTCGCCAACGACCAGAATTACCATGTTCTCAAACGGTAATCTTTTCTTTGCTAAAGTTGTTAACTCAGTTTTAGTGATGTTTTTTAAAATTTCATTTTGTTTATCAACGTACGTTTTCTCCAAATTGTAATCCATAATTCGTTTAATGAATCCAGCTTTTTGTTGAGCTGTTTCATATTTAAGTGCATCACTTTGAGCAATAGAATTTTTGGTGAATGATAATTCATCGTCAGTGATTCCCTTAATCGCGTAATTTTTAATTTCTTTCATGAATTCTACAATAGAGCTATCAGTAGCATTAGCCCTAACACCGGCACTTGCAGTAAATGGCCCAATAAATTTATTTCCATTAAATCCCGACCTTGCGCCATAAGTCCACCCTTTGTTTTCACGAAGGTTCATATTAATACGGCTATTAAAAGCGCCACCAAGAACATAATTCATTATGCTTGATTTGTAATACTCTCCTAATGCATCAAATGGCATAGCCATATAACCGATTCTTATTTCGGACTGTGGTGCTTTATCTTTATTCACAAAATAAATTTTCGTTTTGCTAATAGTTGGCAATGGAGGTTCATTCTGATGAGTAACTTTACTACCTTTCCAATCTCTTAAGAAGGTCAACTTCGGAACAATATCATTTTGATTCACATCTCCAACTATTACAATTGAACCAACAGAAGGTGAAAAATTATCATGATAATATTTTTTCACATCATCTAGAGTTAACTTTTCAAGAGTTTCTTTAGTTCCTAAAGTTGGAATACTCATTATGTGCTCATTCCCGTATAAAAGTTTTGAATAAACATTATTCGCAATTGTTGTTGCTTGTGTTACCTGATTAGCGATTGATTCAAGCTTTTGCTTTTTAACTCTTTCGAATTCTTCTTTGTCAAATTTTGGGAGGAATATTATCTCCTTTGCAATTGCTAATGTTGAATCAATATTTTTTGTTAGAGAGGAAATATATACAATCACATCTTGACCATTATTCGAAATTGAAACACTACTTCCAAGCATGTCAAGCTTTTCTGAAATTTCTTCTGCAGTGTGTTTTAATGTGGATTCACTCATTAAACTAGTCATCAAATTCGAAATACCAGCTTGTGCTTTAGTTTCATATCGATGCCCGCATTCAACTGTCAATTGAATTGTCACTGAAGGCACTTCGTCACTTTTAGAACCAATCAATTTCATTCCGTTTTGATAATTGAGCATCCAATAATCAGGTACTTTTACTGGAGAAGCGGGCCCAGCGATTGGTTTCTTGCTCCTGTCAAAATTGTCATTTGCTTTTTTATATGTTAAATCTTTATACTCTTGCCCCTCAATTGCGTTTGTATTTCTCGCAGGTGGAGTATAATTATCCGATTTAGCTAGATTAATTTTACCTTTAGGATAAACTGATAGAACAACAGCTTTTTTGTTTTTTATGTATTGATTGTATACTCGCCAAACATCTTCTTTTGTTACCTTATTATATGCCTCTATTTGCTTAGTAATAAAATTAGGATTGTTAGTATAGGTTTGGTAGGCGGCCAACATTCTTCCTTTGCCTTGCACACTCGACAATGAGTTCACCATGTTTGTTTCAAAGCCTGCTTTGAATTTTTTCAAGTCATCTTCTGTCACACCTCTTTTTTCAAATTGTGTTAGTGAAACTCGAATGAGAGAGTCCATTTGTGATAATTTTTTATCAGGGAAAGCTCTCACAGAAATGCTGAAATCTCCAACAAGTTCAGACGTTGAATTTTCAGAGTTTGCACTTTGTGCCAATTCTGTTTTTACAAAGTTTTGATAGAATATTGATGATTTACTCCCAGCTAAAATATCGGCTAATACATCCAAGGGTGCTTCATCGGGATTATATTGAGGTACAGAAGGCCAAGTGAAGATAACTTGAGGTGCTCTGATATTATCTTCGTATGAAATGTATCGGTCGCTTTCAAGTGTAATTGGAGCAAGTGTTTGTGTAGTGACTTCAGGACAACGAGGGATGGAACCAAAATATTTTTCAGCAGCTTTCACAACATCAGCTGCATTCACATCTCCTGCAACGGTTAATGTTGCATTGTTTGGACCGTACCAGCGTAAAAAAAACTTTTTCAAATCATTTACGTTTACTCGATTCAAGTCTTCTATGTAACCTATTGTTAGCCATGAGTAAGGATTAGATGGTGGATAAAGGGCCGCGTTTATTTTCTCAGAAACCAATCCGTAGGGTCGATTATCGTAGTTCTGACCACGTTCGTTTTTTACAGTTGAGCGTTGGTTTTCAAATTTCTGTTGAGTAACCGAATCAAGAAGAAAACCCATCCTATCGCTCTCTAACCAAAGTGCCGTTTCGAATTGATTGCTAGGTACAATTTCCCAATAGTTGGTTCTGTCAGTGTTTGTTGAACCATTTAGTGTACCTCCTGCTTCTGAGAGAATTTTAAAATGTTCAGCTTTTTTCACGTGATCAGACCCTTGAAACATCATGTGTTCAAAGAAATGAGCAAATCCTGAACGGCCTTCTTGTTCACGAACAGAGCCAACATGATAGGTGACATCGACATAGACAATAGGGTCTGAGTGGTCTTCATGAACCACTATTGTAAGGCCATTACTCAATACATATTTTTCGTATGGAATCACAAGTTCGCTTCCTTTTCGAGTAATTTTCTCTACAAGCTTTGTTTGCGAAAACAAAGATGTGTTTGTTAAAATTAAGATACTAGAAATAAAAATATTTCTAAGTAGAATGGTTAACCTCTTTTTTGATCTCATCTTTTATTCTTTAATTATTTCTTTTTTTAGTCTACTTGAATGAAAATATTATTCCATCACCACCACACGTTTGGTAAATGAATCGTTACCTAAAGTGAGTTTGATGAAATATATTCCATTACTTAATTTTCGATTCGAAGCATTGAGATTAAACCTGTATTTGCCAGTTTGTTGATTATCGTTGACAAGAGTATTAATTTTATCTCCAATCATCGAATAAACTTCTAGTTTAACTTGGGCATCATGTGAAACCGTGTATTCTATTGTTGCGTTTGTTCTAAATGGATTTGGGTAAACAATAAAAGTAGATTCTAAGCCTTTAATAATTGGAGTTTGAACGTTGATGTCGGGATAAATAGGATAAATGTCAGATGAATCTACCCAATAATCAAGGTTAGTAAACACAGTATCTGTTGCAGTGATGTTAATTGTCCATACCGAATCTCTCAATAATCCTGGTATGTCAATGTAAATGTCATAATGTCCAACAGGAATGCTGTCGAAATAATAGTATCCTCCACCATCAGGAGAATCGAGTGATGAAGTGGTTGTAGCAGCTATCATTTGACCTCCTGGATTATTTCCTATTTTAACATCTCCTCCAGGTATAGGGTCGCCTTGTACCCTCGGCATACCAATAGCAAGAGGTGAATAGAATGGTCCTTGAATTAGTCGTCCACTTATCCGTCCAGAACCACTTAATGTTTGGTTTTCAACCATTACAATATTTAATGTATCCTCTGCATTACAAGTATGGGTGAAGAAAGTTGTTGAGTCCCATAAACTAGTTGGAGAGTTTGCTGCATTGTAATAACTAGGAACAAAATGGTCTCCATATACCGATGTATCAGGGAAGATTTTAATCAATAAGTTGTTATTGTAAACGTTCGTGAAATGAAAGTAACCACTTACCGTATCAATAGACGAAACCTGCATAGTGTCGAATTGTGCAAGATTAGGATTATACCAACGATACAGAATCGCTTTATTGTTTGTTCCGTGAGAAAGGATTCCTCCTGAATAAGTAACAAGTCCATAGATATCTGTATGACGAGAACTAAATGTTACAGTATCAGTTGCACTACAAACAGCGGCATCTGTAATGGTTAAAGTGAATGTTAAATTGGAAGTTGGAACAATTGAAATTGTATCGGTTGAATACGAATGCACTCCATCTCCCCAACTGTAAGAGTAAGTTCCTGAACCTCCTGTTCCAATCGCAATAAAGGTTGCAGTATCACCTAAACATAAACTCTGATGTACACCAGCATCGGCTGTGATTAATGGGTTTACAGTTAGTAAAGTAGAGTCAATCATTTGACAAGCGCCAACAGTGTCAGTGACATAATACATGGTAGTATTAAAAGGGGAAGCAACTACACTATTGCCAACGTTAGTGTTTAAACCTAAAGCAGGTGACCAATAGATAGTACCACTACCTCCATTTACTGAAAGAGTTTGAGAGGCGCCATAACATGTATTGACAGATGAACTTGCTACAGCTAATTGAACAATAACTGTTAAATTAGTAGTTACAATACTGTCGCAACCAGCAAACGCAGTTAATGTATCCACATAAATGCCATTGGTATTGTAAGTGTTTGTTCCAACACTAACCGTTCCTCCAGGACAAACTATGAGTGATTGAGTTCCTGCAATTAAACCTCCAATCGAAAGATTAGTTGTCAATGTACTATCGCAACCATTAAATGCTGTGAATACATCTGTATATACACCAGATATAGAATAAGTGTTTGATCCAACTGTTATACTTCCTCCTGCGCAAAGATTGTAAGATTGTGAATTTATAATTGCAGGATTAATCGTTAAATTTGTACTTACTATACTGTCACAACCATTGAAAGCAGTGAGGATGTCAGTAAAAATACCAGAGGAGGTATATGAACTTGTTCCAACATTGACACTTACGCCAGCACATAATACCAAAGTTTGCGATCCTGATATTGATGGTAACACCGTTAAATTTGTTGTAACAATACTATCACATCCATTTGAAGAAAGAAGTACATCTATATACATTCCTGAAGAATTGTAGATATTCGACCCAACAGAAACACTATTACCTGCGCATATAATAAATGTTTGAGTATTAGTTATTGCAGGATTAACCGTTAATGTTGTTGTCACAATACTGTCACAGCCTCCAAATGCTAATAATACATCATTGTAAACTCCTGTTGACGAGTATGTGTTTGTTCCTACAGTTATATTAGCGCCAGCACAAATTGTTAAGGATTGAGAGCCAGTTATGGCAGGACTAACTGTTAGATTGGTTGTTACAACGCTATCACAACCAGAAATGGTGATTAATATATCATTATATGTTCCCGAGGCACTATATGTATTTGAACCCACCGAAATGTTAGTACCTGCGCAAATTGTTAACGTCTGACTTCCTGATAATGCTGGATTAACACTTAGGTTAGTTGTAACTGTACTATCACACCCATTTATTGAAGTCAGTACATCGGTATATGTTCCAGATGTTGTATAAGTATTCGAGCCTACTACTATATTCTGACCAGAACAAATAGTTAAGTTCTGAGTACTTGAAGTAGGTGCAATAAGAGTTGTTGTAAAACTTGATGTTGCCGAACAGCTTCCGTAATAACTATTAAAGGTTACATTGTAAGTTCCAGCATAAGTATAGTTGAAAGTAGGATTTTGAAGTGTGTCAGTATTACCATCGCCAAAATACCATAAATAAGATGTCGCATCAGAAGCATTTCCAACAAAAGAAATCACCCCACCATTCAAACAAACAGTTTGGTCAGGACCTGCATTTGCAGTTGGTTGATGAATGGTTACAATGGCTGTATCAATTACATCAGGGCAGCCACTTTGGTTTGAAACTGTTAGTGTCGCATAATAAATTCCTCCTGTACTGTAGGTGTTTGCTTCACCGTATGAAGTACCTGTATTTCCATCACCAAAATTCCAATTGTAGTTTGCTCCATTACTACTTCCTCCTCCATTTAAATAAACAGAAACTCCTGCACATCCCGTTACATCAGGACCTGCATCGGCTACTAGTGGAGTATTAACAGTTGCAGCAAAAGACGAATATGCAGAACAACTTCCATTATAAGCCGTAAAAGTTACAGAGTATGAATAAGGGTAAGTGTAGGTGTGTGAAGGATTTTGAAGTGTGTCAGTATTACCATCTCCAAAATTCCAAGAATATGAAGTAGCATCTGTAGAAATTCCATTAAATGAAATGACACCTCCAGCCAAACAAACCGTTTGATCAGAACCAGCATCAGCAGTAGGTTGATGAACAGTTACCACAGCAGTATCAACAGCATCAGGACAAGCATTCTGATTAGAAACAGTCATAGTAGCATAGTAAGTACCACCATTTGCATAAGTGTTGTAACCAAGCCAATCATTATAAGATTGTCCATCACCAAAGTTCCAAGTATAAGTAGATCCATTGCTATAAACAGCATTCAATGTTGTTTGAACACCAGCACAAGCAGTTAAATCAGCTCCAGCATTAGCAACAGGTGGTAAATCTAAGATTGCATTAAAATAAGAAGTGGCAGAACAAGTCCCATTATAAGCGGTGAATGAAACAGGATATGTTCCAGCTGAAGAATAAGTATGAGTAGTATTTTGAAGTGTATCAGTATATCCATCACCAAAATTCCAAGCATAAGTAGTAGCATCAGTAGCGTTACCAACAAATGAAATAACTCCACCATTATAACAAACAGTTTGGTCAGTACCAGCATCTGCAGTAGGTTGATGAACTGTTACAATAGCAGTATCAACAGCATCAGGGCAAGCATTCTGGTTAGATACTGTCATAGTAGCATAGTAAGTACCACCATTTGCATAATTGTTATAACCAAGCCAATCATTATAAGATTGTCCATCACCAAAGTTCCAAGTATAAGTAGCTCCATTGCTATAAACAGCATTCAATGTTGTTTGAACACCAGCACATGCAGTTAAATCAGCACCTGCATTAGCAACAGGAGGTAAATCTAAGATTGCATTAAAATAAGAAGTGGCAGAACAAGTACCATTATAAGCGGTAAATGAAACAGGATATGTTCCAGCTGAAGCATAAGTATGAATAGTGTTTTGAAGTGTATCAGTATTACCATCACCAAAATTCCAAGAATATGAAGTAGCATCAGAAGCTGTTCCAACAAACGAAATAACTCCGCCATTAAAACAAACTGTTTGATGAGAACCAGCATCAGCAGTAGGTTGATGAACAGTTACAACAGCAGTATCAACAGCATCAGGGCAAGCATTCTGGTTAGATACTGTCATAGTAGCATAGTAAGTACCACCAATTGCATAAGTGTTATAACCAAGCCAATCATTATAAGATTGTCCATCACCAAAGTTCCAAGTATAAGTACCTCCATTACTATAAACAGCGTTCAATGTTGTTTGAACACCAGCACATGCAGTTAAATCAGCACCTGCATTAGCAACAGGAGGTAAATCTAAGATTGCATTAAAATAAGAAGTTGCAGAACATGTACCATTATTAGCGGTGAATGAAACAGGATATGTTCCAGCTGAAGCATAAGTATGAATAGTGTTTTGAAGTGTATCAGTATTACCATCACCAAAATTCCAAGAATATGAAGTAGCATCAGAAGCTGTTCCAACAAATGAAATCACTCCGCCATTAAAACAAACTGTTTGATCAGAACCAGCATCAGCAGTAGGTTGATGAACAGTTACAACAGCAGTATCAACAGCATCAGGACAAGCATTCTGGTTAGATACTGTCATAGTAGCATAATATGTACCACCATTTGCATAAGTGTTAGAACCAACCCAATCATTGTAAGAATTACCATCACCGAAGTTCCAAGAATAAGTAGTTCCATTACTATAGACAGCATTCAATGTTGTTTGAACACCAGCACAAGCAGTAACATTAAGTCCTGCATTAGCATAAGGTGGTTGATCTAAAGTTATAGAAGCTGTTGTAGAAGCTGTACATCCATTTGCCGTAGTTATTGATAATGTTACCGAATATGTTCCATAGTAATTAAAAGTATGTGAAGGGTTTGCTTCGGTTGAAGTTACTCCATCACCGAAATTCCATGAATAACTAATAGCTGAAGGAGCATTTGCAATGAAATCAACAGTTAATCCACATACAGAACCACCTCCTCCGAAATCTACAAAAGGTTCAGCAACTGTTATAATTGCAGTATCTACTGAAACTCCACATGAATTATCAAATCCAGAAGATAATACTGCATAATATGTTCCTACTGCTGCATAAGTGTTATCAGTCAACAAACCATAACCAGTATTTCCATCACCAAAATCCCACCAATTCATTTGTCCAATACTTGAATTATCACCAAGAGAAACTCGTGTGCCGGGACAAACTGTTTGGTCAGGTCCAGCATTTGCATGTGGAACTTCGTTTAAAGAAATCGTTGCAGAAGATGAGTTTTGGCATCCATCATTATCAGTAGCATAAAGAGTTGCTACATAAGAACCATAAGTTTGATAATCAAATACAGGATTTAAATTAGGATTTGAAACACAATCGCACCCGAATGCCCAATAATAACCTTCTCCATTCGTGGTTGCGCTAGCAAAATCAACTACTGTTCCACAAACATTGTAATTATGATATGTACCTCCACCAGCATCAACATTTGGTCCTTTGGCATGCACAACAACTGTGTCATGCACTGCACATCCATTATTATCGGTTACCGTAAATACTGCATTATAATAACCTGGTGCTGCATAACGATATTCATAAGTTGCGGCATCTTGTACATCTGCGCTGCCTCCATCACCAAAATCCCAGTGGAAATAGGTTCCAGAACCTGTGCCTTCGAATCCAAACAATTGCTGTCTACAATCGCTCATATCAGACCCTGCATTAGCAGTAGCACTAGTGTATGGTAGGTTTATAAATGCTATTGAACTTGCTGTATTATTATTTGCATCAGTTACTGTGAGTGTATAGGTAACAGATGCAGAATAGGTAGTGGTTGGTATCACTGTTAATGTAGGATTAGAAGAAGTGGTATCACTTAGATTAATAGATGGTGACCATGAATACGTATACGGTGCAGTTCCTCCAGATGCCGATGGAAAACCTCCAATTGTTATCGTAGATTGAGAACAAGAAGGATATTGAGAATATCCTGCATTCGCACTCAATGGTTGAGGTTGAATGGTTACATTATAATCCTCCACTTCACCTATTGTTCCATCATCAGTACATGAATTAACATCACCATCAGCACAACGAACACGTAAACGATGTGTGCCTAATGGAGCATCTACTGGTATTACCACATAGCCATTCGCAACGCTTGTGAGACTTGCCAAATTACCTGAGTTGTATACTTCTTCTCCTGCATCATCAAAACTATTATTATCATTATAATCAATATACATTTTGAAATATGCTAAATAGGGAGAAATGGTTGGAAAAGACATTGAAACGGAATATCCTCCATTCTGTTCAACAGTTGCTGTCATTGCACTATAATAAGTATAATAAGGTGCAATGGTGCTACAGGTAGTAGTATTCGAAATACCTGCAAACTGAAAATCACTCATGTAAAAATTATAACCACATCCCGAACCTAAAGAATATTGTGGTGTAACACAATATTGTGCTTTTGCTTTATAAGAAGCTATTTGCAGAACGAAGGTGAATAGAACAAATAGGGCTAATGTTGTTTTTTTGTAATGGTTTTTCATACGCTTTGTTGTGAAAATTGTTGTACTTAATTGAGTTTATTGTGTATTCGAAATTTTTTTTCGGAGTGTAAATGTATAACTTTTTTTTGAACTGCCAAATGATGTTTATCACCGTGAGATAACTTAAGGCTAGATAATGAATGCAGAATGAAGGGAATAAAAGGGAATAAAAAAAAGACTGTTTCGTTTCGGAAACAGTCTTTTTAGTAATTTAATTGATTCAGAACTCTATTTTTTAGGCTCTTCTTTTTTAGTATCTTTAGCAGGTGTTGTAGCTGGAGTGGCAGCAGGTGCATTAGTTGGAGCAACTTTTCCATCTTTATTTTCAGGATGTGCTTTTTCTCTTGCTTCTTTGTTTCTCTCTCTAGCTTCTTCTCTAGCTTTCTTTTGTTTTTCTATTTGTTCTGGAGTAAAAACTGCTTTAATTTGTTTTTCTGATTCCATTACTAAAATTCTGCTTTCTTTTTTGAAGTCTTCACTGTTTCTGTCTGGATATTTCTTCATCAATTCATCACGCGACTGATCACGTTTTGTCATTATCTCTTTTATTTTTGCCTTTTGTTCAGGCGACAAACCCATTTCCTTGTCCATTCTCTCAATTTGTCTTTCCGTACGGTCGGCAGGTGTTTTGCCTGGCTTGGCTTGTTCTTGAGCAGGTTTTTCTTGTGCTGGTTTTACAGCTTGTTTATTGTCTTGAGCGTTAGCTCCTGTTGCAACCAAAGCGGCAGCTACTAAACTTAGGATTAATTTTTTCATATTGTTTTTTTTATTAGTTGTTTATTTAAGATTACAAAGTTAAAAAAAGGTTTAATACAAAGGTAAGAAATAATAAAGTAGTTTTGAAACGCGAATGAGTTCAAAAAAAAAGATAGCAATAATAGGTGGTGGAGCATCAGCAATGATGCTTGCTTGTGTTCTTGATACATCCAAATACGATGTAACCATATACGAACGAAATGCTGCACTTGGGCGAAAACTACTGGTAGCTGGAGATGGAGGTTTTAATCTTACTCATTCCGAAGAAACTGAAATACTTCTAACAAGATATGCTCCTGCTTCGTTTCTCGAACCTTGCCTATTGGCTTTTAATAACAATGATTTTAGAGATTGGCTGAAAGCCGCAGGTGTTCCTACTTTTATAGGAACAAGTAAACGTGTTTTTCCGGAAGAAGGAATAAAACCAATAGATGTTTTAAATGTTTTTCTAAATCGTATTCGAAAAAATAAGGTTGAAATAAAACCCAATCATTTTTGGAAAGGATGGAACGAAGAGGATGAACTATTGTTCGAAAATGAATCACAACAAATAACGGTAACAACAGCTATCACGGTATTTGCTTTAGGTGGTTCGAGTTGGAAAGTAACAGGAAGCGATGGAGGTTGGGCAAATCATTTTAAAACGAAAGGTATTGCCACATTACCTTTCGAATCTTCTAATTGTGCTGTGAAAATTAATTGGAACAATGAGTTTATTGCTCAGCACGAAGGCCAATCGCTTAAAAACTGTGAACTGAAGATAAACAAGAAACACAAAAAGGGTGAAGTAGTGATTACAAAGTTTGGAATGGAAGGAGGTGCGGTGTATGCCTTGATAGGAGAGGTGCGACAACAATTGAAACTAAATCATTCGGCTCAACTTTTTATTGATTTAAAACCTGAACTAAAGCAAGAAGAAATAGAAATGCGCTTGAACAATAGAGGAAACAAATCGATTACTCAGCAATTGAGTGCACAGCTAAACTTGAACGATTTGCAGCTACATCTTCTCAAATCGACATTAACTAAAAATGAATTTACCAATTCGTCTTCGCTAGCTAACTGCATCAAAAATTTACCTGTTGAAGTATTAGGTTTAGCACCTATTGATGAAGCCATTTCTACTGTTGGTGGTATTGCGTTGGATGAAGTGGATGAACAATTTCAATTGCTAAAAATGAAAAACCATTATTGCATTGGCGAAATGCTTAATTGGGATGCACCAACAGGTGGTTATCTTTTGCAAGCTTGTTTTAGTATGGGCTATTTTCTTGCAAAGAAACTGAATGAAGCTGAAGGAGATTAATTATTTCGTTCTTGTTATACTCTAACACCCATTACTAATATATCATCTATTTGTTCTACTTCTTTTCTGTATTCAGTAATGAACTTATCAAGTTCAATGCCTTGTTGATTCATGCTAAGATGTTGAATAGATAGTAGTACTTCTTTAAATCTTTTTCTAGTTAATTTCTTTTCTCCTGTATCTCCTCCAAACTGATCTGCAAATCCATCGGTGAATAGATAAATAGAATCGCCACTTTGTAAAGCAAACGAATGATTGGTAAAAGGTTTTTTATCTTCATTCATTCCTATTGGTTGTTTGTCGGCTTTGGTTTCTATAAGTACATCACCTGATGCATCATTCGAATTACCTTTTCCACGCACTATCCAAAGCGGATTGTTAGCTCCTGCCCATTGCAACTCTATCTTTTTACTTTGTGAATCATAAGTAATACTTGCAAGCGAAATATCCATTCCATCTTTAATGTTTTCTTCGCTTTTGCTAAAATTTTCAATTACTATTTCTGCAGTTTTATCGAGTATGGCAGCAGGTTGTATAAGTCCAAACTCGCGCACTGCTCTATTCAAGGCATTGTGACAAACAACCGAAACCATTGCTCCTGGAACTCCATGACCTGTGCAATCACATGCAGCAAAAAGAATACGAGCCCCTCCCGACCTCCCCGAAGGGGAGGAGACTACAGTGTTGTTTCCGTTTTGCGCTACACGTTCTGTTGCGGTTTCCTCCCCTTCGGGGAGGCTAGGTGGGGCCTCCATCCAATAAAAATCACCGGCTACTATATCCTTTGGTTTATATAGTATAAATGAATTTTCTAAATATTGTTTTACTATTCGTTGTGGTGGAAGTATGGCAGTTTGTATGCGCAATGCATATTCAATTGATTGAGTAATCTCTCTGTTTTTTTCTTCTACTAATCGTTTTTGTTTTTCTACAGTTGATTTTTGTTGTTCTACAACATCTCTTTGTTTTTCAACTTCCTTTTTTTGTTCAACAATTATTCGGTTTTGTTTGTTGCGAACTCTTAACGAACGCACTACAAAGCCCGAAAACACTAATACAATAAGAAGTCCGGCAAGTACTGAGTTTAATATAATGGAACGTTGTTTAAGTTCGGCTTTATGTGCAGTTTCTTTTTGTTCATCTTCAATAGACTTCATCTTCTTCTCTTGTTTTGCCATTTCTATTTGATTTTGTTTCGAAACTAAAACGGCTTTTTCTCTTTTTAGTTCGGCTTCGTTGAGTTTATTTGTTTGTGCCAGCAAAAGTTTTTCTTGAAATATTTTATCTTTCTCAAATAATTGAAGTTTAATGTACATTTCGTAATCAATTCTCTTTCGTTCGTTCCTGATTCTAAGTTCTAAGTTGTAAGCGTTCTCTATACCTTTTTCAAAATCATGATAATATTTTAAATCCCATTTTTGTATTCCTCCATCATAAATGAAAAGACTATCGTTTTTCATATATGTCATTTTTCTTATATACTCATTTCCATTCCATACAAAACCAAAGAAGGCTAGTTCAATAGGTTTATATAAATAAATACTACTAAAATTATCATCTTCATAAGGATTCTTAATGTCTTCAAATTCTTTTTTGATTAAACCAATTTCAATATTCTTTACCCCATTAAAATAGACCTCTTTAAATGAAGACATGCTGGTATCATTGCCTGTGTAATCCAAACCGTTATATGTTTGTAGTCTAACAGATCTTGTATAATACCCTTCCTTAGAGAAATAAAGAAAGTAATGATTATCGTAATTAAGGTTCTTAAATAAATATAGTCCTTCGTCATTTGTTTGTCCGCTTTCAACAATCAAATTTCCTTTCGATTCTTTTTTTACTTCTACTTTAACATTATTAAGAATCATTGGAGAACCTTCTGCTGGAAGAGTAGTAACTTCCGCAATAATTTCATTAAGTTTGAAAAAAGATTTAGAAATATTTTTCAATTCATTATAATTTATTTTTTCTTTGTCTCGTTGTAATATCCTTTGACTTCTCAAAGAATTAATGAGTGCAGTATCTTTTGGAGTTTTTACAATGCTTTTCACTAGTGGAGGAATTGGGTTTGTTGCTACTGTATCTTTTTTTATTAAGTTGATGGGTGGACTTTCTTTAGAATTAGCAAAGGATACATAATTGTGTCGCCCTAAACTATTGATATTAAAAAGATATCCCTTCTCACTTAATTCCTTATCAACGTTAAGATTTTTTTTCTGATAATTGTCTAAGTCTAATTCGAAAGTAAGTTTCTCATTCATATAAATAAAGTTGATAATTGCTTGCTTTCTATAATAATTATCGGATACTCGAACGGTGTTTGTATTGTTCGAATAACCTCTTAAATCAAACATTTCAGAATTCGATATGAAAAGAATTTGTGGTTTTCCTATTTCTTTTAGAGTAGCATAATTTACAACTTGAATTGTTTTATGATTAATTTTTGTCGTCTTAGTTATTCCTTGTAAAGCCTTTTCTAAGTAAAAATCTGTTCCAAGAATACCAATCGTGTATTCATTTATTTTTTGTTCGCTCGGATTTTGAATATAATTGTTTAAGATATCAATTAGATAATTTGCTTTTATTTTACCAATCGATGTATATTCTTTAACAAGTGCGCTTTCGGTTTCATTTAACTCTCCAACATTATCACTTACATGTTCAATAATGTATTTTCTTAAATCGATAATAAAGTCTTCAACCTTAGCATTCGGTATATACTTGCCATTAGAAGAAGCACTATCTAATTCTATTGCATCTTTTAATGTTGTATAACCTATTAAATATTTTTTTTGATTTATTTCCTCACAAGCTTTATCCAAAAGATAATTCCAGTCCTTGTTTCCATTGTGTTGACCAATAAATCCAGCACAAGTGAACCCCTTTTGTGCATAAGAGTAAGTTGAACTGCAATAATAAGATAAATAGAATTTGTATTAACCTCTTCACACATCAATAGATTATTCATCAAATGTAAAACTTTTTTCATGCGATTTGTAATTTCATGTCAATTTTTTAGGGAAGAAAAACTTCTTCAAAAAAGTTTTCAACAATATCAAATGTGATATGTTCTATCGACAAAACTATTTTGACATTTGCAGTATGAAAGAGGAGCATTTAAAAGAAAAGCAATTGCAAAATCAACGCATAGTGGGCCGAAACATTGCTCAAATGCGCAAACTGAACGATGGCATGACTCAAATAGAATTGGCTGTGCGTGCTTCGCTTACGGAGATTACTATTATAAGGTACGAGAATGGCGATAATTCGCAAGACCTATTTAAAATGGCTAGCATTGCTAAGGTGCTTCATTGCACGGTGGACGATCTTTTGATAGGAGTGGAGCAGGACGAAGATATTGAACAGAAAGAAGGTATAAGAGGTGCGATTATAAAAGAACAGTTGAAGCATTTTATTGAAAAATGTCCTCTCCTGAACGAAGCGTGTTTTGAGAAATGTGAAAACGAAAAGTGCGCTATCAAAATCTGAACCTTTTGAGTCAGATACTGTACGTTTTGAGTCAGATACTGAACGTTTTTAATTGAAACCTGTACGAAACGAATTGAAACCTATACAAACGAATTGAAAAACTTAAAAAAACGAATTAAAACTTGAACAAAATGAATTAAAACATGCACGAAAAAAATTGAAAACTGCACAAAACGTTTCAAAAAGTTCAGGAGCTATATAAAAACGTTCAGGAGCTGATGTAAAAGGAGTAGGAGCTGACTCAAAACGTACAGGAGTTGAATGAAAAGGTGTAGGTTTTAATTAAAATGATGCAGGTTTTGGACTAAATGATGCAGGTTTTTACTAAAAAAGTGAAGGTTTTATAATAAAAGGTGAAGGAAATAATTTAAAACAAAAGGGATTTGATACAAAACTTATAGGTGCTGAACCAATACCTTGTACTTATATATAAAGAAGAATAAGAACTAATAAATAACTAATATTAATTAATAAAAAACAGAAATCATGAGACTTATAGTAGATGCATTAAGAGAGTTTTCGAAACTTGCAGAAGACAAACAGCCTACCTATTTAGCTAAAACAGGGGCTTATCTAACCACTAACTCAGCCACTTTTCCCGATTGTCCTAATCCGGGAGCCAGCGTAACCATCATGGGCGGTAAATTGCTCACCTTACTTGCCGCGAAAGATACAAGTGAGACAGCAAAAGATAATTATGACAATTATCTTGCACTATGTATAAAAGCTATGGATGCTAATTACGATTACATCGATTTGATTGCTCAAGGTGATGGTAATATTGTTGCATTGGCTGGTGTAAATGGTACAAGTACTAAAACTGGAAGTACAGGAAATCCTTTAACTCCAGAAAACCTTAAATATGTCTTTTCAAATGATGCAGGTCAAATCATAATTAGTCAAACCTCTGATAAATTGGCTTATGGAAGAGTTATTGTTTCGTATACTGATGCCAAAATATCAGTAGTAAAAAGTGGAAACACTCAACTAAAAATTACAAATGCTGATGGTTCAACCATATTTGTAGATATAGCAACCTCACATAAAACAACAATTGAAAATCAAATAAAAGGAACTGAAATAAATTCGGTAGTTGCCAATTTTAATCCGAATGGAATTTCGCCAATAGCAAGTCCCGATCCGGTAATCATTCCTCGCTAAGCTTCGTTTCGTTTACCTTCCGTTTCGCCCAATTGGTGCACTGCTTCAGGTGGTGCACCAATTTTTTTTGAAGCAATACCATTCAAAATAAAAAGAAATAAAGTACCCTCCCTCCTATTCTAAACAAAAAAAGTCCCGCAATTTCTTGCGAGACTTCTTTTGAAAATAAATTGAATGATGAACCTATTAATACACCATCACCTTTTTTGTAGTCTGATTCTTTTCGTCAGTGAGTATAAACATATACGCACCTTTGCCATAGTTCGAAATATCGATAGCTTGCTCAAAGTCACCCATCACATCGGTATACACTTTCTCATAAATCAATTGTCCCAAGGTGTTTTCCAATCGTAGTTTATACGTTTGTTTGGTGTTTGCATGAAACGAAACACTAAACAATCCATCACTAGGATTTGGGAAAATACGGAACGAACTATCTTCGGTATATTCAGCTATTCCTGCATTGGTAACAACAAAAGGTGCCGAAGCAGATGAAGTACAACCATTAATAGTAACAATAACGGTATACGTTCCATTCAGTGTTGGAGTATAATTCTGACCAGTAGCCCCGTTTATCGCAACATTATTCTTATACCATTTATAAGTGGTAGCAGCACTCGAATGAAGCGAACCACCCACCCAAGTAATTGTTGGAGTTGCAGGTATTGGGTTCACCACTATTGTATTCGATGGTGTAGTACTTGCATTGCTTCCATAAGCATTAGTAGCAGTGAGTGTAACCGTATATGTTCCTGCTGTAGCAAAAGTAACAATAGGGTCTTGAGCAGTATCAGTTAAAGTAGTAGGCCCTACAAACGACCAAGCCCATGCACTTGGTGCATTGGTACTGATGTCAGTAAAATGAACAGTTTGACCTGCGCAAATAGAAGTAACATCCGACACAAAATTAGCAGCAGGAGGATTCGCACTTGTGCAAGTAGGCAATACGAACGAATACACTTGTGTTTTTTGTGCTCCACCTGATCCTAAATACATGCCAGTATGCCAGAAAGTATAACCATCAGGGTCTAACCAAGTTTGCGAATAATCACCATCACGATTAGTAACCGTTTGCGAACCCGAACCTGCCATCACAGTAGTTTCGGCTATTGGTAAAGTTCCTAAAGGATCGCAAGGTTTTCTACCTGCATAATAAAGACCAGGATAAGTACTCGTAGCATTTGATTTTAAATAACACAAAGCTATACCACCATTATTATCCATTGCTATACTTCCCATCCAACGGTTATCAGTATCTGGCGCATATATTCCTTCTTGATACAAAGACCATGCACCTGTACTTTGATTTTGTCTTAGTTCGCACCATTTTATACTTCGTTGTGTAGCGCTTATTTTAACAGCCCAACATAATACAACAGAATTATAAGTAGACCATATTTTATATTGAGCACGAAACATTAATGTTCCTCCAATTCCATCAAGCATCGAAGTAGTTCCGGGTTGAGATATATCATTCCATGCAGAGTTATACGAAGCATCGAAAGAAGCCGTAGGAACCACACCTGCTGATGCCACAGCAAGTGTAGGAGTTGTAGGAACCCAATTAACTGTTGCTTTAAAAATATTAATTCCATCCACAGCACTTCCTCCCCATGCATTGTCGGAATATGAAAATATAGGACAAGGTGTTCCTGCCGGAGCTAATGTTCCATCGCCCGTATCGCCTGCCAAAGGAACCACAAAGCCTGTATGTGGTGGATTGAAAGTTGTATAAACAAACCGAGCAGAAGCATTGCCTGCTAACATTCTTGTTCGTTCAAGTGCATAAACTCTTAATGTACTTTGATTACAAGTCATATAATATCCATCTTGCCAAACAGCAAATTTCAAATAGTCGGGAAAAGTAGATGGAGCGGTGAAGGTATAGGTATACCAGCTACCAGTAGGGTCGGCAGAGGTTGATATTGCCACAAAAATCTTTCTTGTTGAAACCTCGAACTGTGCCAAAAACCAGCGATCAGCAGCTTTATCGTAAAGAGCAATTGGATCTCCATCATTTGTTGTAGCAGGCGACCAAAGACTTCCAAGAGTTCCGGTAAGTAATGCAGTTCCTGTTCTGCTCCATATTTTAAATGGAGTAGCATTCACCATTTGTACAAAATGATTTTTACCTGCTGCACCAGTAGGATCAAGAGGATAACTACCACCAGGAGCTTGTCCAGCCCAACTATGAAGAGGTGCTCTACCAGATGAAGCTGTTCCCATACGTGTTTGAATAGTTGAAGGATCATTGCCATAAGCTGGCCCATCTTTTTCTACTGATTTCAAAAACTTCTGAGGAATGTTGCGATCTCTATCTTCCGATTCTTTATCTCTATCATAGATTTCGTCCATATCTACATTCGAGTTGGCAAATATCTCACGTAATGGTTTAGTAATATGAAACTCTTCGCAAGTAACAAAACCTGTTTCATTTTTGTTTGTTGATTTTTGAGCAAATAGACTACTGATCGAAAATAAACCAACAGCAAGTATTATAATTTTTTTCATTATTGTTTTTTTTAAAGTCAACGAAAGTAAAACTTAATATTCAATTGATATAGAATTAATATCATAAATAGACCAATTTAACATTTTGAAGGACTAGATACACCTTCTCAATTGAAAGCAAAAGGCAATAACAAAGGGCATTTAGGTATTATTCGGTAACTAACAAAATTTTTCATTCAACATTGTTATGTTCATTTCTTTGAATAAATATTTAAAATATCAAGTATTCTTTATCTAGTTTTATGCCGTTATAATTTTATAATCGATCTGAATATGGCGATAGAAAAAAAGATTTTCGTTCTTGATACAAGTGTAATTATTTACGACCACATGGCAGCTAAGAGTTTTAAAGAACATGATGTGGTAATACCAATAACAGTTCTCGAAGAACTTGATAATTTTAAGAAAGGTAATGATACAAAAAACTTTGCTGCTCGAGAATTTACAAGATATATTGATAAAATATCAAACGGAAATACACTTACCGATTGGATAAATATCAATGGCAAAGGACATGGTGAAATAATGATTGAAATGCATCAAGATTCTAAGATTGATGCTGAAAAAGTTTTTGGCGAACGTAAAGGTGATCACCGAATACTAAACACCGCTATGTATATAGCAGCAAAATATCCAAAACGAAAAGTAATATTAGTTACCAAAGATATTAATCTTCGCATCAAAGCTAAGTCGCTCGACTTGATGGCTGAAGATTATAAGACAGGAAAAATTCAAGATGTTACCGAACAACTTTATACCGGTCGAAGTGAAATTCAGAAAGTATCAACAGAAATCATCAATGAAATATATGAAAAAGGTTTCTGCGAGCCATCTGTTTTATTAAAGAAAAATAAACCAAAGTCTAATCATTTTTATATTCTAAAAAATGGTTCTAAATCTGTACTTGCATCGTATAGTCCAGTAAAAAACACATTAGAAAGGGTAAAGAAAGTAACAGCATTTGGTGTTAATCCGCGCAATGCAGAACAAGCCTTTGCACTAGATGCAATCATGAATCCAGATATTAAACTTGTTTCGATACAAGGAGTAGCTGGTACCGGAAAAACCCTTTTGTCGTTGGCAGGTGCATTAGAACAACGAAGAACCTATCATCAAATTTATTTAGCTCGTCCTATCGTACCATTGAGTAATAAAGATATTGGATATCTTCCAGGAGATATCAAATCAAAATTAAATCCTTACATGGAACCTCTTTGGGATAATTTGAAATACATCAAAAATCAATTCAGCGAAAAAGATAAAGAGTATAAACAAATCAATGAAATGGTAGAACACGAGAAGTTAGTGGTTTGCCCTTTAGCATACATTAGAGGAAGAAGTTTATCGGATGTGTTTTTTATTGTTGATGAGGCTCAAAACCTAACTCCTCACGAAGTGAAAACAATAATTAGCCGCGCAGGTGAAAATACCAAGATGATATTTACAGGAGACATTTATCAAATAGATACTCCTTATCTCGATTCGCAAAGTAATGGGTTGTCGTATTTAATTGATAAGTTAAAAGATCAATCGCTTTACACACACATCACACTCGAAAAAGGAGAACGTTCGGAATTGGCCAATTTGGCAAACGAATTCTTGTAGAGCGAATACTCTATATCATAGAAGCTTGAATTTTTTGGGTGTTTACTTACCCGCTAATCGAGCAATGGCTTTCAAACCTTCCTCGTTTTTAGGGTTTAGCTTTAATGATTTGCGGTAATACTCCAAAGCTTGATTCTTTTGCCCCATCATCTGGTAGGTTTGTCCTAAACCATGATACACACTCCACGAATAGGGATAGTTAATTTCGTTCAACTTAAACACCTTAAACGCTTCTTCCATCTTTCGTGCTTTAAGTAATTTAAAACCGATGTCGTTTACTTGCTCATCGTTAAATGAAGGAGAGTTGGGCGAAAGACCACTAAGTTCCATACGCACCGTTTTTACTTTCGATACAAAATAATCAAAAGGTATGGTACCTTCTACTAAATCGTTTTCATATTTCTTAATACAATTACCAAGATAATCACATTCGTTGTAAGGAGAACATTTACAACTAGCATAAGCATTATACATTCGGTCTCCATCAATAAGGTATACCGAATCTCGTTGTTGCATTACTAATTCATCGAAATTACAGAAAGCAGCAAGTGCTAATTGCGAATAATTTTGTGAAGCATTTTTAAAACCTCCATAAGTAGTTTGCCAAACTTGTTGTATCAATTGCATACCACCATCGCATGGTTTTATTTTTTTGATAACACCTGCCACATTACCAGCTCCAGCATGGTATGAATGCAGAACTAATAAACGGAACCATAAATCAGTTTCGTTATAAGCTACATGTGCACTGTCGAGCATTAACTTGGTATAAGGAATACAGATAGTACTTAACAAACGAGATGCACCCATTGCTGATTTTTCTACATCTGTTCGTTCATCAATCTTTCCATTTACTATCAAACCTTCTTTTCTTGCCACAGCCTTCATCAATTGAAAAGGACCATTAGCACCTACACCTGATTTGGTGTTCATTTTACCCGGACTCTCAATCAAAAGGATTGCTTGCGCATACCAAGGGTCCACTCCGTATTGCTTGAAAACATCAATAGAACGGTTGATAATTGGCATTGCTTTCTTATAGTCATAAAAGTCTTTCTTACCAGCAGTAACCAATAAGATGCTACTGTCGGAAAGGCAATAAGTACGTCTTAGGCTATCCTTATACATCGAATGTTGAACCTCCGACATCTTACTCCAATTCTTTACATAAATTTGGTCAAGCAACTGTCGATTACCAGAAACACTTACAATTGCGGAGTCGGACGGAAGCAGCATTATCTTCTGCCAAAACTTTGGTTGAGGTAGGTTATGCCATCCTTCTTTATAAAGTTGATCATCATTGATGAACTTCATCTTGGTAACATCATTGTATCCTACCACATATTTCTCAACAACAGGAACTTTCCTTACATCCGTTTGTGATTGTGAATGAAATCCAACAATTACCAATGCAAGCACAAGTAAGGAGTTGATTTTATATTTGAAAGTTATTTGCTTCACGATACAAGTTCAATAATTATTTCATAAAATTAGGAAACTTTTCTCAATATACCAACTTTGGTTTGGTAAACTTTTAAACAAAGGTTTTCAACAGGTGCTTTTCACTTACAAAGTTGAACTTCCCCATCATTTTGTTCGCTTTTTAAGGAACAAGCAAAAAATACTGCTAAAAATCATATCCAATTTCGCGCAGATAGAATAATCGCTTTCAATAAAATCATTACTTTTGCGCCTCAAAATAATAAAACTTAATAAAGTATGGCAACAGATAGATTTGAAGCTCACGATTATTACTTAATGGATGAGCTATTAACAGATGAACATAAATTAATTCGCGAAACAGCGCGTGCATGGGTTAAGAAAGAAGTTACCCCAATAGTAGAAGATGCATGTCAGAAAGCAACATTTCCTAAACAATGGATAAAAGGTTTGGCAGAGATAGGAGCATTCGGTCCTTATATCCCAACTGAATATGGAGGTGCAGGTCTTGATCAGATTTCTTACGGAATCATTATGCAAGAATTAGAAAGAGGTGATAGTGGTTTACGTTCTACGGCTTCTGTTCAAAGTTCTTTAGTAATGTTTCCTATTTATACTTTTGGTTCGGAAGAACAAAAACGTAAATACCTTCCAAAACTAGCAGCAGGAGAAATGATGGGATGTTTTGGTCTTACAGAGCCTGATCATGGTTCAAATCCTTCGGGAATGATTACCAATATAAAAGATAAAGGTGATCATTATCTTTTAAATGGAGCCAAAATGTGGATATCAAACTCTCCATTTGCTGATATTGCTGTGGTATGGGCAAAAGATGAAGCTGGAGATATACGAGGAATGGTAATAGAACGTGGAATGGAAGGCTTTACAACACCAGAAACACATGGTAAATGGAGTCTTCGTGCTTCGGCAACAGGAGAATTGGTGTTTTCGAATGTAAAGGTTCCTAAAGAAAATATATTTCCTTCAGTAAAAGGATTGAAAGGACCATTGAGTTGTTTAAATTCAGCTCGATTTGGTATTGCTTGGGGTGCAATAGGTGCAGCTATGGATTGTTACGATTCAGCTTTACGTTATTCTAAAGAACGTATTCAGTTTGGTAAACCAATTGGTGCGTTTCAATTGACACAAAAGAAATTGGCTGAAATGATAACTGAGATTACCAAAGCACAACTTCTTACTTGGCGTTTAGGTGTTTTGAAAAATGAACATCGTGCAACTCCAGCTCAGATTTCAATGTCGAAACGAAACAATGTAAATATGGCATTACAAATAGCTCGTGAAGCACGTCAAATACATGGTGGCATGGGTATTACTGGTGAGTACCCAATCATGCGCCACATGATGAACCTCGAATCGGTTGTGACGTATGAAGGAACTCATGACATTCACTTGTTGATCACCGGTATGGATGTTACTGGTTTTAATGCATTCGGATAGGTAATTTACCTGTTTCTTATATCTAACCCAATAAACTTGTGGAATCACCAAGTTTGTTGGGTTTTTTTGTTGCCAACAGTTTAAGCAAAGCATGAAAATATAGCAGATAAATTGGTTGTAGATGAACCAAAATGTTGCCATTATGTCAGTTATTTTCAGTTGGCATATCTTTTGAAAAGCCCACATCAAATTCTTAAACCTTAATATTATATATTTATGTCAACAGGCAAAATAAATGTACAAACGGAAAATATCTTTCCAATCATTAAAAAGTTTCTTTACAGCGACCATGAAATATTTCTTCGTGAACTTGTTTCAAATGCGGTGGATGCTTCACAAAAATTAAAAACACTTGTTTCTATTGGCGAATCAACTGCTTCAATTGCAAAATTGCAAGTAGAGGTTGCAATAGACAAAAAAGCAAAAACTCTTACTATTAAAGATAATGGTATAGGTATGACCGGAGAAGAGATTGAGAAATACATTACTCAAATAGCTTTTAGTGGTGCTGAAGAGTTTGTAAATAAATATAAAGACAAAGCTACAGAAGCCAATGCCATCATTGGACATTTCGGACTTGGTTTTTATTCAGCTTTTATGGTGGCAAAAAAAGTTGAAATAAAATCACTTTCTCATAAAGAAGGGTCTGTGGCTGTTCGTTGGGAATGTGATGGAAGCCCTGACTACAAATTAGAAGAAACAACAAAAGACGGGATTGGTACTGAAATTATACTTCACATTGCCGAAGATTCTGAAGAGTTTTTAGAAGAATACCGCATAAGTGAACTTCTTAAAAAGTATTGCAAGTTTTTACCAGTTCAAATAAAATTCGGAACTAAAAAGGAAACCATAAAAGAAGGAAAAGAGGGCAAGGAAAAGGACAAAGAAGTGGAGGTTGATAATATTATCAATAATCCTACACCAGCTTGGACAAAGAAACCTTCTGATTTGACAGACGAGGAATACAAAAATTTCTATCGTGAATTATATCCAATGAATTTTGAAGACCCGTTGTTTCATATTCATTTGAATGTTGACTATCCGTTTAATCTAACTGGTATTTTGTACTTCCCTAAACTTAAGAGGACGTTTGAAATGCAGAAGGACAAAATTCAATTGTACTGCAATCAAGTGTTTGTTACCGACTCGGTAGAAAATATAGTACCTGATTTCTTGGCATTACTGCAAGGAGTAATCGATTCACCGGATATTCCTTTAAATGTTAGCCGTAGCTATTTGCAAAGTGATAGTAATGTCAAGAAAATCTCTGCACATATTACCAAAAAAGTAGCTGATAAATTGGAAGAGATTTTTAAGAATGATCGTAAGGATTTTGAATCGAAATGGGAAGACATTAAGGTTTTCGTGCAGTATGGCATGTTGTCCGAAGAGAAATTTTATGACAAAGCTCAAAAATTTGCTCTTCTAAAAAACACTGAAGGCGTTTATTCAACATTCGAGGAGTATGCTGAGAAAGTAAAACCAATTCAAACTGACAAAGACAACAAGGTAGTTTATTTATATACAACCAATGTTGACGAGCAACATAGTTTTATTGAAACCGCAAAAAACAGAGGTTATGATGTGTTAGTAATGGATAGTCCAATTGATTCCCATTTTATCAATCATTTAGAACAAAAATTGAAAGACACGACTTTTGTTAGAGTTGACGCTGATACAATTGAAAAGATTATTAAGAAAGATGAGTCACAACCTTCAAAACTTTCAGACAAGGAGCAAGAAACGCTGAAACCAGTTATTGAAGGCATCGTACCTAAAGAAAAGTTTTCGGTAGTGTTTGAGAGTTTAAGTGAAAAGGATGCACCAATGATAATTACCAAACCTGAGTTTATGCGCAGAATGAAAGACATGAGCGCCATGGGAGGCGGAGGAATGTCCTTTTATGGATCTTTGCCAGATATGCATAACCTAGTTGTAAATAGCAACCATCCTTTGATTTCGAAAATACTGAACGAGGTAGATGCAGAAAAACAAAAACAACTTGCTAAGCAAACAGCTGATTTAGCAATGCTTTCTCAAGGTTTGCTGAAGGGAGAAGAGTTGACTAAATTCATAAAACGTAGCATTGAGTTAATTGACTAAGGAGGAGCACTTCCTTCTTATAAAGGAAGTGAAACGAATCCCTAATCGATAATTTAATACCTTTGTACAGAACAATAAATTAATAAACAACTAAAAATAGCTCTAATACTTTCGTCATATTAAATAGTTACAGAAAGGAGCCTCAAATCAAATGAAAAAAGGAACAATAATATTATTAGTAATTGTAGGTATATTCCTACTTATTGGATTTAATGGTTGTAATTCGTACAACGCGATGGTTACAATGGACGAAGGTGTTACAGCTCAATGGAAACAAGTTGAAGTAGCTTACCAAGCTCGTATGGACAAAACCAAGAACCTTTTTGAAATCGTGCAATCAGCCGCTGATTTCGAAAAAGGAACTTTAAAAGAAGTGATGGAAGCAAGAAGTAAAGCAACAAGCATTACTATCGACCCTAGCCATATTACACCTGAAAAGTTGGCTGAATTTGAGAAAGCTCAAAGTGCATTTGGTTCTTCGTTAGGTAGATTAATGGCAGTAGCCGAAAATTACCCTCAACTGCAAAGTGTCGGTGCATTTAGGGATTTTCAAGCTCAATACGAAGGTATGGAAAATCGTATTGCCACAGAACGTAGGAGATTCAATGAAACTGCACAAGAGTTCAATACTTATATCCGAAGATTCCCTAAAAATATTTGGGCAGGGATGTTTCGTTTTGACAAACGTGCTTACTTCGAAGCGCAAGAAGGTGCTGATAAAGCTCCTGATATTAAAAGCATGAGAGAAGGAAAATAAAAGGAAATTTAGAAATGTGAGATGTGAAATAAAATCTCACATTTCTTTTATTTATAAAACATGAGTGCAAAAAAATTCTTTTCAACGGAACAACAAGATTCAATTATAAAAGCAATTGAAATTGCTGAACACGCAACTTCTGGAGAGGTTCGAGTTCACATTGATGATGCTTGTAAAGGTGACGTACTGGACGCTGCTACTCATGTGTTTCATAAACTAAAAATGGATAAAACAGATTTGCGTAATGGCGTGCTGTTTTATCTCGCAGTGAACGACAAGAAATTTGCGATACTAGGTGATAAAGGAATCAATGAAAAGGTACCTGAAAATTTTTGGGATACAATTAAAGAAACTATGCTGTCTTATTTTAAACAAGGACAGTTCACTCAAGGGCTTTGTAAAGGAATTGAAATGGCAGGAGAAAAATTGAAAACTCATTTCCCTTACCAAAGTGAAGATAGAAATGAATTGAGTGACGAAATAAGTTTTGGGAAATAATAAAAATTGAAATGCTAAAAAAACAACTTTCTCTTTTACTTTTAATTCTAATTTCCCTCAACGTATTTTCTATTTCTGATAGTATACCTGAACGTCCTAATCCTCCTCGATTAGTAAATAATCTCTCTAAACAAATGCCCGATTTTCTTTCTTCTTCTGAGGAAGCACAATTGGAGAGTAAATTAGAAGACTTTGCTAATCAAACGTCCAATCAAATTGTAATCGTTATTGTTGATGACTTGGCTGGATTAGAGTCATACGATTTTGCCACACGCCTTGGACATAAATGGGGTGTCGGACAAGCGAAAATGGACAATGGAGTAGTGATACTGATTAAACCAACAGGAGGCTCTGGTCAACGAAAGTATTTCATTGCACCTGGTTATGGTTTGGAGAGTGTACTTCCTGATTTGACCTGTCGACAGATTGAAGAAGAAGAATTACTTCCTTCATTAAAACAAAAACAATACTTCGATGCTTTAGACAAAACCACTTCTGTGATTATGTCTATTGCTCAAGGTGAGTACAATTCGGATGCTTATGGAAAAAAACATTCAAAGGGTAAACGTATTCCCAAAGGAATCATTATCGCAATTATTTTCATCATTATCTTTGTTGTCTTAGGTTCGTCAAAAGGTGGCGGTGGTAGAGGTGGAATGAGTATGGGCTCTGGCTTCTTATTGGGTTCGATGATGGGAAGAGGTTTTGGTGGACGTAGTGGCGGCTTTGGAGGAGGCGGCTCTTCAGGTGGTTTCGGAGGTTTCGGAGGAGGTGGTTTCGGAGGCGGAGGCTCTGGTGGAAGTTGGTAATCTAAGTTCGTGATTATATCCTTTCTTTCAGTTCAATTAATTTCTTTTTTATTTCTAGTAGTTTGTTTTTAATTTCATGTGTTGTTGTCTCAACAATAATAGGTGCGTTTACAACTTCTAATTTGTTTTCCTGATTTTGTTCTTTCGCGTTTTCTTTCAGATATCTTTTTGCACCTTCAAGCGTATATCCTTCAACTTTGAGTAGTCTGTGGATGAGTTTCAAACATTCCAAATCCTTTTGAGTGAATAGACGATTCCCCTTTTTGTTTTTCTTTGGTGTAAGGGCATCAAATTCCTTTTCCCAATAGCGAATAAGCGATTGGTTGAGATCTAACATGGTCGCCACTTCTCCCATTGAATAATAAAGTTTACGTATTTCTTTCTCCAAGTTTGGCATTAATATTTCTTTAATATCGGAGTTTAAAATTACTCAATTCTGGCAAATATATCTTTTTTCTTTTCAATTCGTAATTATAAAACACATTTCCTAAATCATTTAAAAAAGGAAATCCTATGGTTTTATATTCGTATTTTCCATCATTTATTATACCATCTTCATTAACGTAAATTACTGCCGAGAGAATGAATTCGATTTTACGGTCAAAGTTGACTATGTAAGCACAGTCTATTAAGTTCCCATACGATTGTCCTACAATATTAAAAATACGAACTGAATCTGCTTCTATCTTTTTGTGATATGAGCCATACATAAAGTATTTTTTGTAGCTATCCTCATAGTCTTTTACATTGTATTTAGGGAAATCCGATTCACGAGGATACATTGATAAATAGCGATACAGGAAGTTGTAATCTTCTTTTGTTAAATCAAAACGCTTTTCTTTTTCTACGCTTAAAGGAAACATAATTGATTTTAGGATATCAGTGATGTTTTGTAAACTCATATAGTTCATGAAAGTATAGTCTTTTGGTTCGTGCACCAATTTCCCCTTTTCATTTACATATCCTATTCCTTTCTTGATAGTACCAATTGGGTTTTTATAATCCGTAGTATTTATCAACATGGGTTGATTATAAATACACTTTCCAGAAGGGTCGAAAAAGGAGATGTGATTGGTACATTTATTTTGAATTGCATTGCAATCAGCATCGAATCGATGAACAATACGTATTTCGGGATATCCTTTTTTTGCTAATGCATCATTGATGTATTGTTGACCAAGAAATTCATAGATACGGCTGTAAGCATCATTGTCACTCACAAGCAACATTCGTTTTAAATAATTAGCTATAGAAGGAATTTTGTTAAATGCTGTACTGTCTTTCGTAACTTTTCGTTGACAAGCATAAGCACTATCGGTTTGCATACAAGTGTTTTTATCGAGTGAAGGAATCTTTAAGGAATTCAATTTCTCAAGAGCCAAGGCTGCACAAGGCAATTTCACAAGGCTTGCAGGATAGAAATAGTTTTTAGGATCGAGATGATAGGTGTATTGCTTAAAAGAGGGAACATTATTTTTGTCTCGATTGATTTGAGTATATATTATTTGTACCTCATATTTCTTTTGATTCGAAAGGATATTCTGAAATTGTTTGGGATATTGTTTCAAAATGTTTTCAATAAACAACTCGTCCGTTGCATTAACCACAGAAGCTTGTTTTGATTGACCATAAGATGGATTTGAACTAAAAAGAAAACTACTTACTAATAGCAGGAAATAGTCTAAATAGTAAGTAGTTTTCAAGGAATGAATGTTGAATGGAAATTATTTTTTTCGGAAATACATTAGGTTCGATTCGCCAACATTGTATTTATATCCTATTCCGAACTTCAAAGGTTTTACACCTTGTTTTGCTTTAAAGGCTTCATCTAAATCGGTTTGAAAAACACCAGTGAATAATGGGATAGAACCAGTATACGTGCCATACAAAGCCGGTGTCCATATTTCAGGTTTGAAATACTTATATGGAATTCCTGAATCGTCTTGAAGAATGTAACTACTGTTGTCGAGAATTAAATTACGTACTGATGAAAATACCTCTTTGTGCATCAAATACGATGCAGACTTCACGTAGGTAGTTGCCCCTTTGTTATTAGTAATCAGTTTCACAAAATCAGGATTCTTATTCAAGTGACTGTTGTCCAAATTGACGGAGAAATAATACACCTTTTTCAGAACATTATCTTCGCCCACATAATCAAACTCAACACCTCTATTCATGCTTCCTGCATTGCGTTGTTCTTTAAATGTTTTATAAGTGATGATGCCTCCTGCTTTATCCACGGCCACTGGTTTAACATCAATTATCGAATTGCCAGTACGTTCAATGAACAAAGCAATAAGATGAATGGTACCGTTCAAATCTTTATTGTTAAAGTCGATGGACATGTTGTGTGTTTTAAAAAAACTATAATTCAATATGGCATATAATGAAGTGTGTACTTTGTTGAAATAAGAAGCAATTGAATCTTTCGACATGTGTTTATGAAACGTAGGCAAGGTTCCTACAGGTTCTAAACCAACCATGATGATGTTTTCTGCTTTCGGGAAAAGAGTGTTTGCATTAAAGAAGTCAGCACCAGAGAAGGGGTAGAATAAAGTCTTTGTATTTGCTTCCTTTAGTTCGGTTTCTCTCCAGGTTCTCATCTTTTTTATTTTTAAGGTGTCTACCTTCAACCAAGTTTTGTCGAAGTTAGAAGCGTATTCTTTCCAACTGCCATTGCTGGTAAGCGATGAATCAATGGTTGCAGAGTTGGTAACCTTCATACCTGCTATGTAGCGAGCCAAATCATTATACACTGGGTGAACTGGTAAAGTGTTTTTTACAACAGCGTTCACTGTATCTTTCACTTCTTTTTTTGCCGAATCTGAAACAGTGGTAGCTGCTGCATCTTGCTTTACGCTTGCATTGCCGCAAGAAGTGTTCATTACCATAAATACTATTCCTAAAATTAATGGAATAAAATAACGTCTGTTTTTCATAAAATGTTTGAGTGAATTTTAATTGTAAATCGTGATATGGTGTTCGTGTTGTCTAAAAAAATAGTTGGCAAATATAAAGTATATTAACTTTCGGTAGTTTTATTTCTTCCAACAAAATAAACAACAAGTCCGAGCAATACGGTGGCTACACCTATCATCGATTCTAATGGTTTTTGTGTAAATCCGAAATATAGTAACCAGGTATTGAAAATTAAAAAAAGAATGGGAGTGAGTGGATAAAAAGGCGTTCGGAACGAATTTTTTGTATTCATTTTTTTTACTCGAATAATGAATAATCCAAATACAGTAAGGAAAGTAAATAGCAATAAGGTGAACCCAATATAAGTGATAACCTGACTAAATGTAGCGGTGAAGATGAAGAACAATGAAATAACAAGTTGAAATAATGTAGCGTTCAAGGGGGTATTGTTCTTGGTTGTTTTGCTCAAAAACGAAAGAAATTTTAAGTCGTTACCCATGGCTTGACTTACCCTTGGACCTGCCATCACCATGGAACTAACGGATGAAACCAAAAGTATGGAGATAACCACCGAAATTATTTTCCCACCTGTATCTCCAAAAATGAATGTTGCCGATACATAACCCACATCGCTTTTACCCGCCAATGAAGCAATGGGTGAGGTGTAGAGAAAAACATAATTGAGCAATACGTAAAGCACTGTTACGATGGCAGTGCCATACAACAACGATTTAGGAAGATTTTTTTGTGGGTTATCTATTTCACCGGCTATATACGATGCAGCATTCCAACCTGAATAGGAATAAGAAACAAAGAACAAAGCGATAGCAAAAGCTGCTGTGGTGATGTCGCCCATCGTGTTTCCATTTAATGCAAAACTTACATCGCCTGTATGTCCCATGCTTAAACCGAATCCGATGAAAAGAACAATCAACAAAACTTTAATTCCTGTAAATGTGGTTTGAACTTTGCTTCCCCAATTCAATGTAAATGCATGTATCATTGATAAAACGATAACCACCACACATGCAGTTATCTTTGGCTCTACTGCAAATACATTGTTGAAGTATTGCCCCAATGCTAATGCTGCTGCGGCTACTGGTGCTGCAAATGCTACTGTAGACGATACAAAGCCCGACATAAAGCCAACTGCAGGGTGATACATTTTCGAAAGATAATTATACTCGCCACCCGAGCGTGGAAACACCGTGCCAATTTCGGCATAACACAATGCCCCAAGCAATGATACGATACCTCCGATAATCCAAAGCAAGAGAATGCTACTTCCGTTTTTTATATCCATCACTTGATATCCCAAACTGGTAAACACTCCTGTGCCTATCATATTGGCGATTACAATAGATGTAGCTGTGTAAAAGCCAATCGCTTTTTTAGTCATAAATAAATTGGAATGGAATCATTAATCGAATGATTGCGATGGCTGAGATGAAAGTGAGATTAATTGCTGATAAGCAGCAGGGCTCAAATCGTTGAAGAAAAAGTTGATGGGGTTCACTTTTTCCCCGTTTTTTATTACTTCGTAATGCACATGTGGTCCGGTTGAACGTCCGGTATTACCTACCCAGCCAATCAATTCGCCACGTTTTACTTTTTGTCCTGGTCGTACTTTCATCTTACTCATGTGTCCGTATAAGGTTTGATATCCAAAGCCGTGATTAATCACTACATGGTTTCCATATCCTTGCATCACAGCATCGGCAGTGGTAACCACGCCATCGCCAGTGGCATAAATTTCGGTACCAATGTTGGCAGTAAAATCGAGGCCAGCATGAAATTCTCCTGTTTTATAAATCGGGTCCATGCGCCAACCGTAGCCCGAAGGCACATGTTTTAAGTCTTTGTTCGAAATGGGTTGAATGGCAGGTATCGAGGCCAAGAGTTGCTCTTTGCTTTTCACAAGTTTTGCCACCTCGTCAAACGATTTCGATTGTATGTACAATTGTTTGCTTATTCTATCCAGCTTTTGAGTGCTTTCTATCATCAAGTCGCTATTGTCGTAGCCTTTCAGTTCTTTGTAGCGTTCCACTCCTCCAAATCCTGCTTTGCGAATGCTTGCAGGAATGGCATCGGTTTCGAAAATGGTGCGGTAAATATTATTATCGCGTTCTTGAATATCGTTGAGCACCTGAGTTACTTCGCCCATGCGGTTGTTCAATAATTCGTATTGAAGATTGAGTTCGGCAATCTCTCGGTTGAGTTGTTTTTCTTTTGGCGATTCGAGGTATTTATAAGCCAAAGCAATGGTGATGGTAGCAAAAAATAGCCCTGTACCTAGATACGACAATGCCTGCCATACGCGTTTGCGAAGTGGCACTATATCCTTCTCGAAGGATAGGGATTTGGTATTGAATCGATACTTTATTTTACTCATTATCCATGTTTATGGATTGCGAATTTACATATTTCTTGCTTATCGGCACTTGCATTAACAATTATTATCTAGTTCGATGAATTATCTTTTGGAGGGGATTTAATGCGTATATGTTTACTAAATTAAATGAAAGAAACAGTCAGGGGTGAAAAATCGCTTATTCGCAGATTATTGTGGCCAATACGAATCATTCTGATCCAAAATATAATGCCAACTGTTTTTCCTAGGGATTTTCAAATAAAATGACCTTGGACTTGTGTAAGGGAACTCATATTTATTTGTACTTTGATTCATTTTACCTTGGAAATGTATATTTGTCATCTCTTTTATTGAGCTAACGAAAAATTCGTTATCAATTATCTTAAACTTTTTACTTTCCTCGGAGAATGTTAACGAAACATAATTTCTAAACCTCAAGGGAGAGTTCTGAATATTGAAGTTTTGATAATAAATTGTTGAATATTTCGTTTTTTTTGATTCATATTGTTTCATTTCAAAATACTTAAAAGGAAATAAATAATAGTTAGAACATCCATATTTTGATTTCGGAGGTATAAAGGTAATTCTCTCAGGTTTGGAAGTTCTAGATAAAGAAACACCGTTCGTTGTAACTAATGTTTGGCCTTTATAATAATAAGTTGAGTAGTTGGACATAGTGTTCGAATTTGTTACATCTTCCCAATAATTTAATTTAATGTCATTAATTATTAAGGAAGAATTTTTCCAATCCACATAAAAAGGGATATTTAATTTGTTGTAAATTTCAAAATTCATTATTCCCTTATTTGTCCAAAAAGAATATGTTATTTTTACTGTATCATCTTCATAGGTATAGCAACTATCAATGTTTTTTGTATTGCTTGTATTTGTCTCAAATACTTGAATGTAATTTATTGAAGAGCAACTTGACATAAAAATCACAAGAAGGGCACAAATTATTTTATTCATTAGGCTATTTATTAATTGTCAATAATTATCAAAACTTAATGTAGCGCAGACACATTTAGCACGTACCAATTATTATTTAACGTGTAGCACAGGACTGTAAGTTTCCAATCACAAATATACGCCAAATTTTAACCCCTTACCCTATACATATATATATGTATACCCAAAATTCCCCTCAGAGGGAATTTCTGAATTAGCATATTTGTAAATTCACGTGAAACGGATGGTTTTCTAATTAGGTTTTGGTTCGTTCCACACGGAATGGGTGTTTTTCTAATTAGGTTTTGGTTCGTTCCATGCGGAATGGGTGTTTTCCTAATTAGGTTTTTGTTCGTTCCACGCGGAATGGGTGTTTTCCTAATCAGGTTTTGCTCCGTTCCGCGCGGAACTAGCTTTTTTATTAAAAACTTTCCAGCTTCACGCCTTTTTGACAGCTATTTTCTATTAAAAACTGCCATTTTTGCATTTGGAGCTACACAATCTAATTTTTGTTTGTCTAACTTCTTCATGTTTTTGCTTCTTCTACGTCTCGATTTGTTAAAATTGGGCTCGGTTTGATAAGAGATCCATTAGTTTTTATCAGATTCCATAAAGGTTTGTATAAACTTTTTCGGACTTTATATAAACTTTGTGAAACATTGTATGAACTTTTTCAAACTTTGATAAGATTCTATAAAAGTTTGTATGAACTTTTTCGGACTTTGACAAGATTCAACAAAAGTTTGTATAAACATTTTCAAACTTTGACAAGATTCTATAAAAGTTTGTATAAACTTTTTCGGACTTTGACAAGATTCTATAAAAGTTTATATAAACCTTGCGAAACTTTATACAAATCACAAAATGGTCGAATTGTTCAATTACCAAATTGACTAATTGCCCATCTGCCCAATTGTTCTTACTTTTGTGGTGATGAAAATAAAAGCAAACAAGGTATTTAGTTTTACAGGTCATTCGGGTTCGGTGTATGCCTTAATGGAAAAGGGAAATAAGGTGTATTCGGGCAGTAGCGACAAGTTTATGGCACTTTGGAACCTCGAAACCTTGGCTCCCGAAAAGCTAGCCGCTAAGTTTCCGGCTATTATTTATTGCATTGCCGAAGTGCCCGAACACAACCTTTTATTAGTAGGAACTTCGGCAGGAGGCATACATATTATTGATACCGAAGCCAAGCAAGAAATAAAACTCTTACAAAACCATACTGGGCCGGTGTTTGCCATGGCTTATTCCGAACTTACCAAAAGTATTTATTCGGTAGGTGGCGATGGTTGTTTTGCAGTTACTTCGGTTGAAACTCTCGCATTGGTAAAACTCAAAAAGCTTTGTGCCGAAAAAGTAAGAAGCCTTAGCATAAGTCACCAACGCAAGGAAATAGCAGTGGCTTCGGGCGATGGAATGATAAGGACATTCGATTTGATAAGCCTACAAGAACGTGCTTGCTTTGCAGCACATGCCTTATCGGCCAATTGTGTTACCTATTCGCCCGACCAAAAACTAATTCTCTCGGGTGGACGAGATGCACATTTGAATATATGGGATGCCACAACGAATGAGCTCATCCGAAAGATAGCGGCACATAATTTTGCTATTTACGACATTGTCTTTTCGCCCGATGCCAAGCTGTTTGCCACTGCCAGCCGCGACAAAACTTTGAAGATTTGGGATGCCCACACCTTCGATTTGCTGTTACGCATCAATAGTGAAAACCATGGTGGACATGTGAACTCGGTGAACAAGCTCGTGTGGAGCCAATACAACAATTACTTAGTATCAACCGGTGACGACCGTGCCATTATGGTTTGGAATATTGAAAAATGTTAGGCCCCGTCATCTCATGCTTCTTTCTTGAAATAGATTTTGTAATTTCGCACCATGATATCGAAAAATAAATTTAGAACCTTAATTGTTCTTTTGGTGGTATGTTCCAGTTTTGCTGCCATGGCGCAAGACGATAATGCTTCGGACGATGAGCCCGAATCACAAGTGATGGAAAAGAAAGGCTTTCATTTTGGCTTTTTTGTGGGGCCATATTGGGCTAATAAATACACAGCCAACTTATATAGCGGTTACGGACTAGATGTTAATGGCAATTACAACGAGTTTACCAATAGTTTAATTTACAATAAAATTGTGTTGGAATATGGTGGAGGTTATGGGCAACTCGACCAGATAGCACAAGCCCTTGGTGTAGACCCGTCAAACGCTGGAGGCGGCAATACATGGCATTTTGGGCCAAATGATATGCCTCAAAATATGCATTATACTATTAATTTTTTAGTAGGGTTAAATGCTCGTTATAGTGTTGATAAAAAGAGTGCAATCATAATCAATGTAAATGCTTCGAAACTCAAAGTAGCGGGTAACTTTTCAATAGAAACCGATGTAAACATCAATCAAAATCAAGTGTCGGGTAGTAAATATGTCAATACCTTCGACATTATAGGAGGCGAACAACGAATGATGTTTCAGTTTGGATTCAACAGGATATTAGGCAATAATCCTCGCCTCAACTTCTTTCTCGAAGGAGGTTTAAATGCCACCCTCGCTAAGTTTGATAAAAATAGAATAGTAATTAAAAGTCTGAACATCGATTTAACAACGGCTTACGTAGCACCCAACTCTGGAGGAATTGCTTATCCTATTTATTTCCCAAAACACATTGGAATTGGTTTCGGTGCTTTTGCTAGTGCGGGGTTCAATATCACCATGAGTCCAAAGTGGACCATACAATTGCTCTACAGTCCAACCTACGATAAGATAAACATTGGCCCATTGCCAGCCTACAAGTTGCAACATGCTACTGGCATACGATGTTATTATAATTTCTAAGGCTTCGTTTTCAATACTTCATACTCCATGAGCAAGGCTAGATTGTAAGCCTTGCAACGAAATGGTATAGCAAACCAATGTTGATTAGAGATGAATTTGAAGCAAGGTCGGGTATAAGCTGAAAACAAATCGGCTTCGAAAAACACAAAATCATTCAACTCTTTATCAATATTAGCTGGCGTTTGCAATTCCTCAGGATGTCCTCCCATCCGAATCAATGCGGTTGATAAAATCACCTTATCCATAAACGAGTTCTTTTTTGTGAGTTCATTTTCTATTGCCCATTTTATGCGTTCTCTGCAAACGGATAAGCCAGCAATATCGAATTTCCCTAGCAATCGAGCAAGGTGATAAAGTACTATGCTCGGCTTTTTGTACGAAGGCGATACAAATCCCGCATCGCGCAGATACCTTCCCGAAAGTACCATTTCTTTGATGAGATGCACCGTTGCTGAATCGTTTTTGTTGAATGGTAATTTGTTTTCGCAAACCCAATACAGCACATTGCTCTGCACACATAGGTCGAATTCAATAGGCATATTTTTGCCAAACCAGGTAGAATAAGCACTTAAGTTTCGGTACTTTCGATAGGTACTTTTAATTTTAGTGGTACTAAGGTTCGCATGCTTGCTCAGTTTTTCTTTCAACCAATTTGCATGTTGTATCGAAGTATCAGTAAGGTAAACCAATGCAGTACAATCAGCATCATCTGGCATAATATATTTGTTGCGTTTCGATAGGTAAGGCGAATGAGGGAAACACATCGCAGGATTAGTTTTCCAGAAATTGTAAGTGGCAATGCCCGTTTTGTTTTTATAAGAAGGATAATTTCGTACCACTCTTGCTACTATGGAATCAATCTCCACTTGGCTGGCTTTGGGGATATCGTTTCGCAACCCTTGAAGAGTAAACCCAATGAGTGAAGAGAAAAATAGGGTATTATCGTCTCTTCGGTGTTTCCCCCTTAAGATGGCAAATTCCCCTTTATCATAAAAATCAGTTTGCGCAATTTGCAAGTGCTCAATCTCCTTCAATAAACTATCAGCCTTGGATATAGGAGGGGCGTTTTGACCCAAAATAGTTCCAACGCTGAGTAAAAACAAAAGAAAAACAAAAAATCTTTGCATACAGAAAGCAATATTAGCAATGAAAAGGAGAAAAAGGTTAGAAAAATTAAAAAATAAATTTCTCACTTTGCAAAAAGTATCTATATTTGCACCCCGTTTGAAAAAACAAGCAGTAAAATAGGGAGCTTAGCTCAGCTGGTTCAGAGCATCTGCCTTACAAGCAGAGGGTCACTGGTTCGAACCCAGTAGCTCCCACCACTTAAAAGAAAGCCTTTCAGGAAACTGAAAGGCTTTCTTGTTTTAAGCATGATTTGTTCCAAATTACTCGTTTTCTCTCCATCCATTCCCTTTTTCTTCTTATTTTTACAAAGTAAAATGAAAAGTAATCAATGGTAATATCAAGACCCATCCTCTTTCTTCTCCTTATCAGTAGTTGTTGGATGAATACTTCCTTTAAAACCATAGATGCCGAATGGAAACTTAAGAAATTTGGAGATGGTGTAGCGGTTTATAATCGCGACCTTGATTATACCTCTATAAAGGAGTTGAAGGCAGTAACCCAAATCCATACTTCCATTTCAAGCATCATTGCCCTGCTTAATGATAGGGAAACATACCCAGAATGGGTTTACAGATGTGGCAAATCAATGCTTGTGAAAAAGATATCCGATTCGGAAGGGATTTATTACCAATCCGTATTGGCACCTTGGCCGGTCGATAATCGAGATTTTGTAGTAGATGTTAAAGTAGTGCAAGATAGCAAAACCAAACTGGTAACACAGTTTTCGAACAACCTACCTAATTTTTTTCCTCTTGTTCCCAATCATGTTCGCATAACTGAGTTCAAAGCCTCATGGACCTTCACCCCATTAAAAAATGGCATTGTGAATTGCGAATATGAATTGTTGGTCAATCCAGGTGGCAATGTTCCAGCATTTCTAGTGAACATGGCTGCTATCGATGGCCCTTACGAAACGACTACGAATCTTCGTAAGCGAGTAATGGATAAAAAATACCAAAATGCTTCGTTTGGTTTTATACAAGAAACAAATTAAGTCAAGATTACATTATGTCAACAAACTGATTTGAGGCAAGTTTTTAATTGAAAAAATAAATTAGATTTGTGAACTTAAAAGAAGGTTGACAAACACGAATGTATGGCAGAGAGAGATTCAAAATCTTTAACAAACGACTATGAAAGATTTATTGATGTTGAGCGAGCAATAGCAAGTAAGAATAAAAAGATTTTACGATTCTTACCACGGTTTCTGTTGAATTATGTAAAAAAGATAGTACATCAAGATGAGTTGAATGATGCAATCAACAGAAATAAACACCGAATAGCGTTTGATTTTGTGGATGCAGCCACCGAAGAATTCGGTGTAACCATTAAAGTATTAGGAGAAGAAAATATTCCCAAAGAGGGAGGAATAATACTCGCTGCCAATCATCCCCTCGGAGGGCTTGATGGTATTGCTTTTATGTCTGCCGTAGGTCATTATCGAAGAGATATTAAATTTTTTGTCAACGATTTATTACTTCAATTTAAAAACTTTTCTCAGTTTTTCGTCCCTGTAAATAAACATGGTAAGAACACGTCCGACTATACCAAGAAATTTGAGGAAGTCTATGCTGCCGATGTTTGTATCCTTATCTTTCCAGCTGGCCTTGTGTCGCGCAGGCAAAAGGGGAAAATAATTGAAGATTTGCCTTGGAAAAAAAGTTTTATAACCAAGGCTATAAAATATAAGAAGACCATCGTCCCTGTCTTTATTGACGGAAGAAATTCAAATTTCTTTTATAATTTCGCCTATTGGCGAAAGAAAATAGGAATCAAAGCAAACATCGAGATGTTATATTTGCCAGATGAAATGTATAAGCAAAAAGGAAAAACACTTACTTTTACTTTTGGAAAGCCGATTAGTTGGGAAACGTTTACAAAAGATAAATCGGCAGACTTTTGGGCTAAGAAAGTAAGAGAAGAAGTTTATAATTTAGGAAACAAGAAGAGTTAATGCGAGTAAATGATGACCATGCAGAAAATAATAGAACCAATAGCAAAGGAAATTTTGGAAGCCGAACTTTCGAATGAAAGATTTGTTCGAGATACAAATAACGGAGAGAACGAGATATACATCATCACACATCACGATTCGCCAAATGTGATGAGCGAAATTGGTCGATTGCGTGAGGTTACATTTCGTGCTTCAGGAGGGGGAACAGGCAAGAATATAGACATAGATGATTACGATACTGATGATAACGCTCCCTACAAACAATTAATTGTTTGGAGCCCTCAAGAGAAAGAAATTGTAGGAGGTTATCGATTCATAAAATGTGGTGAAGCTCCAATAGGAACGGATGGTGTAGTACAACTTGCAACAACCGATTATTTTAATTTTTCCGAAAAGTTCATGAAGGAATACATGCCCAATACCATCGAATTGGGACGTTCGTTTGTTCAACCAAAATTTCAGCCAGCAATTGACAACAGAAAAGGTTTGTTTTCGTTGGATAATCTTTGGGATGGCTTAGGTGCTATCTTGGTTGATAATACTGATATCAAGTATTTTTATGGAAAGGTAACAATGTACACTCATTTTAACATACGTGCTCGAGATATGATATTGTCGTTCATGCAATATTATTTCCCTGACCATGATAAATTGGTTTACCCTAAAACTCCAGTTCCATTAAAAACCGATGTAACAGAGTTCCTGAAATCAATTATTGGTTTGAATTATAAAGATGGTCACAAGATTTTAAGTCAAAATGTGAGGGCTTTGGGTGAAAATGTGCCACCATTAGTAAACGCATATATGAATCTCTCGTCCACTATGAAAATGTTTGGCACTGCTCCAAATACTCATTTTGGAGATGTGGAAGAAACTGGAATTATGGTTACGATTGCTGATATTTACGAATCGAAGAAAGAAAGACACGTAAACACCTATTTAAAGAAGGATTAAATTCAAAACAGAAGGTTTCATTGAGTCGATTCAACTTGACTTCAATCCATATTTAAAGCAATTGATAGAAATGAACTAGTATGGAACCATTGATATAAATCATCTCTTATCCTCTCTTTTTCATTACCTTTGCATTCCAAAATATTACATCATTAATCATTCATAAAATAAATACAAATGTCAAAAGGATTTTTTACCGTTCCACCTCCAGTGAACGAACCTATCAAGTCATATGCACCAGGTAGTGCAGAAAGAAAAGAACTTCAAGCAATGCTTAAAGAATCACGTTCCAAGGAATTGGACATCCCAATGTATATTGGGGGTAAGGAAGTTAGAAGCAACGAAAAGATTCGTCTGGCTCCACCTCATGACCATAAGCATACCTTAGGCTACTTTCATAAAAGTAGTAAAGACCACGTGACTCTGGCCATTGATGCTGCATTGAGCGCTAAACTAAAATGGGAGTCACTAGGTTGGGAACAACGCGCTACAGTATTTTTAAAAGCAGCAGAATTAATTGCTGGACCTTATCGCGCAAAGTTAAATGCAGCTACTATGCTTGGGCAAAGTAAGAATGCTTTTCAGGCGGAAATTGATAGTGCTTGTGAAATAATTGATTTCCTTCGCTTCAATGTGATGTACATGAGCGAAATTTATAAACAACAACCTCCTGTAGCGGGCACAGGTTATGGTGTTTGGAATCGAGTTGAACAACGGCCGTTAGAGGGATTTATTTATGCACTCACACCATTTAACTTTACTGCAATTGCTGGTAATTTGCCTACCTCTTGTGCCATGATGGGTAATGTTGTTGTTTGGAAACCTTCGAATACTCAAGTGTATGCTGCTAATGTGTTGATGGAAATATTCATGAAAGCTGGATTGCCAGCCGGAGTAATCAACTTGATTTATCCTTCTGGTCCAGATGCAGCTGACGTTATTTTCTCGCATCCCGATTTTACAGGTATTCATTTTACAGGGTCTACCGAAGTGTTTCAGAGTATATGGAAAACAATAGGAAATAACATAAGCAAGTTCAAAACCTATCCTCGTATTGTTGGCGAAACCGGAGGAAAGGATTTTGTAATTGCTCACGCATCAGCCGATGTTAAAGTGTTGACAACAGCATTAAGTCGTGGAGCATTCGAATATCAAGGTCAAAAATGTTCTGCCGCTTCTCGTGCTTACATTCCAAATAATCTTTGGGACGAGGCAAAAGCATTGCTTCAAGCTGATTTAAAATCGATGAAGATGGGCCCTACTGAAGATTTTACCAATTTTATCAATGCCGTAATTGACGAAAAATCATTTGATAAACTTGCAAAGTATATTGATAATGCTAAAAAGGATTCAGCTTGCGAAATAGTAGCAGGTGGTAACTATGATAAATCGAAAGGTTATTTCATCGAACCAACAATTATTCGTGTCAACGATCCATACTATGTAACAATGTGCGAAGAGCTATTTGGTCCAGTGCTTACTGTTTACATTTATGATGCTGAAAAATATGAAGAAACCTTAAAGATAGTCGACAAAACCTCTATATATGCGTTAACAGGTGCTATTATTGCACAAGATAGATATGCAATTGAACAAGGAACTAAGGCCTTGAGAAACTCTTCGGGTAATTTTTATATCAATGACAAACCTACAGGAGCGGTCGTTGGGCAACAACCATTTGGTGGTGCTCGTGCTTCAGGTACCAATGATAAAGCAGGTGCAATGATAAATCTGCTGCGATGGGTTTCCCCTAGAACAGTTCGAGAAACGTTGGTTCCTCCTACTGATTATCGATACCCATTTCTACAAGCAGATTAGAATTAATTTTCTTCTAATAGGTCCCGAGACTTTTCGGGACCTTTTTTATTCCATTTAAAATGAATATTCATACTACAGAAATCGTTGTTTTGAATCATTCATGTATAAAGTAATGCTCAATGACTTCTTATTATTAAGCAAGAGAGGAGAATGTGATTCACATAAAAAACTTCTAAATACTATTCGTTTTTTAACTTTCTAAATGTTCATACAATTAACGTTAAAATTCTGAATCCCAAAACGGTTCTTCAACATTTTATTTATTTTTGTCACTGATACTAATATTAACTAACTAATTAATTTTAAAATGAAAAAAGTATTCTCTTTATTATTCATTGCAGGTGCACTTAGCATTGTTTCTTGTGGACCATCCGCTGAGGAAAAAGCTAAAATGGAAGCTGATGCAAAAGCTAAAATGGATTCATTATTTAATGCAGCAAGTAAAAGCGTTTCTTCTGCTATGGACTCGGCTAGTACAGCTAAACCTGATTCTGTCGCTGGGGTAAAAAAATAAGCCTAAAACTAAAAACACTCTGACCTAGTCAGAGTGTTTTTTTTAAAGACAACATTATCTTTTTCTATTTAGCAGGAAGGTTGTCTTTTATTGTGAAGAAGAAAGTGGTTCCTTCATTCACAACAGATTCAATCCATATTTTACCACCATGTCTTTCCACTATCTTCTTACAAATAGCTAAACCTATACCTGTTCCACTATACTTTTGTTTCGAATGCAATTGTTGGAAAATAACAAATATTTTTTCGGAATATTCCTTTTGAATACCTATTCCATTATCCTTTACCGAAAACAAAAATCCATCTTGTTGCTTTTCCCAAGAAATTGTAATTTCAGGTGTTCTGTCGGCTCTAAATTTTAAAGCATTTGATATTAAATTAAGGAATAATTGGCCAAGCAATACATGATCTCCATATACGGCTGGTAATTCGTCTGTGATAATAACAGCATTCGTTTCAGTAATTCTATTTTCTAAATCTTGCAAGACGTCTCTTAATAACAAATCTAATTTAACAACCTCAAATGGTTTCACTCGATTAATCCTAGAATATTCGAGCAAACTACTGATTAGTTTTTTCATTCGATTGCTTCCATCTACCGCATATCCAATAAATTCGTTTGCATCTTGATCAAGTTTGTCTTTGTATCTTTTAGACAACAGTTGCATATAGCTTGTCACCATTCGCAATGGTTCCTGTAAATCATGCGAAGCTACATAAGCGAATTGTTCCAGTTCAGTATTCGATCGTTTAAGTTCTTCTGTTTTCGACTTCAACTCCTCTTCCATTTTTATTCGTTGTGTAATATCATTTGATATGCCCAACAAGTATTTAGGTTTTCCATTTTCATCAAAAAGTGGAATTTTCTTTGTTTCTAATATTCTCACACCTTTGTGCTTTGTTTGGATGCGCTCTTCTGGAATTTCGAATAGCTTTCCGCTTTTCACCACTTCCTTATCTTTCTGGGTGAAAAAGTCGGCTTGTTCTTTTGGAAAAAAATCATAATCATTTTTTCCGATCAAATCATTTCTTGAATATCCTATCAAATCTTCTCCTGCTTTGTTAAACCTAACAAATTTGTATTGCTCAACATCTTTAATGAATAACATGTTGGGAATATTTTCAACCACTGAATTTAAAAATGCTTGACTCTGTCTAATTTCTTCTTGGGCCTTTTTTATTTCAGTAATGTCTCGAGCAAAAGCAATGAAAAGATATTTACCTTTTATGAAAGTCGGTGAAATATTTAAAGAAATAAAAAAAGCACTCCCTTGTCGATTGATAACTTCTATTTCGATTGGTTTATTCAGAACATGTTTTTGGCGACCAACCACAAATTCCTTAATACGCTTTGAATAATTTTCACGATTTTTAAGCGGAATAATCAGTTTTTGAAATTGTTTGCCAATAATCTCTTCAGCACTCCAACCGAAAATTTCTTCAGCGGTTGGGTTCCATCGTTCAATTACTCCTTCCAAATCCATTACTACTACCGCTTCTGGCGCATTATCAAAAATAGTTTGAATTTGTTGTTCGCTATCTTGTAATAGACTATTAAAGTGTTCCAATTCTTCGGTGTGTTTTTTTTCTACAGAAATATAAAATTGCAATTCCTCACCCAATGTGTTTAATCCTGCTGAAATTGCATCCATTTCATCTGCACGATCTGTAACTGACGCCTTCTCCGAAAAATCTAAAACGGTATACTTTAATAACACATTGAAAATATTATCTATTCTACGTTGATAATCCTCCACCTCTCTTAAGGTGGTGTTCAATTTAGTTTTACGCTCTTCAGCAAGTATTTTTAATTTTTCATGCGCAAGGCTCAGCTCTTCTGATGATTTTTTTCTTTCGTTAATCGCTGCTCTCAAAATGAGTATAGTTACACTAATAATGGTAACATAGATTTGAGAAGAAACGAATGATAAGGCAACTGGCTCATGAGCGAAAGGTCCAAGATTTCGAACTGTTCCCAAAAAAGAAAGAACGGCAGATAATGCAATTGCTGTAACAACTTCTCTTTGTTCAAAGCTAAAGGCTGCCCAAAGGAGAATTGGAATTGTTAAATAAACTTTTCGAAATTGTGCTAACTGTGGCAACCAGTCAAAAAAGATAAAACCATCTATCAAGAATACCGACATATAAAGCAACACGAAAGTTGTAATGTATTTCTTGTCGCGTTTAACAGAATACCTCCTAGACCAACCCAAAAGAAGTGGCACAAGCAGAAATATACCTGACACTTCGCTTGTCCACGATGAGAACCAAAGATTATCGTGATTAACATTTGTTTGAATGTTTACCACATTTACGGTTATAGTCGTTACTGTCGCGGTGATAATGCATATCAATAAGGTGATATAGGTAAACCTGAAAACATCTTTTGTTTTTTCGAATGGGTTGTAATTGTTACACAATCTGTTTATAAGATATGCTCCAATTAAGCCTTGTAAGGTATTCCCCATGGCAATTATTAGAGAAGAGAAAATTACCGTTGACCATGATAATGAAATATCAGGTAAAAACAATACGACATTATAGAGGAACGATCCAATCAGTATTCCTGGCCAAATAAAATCTCCTAATAATAGGATAGCAGCTAACGCAATGCCTGATGCCGAGATGAGTGTGGTAACATTGTCGTTTTCTTCGGCAAGCCAAAATCCATCTTGCCCAACAAAGAAATATACCGATGCAATGACAAGGATAAGGCCTATTTTACTAAGTAGAGAGTACTGCGAAACCCGCTTTTTCATTCAAATTAAAAGTTGATATCGTTTAGTATTTATTAATCTTCTTCATCTAAAAATCCAATAACCATCGTTTTGCATCTTCTTCCTTGTCGAACATTTTAGTTGGATAGGGCTGTTTTTTAAGATTAAAAAAAAGATTTGCCATCATTCTTCCTAACGGGTTTTGCGAAAGTAAGGCAGCAGCTTTTGCTATTTTGGGGAATTCACTGTTCACAAAATCTCTCGTCTCTCTATTTGCTTGCGAAACATTCGAAAAGTCGATAAGCATACATACTTTTTTCCCGTGTAAATGTGCAATAATTTTCTCGCTTATTTCTTTCATTTCGGACAAATCCACTTGCTTACCTGAAATTGATTTCCCACAAAAGATTCCATTTTCGTCAAACCAAAATACGTGGTTTGGAAATTTTAATAACTCAATGCCTTCAGGTGGTTCTATCATTTAAAGTTATTGTTTTTTTCTAATAAACTATTTTTGAGAAGGTAGCTTTACTATTGTCAACCAAAAATCTTCTATCGATTTTACCACGTTTATAAATTGAGAGAAATCCACAGGTTTAGTGATATAGCAGTTCGCATGGTTGTCGTACATTTTCAAGATATCTGCTTGAGCATCTGATGTGGTCAATACAATTACGGGTATCCGCTTAAGTTCAGGCGTTTTTTTTATTTCTTCTAACACTTCGCGCCCATCAATTTTAGGCAAATTTAAATCAAGCAGAACGAGGTCAGGTGTTTCGGCTGTTGTGTATTTTCCTCTTTTGTTCAAATAATCAAGTGCTTCCTCTCCATCCATCACCACATGCAAGATGTTTTTTATTTTCCCTTCCTTGAATACTTCTTGTGTGAGTCGAACATCTCCAGGATTATCTTCCACCAAAAGGATATTAATTGTTCTTAAATTTTCCATGCTAATACTATTTACTTACAAAGTCTATTTTTCTAGCGAGTGAAGGTATAAACTAATTTGCTACAAACAAAAACTAGTAGCTCAAATATTTCAAAGGGGTATTGTTAATATCCTATATCCAAATCAAAGGCTTGACGGAATTTACTCAGGTCAGGATTTTTTTCTAGCAGTCTTTTATATTTATCGGTTGAGGTATACAAATTGGTTTTCTCTTCTGCAGCGGTCATCACCAAATTTAGTTGAATAGAATAGTTGTTCAGTTCTTTTCTCAGAAACCCCAGCAAGTTCATCTTGTCTTCGTTTATGGTTTCCTCTTGGGTCTTACTATTAATCGAGAATTCAATCATTGCATCATCTTTCAATACTGGAATTTTACTAAGCATCGACACTCCGTAACTCGTCTTGCCTTTTGCTTTTAATTCATTTCCATATTTATTCCAACAAGCTTCAAGTGCTTGTTGGGTGAATGTTTCGGTGGGTTGATTCACCTTTGCAATGGTTTCACTGCTGCTACTTTCTTCTGCTTCTTTTACTTTGTTATTCCCAAGATGAATAGAAATAGAAGGCGAAGAAGTTTTAATGGTTGGCTTCTTTTGTACTGTATTGGTTGCTGGTTGAGGTGTACTCGCAACAGTTTCCTCTTTCTTTTCCGAAGGGTCTTTTAATTTTATTTCTGGTTCTTCTACCTTCCCCGAACTCGGTGTTGGAGGAGGAATTACCAACGCATTTTTAGCCGGAGGCTTAATTATGTCATTTTTTTTTTCGGTATCAGTCCCTATGGAGTTGATAGAACAAAGTTGCATGATAGCTAACTCTACTTGCAGTCGCTGGTTCTTACTGCTTTTGTAATTGATATCGGTTCGATTGAGTATGGTCAACCCTTTGACTAAAAAAGCCAAGGAACATTTCCCCGATTGCTCTTTGTATTTCGCTTTTATGTTGCCGCCTACTTCGAGCAATTGTAAAGTCTCCCCATCTCTACTCACCAATAGATTTCTGAAATGGTCGCCAAGGCCTGCAGTAAAATTATGTCCATCAAATCCATTGTTCAATATTTCATTAAATATCAACAACGATTTCGAAATGTCTTCGGCTATGATGGCATCCGTCATTTGGAAATAATAATCGTAATCAAGAATATTCAAATTGTCGATTACTGCCTTGTAAGTAACATTGTTTCCTGCAAAACTAACAATCTGGTCAAAGATAGAACAAGCATCACGCAAGGCTCCATCCGCCTTTTGAGCGATAATGTGCAAAGCTTCTGCTTCAGCATTTATATTTTCACTCTTGGCAATGTATTCCAAGTGATGAGCAATATCTTCTATTTGAATTCTATTGAAGTCGAATATCTGACAGCGCGAAAGTATAGTAGGTATTATTTTATGTTTCTCGGTAGTGGCCAATATAAAGATGGCATGTTTCGGAGGTTCTTCCAAGGTTTTCAGAAAAGCATTGAAAGCCGCCTGCGACAACATATGAACCTCATCAATTACATACACCTTATAAGCTCCAAGTTGCGGTGCATAGCGCACTTGGTCTATCAGGTTACGAATATCGTCCACCGAATTGTTCGAAGCCGCATCCAATTCAAACACATTGTGCGAAGCTCCACTATTAAACGAAACACACGACTCGCATTGGTCGCAAGCTTCTGTGTTTTCTGTTCTATTGGTACAATTAATGGTTTTTGCCAATATCCTCGCACAGGTAGTTTTACCCACACCACGCGGACCACAAAACAAAAATGCTTGTGCCAAATGTCCTGTTTTTATGGCATTCTTTAGCGTATTGGTAATATGCGCTTGACCCACAACCGTGTTGAAGGTGGCTGGACGGTACTTACGAGCTGATACGATAAAATTATCCATAATCTATTGCCTTCACCCTTTACTTTATCTCATCGGTATTTTGGCAGGTCACAAATTTAGATATTAATAGATAAGTTCAAAGACTTGTTTATAATTAATTCTGAAAAACAATTTACAATGCATTTAGTTTTTCTCTTTCCTTCTTTGGCAACCCTTTCACCACCAAATCGTATGAATTGCTTATCCATTCTTCCATCAGTTTATCAGTGGCCGAACCATCGGCTATCACCGTTATCCAATGTTTTTTATTCATATGATAGGCAGGTATCACACACGAAAAATGTTCGCGCAAATCAATGGCTTGCTCCGGGTCGCATTTGATATTAAATTGGGCTGGATTATATTCCATGCCAGTAAGCAAAAACACCTTCCCCATTACTTTGTAAACCAACGTATCGGGGCCAAAAGGCATGGTTTCTTCCACTCCTTTTTTCGAAAGACAATAATCACGTAATTCCTCTAAATTCATTTTGCAGAAATAAGTCTCAAAAATAAAAAATTAAATGGCAACCCAATATTTTATAATTTTGACGGCTCGCATCAAAACATACAATGCACATTAATCTATTATAGAGATGAAAAATAAAATTCAGGAATTAGAAGCTAAAATTGCCGAAGCTCAATTGGGTGGAGGACAAAAGAGAATCGACTCTCAACATAAAAAAGGAAAACTTACCGCTCGTGAGCGTATTCATTTCCTCATGGACGAAGGAACGTTCGAAGAGATTGGTATGTTTGTTACGCATCGTTCCAACGAGTTTGGTTTAGAACGCGAAAAATACTTGGGCGATGGTGTCATCACCGGTTATGGCAATATCAACGGAAGAATGGTTTATGTCTTCTCGCAAGATTTCACTGTGTTTGGTGGCTCTCTTTCCGAAACTCATGCCGAGAAGATTTGTAAAATAATGGACCTCGCCATGCAAAACGGAGCTCCTGTTATTGGCCTCAACGATAGTGGTGGAGCTCGTATTCAAGAGGGCGTTGTATCGCTTGGCGGATATGCCGACATCTTTTATCGCAACACATTAGCATCTGGGGTAGTGCCTCAATTATCAGCCATCATGGGGCCTTGCGCTGGTGGAGCTGTTTATTCTCCTGCCATTACCGACTTTATCATGATGGTCGAAAACACTTCTTATATGTTTGTTACCGGCCCTAACGTGGTGAAAACCGTAACCCACGAAGAAGTTACTTCCGAAGAACTGGGTGGTGCTTCCACACATTCTACCAAATCAGGCGTTACTCATTTTTCTTGTGCCAACGAAATCGAATGCATCAACAACATCAAAGCTTTGCTCAGCTACATGCCTCAAAACTGCGAAGACGATGCACCTGCCATAGCTTACCAATCGAACGGAAACGAAAAACGTCCCGAACTCAACACCATAGTGCCTGCCAACCCCAACCAACCTTACGATATGCGCGAGGTCATCAATGGAGTTATCGACACCGATACCTTCCTCGAAGTACATAAAAACTTTGCCGAAAACATTGTCGTAGGCTTTGCTCGCTTGGCTGGCAAAAGCATTGGCATAGTGGCCAACCAACCTGCCTTCTTGGCCGGAGTATTAGATATCAATTCATCCACCAAAGCCGCCCGTTTTGTGCGCTTTTGCGATAGTTTCAATATTCCTTTATTAGTGTTCGAAGATGTTCCAGGCTTCCTTCCCGGCACCGACCAAGAGTGGCATGGCATCATCACCAACGGAGCCAAACTCCTCTACGCCTTTTGCGAAGCCACCGTCCCTCGCGTTACCGTCATCACCCGCAAAGCTTACGGTGGTGCTTACGATGTCATGAATAGCAAACACATCGGTGCCGACATGAACTATGCTTGGCCTTCAGCCGAAATAGCCGTGATGGGTGCCAAAGGTGCTGCCGAAATTATTTTCAAAAACGAAATAGCCGCTGCCTCCAACCCTGCCGAAAAACTAGCCGAGAAAGAAAAAGAATACATCCAACACTTTGCTAACCCCTATCGCGCTGCCGAAAGAGGATACGTGGACGAAATCATAAAACCCGAAGACACCCGCGAAAAACTCATCAAAGCATTCTCCATGTTGAAACAAAAAGTAGCGAAGCTCCCAAAAAAGAAACACGGAAACATACCACTATAATAAACCAGCCTAGCAAAAAGACGAGAAGTTTAAAGTTAGAAAGTTGCTGGGAGACAATTGTTCAATTGGGCAGTAGGCAATTGTTCAATTACACAATTTTGCAGTAGGCAATTATTCTAACAACCAACAACTAAATCTCATATCTCAAATCTAATTGAAGGCAGATAGTTCGTCACCATTCGGATTCTTCCGTCCTGCTTTCCGTTTCAATCTTTTTCTTTGCCCGAAAAGGTCAAAGAAAAAGGATTTCCACTTCAATCAGGTGCAGTTAGTCAGCACATCACTCTTCGGAACCTGTCCCGACTCTTCGGAACCTGTCCCGATACTTCTGGATTCGCTAATGCCTATTTCACCTGTGGTTACAAGGCCTGTGTTTTGGTTCGAGGTCTGAGTGAAATGACAGAAATCGGAGGCTAAGTGTCGGAAATCGGACGCAAAGTGTCGGAAATCGGAGGCTAAGTGTCAGAAATCGGGCGCTAAGTGTCGGAAATCGGACGCAAAGTGACAGAAAGGGGAGGTCGACAGGGATAAAGAGGAATAGCACGGAGAAAAAAAATATAACATGAAATGGAAAAATGGAGTATAAATGGAATATGAAAGGCGGGGTAAGGGAGGAAATGGGGTTTTGGGACTTAAAAAAGTGATGTTTTTTTGCGATTTGGCAAAACGATAGGGAAATATTGAGCAACGATAGGGAAATATTGAGGAACGATTGGCAAATATCGAACATCGATTGCCAAATATTGAATAACGATAGGGAAATATTGAATAACGATAGGGAAATATTGAGGAATGATTGGCAAATATTGAGCAACGATTACCAAATATCGAACATCGATTGCCAAATATTGAGAAGTGATTGCCAAATATTGAGGAACGATAGGGAAATATTGAGGAACGAGTGCCAAATATTAAGAAGTGATTGCCAAATATTGACCAACGATTGAGAAAATATTGGAAGAGATAGGGAAAATACGAGAAGAGATAGGGGAAATATTGAAAGAGACAGGCAAAATATGAGAAGAGATTGAGAAAATATTGAAAGAGATAAGGAAAATATGAGAAGAGATTGAGAAAATATTGAAAGAGATAGGGAAAATACGAGAAGAGATTGGCAAAATATTGGAAGAGATGGGGAAAATATGAGAAGAGATTGGCAAAATATTGAAAGAGATGGGGAAAATATGAGAAGAGATTGGCAAAATATTGGAAGAGATGGGGAAAATATGAGGAACGATTGAGAAAATATTGAAAGAGACAGGGAAAATATGAGAAGAGATTGAGAAAATATTGGAAGAGACAGGCAAAATATGAGAAGAGATTGAGAAAATATTGAAAGAGATAGGGAAAATACGAGAAGAGATTGGCAAAATATTGGAAGAGATGGGGAAAATATGAGGAACGATTGAGAAAATATTGAAAGAGATAGGGAAAATACGAGAAGAGATAGGAGAAATATTGAAAGAGACAGGCAAAATATGAGAAGAGATTGAGAAAATATTGGAAGAGATAGGGGAAATAGTGTGATGGGATACATATATATATATATAAAGTAGAAATTAGGTTTTTGGGGGAATTTGAAACTGAATGAATTTTGTGGTTGGGGATGATTTTTTATCCCAAATTCCTAAAAATGGAATAAAATGATGGAGTTTTTGGGAGGGTGACTTACACGATGTTTTAGGAATTATCCCACCCAGTTTCCTGAAAGGAAACGGAAATTAATGATGAACAATAATTTTATTTGTTGATACAAAGACTTTATCGGAGATTGTTAGAAAATACATCCCATCCTTTAACTCATTTGTTTTAATATTTAAAATAGAAGTAGATTCTATGGTCATGCGTTTAATTTCTTGACCGAGAATGTCAGTAATAGATAGATTAAACTGAGTGTGGATTTTATTTTGATTCAAATTGACAATTAAATTGTCGTTAGCTGGGTTGGGGAAAATGGAAACATTGTTTTGTAAGGAAGCGTTGTCTTGAATATTAGTTGTAAAAAAGGTTTCACTTCCTGTGATTCCAGCATAACCTAATGTGTCAGTTTTGATAAGGTATATGTCATTAAGACGTTGGTAAAATCCGTTAGTATATCCGCAAATGATAAAACAATTATCAGATGTTGGCTCAACAGAATATCCATAGTCGTCACCAGTTCCACCAAAAGTAGATGCGCTGTAATATGACCAATCGCTTTTTAGAATTGAAAAATAAGCATCAGGATGTCCACCACCAAATCCAAATGATTGAGTTGCACCTACCATTGCTATTTTCCCTTCAGCATCTTCTGTAATTGAATTTGCAACATCATAATTTGTGGCTAATGGCCCCACACTTCCATATGTCCAAAGATACATGAACGAACCATTGGTAGTAAGTTTAATAATTATAGCATCCGAATTACCCGAACCATAGCTTTGAGTTTCTCCACAAACAATGTAGCTTCCAGAAACACTTTCTAATATATCGTTGCCGTAATCAAGCGAAGCGCCACCGAACTTATTCGTCCATATGGTGTCACCAATAGCGTTTGTTTTTATTGTATAAAAATCGCCTAGCGTATCACCCATACTTTTTGTTGTGCCTGTTATTGCATAGCCTCCATCTGTAGTTTGGATAACTGAGTTGGCAACATCTTCAAGCGAGTCACCGAAGGTTTTTGTCCAAATAGTATCTCCTAAAGAATCGGTTTTTATTAAATAATAATCTGAATTTCCTTTGCCATAACTGTAGGTAGAACCACAAATAATATAACCTTTATCAGTAGTTTGTTCAATACAGTTTCCGAAATCCCAATCACTTCCTCCGTATGTCTTAGTCCATTGAGTTTGTAACATTGAATCTGTTTTTACAATATATACATCATACCCTCCAGCACCATAACTATTCGTATATCCTACCAGGATGTAGCCTTTGTCGGTTGTTTGTCGTACACATTTTCCAACGTCAACATTAATACCTCCAAATGTATTCTGCACAGTAGGTACACCGAATTTGTCAGTTTTTAATAAGTACATATCGTTGTTGCCATTTCCAAAACTAGTGGTGCTTCCTCCAACAATATACCCTGAATCTAAAGTTTGTTTGGCTGAATAACCATTTTCGTAACCATCATTTCCAATTACTTTTCGAAACTTGATAGGAGTTTGTCCAAAATTATTGAACGAAGCGAGAAGAAATAAAACAGGTAATAAGTATTTCATTTTATTCATTTGTGTTAAACCGAGTAGAATCTCTAGGCGTTTAATGTTGTTACTTTCAGTTATTTTTATTCAACTCCTTCGGAGTTGTTGTTTGTGTTAAATATTTACACCCCCAATTACATTGGGGGCTATTCAAATTAAATCCTTTCAGGATTTTCTATTTAATTGATATTAAAGTTAGACAATTGATGTTTTTCTTTTTTTTATTAATGTTAATTCTAATTAACTCCTTCGGAGTTGTTGTTTGTGTTAAACATTTACACCCCCAATTACATTGGGGGCTATTCAAATTAAATCCTTTCAGGATTTTCTATTTAATTGATATTAAAGTTAGACAATTGATGTTTTTCTTTTTTTTATTAATGTTAATTCTAATTAACTC